>Ga0326760_1001326_pt1 | contig 11119 bp, 9 predicted proteins | sample GCREP_S_FD_207668 | JGI IMG/M metagenome (GOLD analysis project Ga0326760, IMG submission 207668) | Hot spring sediment microbial communities from Geyser Creek Basin, Yellowstone National Park, WY, United States - GCR.EP_S | ecosystem: Environmental > Aquatic > Thermal springs > Near-boiling...
AGAATATATAAAATATCTTTCTCACTCAATGTTTTTCGGATTGTTATCTGAGAAAGAGTCTTATCCACAAAGTGTTAATGAGGCTAATGCTATCGGCGTCCCAACTATTGTCGCTGGACCTTGGGGACTTAATTTCAGAGATAGAAGACGTACTCTTATAATTGATCTGAGGAGAGACCTTGATACGCTGGCTGATGAGATATATGACTTCTTAAGAAAAGCTTCTGAAGAGGATAAAAGCTTGGTTCCTACATGGAGTGAAGTTGCTCAAGAATATATCAAAAAGCTCTATAGTGATCAAATATGAAGATGCTGGTCACAGGTGGAGCAGGCTTCATAGGTAGTCATCTTGTTGATAGACTTGTTGACGAGGGTTATAAAGTTAGAGTAGTTGATAACTTAAGTAGTGGCAGAACTGAGAATCTCAGGAGACATACTGATTCGAATGCTATAGAGCTTTTGATCGGTGATTTAAAAGATCCTCAGACGGCGTTAAGATCTGTGGAGAATGTTGATATGGTTTTTCATTTTGCGGCTAATCCTGAGGTTAGAGTAAGCAGTATAGATCCTGAGACACATTTTAATGAGAATATTGTTGCAACATTTAATCTTTTGGAGGCTATGAGAAAGAGAAATGTTAGAGAGATTGTTTTTGCATCATCAAGCTCAGTATATGGAGAGCCTGATGAGATACCTGTTGATGAGAATGCTCCTATAAAACCTGTCTCAGTATATGGGGCAAGCAAAGCATCATGTGAGACACTTATACACGCCTACTCTAAATTATACAAGATTAAGGCTGTGTTACTTAGATATGCAAATGTTGTCGGACCAAGACTTAGACACGGAGTGATATGGGATCTTATCAATAAGTTGATTAAAAACCCTAGAGAACTAGAGATCCTTGGAGACGGAAGACAGATAAGAAGCTACATATATATAGACGACGCAGTAGAAGCAACAATGATCGCATGGAGAAAAACAGATGCAGATTACGAAGTTTATAATGTAGGCAATGAGGACTGGATAACTGTGGATGAAGTTGCAGACGAGATAATAAAGATCCTGAGATTAAAAGATGTTAAAAAGATCTATAGGCCGATGCTACATGGGGTAGGATGGCTAGGAGATGTAAAGAGAATAGCACTAAAAATAGAGAAGATAAAAAGAATAGGATTCAAACCTAAGATAAGTTCGAGAAATGCTATAATAGCTACAACAGCGAATATAGTAAAAGAGGTAGGATCTTTTTAAAAGGATCTTATATGTAAAACTGTCGAGGCTAAAGGTTTTGATGTTACAGATTGATCTTGAGAAATGATCATATTGTTTGATGATGCTGTGTATCATCACGTTTTTTAGAACCCTTAAATACTTACAATTTGTTCGCCCATTGCTTGCACGTATTCGCACATGATACAGATCTATGTGATATATTAAGGTTTATCAGCTTATATGACCTGACTTTATTATTTAAGGGGGTATGTAGTAAACAATTAAGTTTCAATTAAGCCTTAAATTTCTGTTTATAAGAGCTACTGATTAACTGAGTTTGAGGAAATCTTCCATTTAAAGGGAAAGAAAAATGAATGAAGACTTGAAGAATATTCTCAAGCGTTATGAAGATTTTATTAAGGATCAATATATAAAAGGTTCTTCTTATACTTTGTCTGCTATATATCTGCTAGAGCCTGTGCTTAAGCATCTTAGAAATAGGGATATAAAAGTTTTGATGGACTTAGGTTGCGGCTATGGAGTGTTAACTTTTATTATTGCGGATTTTATTGGTGCTGAAAAAGTATATGCTGTAGATATTGATAAGAGCAGATTATCTTTTCTTAACGAAGTTAAGAATAGATCATTGGTAAAAGAGGTTGTAGCTTTACCTCACGATTTTTGTGAACCGATAAATATTAATGAGAAGGTTCAGCTAGTCACAAGCTTTGGATCTCTAGAACGTATCTCATGCTGGGATGATGTGTTTGAAAATATTAAAAAGATTCTTGCTGACCAAGGCTACCTCCTGATCTCAGTCCCTAATTTAAGTAGCTGGGTAAACAGATTAGCATTATTGCTAGGCTACCAGCCGAGAGACCTAGAGATATCTACAAAAAAGCTTTACGGTGTTGCACCACCATTTAAAAAACATGGGACAGCAGGTCATGTTAAAGTTGCAACTTTTAAGGCTTTCAAAGAGTATCTTATAGATAATGGTTTTGAGATAATAATGACCAGATCTTTATACAGCAAACAGAATCTATTAATTAATATTATAGACAGAATATTGTTTTCACCATCGATCTCAAGAAGATTTATAATATTAGCAAGAAAAGTGAGATAGTGTTGAAGAAAACTATGTATCATATTGGCGATAAAAAACAGTTATTTTAGCTGTGGCTATGTTTACCGCTTACATTATCTATACATTATCGCTTTCTATATGGTGCAAAGGATATTACACATATGAAGATATGTTAGGATCTTTATCAAAAAAACTATGATAGATAAAAGCATAGATCTATTTCTATTAATGTCGTTTTATTTCTATATTTCCAAGCCTAAGACAATTAATAGTAGTTTTTCAACAAAAGTTCGAGAACCTTATGGTGCAGGCACTAGAGAAATGGGGATGATACTTATTATATTTATAAAAAATATGCTTCTAATGCTCAACTATTATTAAGTGGAAGAAAAGTCGGTATAATGCTAAGAAGACCTAGATATGAATAATATGCCATCTATTCTTGTAGTTACAGAGCGGTACTGGCCTGATGATGGTGGGGGAGAGCTTGCAACTCATCTCATAATTAATATATTAAGGAAGAAATTCAACGTGGTTGTTGTTACAGGAACAAGGAATGCTTCCAAAGCATCTGGTGTAGAGTATATCTACGAACCGTTGCTTTCGAAGAGAGAGAAGCCTATGTTGTGGATGAATACCCTGAGACTGATTAATAATCAGAGATTTCAGAAGCTTCTCGATGAAAGCGATATCGTGTATACACCTCGCTTTGCTTTTCCTATCATACCATTTGCAAAGAAGCTAGGCAAAAAGGTTGTGGTTCACCTACATGGTTATATTCCCATATCATATACGGCAACAGTATTAGCCCCCTATGAAGAGCATAAGCATCGCATCGCCATAGATGATATTGGGTTAGAGTGCATGAAGAGCATCAGGCATTGCGTAGGGGTAAGCCTTCTATGGTGGATGCCGAAACTAGCAAGAAAATGGATCTCACAAGCGGATAAAATCATCTGCGTCTCTAGGAGACAAGCAGAGATAATAGCCGATCAAGCACCAGAACTAAGAGACAAGATAGAGATTGTGTACAATCCGTTGCCACCCGAAGTAATTAATGCTAAATTAAGGAAAGAGCTTGACGATACACCTACATTTCTATATGTCGGTGGAGACAGCTACGTAAAAGGCTTTCACATATTCTTAAGGGCTATGAAGGAGTTGGGTAGGCAAGGGATCAAGGCAAGGTTTATACTAACAAATAGATACAGTCGTGAAAGTATAAAGATCTTGAATACTCTGACCAACAAATACGAGAACCTAAGGATTGATGTAGTTGGAAGAGTAGAATATCATGAACTTATAAAGCTTCATGAGAAGGCATGGGCCTTGGTATTTCCATCGATATGGGAGGAGCCATTACCATATGCAGTGGTGGAATCCATGTCATTGGGAACAATACCAATAGCTTCTAAAGTAGGTGGCATACCCGAAATTGTTGCAGGTACCGTTGCAGAGAGATTTTCATTTGAACCAGGTGATGTTAAAAGCTTTGCTGAGAAAATCGATAGGTTACTAGCTTGTTCCAGGGACGAGTTAATAGATATTAGTATAAGATTGAGGAATCACGCTCTTAAATTATTTGATGCAAGTGTTATTGAGAATAGATTTGTACCTCTTTTCGAGTTTTTATTATAGTAGAATTGTGATTGGGTTGTAGGGGGTTGTGATATGAGAATAGCCTTTATTGTTAGTGAAGTGTTTTACTAAGAAGAGTCATGATGGTTTTGAGTGGTTAGTTAGGGCATTGGAAGAGAGCTTGCAGAACGGAACTTTTGAGGTTTTGTTGTTGCTTAAGAGACCTTGAATATCTTGAGATAAATGATTTGGTGAAAAGCGTGAATTTCAAATGTAAAAAAGATCAGAGACTTTGTAATTCGTAGGATAAGACTAAGATCATAGCTCTTGTGGGACTTGTTGGTGTAGGTAAAACTACGATTACATTTTATATATAGTTCTTAGAAGAAATATTATGGTTGAGGGCTACTTGCCTGAGGCGGTATGCGACTTAATATGGGTTATAACGTGGTTCAAAATTCCATTAGAAAGCATACTACATGAGCTTTCAATAACCCTAAAACTTCTCGTTAAATTACCCATAGAGATAATATATTTAAAGGCATCCCATGAAAACCTGGTTGAGAGACGGATTATTAGGAGGAGTTTTGAAAGAGATAAAATCTACATGAGTAATAATTTCTCTTACATAAGGTTTCATGAGTCGTGTATTAAAACTTCATTAAAGTCTTTTACATTTCAATAGCAATGTTACGGTGGTAGATACCAGTAACACTCGGATCAGCGAAGTTGTAAAACTTATTACTCATAGGCTCATGAAGAGCTAGATTTACGATGCAAATTGCCGTATCCGTTATTTGGTTAAACTATAATAGTGCGAAGTTTATTAATTTAGCGAAAGAAAGTTTAAGATCTATATATAGACAATCTATTCCTTTGGAACTTGTGTTAGTAGACAATGCTTCTGCTGACGGTAGTTTCGAAGAAATAACATCCTATACCAGCAGACTAAATGAAAGAGATTTCAAAGTTAAAATCATTAGGCTTAATAAGAATTTAGGCTACACGGGTGGTAATAACATAGGTTATCTAACCTCAAACCCGAAGGTGAAATATGTAGCATTTATAAATAATGATCTCATATTGTATGAAGACTCTTTAGAGCGCATTATTCGTTATCTAGATGTGCATAAAGATGCCGGAATAGTTCAAGGCATTATATATGATATTAGTGGAAAGCGTATAGATAATGCTGGTTTTATGTGTACCGAGACCCTCTTAAATATACCAATCAAGAGTTTAATCAATAAACCAGTTTATATAACCTATGCTAGTGGAGCTTACATGGTAGTTAGGAGGGAACTGATCTCTAGGCTAGGAGTACCATTTGATTGGGACGGATTTATGTATTTCGATGACATGCCCCTAGGATTTAAAGCCTGGTCTATGGAGTTTAAAGTTGTTAGCCTTCCGATTGAAGCCGGCAGGCATTTTGGTGGAGCTTCCGGAGGTTTCAAATCAGAAAAAACTGTCTATTACACGTATAGGGGTTGGGGAATTATGATTGAGATTTCTAATACTAGGTTCAAGAAGTTGCTAAGGAAATCGTTCCTGAAAAACATTCCAATAATAAGCGGGTTTAAAAATCCACGCTTAACAAAGGTTGCACTTAAGGGTTTTATGGACGGACTTTACTTAGGTAAGAAGAAACGCGAGTCAGGCTATTCTCTAGACATATATTCAGCTCCACTAGTCACCAAATATAGCCTATTAAGCCTACTTCTTCCAAATAGACTAGTATTCAGACTAGTATCATGAAGAGTCGACATGCGTTGAAAGAGGAAATATCTCTGGCAAATTACTATAGCTAAGGAAGCTATCTAAGCTTTAGAGCTTCAGACTCAAACAGCGCAAACCGCATTTGTATGTCAACATAAAAGATAAAGATGTAGAGAAAAACCCTAAACATGTGCAACCTAAGGTAAGTATTGTTTTAGCTAAATTATAACAGTTCAAGGTTTTTGGGCTTGGCGCTAAGCTCTTTGCGGGGCTTATTAGAGCTTGATTATGACAACTATGAAATTGTTTTATCGTAGTTAACACATCTACTGATGGTAGTTTTGAGACTGTTAATGGTTTTGTTGAGTGTTTTAAGCCTAGTGATGTTAGGATTAGGGTGGTTAGGAGTGATAGAAATAGGAGTTATTCTGAAGGGATGAACCTCAGGGTGGCCAGCTAGGGATCCTGAGTCTAAGTATGTTTCATTCCTTAATAATGACTTTGTGATCGAACATCTTTTTCTCCGTGAAATTGTCGAATATATGGAGAGCGAGACTAATGTTGGTATTGCAAGCGGCTCGATCCTTTATGATGATGGAAGAACTGTTTACTCTGCTGGAGGTGTTGTCACAGAGCTTTGGAGTGCTGAAGGTATTTGCCGAACCCTTCCTGAGCATGAATGTTATGGTAAGAACAGACCTCACTATGTGACATATGCCGATGGCGCCTACATGGTGATGAACTCAGAGATTGTGAAGAAAGTTGATGTTTATGGCAAGTCTCTCCTCGACAAGGCTTTTCTATACTTCGACGATCATGTGTTGGGATCGATGCTGTGGAATAGGGTTACAGGGTCAGGCACTACCCCATAAGGGCAGGTCTTCACTATACCCATAGAGCAATAAAGTCCACAATTAACTACTTTGGTATTCGAGCACAAATAGCATTAATAAGTGTTGTGAAGACGAGATTTAGCCCCATGGCGGGTTTACATATTTTAAGAAGGTTAAGTATTTATAGTGTATTATGTATGGAAAGACTTCAAAAAAGCTGTGAAGTTATAATAGCCATTTATGATGGTCTTTCTCTAGGGAGCCATATAAAGCAACGCATAAGTAAATTAACGATATATAAAGCACGGTACCTTAAATCAACTTATGATGAGTTCGAATGTTTCGTATTCGGGTTATGCAAGGAATTCAAAATTGCATTTAAATTACATTTAAAGCATTTATATGAGATTGAAGGTTCGAATAACAACTATTTTATTGTCTCACACTTCACCAATTATATTCTTGGTTAGGAATATGGAAGGAGATGTAAGAGATGATGTAGTTGCAATTATTGTTACGCATAATCCAGAAATTGAAATATTTGAGCATGTTGTTAGATCTGTAAGTAAGCAAGTTAGGCACGTGGTTATCGTAGATAATAGCTCTAGTAACAAAGACATTATCAAAGATTTGAATAATTGCGAAACGATAGAATTGAGGTCAAATGCAGGAATTGCACGTGCTCTAAGGATAGGAATATAGTATATCATAGACGAGTATAACCCTAAATGGCTTTTGTCTCTCGATGACGATGCAATACTGATTAATGAAGCATTGAAAAAAGTTTTCAACGTGCTTAAAAACTTAAAGTCTATCTTCATAGTAGAGTAGGTGCAATATTATTAGGAAATTCACCAGGTGATTGTAGCTTGAGAGAGGTATTCTATGGTATCTTTTCAGGAACTTTAATTAGATCTGATATAGTACTGAACAGTTGATGTAGAGATGATTTTTCTTTGGATCAAGCTGATCATGATTTTTACTTTAAGATTAGGGAGCAGGGATATTTAACATTGCGTGTCAACTGTAAACTTATTAATCATGAGCCAGAATAAAATCGATAAATAAGAATACTCTCAGACATTTCTCGTATGCCATTAGATTATGAACCTCCTTGGAGGTATTACTACATCGTTAGAAACTTCACAAGGTTGCTTATCGAAGGCAAAACAGATTTTGTACTTTATCTAAGGCAAATAATTGATTGGGGAGCTAAGATAATATTTGTTGATGGATCCAATAAATTTCTCAAGGCTTTAGGCTCGGCTTAATGCATACATTACTTAATAAATTTGGCTATCTAGATTTATCATATTTTAGCTAGATTAAAAAATGTTGAAAAGAATGAACTTAGAGCTAGGTTCTTATTAGCATAATATTCAACTGCTTATCAGTTAAAGAATGATACATAAATCTGTAAGTATTGAAGGACTTGATCGTTCTTAAATAGAAATAATAATGTTATGTATAGCAATACAATAACCTTTTAAATTTAAAATTAGGATTGCCCGTGACTTTAACGATATCTACGTAATAATCACTTTAGTACTTCAAAGTTGTGGAAGAGCCAAGCAATATTATGATTGGTTTTAATGTTCTTTGCGCGTGTCTCGTTATGATTGATTAGAGAATAAATTACAGAAATCTCTAAATGATTAACATGTAAGGTATTTAGAGGTGTATAGTATTGGAGGTTTATAGGTTAGCGGTAATTTTGGGTGTGATTCTAGGATACCTCATTTCAATTATTCTTTATAGCAGGGAGTACTTTACATTTAATCAATTCGTATTTATTACAATATTTGTTGCATTAATGTTTCTTTCAATAGTAATGATTTTGAAGTCTTCTTCCGGTAGAGGAAGGTTTCCTTCGATAGGGGTGGGTCAAGGAATTATTTGGATTTTTCCAGGGTTAGTATTTCTTGCAGTTCTATGCGAGGTGTGTTACCATGGTCATCTAGGGTTTTTATCTATAGTAATAATGATATTTGTTTTCGTTATTCTCTCTATGGCTTATCAACGTAATTTAGCTGTATTCATAGTTTTTTCCGTTCTTTCTGTATTGATTGCGGTTCTTTATGGAATGTATGTACCTATATTTAGTGGTGATACATGGCGTTTTGCTACATTGGCTGAGCAAATAATAGGAAGAGGTGGGCTAAAGGGTGTAACATTGGTTGAAGAGGCTTATCCTTTTTCTGTGCTTTCCATTCTATTCTCAATGTATACTATAGTTGCTCAGATAGGTGTTGGGTTGTCTAATATTGTCATGGGGTTCGTGTATCTATTACTTCTTTCTATATGGGTGTATGTTCTAGGAAAGCGCTTCGATTCAGAGCTTGCACATTTATGTGTTTTACTAGCTTTTTCAGTTCATTTACTAGTTGTTTGGTCTACAGGTATAATACCTCAAGCTTTTGCACTTCTACAAGCCTTACCACTCATATTCTTAGACTTAAAATACCTCATATTGTTAATAATGTCAATCATTTTGGCTATGAGTCATGAAGGGGTGGCATTATGGACTATAGGGATCTTGGTATTCCTAACTATTGTCAAGAAACTTCTTAGAGCTTCTGATGAAACTATTAGCTTAAGCTGGTCTAAACTTGGTATACCATTATCTACTTTCTTGACAATCTTAACGTACACAACCCTCTCTGCTACTTTAAGCGGAGGCATTACATATGTATTAAATGTCTTACGCGCCTTCATATATGGAGAGAAATTATACGTATCTCCAATCATGCAACCAGCACCAGTAACATCGATATTATGGGCTATACCCTTTGCAGTTGTTTCCATTTTAGCGTTTATTGTATTATTGGAGGGCAATTCTGTGGCAGTAAAATTACTAACGCTTTTATCTCTAGCAGGGTTAGTTTTGGCTTTCATCTCGGTGGCTACTAAAGTAATTTCATCAGATATCCCAAGATATGTTGGTATGCCTTCAATAGCCATTTTGATTTTAATAGCTGTGAAGGGTGTGCGTATACTACTTAATCGTGGTCGTCCCGGCACTTTATATGCTATCTTCCTAGTTTTACTAGCCTTTGTTTCCTCTGTATTCGGAGGTACATTGATGCCTGAAAATCCATATACAGAAAATCCCTATGCTCCATGGGCTTTGTCAGGATTATTAAAATATTCAGAAGCCAGGGAACTAAATAGTCTTGCTAATCTATTTTATAGAGGTAATTATATAGTTGATTGGAGGGCAGCAGCTTATTTAATGCATAGCTATGTCTGGATTGAACAAGGCTTCAAAGGTTTTTACTATGATTACTATCCCGAAAGAGATGTAACATTGATGTATGCTGGGAGCTATGCATTTGTAGCAGATCTAAAACTTCTCAAATCCTATAATGCTATGCTGATATTTCGCAATTCTGCTACTGAAATGCTTGGAGTATATTCCCAGGAGCTGGTTTCATGTATTAAGAATATAGGTATGTGTGCTTCAATAGAAGGTCTAGCTATAGTGTACAACAGTAAAAATATCTATGTTTTAGGATATTTATAGGTAAAGACAAAGCATTCACAGCGTAATTATATCAATGCAAAGCTGGGTGTGTTAATCATGGTGGAAATGGTCTTTGCATTATATGGGACTAATATTGCTGGTGGTACTAGGGCTGTTTTTGAGGTTGCGAATAGGTTAAGTGGTAGAGGGTATAATGTGAGGATTGTTGCTCTGGGAGGGAGATCATTATGGTTTAATGTTAAGGTGCCTGTGCACTACGTTGAGGCACCGATGTTTATACGTTTTGCTAAGCCTTTGATTAGAGTATACAAATTATTGAAGTACAAAACTACTAGGGTTAGTGTAGCAGATTATCTTGATGTTGATGGGTTCGTAAGGTTGTTTGGGTTTAGAGCAGATCTCGTTAGGGCTCTTACTGAAAAACTAAATGAGCTTAGAGCAGATGTAGCTATGGCTACTTGGTATCCTACGGCGTTAGCTGTCTGGCTGAGTAATGCTACGAAAAAATTATATTTTATGCAAGATTTTCACGAGCTCGTCTTAGAGGGCGATGGTTATTATGGTCTCAGACTTTTTGAGGCAACTCTCTATCTTCCATTTTATTTTCTAGCCAACTCTACCTATACTAGAGACATCATTCTCGGTTACAATAAGGATGCTAAGATAACTGTGACTGGTGTTGGGGTAGATCAAAACATTTTTTATCCTAGAAAAAGTCGAATGATTGATTCTAGGGGTAGACATATAGTTATGGCAATTATACGAAGTGCCAAGTATAAAGGTGGCGATATAGCATTAAAAGCATTAAACATTATTAATAAAGAGATGCCTATACATGCGATCTTTGTTAGCGAGGGACGTGCCATAGAGAGATTTTTTAAAGAGATCAAGCCTGAGTTCACATATACAATATTCAGAGGAGTAGATGATAAGACTTTAGCAAAACTTTATTCAAGTGCTGACGTTTTCATATTTACGTCATATAAAGAAGGTTTTGGACTACCTCCATTAGAAGCAATGGCCTCTGGCACTCCAGTTGTCACCACTGATTGTGGAGGCATAAGAGATTATGTGATAGACGGCTATAACGCTCTTCTAGTGCGACCGGGAGATCCTAATGCTGTGGCGGAAGCTGTATTAAAAATATTAAAAGATGATAAGCTTAGAGAAAAATTGATTGAACATGGAATCCAAACAGCTAAA
>Ga0326760_1001327_pt1 | contig 11115 bp, 9 predicted proteins | sample GCREP_S_FD_207668 | JGI IMG/M metagenome (GOLD analysis project Ga0326760, IMG submission 207668) | Hot spring sediment microbial communities from Geyser Creek Basin, Yellowstone National Park, WY, United States - GCR.EP_S | ecosystem: Environmental > Aquatic > Thermal springs > Near-boiling...
AGACTTAGACAAAGAGTTGAGGCTCTAGAGAGAATGCTTAGAGCAGCAGAATACACCTTTTTACTTCATGGATTACAGCAGGAGTATGGTAAGATATTTCTAGCACAGAAGTTTCTCGAGAGTATATAATAGAACTATGGCAAAGTTTTTGGAAAAATATGACGAAGTATATAAATGATTTTCTATGAGGACTTTTGGAAGGATCTTAAAACATGCGAAGCTGACCCATAAATTTATGGGTCAGGATCTCAGGCTTCAACTTTATGTGAGATTTTAAAATAAGCTGTGTATTAACTTCGAAGGTGATCTAGATGAGGTTTGATGCATCTATATCGAGCGTGAAAATCATTGACGATGAAATATATGTAGCTATTAATGATTTAGAGAAAAGATGTAGGATCTCTATAGTTAAAGATGATTCTATAGAAGATCTTGTTTTATTAAATAATTCTCCTTGCTATATATTACTAGGATCTTATAAGGATCTTCTCGTGTCTGCTGGCGAGATCCTATATGTAATCTCTAATAACGAGGCTAGGCCTCTTCTCAGAGCTAAAGCTGGAAACATTTTTTGGCACGCTACTGAGGCTTGTGATAAGTTTTTTGTTCAAGAATATGGTGAGGATCCTACGGGCATATATGTTTCTGAGGATCTTAAGAGTTTTAGAAGAATAATCACTAACAGAGATATAGATCCTTCATCAAGACATTTTCATTATATAACATTTGATAGAGATAGAAAGATTTTGATCACTACTCTTGGCGATGGAAATATTGTCAGAGTTGCTTTTTCAGATGATTGCGGCTCTAGCTGGAGACCGTTGTATAAAGGTTCTTGGCAGTTTGTCCCAGTATTTATAGAGAGAGACAGATGGATCTTTGGTTTTGATAGTGGTATTGCTAGAGGAGGTGTGGCAATTTATTATCCTGAGAAAAATATCTGGAGATTCATATTCTTAAAAGCAGACGGCTATGCACATGTCCAATTCGCTTCGATAACAAAGTTCGGCGACTATTATATTGGAGGCCTAGGCTATCCAACATCTATCATAGTCTCAAAAGATTTATACTATTGGTACACAATATACATAGATAACTCGATATCCAGCTATAATCATTTTGTTTATGCAACTGTCTGGAGAGATAAATTAATTACTTCAACAGGCAGAGAACTTCTGATCTTTGATTATAAAAATGTTGAAGAAGCCTTCAAAAGAAAACCTTTTCTATCGCCATACATGGCTTATATAGATAGAGTCAGAGGCTTAATCTATATATTGAAAAGACTTTCACGGATGATAAAACTGTGAAACCAAAGATTCTTGTTTTTTCAAAACTGTTCTGGCCTGAGGGTAGCGGCGGAGAGCTTGCAACTTATCTTATTATTAGAGATGTTCTTTCAAAATATTTTGATGTAACTGTTGTTTCAGGCACTAGCAAACCTGCTCCTGATATATTGAGGATCTGTAGATATGTATACTGGGACATGCTTAGGACCAGGTATAAGCCTCTGGAGTGGATTAAAATCTTTGCTAGTATGGATTATGTTAAGAGAATTATTGAGGAGACGGATGTTATCTACTTACCTTCACACACTTTAATACCTCTGGCGATTATCTTTAAGAGATTAAAACCTGGTGTAAAGATAGTGATACATCTACATAACTATCAGCCTCTAACATATACATCTGTAGTGCTTAGTGATAGAGAGCCGGATCTTGCGACAGATATTATCGTTGAGAGGTGGGAACATGACAGCATAGCTAGAGCTGTAGCAGTTGGGTTGCTAGGTTCTCTGAATAAGATTAACATGTTAGCCCTCAGAGTAGCAGATAGAATAATATGTGTCTCAAAGAGACAGTGCGAATTAATATTGAGAAAGATGCCATGGCTAAGGCTTAAAACTCACGTGATATATAATCCACCACCACATACGCCAAGTATAGAGAAGAGACTTAGCACATCGCCGACACTTCTCTATGGAGGGGGATCCAGCGTTATTAAAGGCATACATGTTCTTGTGAAAGCATTAAAGAACCTAGAAACACACAGAGAAACCCGAGGAGAGAGACTTCTTATTACCTATGGAAGAATAGGTGAACATCAGAGGCTTATAGAGATACTAAAAAGATTAAATATCAAAGTAGAGATCCTAGGGAGAATATCATACGAGGAAGTATTAAAACTACATAGAATAACATGGGCAACTCTTTTTCCATCAATAAATGAAGAACCAATGCCATACGCAGTCTTAGAATCAGCACTATTAGGCACGATACCAATAGCCTCAAGAACAGGAGGAATATCAGAAATACTAGAAGGAACACCAGCAGAGAAATACATGTTCACACCTGGAGAAGCTGGAGAGTTAGCGAAAAAGATCGAGAATATCATGTTACTATCAAGAGAAGAGGTTTTAAATATCGGCACAAGATTAAGGGAGCATGTGATTAAGATATTTAATAGAGAAGAAATTGAGAAGAAGATTGCTGATCTTTTTATGTCTCTTATAAATTAATTGTCACAATGCGAATTTGGTGCTGAACTTCACATGAGGATCATCTTTATTGTTAGTGAGACGTTTACAGAGAAGAGACATGGAGGTTTTGGTTGGCTGGTTAGAACTGTTGGGCATGAGCTTGTTAAGCGTGGTTTTGATGTGAAAGTTCTTGCTTGGAGAGATCCTGGTTATCCTGATAGATATTCTGTTGATGGTATTGATGTGGTTGCGTATTCATATTCTTTTGATACTAAATCTGTGTTTAGACATCTACGTGACTATTATTATTTCACCAAGATCATAAGAAAGATTGAGGCTGATGTCTTCATCTCTATAGAGGCGATGGTTGAGACGTTGATTACAGAGATCTTGAGAGATGATGCAAAACATATTGTTTGGGCTCAAGATCCTTTTGATTGGAGTGATTATCAACTTTTAAGTTCTGTAGATCCATATTACAAGATTTCGAAAACAAGATTTTTTATGAATAAAATAGTGTTTGGATTAGCATATAAAAAAGCAGATCTGATCCTTACTCAGGCGAGATATTACATTGATAAATTAAAGAAACTTTATAATATTGATCCATATAGAGTCATATATCTTCCAAACCCAGTTGATTACATACCTGATGAAGATGAAATAAGAAAAAATGATGAACCATTAGTCTGCTACTTAGCTAGAATGGATCCTCAGAAGAGATACTGGATATTCTTTGAGCTAGCCAAAAAGTTTCCAGAGACAAAATTCATAGCAATGGGAAAGCCTAACATACTATATGAAGAGAGATATAGAGAGATAGTTAGTAAATACATTAATCTACCAAATCTAGAGATCAAAGGTTTTGTAAGCGAAGAAGAGAAAAGAAAAATTCTAGACAAATGCTGGATAATGATTCTACCAAGCATAAGAGAAGGACTGCCAATAGCGATGTTAGAAGCATTAGCACATAAATGTGCGATATTAAGCTCTGTAAATCCTGACGGATTAACAGAGAGATTCGGATATTGGGCTAAAAAAGATGATTTCGAGAAAGGATTAAAATGGTTGCTTGAAAACGATAAATGGAGAAAGCTTGGTGAAGAAGGTTATAAGTATGTTAGAAAAATACATGATACAGATAGAATTATTAATGAGTTGTCAGAACACTTAAAGAGATTAATGAAGTAAATATGTCATGAGCTATTTTTGAATATTATCATGTCAGTAAATAGTAGTTCTCCTATATAATCTCTCAAAATATTTAAGATTCTACTCAAAAGCTCAAAGACTAATACTTCGAGAATATTGATAAAAGCTGGGAGTAACTTCTTGGCTTTCACATAATATATCAGGATATATTAGATAAATTAAGCATATTAAAAAAGCCCGATTTAATCAGCCCTATCACCGAGGATAGTTAGATGAAAAATATATCAGTACTTTTTATTACAACCTTTTGGCCTCACGTAGGGCACCATGCAAGTTTCTCAGGTTATCATCAGTTAGTTAAATATGTAAAAATCCCTTACAAGCTTTTAATTCGTCCAAATAAAATAGATCCTGTAACGTTAGTAGTAAACAAAATGCCTCGTTTTATAAGTAAAATAATCAAGAGCGATTTTTACTCGTTTATTTCGCTCTTTTACGAGCTTAGATCAGTTTTTCAAGAAAATGAAATAATTCATCATCTTTACGGAGAGGATACCATCTTAATTTCGCCATTTATTAAGAGAATATTTAATAAGAAGATTGTGGCTACGTTCCATCAGCCACCTAAAATATTTAATCACATTATGCCAATTTACTGGAAAAAGATATTACAATATATAGATCACGTAATCGTTGTCTCAAGAGTTCAACAAAATTTCTTAGTAAAAACTCTAGGAGAAGAAAATAAAATAAGTTTCATACCTCATGGAGTAGAGTTTGAACGTTTTAATCCCTCCACTTACAGAAGATATAATTGTTTAATGGTTGGACAATGGCTACGTGATTTTGATACCGCTTTAAGGGCTATGAAAATAATAAAGAGAAGAGGAATCAAATTAATTTTCGATATAGTACTCCCTAGATCGACTCCTAGATATATCATTCAAAAAATAAAGATCGCTTCACCTCAAGGTACTTATATTCATTATAACATATCTGACGAAGCATTAATGAAACTTTACGCCGAGTCGCGTATGTTTTTGGCACCTTTAATAGATTTTACTGCTTCTAACTCGCTCTTAGAAGCGATGGCTTCAGGACTTCCTGTAATTGTAACTGATGTAGGAGGTGTCAGAGATTATGTCGATGAAAAATGTGGCATTCTTGTTAAAAAATCAGATCCTAACAATATAGCAGAGGCTATTGAGTACCTCTTAGAGGATGAAGTGATTAGTAAAAAGATGGGTCAAAATTGTAGGATAAAGGCGTCATCTTTCTCTTGGAAGAAGTTAGCTCCTTTATACGAAGACCTTTTTGTAAAAATAAGTCGTTGAAATACAAAAATAGTAATGATAGAATGGTATATTCCCTTATACTTATCTTTCAATTTCATATTTTTACGTCGTGGCAACGTCATCTATAAATATGCTAAAATAGAATTCTTAGAATCAAAGTTTCACAAATACTTAAAAAGTTTACCAAAACAAATGATGTGCTAAAATCTTTCTAAACTTTTGAGGTTTCTTACTAGTTATATAGATATGAGAGAGAATAAGATCTTCGTAGTGTTTATAGGTCCTCAGGGTGCTGGAAAATCAACATTGGCAAAAATTCTCTTAAAAAAGCTTGCATACGAAGGTTTTAATACATGTAGCATAAGATTAATTGATTATACCATATTTCATCGTATTTATATAAAAATGCTTGTCTTACTCGCTAAAAGCGTCTTCGCGAAAATTTTTTCGAGGCTACTTTTATTTTTTGTATTTCTTCATCTCGTAGGCTTATTAATATCGATCATTAAGTTTAATTTTTATATGTTTACTCGAAGATGCGACGTGATCATAGAAGATGAGGGCTTTATATTTAAGAATTTAGCAGATGTCTACTTTGTAGTAAATATTACAAGCTCTTTAAAATTAAAGATTAATTGCGAGATTATGAAACTATTTTTAAGACTCTGGTTTATTACAGGAAGAATGATTATGAATAAACGCGCAATAATAATAGATGTTGAAGCTCCTTACGAGGTCTTAAAGATTAGATATATGAGGGATGAAAGAAAAATAGAGGACAGACGCTATATAGTTTTTCAAAGTTCTTTTTATAAAATAATACTAAACCGGATTAATGCTATATGCAAAAACAAATGTCAAGAATTTTTCATCGAAACTACAGATAAGAACCGAACTTTAAGTGCGATTAAACACATTATCAAAATAATTAAAGATAATTAAAGATATGTAAAAGAACAAGATCGTAAATACTGTGAGAATCAATTGAAAATTTCTTAAAACAACGATAAAGCATTTTAAATAAATAGTCTTGTTTGCTTTCTATCAGTCTGCACAAAAGAAAAAACTAATTATAAACGAAATAAATTACGCAACAAGTCATAAATTAAAGGTCTTATAATGTTTTTAACTATCGTTATAGTCACAACTGGTATGAGAGAAATTCTTATTCAAAAACTTCTTGATATGATCTGTGTAAGCGACCTTGATTGTGAGTTAGAGATCTTAATTATATCAGTCGGGAAAAAATTCATCTATAGTTCTTGTAAACATAAAATAAAAAACCTTATTTCTTCCTTATGACAAGGGGCTAGGATGGGCTAGAAACTTAGGTGTTAAATTATCAGAAAGTAAATACATTCTTTTCTTAGATGATGACATAATATTGCCTCATACAAAATCTCTAGAGATTCTCTGCAAGAATGCAGAAGAAAACATTATAGTAGGTGGTAACTTAAAGCCATTATATGAAGTTAAACCTCCAAAATGGTTTGATGAAAAAATTGGCTATCTTGTAGGAATCGGCAACATTTATTATGGAATACCTTATGGAGCATGCATGCTTATAGGGAAAAAACTATTTAATCAAATTGGATACTTCCGACCAGAATTAGGCAGAATGAAAGGTTCTCTTGTAGGTATCGAGGATTACGAATTTGTTATACGCGCAAAACGTTATGGATTTAAAAGTAAAATCGTTCAAAATGCTGTCTTTCTTCATTTTGTTCCTCGCTATAGATTAGAGTTGAAATATTTTATAAAAAGAGCCTTAGCTGATGGAGCGAGTCATTTACTCATTGACATGATATATGCAAAAGAAAAAATTATATTTAAAACTTTACGCTATATCTTTACATTGCCTTCTCTATTGCTAAAATTTTATTTCCTAAAAACAGAGATATCTGTTTTTATAGAGATTATGAGGAGAATAGGTTATTTATATGCGATCCTAACTAATATCTATAGGCGACGATTATTAAATCATTAAAACTTCCCAAGCAATTTTAGACATTAAAGTTCAAATTTAAATTATGAATAACTTATTTAGATGATAGAGAGATGAGTGTGAAGAGCTTTAAGTTAGCAATAATAGGGGCTGGTGCTGTAGTAGAGAAGTATCATCTCCCTGCCATATTAAAGCTAGGTAATAAGGTAAGTGTTGAATGGTTAATCGATATAAACTATGAGAGAGCTAAAAAGCTTGCGTCCTTATACCAAATTTCATTTTATGATAAAGATTATAATAATGTTAAAGATGTTGATGGAGTACTTATAGCTGTACCAAATTACCTGCATGCTCAAATAGCGAAATACTTTTTAAATAAAGGAATCGATGTATTGGTAGAGAAACCGCTAGCAACTAGCAGTAAAGAAGCCAAAGAATTAGTTGAAATAAGTGAGAAGAACAATGTAAGACTTTGCGTAGGATTTGTTAGAAGATTTTACCCTTGTTATACACAACTTAAGAAACTTGTGGATATAAACATAGTTGGCGACATAAATAGGGTAGAGTTTATAGAGGGCTGGACTTTTTCATGGCCTCTTGAATCTGGTTATTTATTTGAGAAAAGTAAGGCTGGTGGCGGGGTTTTAATAGATTTCGGCAGCCATGTACTGGATCTTATTACATGGATTTTCAGACCTACTAATATCATAATTAAAGAGTATTATGACGATAATTTAGGTAATGTAGAGGCAAATGCTAAAGCTAATATCATGTTAACCACATATAGGGGAGAAAATGTAAATGTCTATCTAGAGCTCAGCAGAGAAAGAGATCTGGGGTCTAAATTTATAGTCAAAGGTAGTAAAGGATTGCTTAAAGCTTCTTTAACAAAACCCCTAGAAGTAGATCTTATTAATCATAATGAATCATACGTTCTTAAATCTAAAGATGAGACCCTTAACGAGATAGACTTTTTTGCAGAACAGATAAGATCCTTTATATTAAATGATGGCAGATGTGCTTCAGGATTAGACGGTTTAATGAATATCTCCTTGATAGAGCATTTATATAATTTAAGAAAGCCTTTGCCTCTGAAATGGGTTTACAGAACTAACCATGATGTTAAAAGAATAATCGACAATATTATAAATGATCGTAGGGTTACTGCATTGATAACTGGAGCCACAGGTTTCATTGGTGGACGCTTAGCAGAGCGACTAATTCTTGATTTTGACAATAGAATACAGGTTAAAGCTATTATAAGGAGATGGGAGAAGGTTGCAAGATTAGCAAGGCTCCCTATAGAGTTTATTAAAGGAGATATATTGGATAGCGATGTTGTTGATAAAGCTGTTAGAGGTTCTGATATTGTTTTTCATTTAGCATATGGAAGTGAAGGTAGTGAAAAGGAGCGTAAAAAAGTTACTATCGAAGGTACAAGAAATATACTTGAAGCATCTGTGAAACATAAAGTAAAAAGATTTGTATATTTTAGCACCATGGCTGTTTATGGATATAATCATAGGAAAGGTGAAGTGATAGATGAACAACATAGTCTTATCAAATCAAGAAACATATATGCAGATAGCAAGATTGAAGCTGAGAAATTGGTTTGGGAATATTATAGGAGATATAAATTACCTGTAGTAATATTAAGGCCCACCATAGTGTATGGTCCTTACTCTACATGGATTACTTATCCTATGAAACTTATTTTAAAGGAAGCTCCTGTATTAATTAACGGCAATAACCTAAGTAATATTGTTTATGTAGATGATGTAATTGATGTGGCTATATTAGCGGCATTTCTAGATTCAGCAATAGGTAAGGCGTTTAATATCTCCGGCACTGAGGATATAACCTGGAGATACTATTATGAAAAATTAGGAGAGATCTTAGGAAAAAACCATTAGTAATAGATAGACCTCTATTAATAGCTAGAATGAGCTTCTTTATACATATACTCTCGAGATCACTTAAAAAGTTATTTGAAAAAGACATTTATTATAGATTAGCAAAAATCTTCGTAGAGGAGATTCCTATAGCTTTCTTAATTGCTCGCCGGGTAATTAGGCCAGAGAGAGTTTCAGAAATAATCAAAGAATTACAATATATAGAAAAAAGTAAGGAAGACAAAATAAAAAGACTCTCAGATGAACTAGCTAGACTCAGCCTACCTGATAAATCATTGCTCAGACTGTATAAAATGAATGTTAAATTTTCCATCAGAAATTTAGAAAAATATTTGAATTATAAACCTCGAACAAGTTTTGATGAAGGACTCGAACTAATTAAAGAATGGTTGCAGTTTATGAAATATCTTAATGATAATTTGTAAGAATTAGAGCAACAAGTCAGCATAGACACTATTGCCAGGTTCTTAGGAACATATGAAATATCATATATACATTAGTTTACAAAAATATTGAAACAAACATAAGGCGGAACAGTAAGCAATGAAGAGCCTTACAAGAGAAATTAATGTATAGTGTAGGATATTAGGATATATAAATAATTTAGTGATAGATAATTGATATTTTAGCCGTAATGAGTAGCCTTTAACAACAATATTATTGATGTTATGAGAGAACTGATTTGCCTAAGAAAGATATAACACTTTCAGGTGCTGACGGCTCTGGAAAGACTACTGTTGCCAAGTTTTTGGTCTCTGTATTCTCTGGTCGTGGTTCTGTTTGTTTTCATTGGTTTAGAGGTTCTCATCTTCTAGCATCTATTTTGGCAAAAATTTTTTCTCGTATAAAATCTTTTCGCGGTGTCTGTAATCCTTATTATATGATCTGTGTTTCTGATAGGCTTAAAAGTCTCTGGGTTCATATTGAGTTCTGGTCTCTTATTCCTCATGTTTTCATAAGATTTTTTCTAAGGATTTTCTGTGATTATATTGTTTGTGACAGAGGTTTTCTAGACTTTATCGTATGGGTCATAGCGACTCTTGATAAACCGTCTTTTCTTCGAAGTATCTACGGATCTTTTCTTCTCAGACTTGCCTATATCGAGAATCCTGTTTATCTATATGCCGACCCTAACATTCTCCTCAAAAGATCTGATGTTCCGAAAAGTTTTGTTTTTAAAGAGCTTTCTATATATAATTCTCTGGCTAAAAATCTGTCGCTATGCAGCATCGATACTGGAGCTAAGAATCCTCATGAGGTTGTTAGAGAGGTTTTGAGATGTCTAAAAAGATGAATACTCTTGAGGATAGCATGTCTCTTAGGCTTCTAAAGGTTTTAGAAGGATCTTACAGACCTGATCATTACGAGGCTTTAAGGCTTGCAGATGTTGCAAGATTTAACAAGCTTTATCTATCATATCTCAGGAGTGTAAAAGATGTTCTCGGCGAAGAGCTTTCACGTGAGGAGGCTAGATACAGATGGTTTATGAATAATGTCTATGATGTTGCTAATGTGTTGAGAGGTTTTGAATACGCTTTCTATAAGTTTAGAAAGCCTGCGGATCATGTCTCAGCGGATCTTGATATAATAATAAGTTCAAAAGATATTTATAAAGCAGTCAGGCTTCTACGTGAGAAAGGATTCGAGGTGATAGTTTATGAGCCTTACACAATTACTCTAGCTAGAAAAGGCTTCATAATAGACCTGTATACACAGCCTTCATTCGCATGGATCATATATTCAGATGGTGAGAAGCTGCTCAAAGAATATTCTGAGGAGATCATGATAGGCAATGCCAGGGCTAGAGCATTGAGCATTGAGGCTGAGACAGCTGTGTCAGCAGCCCACGCGATATATAAGGAACATATGGTTCTTTTGATAGATTGTTTAACAATATGGAGATGGCTGAACAAAAAAGTGTGGGATATAGCATATGAGCTTGATATAGAGAAGTCAGTTGAGAAGACAATAGAGATATGCAGTCTAGTGAGAAGAGGATTGGCAGAGACGCCTTACAGAATCGATATGACAACATTGTTAGACGTATATATAGACAAGATCTTTAGAGACCCACTGTTCAGATCAACAATATTAAACATTTTAAAATACCTTATGAAAAGAGAGAACATTGGAACAATAATAATAAACAGAATAAAAAGAAAAAGCTATTAAAACCCTCCAAAACCTATACACAACAATAATACACAAAAGATCTTTGCAGACATAAAAAGGTTCGAGGCAATGTTTTCTCAACAAACAGAATATTCCTTCGATCAATAGCCTGTTTATACACTTTTTATTTTTCTCTCATTCTCACATCCTAATCTTTTA
>Ga0326760_1001329_pt1 | contig 11109 bp, 10 predicted proteins | sample GCREP_S_FD_207668 | JGI IMG/M metagenome (GOLD analysis project Ga0326760, IMG submission 207668) | Hot spring sediment microbial communities from Geyser Creek Basin, Yellowstone National Park, WY, United States - GCR.EP_S | ecosystem: Environmental > Aquatic > Thermal springs > Near-boiling...
CGTGAGGGGGCCCGCGGCGGGCGTCCCCGTAATAATCGACAGCCGCACCTACTACACGGACGCGAGCGGGCAGGTGAGGCTGACCGTGCAGGCGGGCTTCCACTGCGTGCAGGTCGAACCGCGGGCGCTCTTCGACGGCGGGTGGGGCATGTACGACTTCTACAAGTGGTGGGACGGCCTCACGAGCTACTGGAGGTGCCTCGACCTGGAGCAAGACGCCACGCTCACAGCGTACGTGTGGGAGCGGAGGAAGCTGGTGGTCGAGTGGGACCCTGGAGGCTACGTGGACTACAGCAAGGCGTGCCAAGATCCCTGCCTCCTCTGGGGCTCGGGCGGCAGCTGGGCTTCGCTCTACTGCAAGTACGGCGGCAGCGCGGCGCTGCAAGCGGTTCCGAGCACGGGCTACCGGTTCGTCAAGTGGATGCGCGCGCTGAAGGACGGACCCCTGCAGGACTACTCCACCAGCAACCCGGTCGCGGTAACGGTGGACAACGGCTACACGGTGCACGCGGTGTTCGAGCTCGTGTACGCGACGGTCACCGTGCAGGTTCGAGCCCTCGACGCGAGCGGGAACGACCGCGGCCCCGTCGCGGGCGTGCAGGTCAGGATCGCCGATAAGGTCTACACGACGGACGCGAGCGGGAGGGCGAGCGCGCAAGTGCCCGCCACCGACCAAAGCGTAACCGTCGAGATCCTCACGACGGAGCTCTATTTCAACAATGGATGGGCCCGCTACCGCTTCTACAGCTGGTCGGACGGGGATACGCGCACCGCGAAGAGCGTCGTCGTCTGGGGGGGATGTCACCCTGACCGCCTACTTCTGGGACGAGCGGCTGGTGGTGACCCGGTGCGAGCCGCCCGAAGGCGGCTACATCTGGGGCGACACGGGCTGGCTCAAGTACGGCACCTCGGGCAGGCTCGTCGCCTGGGCGAACCCCGGCTACCGGTTCGCCAAGTGGATGCGCGGGGTGAACGGCGGCCCGCTGCAGGACTACTCGACGTACCCCACCATCACGTTCACGGTTGACAACGGGTACGAGTTCGTCGCCGTCTTCGCCAAGTACGTGACGTTCACGGTGCAGGTGGAGCGGTACGGCGCGGGCGGCAGCCTCGGCGCGGCCAGCGGCGTCCAAGTCAGCATCAACGGCGTGACGTACACGACTGGGAGCGACGGGAAGGTGAGCGTGCAGGTGCAGGAGGGCTCCACCGCGACGGTCCAGATCCTCACGACGTACTTCAACAGCAACTGGGGACGCTACACCTTCTACCAGTGGTGGGACGGGAGCACCGCCAACCCGCGCAGCTTCACCGTCAGCAGCAGCACGACCGTGACCGCGAGGGTGTACGCGCGCGCGCGGACGTGCCTGTACTGGGGCTGCCCCAACAGAGTGCTCACGTACCGGCAGGGCTACGGCAGCGCGCGCGGGACGCTGGCGTGGAGCGGGCAGCTGAGCAGCGAGTACGTGTGCTTCGACGCCGCCTTGGCGGGACTCGGATCCTGCAGCGTCTCCGGAACCGTCGTTAAACCCACCGACAACCCGATCACCGCCTACATGTCGTCCGGCTGGTGGTACAACGCGGTCTTCGGTTCGCCGTAAGCCCAAACCCCCTCTTTTCCCCTTTTTCTCCTCCCTCGCGCTGGTTATAAATACCGGAGAGCGGCCCTTCCGCCGGGCGGCGGGGGTGAGGGGCTTGCCCATCGGCGAGGGGGTGAGCGAGCGCTCGTCGCCGACCCGCCGCGCGTGATGAGTGCCGCCATTGGCGAGGGGTGAGCGGCTTCCTTCCGCTGAGCGGTGGGTTTTAATAGCTGGGCGCGGGCGCGCACGCGATGCCGGTGCGGGAGGAGGTGCGGGAGGACCTGGAGGGGCGGAGGGTTGAGGAGGCGCGCAGGCTGGCGCGGGAGGCGCTCGAGCTCCTCGCGCGCCGCGCGGCGCACCCAAGGCGGTCGGTGATGAGCTGCGCCATCGGCGAGGGGGTGAGCGGCACGCTTCGGCTGAAAGATTTATAGCCGGGCGCGCTCCCGCAGCTCGTGGCGGATCTGGAGGAGGCGGCTCGGGAGCTGCTAAGGTGCGGGAGGCCAGAGCTGGCCAAGCTCGCGCTCCGCCTCTACGCGCGCGCCGGCAGGCTGGTTTTGGTCGAGCGCGAGGAGCAGCTGGTGGAGCGGTTCGACGAGCTGAGGGAGCTCGTGAAGCGGGGCGCGGTGCTGGCGGCGGCGCACCCCTCCCTCTTCAGCGAGATCGCCGGCAGCGACCCGCGGGCGCGCGCCAGGGTGCTGGAGCTGGCGCGGGAGCTGGAGGTCCCCGAGCTCAGGGAGGCCGCGAAGATCCTGGAGCAGGAGCTCCCCCTCGACGCGCTGAACAAAGCGGCGCTGATCGCGCAGCTGGTCGCGATGGTGGAGGCGGAGGCGGTGATTCAGGGCGTGGACGCGCAGCCGCTCGTGCGCCGGCTCCTGCTGGCGGCGGCGGACCACCTCAGGGAGGCTGGCCTCCTCGAGCAGGCGGCGGAGGTTGAGGAGAGGGCGAGGGCGCTGAGGGCGCCCTCCCCAGGGGAGGCGGAGGCGGTGGAGCGCGCCGCCTTGGAGCTGGCTGGGAAGCTCGCGCTCGGAGGCCCGAAGCCGGAGGAGCTGGCCGAGGTCCTGAGATCCCTGCGGGGGGGCTAGCGCCGCGGCGAGCCGCCGCCTGCGTGTCACCGTACAGCACCCCGCCGCGCGGTGGGGCGGAAGATTCCGCCCCTCCCCGCTGCGAGGAGGCGCTCTTAGGCGCGCGGTGAGGATAAATAACCCTCCGAGAAGGAAAGCCTGGGTATGCTGGGCGAGGGGGAGCTGGAGCTCCTCAAGGTGATGGCGGACGGGAGGCTGTACGGGCTCAAGGCGCTCGCGGGGGCTGCCGCCCAGCGGGATTGGGAGGCGGCGGGCCGCCTCGCTCGGCTGGCGGAGCTGGGACTCGTGGAGATCCTAGAGGTGCGCAAAGCGGGCCGCGGGGGGCTGGAGCGGGCGAAAGCCTACCGGATCACGCCCGAGGGCCTCAAGGCCGTCGGAGCGCAGCCGGCGGAGCCCAGCCCAGCGGCGCGCGCGGAGCCGAGCGGCGCGGCCCAGTTAGCGGTTCAGCTGGGCGAGCGCGAGCTCCGGCTCCTCAAGCTCATGGCGGACGGGGCGCTGTGGAGGCGGGAGGCGCTACGCGCCGCGCTCGCCGCCGAGGGCGCTGGGGAGGTTGCGGGCCCGCTGGGGAGGCTGGTGGAGCTGGGGCTCGTGGAGGCGCTGGAGCTGCGCACCGCCCTGCGGAGGCAGGGAGGCTTCGCCAGCGTACCCGTCTACCGGATCACGCCCCAAGGCCTGGCGCTGCTGGAGCGCGGAAAACGCGCGGAGGAGCTTCGGCCCAGGGACCTCCAGCAGCGCCTTCCGCCCCGAGCCGGCGCGCCTGCCCCGCAGCGCGAGCGGCGGCTCGAAGGGCTCGACCACCGCGCGCTGGAGCTCCTCCGCGCGATGGCAGATGAGAGACTCTATACGCTCGGCGCGCTCATCGGGACCACGGGCTGGCACGAGGAAACCGTGAAGAGGCGCTTGGAGCGGCTCATCGAGCTGAAGCTCGTCGAGGTGCTGGAGCTGCGCAGGGTGGAGTGGAAGCGGGGGGAGCTCGGGAGCGTGAAGGTCTACCGGATCACGCCCGTGGGCCTCAAGGCTATCAGGAGAGTGGTTCAACTTCCAGCGGTGCCGCCGAGCGGCGCAGCTTCCGAGCGCCCCAGCGGGGAGGGCGGCGCCGTTGGCCGAGCCGAGGGGCGGAGGAGGGCGTGGGACCTACAGCTCCTCCGCATAATGTCGGACAGGAAGCTCTGGGGGTTTCGTGCGCTGTGCTTCGCGCTCGCCCGCGCCGCTGGGGGCAGCGCCAGCAGCGGTAGCAGGCGCAGGCTCGTGAAGCGGTGCCTGAGGCGGCTCGCTGAGCACGGTGAGGTCGAGGCGCTGGAGCTCTGCACGGCGGCGCGGGAGGGCGGCAAGCGCGCCGTGATACGCGTCTACCGGATCACGGAAAGGGGCTTGGAGACGTTAGTGCGAGAGACCGGCTCAGTTCCCCCACCCCCTCCCCCACCCGCTCCGCGCGCGCAGCTCCCGCGCGACCCAGCGGTGCTCCTTAAGCTCATGGAGGATGGCTCGCTGTGGACGCTCGGCGCGCTCGCGAAGGCGACCGGCTGGGAGAGAACGACCGTGAAGAGGTACCTGCAGCGGCTGGCGGGGCTTGAGGCGGTGGAGCTGCGCGTGGCCTCATGGAAGCGCAGAACCGTGGCAACCGTGTACGTCTACCGCCTCAAGCGCGGGGGCGCGGCGGGCCCGCGGGCGCCGAGCGGGCGGGAAGCCCAGCTCCAAGCGCCGGAGCGGAGCGGGAGGCCCGACCTCGACATCTTACTCGCGATGAGCGACGGCGCCTTGTGGACGATGGGCGCTCTCAAGGTTGCGACCCACTACCACAAGGCGGCAGTCAAGCTGCACTTGGAGCGCCTTACCGAGCTGGGCTTCGTGGAGGCGGTGGAAGTGAGGATGGCGCGGCGGAAGGGGTTCGGCTTTGCGGTCGCCCGCGTTTACCGGATCACGCAGAAAGGGCTCGAAGCGCTGGAGAGCGGCCAGCTGCCCCCGCTCGCGGCTCCGCCGCGCGGCAGGCTGGAGCCGCCCGAGGACGGCGACCCGATGCGGCTGGCGCTGTGGGTGCTGGAGTGGAGCGCGCAAGCGGCGCGCATGCTGCTCCACCTCTACGCGCGCGGCGAGGACAGCTGGAGCGGGGTGCTCCGCGCCGCTAAGGGCTACCGCTACAAGCATGGTGGCGGGGGGCAGGTCGCGCGGCTCCTCCGGCTGAGGGAGCTCGGCTTGGTGGAGTGGGAGATCGTGAGCCCAGACCGCGCTGGGGGCGCCAAGCGGCTGGTGCGGCTGACGGAAAAGGGGCGGGAGGTCGCGAGAGCCATCCTCGAGCTGACCACCCTCCCCTTGGGCCGCGAGGGCGCGCCGGAAACCTCGGGGGAGCGCCCGCCGCCCGAGCGCATCGCGGCGGCCATCCCCACCACGTGGGAGCCGCCTGAGGACGGGGATCCCCTGCGCTTAGCGATCTGGGTGGTGAACTGGAGCGCAGCCGCCTCGCGCATCCTGCTCCACCTCCGCGCGCGGGCGGGCTACGAGGACACTTGGTACAGGGTGGCGGCAGCCGCCGGCGGCTACCGCTACGAACAAGGTAGTAAGGTGCTTGGCGCCATCCTCCTCCGATTGAGGGAGCTCGGCTTGGTGGAGTGGGAGCTCGTGAGCCCAGAGCGCTCCGCCAACCTTCCAGCCCGCTCGAAGCGCATCGTGAAACTAACTGATAGAGGCCGAGAGGTGGCGGACGCCATCCTCAAGCTCGCCGCTCTCCTCCGCGAGGAGAGAGCGGAATCTTTTTAAGCCGAGCGGAATAGAATAAGCCGGATGGACCTCCGCGAGCCGCCCCAATCGGGGCGCCGATGAACCCGAAAGAGGAGGCTCGCGGAGGCGACGGGGGAGGAGAGGGCGCGCGGGGCCGCCTCGGAGGTAGCGCGCACACCGCCTAGCGCACACCGCCTTCGCGCGCACAGAGCTCGCCACGCGCGCCACAGCAGCGCTCGGCCAGCCACGGCGCGCTCAACCTCCTTACCGGCCCTGGGCGGGGCCGTGAGGCCGGATGAGGATGAGGAGCGGCTGGGCGCCCCCGCGACCGTTTTTTTCCGGCGCGATGGGGGCGCCCAGCCGTGATGAGGAGACGACGCGCCGAACCGGCCCAGCCCCAGGCCGGTGGTGGCGTTCGACCGGGGCGCTGATAAACCTAACGCTCAGCGCCCTCAGAGCTGGGCGCCCTCCATCCTCGGGGGCTGCGCCCACCCGTTCGGCCCCCGAGGGGGTGAATAAAAAATGGAAGAGAAAAGAGGCAAAGCGCGCGCGGATGAACGGGGGATAAGTCCGCGCGCGCTGGCAGCGACTGCAACAAATGAGGCCCCTGGCCCGGGGGCCGAGCGGACGCCCTGGGTCGGCAGCCGCTTGGCTGCCGGCGCCAGGCCCCCCACGGGCGCGGCGAATAAAACCCCGAGGGGGAGGGCGCTAGCGCGCACACTCGCCGAGAGGCTGGCGAGGGAGGGGGTGGTAAATAGTGGCTGAAGCGCTCGAAGAGTTCTACAAGTGGAGGGCAGAAGTCTGCGAGGTCCTCCGACGCTTGAGCGAGCGCCCCTCGGCTCTCCCAGAGCTGGAGGAGCTGCACAAGCTCGTGGAGAACGCTGACTACCGTGATCTACCAAGGATCTTGGTGAGGATGACCGCGCTAGCGCTCTTCGCGCCCGAGCTGAAACAGTGCTTACCATCCATCCAGACCGCCGCGCGCTGGATAGAGGCGGAACGCGCGCGCAGGCTGAAAACCATACGCAAGTACGCCTTCGCGCACACGCCCAACACCGTGGTTGTGAACTTCTTCCGCTGGGACATCGTAAGCGGAACCTATGAGTACTTCGCGCTGGCAGAGATAGTGCGGCCCGGTATGCCGCCGAGCTACCAGAGAACGATCGGGGGCTCGCCGGTATACGCAAACAAGGCCTCGATGACCGTCGTCGATAGGAGGGAGTTCGCCGAGGTCTACGGGAACAGGCGGTTGATGGCAGTCATACACGTCGTTTCGGAGCTAGGGGAGGAGTACTTCTTCGAGGAGCTAAGCGCTGAGGAGCTACTCTCCAACGAGAGGTGAGCGCGATGCCCCGAGACCCGCCGGCGCGCGCGCGCTGGCCAAAGCCCCGAGACATACTCCGCGTCGGCCGGCTGCCGTACGCTGGACCGGAGCGCGTGTGCCGCATCGACTACGTGCTCGACGCCACAAGACGCGAGCGCACGGACAGTGCCTACGTTAGAGTAGTACGCAAACGTACAGCGATGTTCCACTTCCAAGTGCGTTCCCTAACAGTTATAGTCGCGGAGAGCTTGAGGTAGTCACGGAGAGCTTGAGGTGATCCCCGAAATCGGCGGGGGGCGCCGTGAGGGCCCCGCCTCGCGGCCTCTGGTGACCCCCGCCTCGCGGGGGGAGTTGGGCCCGAGCCCCCAGCCGGCGGGAGTGAGACCAGAGGAGTTCGCGGAAAGATGGGCGCGCGGCGCGCCCCGGATGGCTCCCCACTTACTTTTGGTGGGGAGGACGGGGAGCGGCAAGACTACGGCTGCACGGTGGATTGTAGACCACATCTGTGTACGGAAACGTCTAGCGCGTCCGCTAATCTTGGATTGGGACAACGAGTATGCAGGAGTGTTAGCACTTCCAGTCTACACGCCGCCGTTCCCGTTGCCCACTCCGCCGGTCCCCGCTCCTCGGCCCCCTCTGCCTCCGTCATTCGCCGACGCGGTGGCGGAGGTGGAGCGGGCCGAGGAGGGGGGTCACATGGTCGCAGCGATTTTACGGGAGATCCTTCAGACGGAAGATCTAGCGCGCGCGCTCGCGCGCTTAAAAATGATGGCGCACGACGCGCCATGGCTCAGGGGTGTCCTTGAAGCGGCCGCAGTGCGCCTCGAGATCGTAGCGCGCTATACTATCTTCACAGAGGGCCCAGAGCCTGAAGGGATTTATTTGCTGGCGGAAGTACCATCCATCTGGGAGCGTGCAGCGCTCCAGCAGTTTATTTCAATGTACTTCACGCTCACCAAGCCGTCCCCCGCTCCCGCCCTCCTCGTGATCGAGGAGGGCGGGATGGGGGCGAGGACGACGTTCCTACGGCATTTACTGGCACACGCCCGGCGGCGGGGGGTCCGGGTGATCTTCATCACCCAAGGACCCCTCCCGCCGCCGGAGCTGCGGCAGAGCTTCGAGCTTTTGCTCTTTGACAGCGATCCAGCGCTCCGACGCGAGCTCGGCGCGCCCATCCCGCACTCCCCCCTCGAGCTGGGGGAGTGCTGGTGGGTGCGCCGGGCGGAGCGCCCGCTGAAATTCCGCTTCAAGCCGTGGTGACCCCGAAACCCCGCCCGAACCCGGGGGCTCGCTCACCCGCGCTCGGGCGGGGCGGGAATGTCGGAGGAGCGGGTAAGGAAGATCTTCGAAGAAGCTGGGCTTGCACCGAGAGCAGGGCAGCTAGAAGTGACGGAGAAGCTGGTCGAGCTCATCGAAAGCGGGAAAAGGATTCTCTTCGCCGCGCCGACCGGCTGGGGCAAAACCATAGCTGTACTCACGGCGCTAAAGGCAGCGAGCGCGATACCAGCGTACTGGCTGGTTAGAGCCCTCAACATTGCCGAAAGGATCGCAGAAGACGCGGCGAGACTCGGGATGTTCGCCTACGTGGCTGGGGGGCGCGAGAAGACATGCCCCCTAGCCGAGCAACTTGGCGACTCCATCCACGATTTTTGCAATATCGCGCGCCATAAATGTCCCTACGCTAGGTTGCCGCCAGAACCGCCGGTGGCGAAGGACTGGCGGGAAATCTTGAAGCTCGCGAAGGGATACTGCCCCTACTACGCCCAAGACATGATCCCGAGCGAGCTGATCATTCAGAACTACCACCGGCGCCGCGTGCGCCCCGCTAGGGCCTGCGTTGTAGACGAGGCCCACAACCTCGTCGAGCCACACGAGAAAGTGATAACCATCGCCCGCCTAGCCGAGGCCATCTCCGTACTGCGCCACTCCCACTCACCAGCGTCGAGCCGCCTAGCACACGCAGCAGAAAAGCTGTTGAGGCACATTGTGTCCATTGCCGAGGGCCCCGTACCAACTAGCCTGTACTTCGACGAAGACTGCTACAACGAGCTACGACACGTTTACGCCGAGCTCTTAATCGAGGAGCCGGAGAAGGCGCGCGCCCTGAGGCCGCTCGTCGACCTCGCGCAGGGCACCGCTTACATCGAGGAGGAGATCCACATTTTCAAGGAACCGCAGTTAGCGCACGCGCGCTACCGCCCGTTAGTCCTCGTGACAGCGACGCCGCCCCCAGTACTCCCAATCGAGGTCGAGGTAGAGCTAAGGGTTCCCCAAACCGTAAAGCCCAAGGCGGTGTTGATCACACATGTAACGACGGCTTTCTCTCAATACTCAAAGAGCATGGCGACGGAGTACAAGAGGCTCATCCTAGACTGGGCGAAGCGCGCGCGGCGCACGCTCGTGGTCGTACCGAGCGAAAGAGTCGCTCGAGATTTGCGCGCATGGGCAACCTACTACGAAACGGCGCCCCCCAAGGACTGGGAAGGTATCCTAATGTTCAGGGCGCGCAGCCGCTTCTCCGAGGGGCTGGACTTGAAGGCGGAGCTAGTGATCGTCGCCGGGTGCCCCTACCTGCCACCGAACGTGAGCGAGAACCTAGCGCGTTACTACAGGAGCAAGGGGCTTCCAGAGCCGGCGAAGCTTGCCATCGATGCGCCGATGCTCGTCGCAACGGTCCAGGCAGCTGGCAGAGCGTGGCGAGATCCCACGCAGCCGCCCAGAGTGGTGTTAGCTGACTGGCGATTCGCACGTTATAAAGAAGAGTTGAAGGCATACTTTGACCTCGAGGAACACTAGACCGCAAAGCCCTCCCGCGCGCGACTACCTAGACTTCGCCTAACACAGCGCCCTCCCCCTTCATCTTTCCGCCCGCCACCACCCTCCCACATTCCCCGCTGAAAAAGGCGCGGGCCCCCCCTCGCGCGAGGGGGGGTGCGGTGAAGCCGCGCGCGGGCTTTGCCCCGCGCGGTTGAGCGGGGGCGCTGCGGCGGGCTTTGCCCCCGCGCGCCCTTGGGCCGGTGAGCCGGTTGGCGGGCTTTGCCCCCAGCCGGCGAGGGGCCGCCCGAGGCGGGCCTTGCCCCCGAGGGCGGCTCGGCGGGCGGAAGGGTGGAGGGGGAGGCTCCGAGGCGGCCCCGCGCGCCCCCCTCAAACCCTTCTCAATCCTCGGCGCAGCGGAGGGTATAAAAGCCGGCTCCCGCACCGGAGCGCGTGCGGCTCCTGGACCTGATTTCGGGCTTGCTGCGGCGGGGAGGCGGGGAGTGGCTGGAGCGCGCGCTGCCGGAGGAGGAGCCCTACACTCTCCCGCCCGCTGCGCTGGAGCTCGCGGGGGCGCCGGTCCACGTCCTCGCGCGCGACCCGGAGCTCGTGCTGGGCGCCGAGCTCGCAGTCGGAATCCTGAGGGAGACCTTCAGGCGCGAGGCCCTAGCGGGATTGAGGGCGCTCGTCCTCTTCGACAGCCGCAGCATCGACCGGGCGCTGCGCGAGGCCCGGGAGCGCTGCGACGCAACCGTAACCCGCGCGATGGAGCGCGCCCGCGAAGACTACCGGGAGCAGCTGAAGTGGGCTAGGAGGCTGTGGGGCGGCCGCGAGCTCTCCTACTTCGGCGTCTACGACAGCGAAAACGCGGTGGCCATCGCCGGCGTGCACCCGCGCGCCGGCTTCGGCAACTGGATCTACACGGTCTCGCACGAGCTGCTCCACCACGCCTTCCGCCGCTGCCCGGGGCGCGGCGAGAACCTGAAGCCGCTCGCCGAGGCGCTGCTCGAGACCTGCCCCAGCCTGAGGGAGCGGTTCAGCGCGGAGGAGCTCGCCGGGGACGAGGTCGCCGCGCACTTCTTAGAGGAGGAGGCGCTGGGCTTCATCGCCCACCGCTACTTCAAGGAGGGGGCGAGGGAGCCGGGCCCCGCCGAGCGCCGCCTCTCGCTCGCGGAGCTGTGCTTCAGGCTCCGCGTCGGGGAGCGCGCCTACTGGAAGCTCCTCCCCAAGATCCTGGAGCGGCGCGCGCTGGAGCCGGTGAGCGACGGGCCCCTGAGGCGGGCGGCGCACGCTCTATTCCTCCAATGGATCCAGCGCTTCCCCGCGGACGTCTACGCGGAGAGGCTGGCGGAGCTGGCGGACGCCTACGCCAAGGTCCTCCGAGACCTGGCGGAGGAGGCTACGCAGCGGCTCCGCTGGCTCGCCGAGCACAAGCCCGAGCCGGACCTCGTCTTCAGCGCCGAGCGGAAGCTCGGGGAGCTGCGGAGGCTCACCAGCTTCATCGAGTGACGGCAGCCTTAAATCCCCAGTCCCGCCCTTATTCCCGATGCCGGAAGCAGCTTGGTTCGGGGTGGAGGTGCCGCCGACGGAGCAGCTGATGCCGGTGATCATCGCGAGCGGCGCGCCGAAGTTCCTGGCGGCGAACTGGGGCAGGGGC
>Ga0326760_1001330_pt1 | contig 11109 bp, 8 predicted proteins | sample GCREP_S_FD_207668 | JGI IMG/M metagenome (GOLD analysis project Ga0326760, IMG submission 207668) | Hot spring sediment microbial communities from Geyser Creek Basin, Yellowstone National Park, WY, United States - GCR.EP_S | ecosystem: Environmental > Aquatic > Thermal springs > Near-boiling...
CCCCTACACAACCGAGGCGGCTATCCAGTACTATAAGACTAAGTTTAGCAGAGAGGGTAGATTAAACAACTGGGATGGCGATGTCGAGAGGAAGCTGAGTGTTCTAGGCGTTAAACTCGTCGACGTAGAAGTAATCTCGCCAAAGTACATCATAGACAAGTACATTGAGAAATTGCAGGGGAAGACCAAGGTTAAACCAGGTGAAAGAGTAGTTAGGAGGCTGGTGGTACACCTCCCAGACGGAGTCCAGGACTTCGAGGTATTTAGGGCCAAGTATAAGAGTACATTGGAGCTCGTAGAGGCACTATCAAAGTACCCAGTTGTACTCGTTGAGGAGACTCCTCCAAGAGTATTCAACATTAGAGTAGTGAGCATCAATGGTGCTCCATATACTGGAACACCCATTAGTGTGGAAGGGGAAAAATCAATTACACTAATTCTAGATGGAGTTGTCGAGTCCGAGGAGGAGTTTCAGGTAATAATAGAGGCTAAAGCACTAGATGAAGAGGGCAATGATGCTGCGAGATCAGAGGTTAAAGTGAGGATTCCGGGGAACTTCAAATTACAACTGGTAATCAATAGAGTTGGGGAATTCAATGTCTTCGTATCTGGATATGAGCCCGGCGGCTATAGATCCCCCGAGCTACATATAGCCCACGCAAGGGTGAGAGGGGAGCTCTGTAGAGACGTGCACGTGAGTGGTATTGACTTATCTAAGTGGCTTGAGGCAGTGCGAGAGGGTATTAGAGTAGAGGTTAAGTCCATAGTGCTTAAGGGTAGAGTAGTAAGGTATGCTATATCCCACTTGAGGGAGGTCTTAGAAGACCTGGCGAGACTAAAAGTCATGGTCACAGGTAGCGTGGTTCAAAAGACTAGTAGTGGCGAGTACATTGAGACAGTATTTAGAGGTGCCAGTGCCTCGAAAATAGCTAAGATTATTGCATCTCTAGGAGTGGAGGAAGACCTAGACGTGGACATAGAGTTCACAAACATAACACTCAATACGCTGAGCTCTGCACGCGTGGCTAGAGAGAAGCTACTCGGTTATCCACTCTCACCACTAGTTGTAGCAGTTATAACGGAGTGTAGGAAGATCTAGAGTCTAAGAGGGGGTAGTGTTTGAACGAGAAGCCTATTGCTAGGAGGCTCAAGGTGGTTATTCAGCCAGTGCAGGCCAAGAAGCCCTACTACTTGGTTAAGTGCTATGATGCCGGTAGACTAGTCTTCCAGGGTAGGAGATTAGTAAAACAAGACTACGCGTTGAAGTGGCTACTCTACAATCAGGCACTAATAGAGCAGGGATTAATGAGAGTTGAAAGTAGAGGTGGCAGTGCAACCCGTGTGGTATTTAGTGAGCAGGCTGAACGCCACTTCAAACTATACCTACTCTACGTCTACAGCGTACTTAATATAAGGTCTTCGAGGAGGGTGGATTGCCTAGCTAAGTGTTGGAGTAGAATAGATGCTATTAGCCCCATTATCGATCTACTCTGGGACCTCATGAAGATCACCGATCCCAAGAGGTTTTCCTCTCTACTAAGAGGCTACTGTCTATGCAGGTGAACCGGGGAGACTTTAGGGGTATTTTAAAGCTCGTACTCGATCCATTACTCAAGTACAACCCGTTTTTCACACTATACTACAATCCCTTCTCGACTCCACCATCCCCTGAAGTACCCCGTAAACCATACTATAACTACCTACACCAAGTAGCGTTAGTAATTAGTGCAATACCTAGGAGGAGCATTAGGATACTACTGGGAGACGAAGTTGGATTAGGTAAGACTATTGAGGCCATTAGGCTAGTGAAGTACATGGCTACAGTGGGTGAGGCGAAGAGAATTCTAATTATTGCCCCGAGGAGCCTGATAAGACAGTGGCTTCACCACGAGATTAGGGATCTACTCTACGCGCCCGGAGTAGTTAGGAGGCTCTCGAGGAGAAGCATTGAGTATTTAATGAGTGAGGTAAAGCAGACTGCAGAGGATAAACCAGTTATTCTACTGGCTCCCATAGACCTCGTGAAGTGGAGTAGTATGGATAGACATGCACGTGGGTGGTTTAAGCCATACTACGACTTCGTGTCTAGCTTGGACTGGGATCTAATAGTAGTGGATGAGGCTCATCACATAGGCTTTACTAAGAGCAGGTCTTCGCTTAGAACAGCGAGATTGGCTCCACTATGCACTAAAGCCAAGCACTTAATTCTACTATCTGCTACTCCCTCGCGTGGAACTCATAAAGACATGGTTCGTAGAATAGGGCTTCTAGTCCCAGAGGCTGTGAAATACCTAGGGGAATTAGAGAAAACTCCTCATAAACGTAGACTATTCTATGAGGCTTTATCAGACTACGTCGTGTATAGGAGGCTGAAAGAACACGTTAATCTACTCGAGAATAAAGAAGTCTTTACAAAGCTATACACGTTTCTAGCACTTGTGAGGCTTGGAGAGTGCAAGGGGCTTTACGAGGAGCTCGGGGAGTTTCTTGGGTTACTACTCAAGTCTATAGACCCTAAGGCACCTAATCTACTCAGAGTAATTGTATTAAAGAGGGCTTTGTCTAGTCCCTACGCGTTTCTAAAGACTTTTACTAGAGTCGTTGAGAGTAGATCACGTGAATATTCGGGAATCTCCTATAGTGATTATCTACTCGAAAGAGACCCTGATAGAGTAGTTGAAGCTACACTCGCTAAGTCTATGAGGTTTATTCCACAAGACTTACGCGACAAAGCACTAAGGCTACTAAGTAGATTCACCGAGGTATATGAAGAGGGAGACCCCGCATTCAAGGCCCTCGCCTACCTACTATACTACGCCGCTACAAACCCCGATGCACTACCGCGAGAGCTACATGGAGACTACATAGTGTTCGGTGAGTACAGGGATACCGTGGATTACTTATATGGAAAACTCAGAGAGTTCCTTACTAGTAAGGGGTTTATAGTAGACGATGAGTTGAAGCATAAGGTAGTCGGGGTCGTCGCTAAGAGGATTGAAGAGGAGTCTTCACCTAGGACTCTACGTAGGAGTATCGGTCTCCTAGACTCCTCGACTACCATTCTACGAAGAGGTCGAGTAGTAGTCTTCATGGCAAGGATCTCCTCGAGTAACCAAGAAATAGCGCACTTAGTGCCCGACATTGCCGACGCTATTGAGGAGTCTGCTGGTGGGAGGCTCTTGAAGATACTAGTCTCTACAGATGTTGCCTCGGAGGGGCTTAATCTACAGGATTTCAATGTAGTTGTAAACTATGACGTCTCGTGGAGTCCTATTAGGAGGGATCAGCGTATTGGGCGAGTGTACAGACTACGCCAGAGGAGGAATTGCACTGTAGTAGACTTTGTACGAGACACCCGGATCGAATACGCCTTCTACACTAGGCTAGTACACAAACTCCTAAATATAGTGGAGCAGAGAATAGCCTCTAAACCCATAGAGGGGATACTTGAACTCTACTTAACACGCGGAGTACCAGGTGGCAGTGAATGCTTAGTTATATCCGAGAAGAGCATTGGCTTAGCACTCGCAGAGCTATACGAGAAGTACTATGTTGAGGGAGAGCCCATTAACACCATCCTCGAGAGGGCCTATAAAGAGCTACTTGAGAAGCTTAGAGAGTATAGAGACCTCGTAGAGGAGCTCACATCGAGAGTCAATGTAGACTCGTTGAGAGAAATAGTCGAGGATTTCACGGGGTGTTCTAGTCACGTGGAGTTCGAGGATGTAGTGAGTAGAGTCCTAGAGGTATTCTTCAATGAGAGAATAGGTGATGCAGCCAAGGCTGTTAGAGAACTCTACGAGAAGATCTCAGATGCTAGTCTGCCTCCGGCTAACACACTATTAGTAGTCGACAACCCGGATTTAGAGGAGGGGTATTTGGGGATATTGGAGCTCCTACTTGATGATAAAGTACGATACTCGTTACCAGTGCTCGCGATTAGAGAGCGTGGTGAAACTAAGCTATACTGGGGAATTAGAGTACCGGAGTGGCTAATAGAGCACAGACCACTCGGAGTACTATACGCTGAGCCCCAGATGGGTAATCAGGGAGAGGCTGTATTGCTCAGGGACTCCGTAGCCGGACTAGCCAAGAGACTAGAGCAAGACATCTACGACTGGATTAAGAGCAGGGAGCAAAGACTCTCAGAGATAGTAAAGGAGTTCACAGGCTCCACGGGAACCATGGAGTATAGACTACGCGAGACAATAGTTAGGCTCGCCGGAGCACAGGGCCTACACGAGTACGAGGCATTTAAAGAGAGTCTACCAGAGGAGCTCAGAGAATGGATGGAGGAGGCCAGCGTAGACTACGTAGCTAGGCTATACGGGGAGAAGGGTTGCTACGTACTCGAGAAGAATATTGGTGTCGCGAAGCCATATGACTTACTCGTAGAGTGTCCAGGTAGAGATGGACCCGTGAGGCTCTACATAGAGGTAAAAAGCCATTTAAAGAAAGCGTTGGTAGCCGAGTTAACGGACTCTGAAACTAGGTTCGCGGAGGCTAATCCACGCAGCTATGTATTGTGCAATGTCATGGGCTTAGAAGACAAAAACCCAGCAACGTGGATGGCGATCTGTGGAGTATACGCAGAACTACCAAAAACGATAGTAACAACAACGCGAGAGGAAAAACGCGCGAGAATAATATTTCAGGGTTGAAAGGCTCTAGCATCTTGTTTATAATACTGTAGCATTCAACCCACTCTCTAATTTCATAAATTTTCATAAATAATTATTTGGGAGAAATATTAATCCCTTACTGGTAAAATTGCTTACTTCCACGTACTGTTAGGGCGAGGAGGTTATAGAATCGGAGCCGTGTTGTCGAGAAGTAAAAACCACTGTGCTGAGACTACCTCTATCTTATAATTTCTAACCTGCATACATAGAGATCAACGTGCGGTCTTCCTTCGTACAAACCTTTATATTCTTCTTCAAAAGAGGGTTTAGTATTTAACCCCGCCCCTTTCAATTCGCTTATTAAGAGCGTTTTAAGAGACTCTGCGGCCGATATATTGCCTCTTCCCGCGGAGAGAATGTAAATAGATTCCATGGTGGGACAATTCTTAAGAGTGTGTTTAGTGAACTGTATGTGAAGTTCAAGCATTTTAGCTATCTTTTCCAGCCTGGTTACTCGAATAACGAGTAACTTGAAATATCTGCCATATTATAAGTTTAACCTGGAATGAGCTCTCCCTTCACAATTGTGTATTGTTTTAGCTAGTTCTCGAATCTCATTATCTATTTCTGGGTCTTTATGGGGGTAAAGTAGTTTAGCGATCTTAGTTAATTCTGGTAAGAGCAGCTAGAAAGTAGCGATTGATCGTCTATTTCAATGAGCATAGAGAAGAATTTACGTAACTCCTCGTTTTTCTCTATCTCAGAGGATATGAATTCATTTATATAAGCGACTATTGCTGGGTTTTTCTCTTACAGCATTCCTAGTTATGTGCGCCGAAAGATAATCTATGAACTTCGAGTCATAGACAACTTTCATTTCTGGGGCAAGTAAGTCTGGAATAGCTTTTAATAGGGCTCTTGTTATGTTTTCATAGTGGTGTTTTTACCCTCTCTTAATACTATAATGAGCTGGTTTTTCTTGAGATCTAGTATTGCTTCATCTATAATCTATATTTCCCCATTTTAACAACAACCTTGGGGGATTTCCTTGAGGCGAAGATTCGTGGCGAAATTTGTAGAAATAATTATGTAACTTCTTTGCTAACGCTTTTTCTTTCAGCTCTCTTGCTAATGAATGATAAAAGTTTGAGTATATGTATACCTATTCTTTCAAGGGTGAAATAGATATAGTATGAAAATAGCTTGAATAAATGGCCCAAGTAAGCTCCATATAAACTTCCAAGCTCTTACGAATTCGTAGATCATCGATCATTACGGTGTCCTCGCAGGCTTCGTGAACATTCAACGTGGAAAATTAGTTATGCTTGAATAAACCTAACTCGCCTCTCTTTTAATAATTAACGAAGCTCTCCCTATACAAGAGGGTTTACTGCATATTAATACGGGCTTCCTGTGTACCATAGCTATGGCTCCAATAGTGTTTATAGTTACTTGCGTGCCACAAATGTAGCATTTTGCACGGCCACTTGTGACATCTTCATATAGCTTAAGTTTCTTCAATACCTCTGGTAATATCTCTTCACTAATAGCAGGAACTTCTACATTTCTAATTTTATATTTACTCAATATAACCTTATTACCTCTCTTTTACTAAATAAATAAACTGTAATAAACTCTGATACTCGTGAACGCTACCACTATTAAGTTTCATTGATACTATGCCTCTCATGTCGATCATTAGGATTCTTCATCAACGGTTCTATCTAGGCTTTCAATTACGAACCCCACACAATAGAGATCTCATATCTTTGTGAAGGACGTCATAGGTGAGGATAAAGTCAAAACATGGGATACAGGCTATGAATACGCTGATCGCACACGCATTCATTTGCAAAGACTATTCTATAGTACGTTAAAAAGGTTAGTTTATTTAAAATGCAAGTTACCAGCGGGTTGATCTCTTAGTTAATAAGTATTTTCTCAAGATATCTACGAGCTTAAGTCCTCAGAAACATTCATATTCACGCAACTGCTATTACACTATTTATATATGATTCTTCAATACTCAAGATCACGACTCGTGTAATTGAAAAGCAACCTTGTTAGGAGACAATTAATAATGGATAATGGCTTTAAAGAGAACTCTAAGACTCTAAGGGGAATCTTACACCTACAAATTATTCAGATAGCTTATAGATTCTCTCGGTGTGATTTATTAATAATTAATTACGTCCTAATTTTAAGTACTACTTTGCACCCACCGAGAAGATGTCACGGGGTCTCTTCTATGGGGCTTTTAGTATATAGATAATCCGCTAAAATACCTAGGCGACGTGTAGCTTGCAAAAATAGGTTTTTAAAGCAATATAATCTGATGGAATCCTCGTAGTAATATACTCTTTATAACCATCTAGCCATCCATCTCCTTTTGAAGCTACTAATATGTGATAAAGTGTTTTGTCGTGAAAAATCCACAGAAATCACCTTTACTTTCTAATATTTCAGCTTGTTCTTTAAAATAAACTCGTATACATATACTATATCACCATATTTAATCTTACATTTTTTAGAGTTTTACTTATACATGCACACACTTCTAAGCATGAGTTCTCTTAATCACATTCATCTATTTCGTGCTTATGGCTGTCCATAACCTTGTTATAGTGAGCATAAAATATGAAAGGGTAGCTATAAGAAGAATGTTATAGAATTTTACATTGTTCAAAGTTTAAATATAAATGCTAAGCTTACTGTCTATGTAGGACAGTTAATTGCGATACTTTATTAGGTTCTGCAAGTCTCGTTATTACAACATATTTAGCATATTTTTTGAGTTCTTCTGCAACTTTGACAAATCTGTAAGGATCGAAGGCTAGGAGAGCTTCGTCTGCTATTATTGGTACTTTACCTTCATACTCTTCGAGTACTTTTAATCTATATCCGGTTAGAATAGTAATTAGTGAAACGGCTAATCTTTCACTAGTACTTAGAGTGCTTAATGGTTGTTCGATCTCTTTACCACTTGGAAGAATTCTTATGACTTTTATTTCAAATACTCTCTTTACTTCACCTGTTTTATCGCGCATCTCACTACTTACCAACCTAATAGATTTGAGCCAGGTAAAACCTAGTTCTTTAATCACTTCTGATGATATTTTAGTAAACTCGTCTTTCATCATCGCTAAAGTGGAATACAGCTCCTCTTCTGTTCTCTTAAGCTCCCTTTTTAACTCTTCGATTTTCTTTATAGTCTCTGTTAATTTCTTACCAGCATCACTTTTCTCGGCAATAACTTCTTCTAGATCCTTAATTCGTTGCTCTATTTCACCCAACTTCTTTTCTATCTCTGCTCTTTTTTCCGCAGCTTTTCTCTCTTCTTCTGAAAGTTCTTTCTTTAAATCTTCTAAGAGCTTAATAACGTAGTTTTTCTCGCTTCTGAGCCTTGAGGCTTCATTTTTATAATTCTCAAATTCTTTAGTTAGATTTTTAAGCTCTGATTCATATTTTGGTAGTCTTACCATCTCGATTTCTCTAATCCCATTGTATTTCTTTGTAAATTCCTCGAGCTCTTTCCAGATTTTTAAACGCTCTTCTTGTGCTTTATTTATTCTCTCCTCGTAATCTTTAATAAGGCTCTCTTTAATCTTCTTAACCTCATCTTCAACTTCTCTTAATCGTGAACCCCAAAATTCTTCGGGAGACAGTTCTATAGATCTTCCACAAACCGGACAAGTAGTTGTTTTTGTCAACGTAGCCATCTTAATAACCGATATTCTTGCATCGTGACCGCTCATGAGGTCGCTTAACTCTCTCTTTAACGTGTCTATAAATTCGTCGATCCTAGCAATATGCTCTTTTATACTATTCATGTATTTATCCGGCTCTCTATAACGTTCATAGAATTCGCTAACATCTTTTTTCAGTCTTTCTATTTCTAGCTGTAACTCTTTTGTTCTCTCCTCGATTGCTGGGAGAAGTCTTTCTTCGATATCTTTTATTCTACTCTCAATTTCCCCCAACCTTCTATTGAGTTCCCCTATGCGGTCTTGTATTTGACGTGCTCTTTCAATTGAAACCCCTCTTATGCTTTCAAGTTCTTTTACTAATTTTGTACGTTCTTCTTCAAGTCTCTTTCTCTCCTCATCGACTTCTGTTAACTCAGCAACTTCTTTCTTCAAATACTCTGCTTCTCTTTCTAAACTCTGAACTTGAGATCTCAGCTCTGCTATTTTATCCTCATAGTCTTTTAACTTGAAGACCCGGACTAGGTAATTTGTTATATCTGGCTTCATTTCTAGAACAAGATTTTTAACTACTTCTCCGAGCTGTACGTCTAAAACTAAGTATTTTATCTTATCATCTATTACGATAGGCTTAGATTCAGCTTCAAGAACTTTACCTTTCTCTCTTCTAAATCTCCTAATAAAGGTCTTACCATCTATTTCTACTTTTATATAACCTTCATCGGCATCGTAATTTAAGATCTCTTCTGCTGATGTGATATTTGGTACGTACATAGCAAGTAAAGCCTTTATTAGTGAAGTCTTACCCATAGCATTTGGTGCTATGATTTCATTAAGACCTTCTCTAAGCTCAAATCTGTGCTTACCAGCGAACCCTCCTATATTTTCAAGCTCTAAAACTATCACCATCTACACCATCTTGTGAATATGTGTTCAGTGATATTATATTTTTCAAGTAACTTTATTTCCCTTTTACTCACCCTCTTATTAAGCCACTTCTTACCTATTTTTATTATCTCACTAGGAAAAAAGTCCTCTTCAATGTACCTAGCATATAAAAGGCTGACCTTAAGCTTCTTTTCCCTCGCTTTACAATATGCCATATAAGTAAATGCAGCAGAGAAACCATCGTCTAGGCTTATCACAAAAACTGTACCTTTTCTAGTGAATATATCTATATGCATAGGTATGTTTTTCTTGATTTTATCGAATTTTCTTAATAAATATCCATAAAAAGATTTCTCATATTCAACCTTTAACAGCAACACTTGGCCCCCTGCTTTGAACATGAATTTCTTAAGTCTTAAAAATCTTCTGTGCCGATTTATGTAATAAGATTATGATTTAAACTTAGACAAAAACCGGATAAATTAGAGTATTTTATAGAATATTAACCGGGATTGCAATTAGCTGTTTTGTGGTATATTTGGACCTGGATCAAAGTGCCTCTATTCTCTCTAACTTTTCTATATAGTGCTTCATCACTATTCTCTCTATTTCCCTCGCCGATCTTGGTGGCGGATTCGTTGAGCGAATTTCTTCTGCTACTTTTTCAAATCTTACGCCAAGTTCTAGACATCTTTTCTTAGCTATAGCTAGTGCTGTTTCGGTGTCTAAGGGTTTAAATTCTATTGGATATAACCGATCTACTAGCGCTTTATCAACGAGTTCAAACCAGTTCGTTGTTGCTATAATTCCTATTCTCGAAGTGTCTAACTCGTCTAACATGTGAAAGAAGACGTTGTCTTGTGCTATATGCCACGACTCTATTCTTTCTCTACCTCTGGACATGAATATAGATTCTACATCGTCAAACAATAGTATCGAGTATCCAGGTTTATTTTTAGCTTCTTCAAATATTTCGACAATTCTCATTTCAGACTCTCCATACAGTGGTCTAGCTATATCTGAGGCATCGATTAATATTAGATATACATCTCTAAATTTCTTGCCGAGTTCTCTTATAACCGCATAAGCTAAGCTGGTTTTACCAGTGCCAGGTTCTCCATAGAATAAAAAGCCTTTAATACCTCTTCTAATACCTTCTCGGAACTGGTAATAAAAAGTCTTAAACGTCAAGTTAAAAATTCTTCTGTACTCTTCACCCACAAATCTGTCGATATCGTAATCCTCCGAGATCTCTCTTGCCTCAATGATCTTTAACGGCTTAATAAAGTGTTTAATTCGCTTGCTCATGCTTATCGCCTCTCATAAAAATGTAACTCAAACCTCTCAAGGTTACTCCTGCTATGGTACGTTCGTGTAATCTTTTTCACCTCCTTTTCTTTAATATCCTCTAATTCTTCTTTCAATTCTATATATTATCCTCTCAATATATCTTTTAACGCCTTCCTCGTGTATTTTAACCCATAGCGCGTTTAATCTATAACCTTCGGGAGTAGCGTCTTCTATTATGTTATTACTTACCATGAATCCAAAGGCCTCTGTTCTGATACTTCTCCATAATTCCACGGGTACACCTCTACTAATAACAAAGTAGTTGTCTACAGTATTTATTCTCTTGAGCTCAAGAAGATCTCTAATCTTAGTACCACCAGGCTCCAAGCCTGAGAGAGTATAAATCATGGAAAGCTTGAGGAACCAAGGTATTCGAGGTAATCCTCCGGTATATTCCTTACTCTTCACGGCATGCGCGATTACGTAAACGCTGGTAATGCCACTAACAACTCTCATCATCTCTTTGTATTTTTTAGCATCTATAGGTACGATTAGGGACTGTGCAAAAGGGCCTATGAGCTGAAAGAATTTTCCACTAATTTTAT
>Ga0326760_1001331_pt1 | contig 11106 bp, 9 predicted proteins | sample GCREP_S_FD_207668 | JGI IMG/M metagenome (GOLD analysis project Ga0326760, IMG submission 207668) | Hot spring sediment microbial communities from Geyser Creek Basin, Yellowstone National Park, WY, United States - GCR.EP_S | ecosystem: Environmental > Aquatic > Thermal springs > Near-boiling...
GTGGTAAAAGCCGTTGTCGTACCTAACCCCACACCCGTATGCTACAACAGTGTAGAGGAGTACCTAGAGTTAAGGAGGAAGCGCGTAGACCACGGTAGGCCGTACTTCATACTCCTAGCAGGTGGAAGGGGGAGAGCAAATGAGGAGGCAGTTAAATTAACTGTTGAGGTGTTCAACAAGCTACCGCCGGAGAAGTTTAAACTCTTAATCACAGGTCCTTGGCAGGACATAGGGAAACATGTGAAAAATCCGAGCATAGAACTACTGGGGGTAGTACCAAGGGAAAAGCTTAAAGAACTACTAGCGATATCAGACTACGCGCTCTCACCAGTATTTAGTCATTCGGCAGGTACATTTATCAAAGTCTTAGCGTACCTCTCTGTAGGGTTAAGAGTCATCGCATCTCCGCATTCGGTTATGGGGTTAGACACTATCTACTACTCAAGAGTATACGTGGTCAGGAATAAGGAAGAGTTTTTCAGGAAGATACGCGAAGTCGTAGAGTCTCATAGACCCGTCGGAAATGAAAGACCGCTAATAAAACTATGTAGCGAGCTATCGCTACTAGACCCAAAGAGACTCTTAGAAGGTGTGGGACCTCGATGATGGACTATTATAGTGTCCTGAGATATGTTGCTACCGCATTACATGACTTCTTCGTGGAGGAAAAATGTCCTAGTAAACTATTCGAGGAGCTGGCATCTTACTTGCTCTCTAGAGACCTGGAGTTTCTGAGGTTAAATAAACTGGTAGTGGCGCTAGGGTTACTTATGCAAAAATGCCATTCAGTTGTTAACGATCTGACTTTGCAGAGGATTCGAAGATATCTTATATACGTTAATGAAGCGCGAAATATATACGAGAACCTCGCCTATGGAGGTGTTGATGTGGTTGTGATTAAGACTATTAGTAGCTTCCCAAAGGATGTCTCAGATATAGACCTACTCATCGCTTCAAAGGAAGATCTCGAGAAAGCCTCACGCATCATGAGGAAAGTGGGGTATCACCTAGCAAAGCCTGGGTTGGAGCAGGATTTATGGAGGCGCATTGTTAACGGAGTAGTAGTCGATGTAGAGATCCACACTAATATAGCTGCAGCCAATTACGAATACTATCCTAAGAAACTGGTTTTCGAGAGAGCCGTGTTGTTAAATGGTGTAAAGGTGCCATCGCCTGTGGACTCCGTGCTGATTACAGCGTCGCATATGGTTATGAAGGACTTATATATAACTCTCTCCGATGTATTGGAGCTTGAGGTAGTACTCAAGAAGTACATCGGTAGCGAAGAGGTGTTAATTGAAGAAGCTAGGAAGCTAGGGTTGGAGGTATCGTTGCTATCTATGCTGTACTATAGTAGCGTCATAAATCCGCGTGTCTCTCATAGAATATCTACGTGGCAGAAGGTAGTTTCCTCCGTAACTCTACGCAGATACTACGCTAGACCAATGCTGTCAACAATAGCTCTCTCTTACTTCCACTCAATCCTCAGCAGAGTAAGGAGGGAGTCCCTAGGTAAAGTACTGGGAGAGGTCGTGAGTCTTCCTAGAGGAAAGGGCGTTGACGCCTTTGTTTACCACATTATGGGCTTCAAGCCCACGGTCAAGCGCTTCGAGGAGTAGAGAGGAATGCCGACCTACCTATTCCTAGGCTCTTTCTGCACCGGCAAGACAACAATCATAAGGAGGCTTGTCAGTATTCTGCGATCTAAGGGATTTAATACTGTATCTATAGAGGTGAACATTAATCATGGACCCGCATATTTAGTAACAAGGTTTATCGTGGCATCCTCGCGATACAGGTATATTGGAAACTACTATTTAACTCTCCGATTTAATAACCCTCGTCTATTCTGTAAATACCTGCCATTAATGATGCTCCTCGACGCGCTATTCATACCACTAAAGTATGCAGCTATACTTCTTCGAACTATGTTGTCTTCGATGAGAGAGAGGAGTACTGTTATCCTGATAGATGAGTATTATCCAAACGCTGTCGTGGACTACGAATACTTCGCCAATAGGCTGTGCATGGAGAGAAATAGCTTAGCGAGGGCGATCTATAGTCTTTTCTATAAGGTAGCAATCTCTCACACGATAAAGACTCTCAAGAAATTCAAGCCTGCATTAGTAGTCCTCATTGCTTTAAATCCATTGAATACCATGGAACTATGGCGTAGCCGGGAGCGTAGTAGAATATTCGACTACGTTCATTTCCTCTATAGAACCGCCGGGAGCATTGTCTTGGCGAGTAACCTAGGGAAGTATTCACGTGTTCTACTCTTTAGAGTAAACGACCCTAGAAGAGATGGAACAAAGATCCTTAAGTCACTAATTCGTGATATAGTGATCAGATAAACATGCTTAAACCCCTAGTACTTTTCGCCGGACCTGATGGAGCGGGGAAAACTACGGTGGCTCTAATGCTGAAGAAGTATCTTGAAAGGAAGGAGTATAAGGTCAGAGTAGTCCGCATAAGAGGAACACACACATTCGCCTACATACTCATGCTGTTTCTAAGAGATATCCTAGGATTAAGGGGGTCCGACATACACTACTATGGGGTTAGAGTACCGAGGAGACTAATAGGGTTGTGGATATACTTAGAATTTCTCTCGTTAATTCCACTGATTCTCTGGTACTACGTGCTTCTCAGGATAAGATACGTAGTAGTGTGTGAAAGGTCTATTCTTGACGCACTCGTCTGGGTAATGACATCATTTAAGGACGCACTAAACACTACTAGCTTAAGTAGGTTTAGACCTTACATTCTATTCATACTTAGGTACTCTAAGTGTACAGTATACGTTACAGCATCTCCCGAAGTTCTCGCAAAGAGGAAGCCAGGTGAAGAGTTCTTGGTAAAGAAAATGTGGATTTACTACGACAAAATCGCGAAAACCCTCAAGCTAAAATATGCCGATACAACATCCTCTCACCCCTCTACGACGTTACAAAACGTACTACTTCTACTTCAAAAGAACGACTGCATTCAGGTATAACTCTAGAACTACGTCTAGGTGACCCATCTAATGACCCGAAGGATAATACTAGTATCAATGCCATTTAACATCGGCGTAGGAGGTTATAGGAGATCGTATTTCGTACTACCCCATCTAAGTAGAGAGCTCCATAGTGAGGGGTTTGAGGTAGAGCTTTACATCCCCGCGAATGCTATTAGAACAGCGTTGAAGTTTTTCATGCAGGAAACATGTGGAGGAAAGAGAGTAGACTACGCAGATTGCCTTGAAGAAGCCCTATACAGGGTATTAGAGACGCTACAAAATCTCGAGAAAGAGTCACATTATGCTCTCCAAATCAATGAGAAAGCGCTGGGTAAGATTCTATCCCTCAACACAAAACTTCTCACATCAAAGCAAACCAGCATTAGGGGAGAGGCTTCAATAGGCCGATGCATTATCGAGAGAAATAGAGAGGCTCTAATGCCGATATTTGAGAGAATTGCTTGGGATCAAGTGAGGCAATACTATGTCCACGGTAGTAGCGAGGAGTTAACTATATATTCGCATCATGAAACAGTTGATGCTCTATCCGTTATGGGTTTCCTATCGAGGTATGCTAAGGGGGTAATTCTATTGATGCAGTTAGACGTAAAAAGCTTTATTGCAAAGAGTATTCTCCACAATATCAGGTCTAAACTACTTGGTGTCCTAGCTGTTTCACCGCAACCAATCATAGAATCCCCTTTCATAACAAGCATTACGAGGAATCTCAGAATACTCATCCCAGCACTAGCACTAGACCCAGTCCTCTACACTATTGATAAATCCGAGAGCCAGGTAGAACGATACTTGGCTGTTTACTTCGGTAGATTAAGCAGAGAGAAGGGATTAATAGATCTTCTACGTGCTTGGGATATAATCTTGCAGAGAGAGCCCAAAGCGAGGTTAACCTTAATTGGCATGCCCGAAAACCATGAAATCCTCGCTACTATAAGCAAATATATTACTGAATACAGAAAGCGTGGAAACATTAGATACTTGGGATACATGCCACCAGAAAAACTATATCGAGAAGTAGTGAAACACCACGTGCTTATCTACCCATCTTACCGAGATTCATTCTCGTTAACAGTTCTAGAAGCTCTCGCCCTGGGACTTGGTGTTGTTGCTTATGATATCCCAGTAATTAGGTATATGTATTCACGTAGTAGTATGGTATATGTGGTGGAGAAAGGTGATATAGTTTCGCTCGCTGAAGGCGCAATTCGGTGGTTTCATAGAGATGTGGAACCAGACGATTATACAAAGACATTGATAACACTACACTCATCGTGGAGAAAAGTAGCTCGTAAAGAAGCTCAATCAATTACATCATTTTACTACAATAAGTGGACTTGAATTAGCCTTGAAATAACTAGGTTTATTAAAACTATATTTTTAAGGATAGTGAAGAGGTTCATTCATTATGGAAGAAGATAAAATAGATGTTATCATGCCAACGTGGAATTCGAATAAGCCATACTTTGAACGGGTAATCAAACTTATAAAGGATAATGTGTCTGTCCACAAATTCGTAGTTGTAGATAGATTCTCGAGAGATGGGACATTAGATGTTATAAAGAAATACTTTCCTGATGCTGTGATTATATAAACAAATGCTAATCTAGCCATGGCAAGAAAAATCGGCATAATGTATACAAACTGCGAATTTATAGCTTTCATAGATGACGATGTCTTTATTACACCAAAGTGGTTTCCAAAATTATACGGTCTTATGAAAAGATTTCCAAATATTGGAATGGCATATTCCCTTGGAAGTGCGTTACATAGACCAGTTACAAAAACAATGGAAATCGTGCGAAAAAGAGACGAAGTGAAAATTCACGAGTTACTTCGAAGAGGAATTAGCTCAATACGAGGCAGGACTGCATTTACTATAGTTAAAAGAAGCTTGGTGGTGGATTGGAATCCTCCAAAAGAGCTACATGCTCTTGAAGATTATCATTTGACGCAACACGTCTTAAATAAGGGAGCTCTCGTTTTGCAGGTGAATTTGCCTCTAGCAATTCATGTATGGGGCGATATTAATGCACCTTTCTCAAAGAAATTTAGGAAGAGCGCATGGACGGGAGCCGGTCTAAGAGTGGCTAAGGCCCTGAATTTATTCGAGGTGGTACTATATAGTTTAGCTAGAATAGTTCAAATATTACTACCTGGGAACATAGAGCGGATGAGATATGCTGGATTTAAAAGTCACATAGAGTATATGCTTGTTCAACTTGGCTTAGTGATAGGGTACCTTTGTCCGTACAAGTACCTAGTTTTAGAACGGGGCAAGTGAGTAGCTAGTAAATGTATCACCATGCCACTTTATAATGGATTTACTGTGAACAAGCGAAGCTTTTCGCGGACGTAGCCATTGTTAACGATTTATTGCGTCAAAGAGCCACCTATATCAGCCTTATTTCGAGAGATTGAAATGATCAAGAATATATTAATTATTATCCCAACTTACTGGCCTGAGGGTTCTGGTGGTACATTAGCCACTCACTTAATTGTTAAACTCCTTTCTCAGACCGGAAGATTTGATATAACCGTGTTGACTGGAACTAGGAATCCCGAGGTTGTACCTGGTATTAGGTATATTGTTGATCCCTTTGTGAAGCTCGTGGAAAAGAGGTTTTCCATACCGAGGCTCGTAAAGAACAGGTATGGTAAGCTCATAGAGAAACACGATGTAGTCTACGTCGTCTACGCTTATCCATTTATACCCGTTGCCAAGAGGCTGGGTAAGAGGGTTGTAGTACACCTCCACGACTATAGACCTGTGTCATCAACTTCTGTTATACTTGCTAGCCAAGCTGATAACCCTGCCATATCAAGGCTGATAATTGAGAGTTTTAGAGTGAAATATCTTGAGCGTAGAAACATGAAATCACTACTCCTCAATGTAGGCGAGATACTGCGCACTCCCCTAATAGCAAAATGGGTGAGTGAGGCAGATACCGTAATAGCCGTGTCAAAGCAACACGCCGAGCTATTGTCGAAAGCGCTACCTACACTGAAAGGCAAGCTTGTAGTAATCTACAATCCGCCTCCCCTGATACCCAAAATAAAGAAAGAACCTACTGAGATGCCAACATTTCTATACGTGGGAGGCGAGAGCTACATCAAGGGTTTCCACATACTCATGCAAGCCATAGAGATGGCTCTAAGAGAAGGAGTGAAAGCAAGATTTATGCTTGCAGGCAGATATAGTAGTCAAACACAACGTATTATATCAAAAATAAACAAAATCCATGGCGACGTTATATACCTCACAGGCAGAATACCTCATGCAGAGGTGCTAAACCTATATAGGCAGGTGTGGGCCCTGCTCTTTCTATCAATATGTGAAGAACCACTTCCATATACTGTAATGGAGGCAATATTAACTCAAACAATTCCAATATCATCAAAAGTAGGTGGGGTGCCTGAGATCATCGTTTCCGATAAGCTAAGAGAATTTATGTTTGAGCCGGGTTCATCGAAAATACTTTATGAAAGAATTGCAGAATTATCGTCTTTGGGCAGTGCCTTTCGGCAATATATTTCTGATTTGGCATCATATTTTGAAACAAATATTCAATATTTGTTCTATAATTTTGAATCTACAAAGGAAGTTTTGGAGAAAGTTTTATTGATGGTTTAAGAACTTAGATTAAAACAGATATAAAAGAGGGTTTATGCAATTATGCTTCCGCCAGTGAGTGAGAGGAAGTCGAACACCCTCGGTTCTTGGATAATACTAGGCATAATAGTAATCCTAGGTCTGTACTTTATAAACATAAACTCCAAGATCACACCCTTCACAGATGAATGGGTTTTGAATGATATATTCATAGAGTTCGTAATAGTAACCCTGCTCCTAGCATTTCTTTCATATGTTTTATTCAGCAGCATCATCTCTAGTAGTCTCTTCTTTAATGTCATAATTTTAACCCTCATTGTTCTTACCCCATTACTAAAATACGTAAATGCAGTAAGTCTCGCAAGTCCGCATGACTCTTTAGCACATTATTCCTTTGCACTCTGGATAGTAAAGTATGGCCATGTGGCGCCTTTGGAGAAACTTTATTACACATCTACTGTAGGCGGACCATACGCTTCTCATCCAGGTAATGGATTAACTCCAGCGATATTACATATTTCAACTGGAATCCCACTTGACCATAGTATGAACTTAGTTTTACTATTAAACTACATAGGCTATGTCATAATCATATTATTAATTTTAAGCAAAATCATGAGTAAGAAGAACTTTTCCCATAGCGATTTCAGCAGTAATACAACTTCTCCGTTTGTATTATTTCTCATGGTATTAGCTATAACTTCCACAATATACGTCTCTCCTGCATATGCAGGGAACCATATATCTTATCTATATGTCGGACTTCTCCTTTACTATATTTTTCATAATGTCGTAGATTTATCACATAGTCTCAGTAAACGTACCTCCATAGTAGTGCTTTTAATTATATATTTGGGTCTTATTTTAACGCACTTCAGTACAGTCGTCATTATGACCTTCTTCTACTTTGGATTATTGATGATTGTATTATTCCTCGAGGTCAAGAAGCTAAAAATGTCTTCTATAGTGAAGGTAGTTATAGTCGTCTTGGTTTTCACCTTTTTAACCTACGAAATTTTTGTTGACGCTTTAATACTTCGTACTACTTTTACCGAAGCCGTTCAAAGAATTGTGAGTTTATATCTTCGCGAGCTTAGAGAGGCTGAACAGGCCATGGAAAGACATGCATACCTATCTTTAATTGACCTTATAAGATACTTCGTGGCTATAAAGACAAAGCTAATATATATTGCATTTATAGTACTTGTTTGTTTAGTAGTAAGCTTTCGAACAATGTTAAGGACAAAATATAGATTTGTGAGCACTTTTACCATTAGGCTTATAGTAATCTTTCTATTAAGCATTACTTCATGTATACCTGCATATGCAGGGGTTTCCAGTTTTGAGGGTTTAGTGAGGATTTTACCATTATTGCAAATACTTTTAACAGCTGTAACATTCCATTTTCTCACAGTTTTCATTTCAAGAAGGTTATTACATAAGTCTCATAAAAACTTACTTGTTTTGATATCAATATTTTTAATCATCTTTGGCTATGTAAGTAACTATGGGCTTTTTCCCCTAGCTCCTACGATGAGATATGATGGAGAGGAATACAGAATCACAAGTGTTTCTACTATCTCAGTATATATCTATGATTCTATTTGTTTCCTGGCTATGCATGGTAGTAACACAGTAAAGTTTGTCACACTAAATCCATTTGTAACCTTTGGTTACGCAGACCTTCTTTGGAACATAAGTAAAATACCCAGGCATGGATTTATTTCTTTAAGTCTTAATCCCGACGTTGCCTCTAAAATGATAGAGAGTTTTATTAATGGAGTGGAAAACGGTATTATACCATTATATTTAACGGACAGGCTCTCGGGTAGAATAGGGTTGAAAAGTTACTATGAAAAACCTCTAAGAATACTTAAATCAAATACTTCAATGATTTATAATAATCAGTTTTATGCATTATTTTACTCTCCATAACAATTAAAGTACCGTAATGGAAGCTTAGTATCTTATTGTTTCAGCATATCAAATGTCACCAATGGTTGCCTTACTCCTAATATATGATACGTAATTAATCTATTCCATAAATTCAATATGCCTGCTGGAACATAAGGTGCCTTGTAGAGATCTAGGGTTCCAATCTTAAGCCTTATCAACTTAGATAGCCTTATCCCATCACTAATTACTTTAAAGGATGATACGGAGACATCGTGATCTCTCCTCGATAAAACATTGTAGAACATATGTTTTATCATGGTTGCAATAATATGAACATGCCTATTAGTACTGAAGCGAGTTCTAATAGCATCTATACGCGCTATTTGTGCACGTAGAGCATAGTATAAAGCTCTTCTACTCATTCTTTTTAGTGTCAAACTCTCAAAGTGCACTCCTGCTTTCACCGGTATGTATGCCACTTTATAGCCGTGATTCCACAATGTTAGTCCGACAAGATCATCGTCCAAATATAAGAAAGTTACATCCATGAAGGGTTTTCCTCCTGGGAATACCCTCTTTATTATCTCAGCCTTTATCACCATATAAGCTCCAGTTGGGTAAGTTATATAATGTGGCTTATCTATTCCAGGACACTCATACTCAAAAACATTGTTGCAGATACAACCTAAATCCCAGTCTTCACTAATGTAGTTACCAGCTGTATTAATCCTTTTACAATCTCCTAGATATAATAATCCATTTGCAGCGGCAATCCTATGACTACTCTCCATATACTCGATAATTTTTCTAAGTGAATCAGATTCTACTACAACGTCATTGTTCATGAAGACTACATATTTTGAATCAAGGTCTCTAGCATTCCAGCCTAGATTCATTCCTCCAGAATACCCTCTATTCACATCACTTTTTATGATCTTAACTTTGATATTGCTTGGTTTACGTGCTTCTACATAGTTCTTTATTTTTTCGAAGCTTCCATCATTTGACGCATTATCTACTATTATAATTTCATAATTATCATAATCGATATTGAAAACAGAGTCTAGAGACTTGAGTACAATGTTTATGAACATGGAACTATTGTAATTGAGCCAAATGATCGTAACCTTAACCAAGCTATTTACACCATTCCTTTAAGTATCCTAAAGATTTACATGCTTTGAGGCCTTTAAGTGTTATTTGTTATACACTCTCACTAGATCCGATTTCATTTTACATAAGTCTTTGCAGACACTCCTCCACAACATTAGTATATAACTGCCACCCTACCTTATTTACTAATAGAGGAGACTTTAAATGATGAGAATCTTTAAAATGCTTAAGGTATTACTTACTAGTAGGCATCTCTTCTCTAATTGGCTGTCTGCTGGTGTCAGATACTTTTTAATGAAGCGTGGCTTGATTAAAGAAGGCTCTATTGCTGTCAAGTGTAATGATAGGGTTTACATGTTGAAGCCTGGGACTTACGGTGCTATTGTTTATGCTTACTATAGAAAGGCTTTTGAGTTCTTGGAGTGTAGCGATAGTATCTATGCTATTGTTAGTTATAGGGGGTGGAAGATACATTTTTACGACTCTTTTGAGTTTCTATATGACATTGTTTATGAGAATCTTGTTGGCGGTGCTTATGACGATTTAGATGTTGAGAATGCAACCGTTGTTGATGTTGGTGCGGGTGTTGGTGATACTGCTATACTTTTTGCTTTGAGGGGTGCTAGGAGGGTTATTGCTTTAGAGCCTTACCCAAGCCTCTATAGAAGGGCTTTAGTTAATATTAGAGTTAATGGTGTTGAGGATAGGGTTATTCTCGTTAATGCTGCATTGGGATCCTTTGATGGTGAGGTCTGTGCAGAGGCAAGGGATGTCAATGGTTACTACTTGTTTAGCCCTAGTAGTAGGTGCGATGTTAGGGTTAGGATGTATACCCTCAGATCCTTAGTTAAAGAGTTCGGCGTTGAGGAGAATTCTGTTCTCAAAATGGATTGTGAGGGCTGTGAATACGAAACCATATTACATGCTGATTCCAGGGATCTCAAGGTATTTAAAGAGATTGTTATTGAATATCACAATGGATATAGAGAGTTGAAGAAGCTCTTAGAGAACCTAAGCTTTGATGCAAAGATAAAGCCCATCAGAAGCTCTCCACAGCCTATTGAGAAGCAAGGGTATATAGTAGCTAAGAGGAGTACAAAATGACTTGGCCCAAAATCTCTATAATATGGCTAAACCACAACTCCATGAAGATACTGCCACTAGCGCTACAATCCCTCAAATCAATTGCTAATCTTGATTACCCTAGTGACAGATATGAGCTTATTGTTGTTGATAATGGCTCTACTGATGGTAGTTTTGAGAGTGTTAGGGAGTTTCTTGAGAAGAAAACTAACTTAAGAAAGAAGGTTATTAAGCTTGGCAAGAACCTCGGCTTTACCGGTGGTAATAATGTGGGTTTCGAAGCTAGGGATAGGGAGAGCAAATATGTTTTATTGCTTAATAATGATGCTGTTTTGCTTGACCACTGCTTAAGGACTTTGGTTGAGTATGCTGAGGGCTTTGAGAG
>Ga0326760_1001333_pt1 | contig 11100 bp, 20 predicted proteins | sample GCREP_S_FD_207668 | JGI IMG/M metagenome (GOLD analysis project Ga0326760, IMG submission 207668) | Hot spring sediment microbial communities from Geyser Creek Basin, Yellowstone National Park, WY, United States - GCR.EP_S | ecosystem: Environmental > Aquatic > Thermal springs > Near-boiling...
CACACTGCTGGAAGGCTTCGTACTGCCACATGAATGAAGATAGTAGGTAGTATGTAGGTTGGTATTATTGACGGGTGTGCCTGACTCGGTACCTGATACGCAAAAGCAGAAAAAAGCCTGTGGTTTGGCAAAGACGTTATCTTATATGGTCTGGCTGCCTTGTTGTGCTCTTTCTAATATTTCGCTCGCTGGTTGCATTATTGCCGTCACGCGTGTGAGGTCGAATGTCCACACCCTACCGTATCTGTCTATGCCCGTTAAGTATGGCCTGCTGTAGTACAGTATTTTCAGCGTGTAGCGCCTGATTCCCACGAGAATGGTGATTGTCTTGCCCTTGCTGAGGTTGTGCCTCTGCTCCAGCGCGAGTATGTTCTTGCCTGCCAGGTACTCTGCTATTGCGTCGTAGTAGCCGTCGTTCTGCATTAGCTTGCGGATGTATTCTTCTGTTTCCTTGCTGCGTGGCCTTACCTCTAGCTTACCTGTCTCTATCTCATCTGGGCTCATGGCTGTTTACCGCGTGTGCGCGCCTGTATATGTATTTGCGCCTTCTTGGTAGCTTCTTAGTTCTTGGCACAACTTTTGTGAGTTTCCATAGTCTGCCTTGACTGTCAATTACTTCCACAAATTCTGCCGTTATCCACTGAGAAAGTACTTGCGTGCGCAGCTCCTTCGGCACGTAGAGCTTGCGTTTCTTCCTTGCCCATTCCACGAGCTTTACCACTGTTACAGCGGCTTCGCTTCCGCGCTGCGTTGCTAGAAACTCTGCTAGCAGCTTTCTGAGAAGTTCTCTTTCTCTTATGTATGTCTGTGTGTCTTTACTCGACATCATGGCGCCAGCCTCGACACCAGCTTTTCCATATGCACATGCCGCAGTTAGGTGCGTGTGTCATCGATGCGTGTAGCTGTAGCAGGTGCCTTGCTGCGTGCTCTGGCTCGATTTGCACCTCGTAGAACGTCTTGCCGTTTGGTGTTACTACGTGGCAATGCGTCGGTTTGTTGTATGTCAGCGCCGCTAGGGCGCACTCGACTTCTAGCTGTAGTTCTGCGCGCCAGTTTGCCGCTGCTTTCTCTGTGCTCTTAAGCTCTAGCACTTCCACGTGGTCTGCCTTCTTTCTGAGCGCATCTACGTAGCACCTGAAAAGCAAGTTACCCATGCGATATGTCAGCTCTTTCTCGATTATCCAGCCTTGCTTTGCCATTTTGTACTCCCATGTTTCGTGGATGTCCAGTCCTGTCCTTGTCGCTTCCGTGGATTTTCCCGTGAAGCCGGGGCATCCGTTTGCTATGCGCGTTGCCGAAATCTCTAATGTGGCTTTCTTTGCGTAGAGTTGCAGGATCTGCACATGCCAGCGCGTCGGTGGCGGTAGCCATCGCCTAACGATTATGTCGTTCTGCTTGTACTTGCCATTATACCTGAGTATGTTTGTGAAAGGCGCGTCTTGCTCTGTGCGGATCCTGGCCAGCTCGTAAATGCCATTATCTATGATGTTCCACTGTGCCAGGTCATGGAGAACGTTCACTATCTCATGCTTGCTCTCGAAGTGCTGTATGCTTACTGCGTGGTAGCCGCGCGTTGTCTCTGCTGCTATCGCTATTCCTATCCCGCGTTCGCTGAGGCCTCTGAGCCAGTCCTCTAGCTGTATCTCTTTGTCATCGCGCTCTAGTAGCAGAAAGAACACCTCGTTGCCTTCGCTGTCCAGTGTTCTGTTTGTGTAGCCTACCGCGACTTCGCCCTTGATTGTCATGTACAGTGCTAGCTCCACCTGCCACGGTTTCCTTGCTACTGTGGTCATGTGGAACATGTCCTTGCCCTCGAATAATCTCAACAGCACGTTGTTTACTCCCTGTACGGTGGCCACAGGTCTACACCCGCGTACTTTCTCAGCCACCATGTGGTGTTCCAGACGGAGTGCAGCGAGTAGCCGCCTATGCGTGCCACGTCGCGCTGTGTCAGCCCGAGTGTGTAGCCCAGTATCAGGTCGTCTACCAATTCTTTCATGTATGTTCTGAAGTGTCTGCGCGCCTCGGGGTTTTGTAGCGCTTCGTTCACTGCTTTCTCGATCTTGTCTTTGAGCTCTCGCGCGATGAATTCCGCTATTTCTCGGCGGAATTCCGGTGGTGCTTCTTCTATGAATCGTCGCCATGCGGTCAGGTCGGCGCCGAAGCGCTCCAGCCAAACTTCTTTTGCTTCTTCTAGGAGTCGCGGGAGTACTTCGCTGTGGAATGCGTTGATGATCGCCTGCTTTGCCTCGGAGGTTTTCGCGTGCGCTGTGCTGCTGTGCATGAACCACTCCCAGCACTCTGGATCATCTTCACAGAACGCCCATGCGCGCGAGGCCCACGCCTCGAAGGCCTCGGGTGGTGTGCCCACGCTATTTCACCGGTCTTATCGTGATCTTATCGTCTGTCTTTACCACTATCACGTAGCGCTTTTCCTGTAGCCACTCGCGCGGTAGTCGCACTATCGCATAGCGTTCTGTGTAGCTAACCTTTCGCATTAACTTGGTTTCCGCGTTTCTCGTGTCCATCGCTGTCACCACACCCTGACGTCTACGAGCAGCGGTAGTTTGATGAATTCTTCAAGTGCATGGAAAAGCCGTGCCTTGTCTATGAGTGCGTTCACGAGTATCCTTTCTGCGTCGTAGCGTGCCATTCTTCCATTGAACATGATCCTGATCATGCCTGTGCTGAACGTTACGTGCAGCTTCGGTTTCCAGTCAGACGCTTGAGCGAAGAACCTCGTGATCTCTATTATCTTGGTGTCGTAGTTGATGACCACTTCGAAGACCTCGCCGCGCTCGCAGAGTTGCAGCGCCGTGTTGTACGCTTCTTGCGCACTCGCTGGATCCAGAAGGTTGAACACCTTCTTTTCGAGCTCTCTCGGCTTGCTCACTTCTCTTTCACCTCTTCGGTTGGGAAATGTCTGGCGTAACCTATGCGGTACTGCCTGCGCCTGAAGATGAATTTCCTGCCGATGAGCTGCGGGAGACGTGTGATTTTGAGTTTCGCCAGATCCGCGACCAGGTCCTGGAGGTGCATCGGCGTGTACTTGATCTTTGTGCGGCTGCCGTCTTCGAGCTGTAGCGTGAGGTAGAGGCACTTTCTCCCGGTCTTGTCCTCGGCTAGCTGGTACTGTGTTATGGTGGCCGTGAAAACGTCTGGCAGCTCTTGTGCGCGCTTGAACGTTGGTGCGAGTTTTGCCAGCTCGTCGATCCTTATGTCCTCTGTCATGATCTTTCACCCGCGTGCGTGTACGCGCAGCATGGCGTGAATGTAGTCCATGGCTTCTTCTGGTGTCATTTCGTATAGCGTCCACAGCTCTACTATGTCTTCCTTAAAGTTCTCCGGAAGCTCTCCTATGAAGCGCACTGTCCTTTTTCCGCTGTTGCTTTGCTCAAGCACAGCGAAGACCAATGGGTGCTCGTGCGCGAAGAACATCTTACCATGCGAACCAGTCCTGCTGCTCTCGATGCGCCTTGCTACAATTACGCGCATGCACTCTAGACAAATCGCCACGGGCCATGTTATGGCGCCGGTTTTGTGTGTTCTTCTGTATGGCATCACGTACGTGTGGACAGCCCCGATGGCACTTTCGGCTGGCGCGGGGCTGCGGACGCCAGCCACATCCGGCGTCGCTATTCGGTTGAATTCGACCGGCTGCATGGCCGGTCAGGTGTGAGACGCGGGGGTAGTATATAAAGTGTTCGTTTTGTTTGATTAATACAAGTGAGAAAAAGTGTAAAAAACGTTCAGTTCACGCGACTTTCTTTCCCACGAGCACTTTGCCTGCTGCTGTTTCGACTATCTGTGTGATCTCGCAGTCTGCTGTCTCTCCCACGTCTGCGTCCTCGCAGATCACGACTTCTCCACTGGGCAGTATTCCCACGCCTCTGCCTTTTGGATCAAAGCTGACTATTTCGACCTTAACCCGCATGCGCCAGCTTCACCCTGACTACTAGCTCGCAGATCTTCATAAAGTCGTCGATGTAGCGGTCTAAGTCTGCTGGCTTGATCTCGATCTCTCCTGTGAGCCCTGCCACTATGTAATTGTATAATATGTATGCTATGTCCATGAGCCACGACGCGAACGGCTCGGGTAGTTCTGGCGGTGGCTTGACGACTGTGACCTTCTGCACGATCTTAGTTTCCGTTGACGTGGCCTTCGGTGCTTCTGCTGCGGTTGAGACTGCGCGTTGCGACTCTGCTTCGAGCCACTGCTGCCATGTTTGTGCTGCTTGCTGTATCGCGCTGAGCTGTTGCTTGATCGTTGTGGCCGTGTCCTGTGCTATTGTTTGCGCTATTGCTTGCTGTGCGCTTGTTTGCTGCGGTGCTTCTACCTGCTCGGGTGTCTCTGCATCTAGCATCCTGTCGATGTCTACGTCTGAGAGCAAAAGCAGCCTTTGCACGGCTTCTAGCGATTCGTCGAGGCCTTTGAGCACGCTTTGCACTCGCGCTAATGTTTCGCTCATACGGGTGTCACCCCGGCTCCGGCGACCACAACATACTCGCTCGGCGCTGGGCCCTGGCAGGTGAGGTACTTAATTTGCGCCTCGATGCTGGCTATCTGCTTCTGCGCTGTCCTCAGCGCTTTGAGCGTGCTCTCGGCTTCCTTTGCGAACGCCCTGACCTCTGCGAGGATCCTGGCCTTTGCTGTAGCCTTGATGGCCTCGATTTCTTCCTGTGGTTTTCCTGCTTTCCTGGCCGCTACGATATCCGCGACCGCGTTCTTTGCGATGGCCTCTATCCGTGCTAGTACCTCTTGTGCCTTCGCCTTTAGGTCTTCGAGTGTGCCGCTGACTGACGCGGCTATTGTCTCGGCTTGTGAGGCCAGTGCGTCGAGCTTTGCTTGTAACTTGCTACGTGGAGGCCACTTCTCGAATTCTAGTAGCAGTGGTAGGCCCATTGTTGTCTTGGGTGGCTTGAGCTCGGGTAGCTCCGTGTAGATGAAGCTGATTGCTTCCCTGTATGCTTTCAACCATTCTTGTGCATACGTGTTGTAGTTCTTCATGCGTGTGCGTATTTCGGGTTCCAACTCGCACGACGGCTTGTTGTCGTCTAGCCACTCGTCCCAGAGCCGCTGTATCGCCTTGAGCTCGTCCGTGGCCTTGCGGTAGAGTTCTTCGGCTTTGTTCACGAGCGCGAGGCCCTTCAGCGACTTTACGTGCTGGTCCAGTTCAAGCCACACTTGTAACGGCACGTCAACCCATGTGTTGACAGGCACTCCGTTCACGATTATCTTGCCGTTCACTCTATACACTCGGCTGCGTGTTCTGACTTTCACCGAGTGCAGTGTGTGTGCCTCTGAAGCGGGGAACGTCGCGCTCGCTGTGCAGCCCTCGAACTCGACCGTGATGATCGTGTTGTCTGTGATCAATATCGGTATGCGCGCTTGTGAAAACCAAAGCTGCAGCTGCCATCTTTCAGGCAACGAGAATGTGATCTCAAGCACGTAGTATGGGTCTTCCCAGCCTGCGCCTGTCACGAGGGCATCGGCTAGTAGAGGCCCCTTTCCTGCCGCTGCCTGTTTGGTGAATCTGCCGAGGCTCTGCTGCAGCATGCTGGAGAGCCAGAGGAAGTCCTCGATGTATTCTTCTATCATCCACGCGGTCATTAGCCGCGCGGCTCCGAGGGCTGCCACTGCCCTCTCACCTGTGTATGCATGGGAAAAAAATCCTATTTTAATTTACGGTGTGTAGTTTCGCTAGGGTAGCAGTACGGCCAGGACTATCGCTGCGATGGAGGCGATGATGGCTATTGTGGCTAGGGCCTTGAGCTTGCCGAACTCGTCGTCGAGCTTCTCCGCGAGGGCTGCGAGAGCCTTGTCGTGCTCTTGGAGCTTGATGGCCACGTCGGCGAGGCTCTTTACCGCGTCGACTGCGACTTTCACGCGCTTTTCCTCGGGTGTTTCTTGCTGTGCCTGTGGCGTGTAGATCAGCCTTTCCGCGAGGCTCATGAGGCGCTCTATCAGCTGCACCTTCTCGCTCACTTACCACCACCCTCGGACTCGATTGCCGTTATCATGTCTTTGAGCTGGTCTAACACGATCGCTGTCTTTGCTGTGGTGAACGCCTCGTTGATGAACATCTGGCTCATTCTGAGATGCTCTAACCGCTCAGCATGTCCAAGTTGTGCCAGTTTAATGAGCGAATCCGTGAGGTACTGCGTGTTGACGTTAATGGACGTAGCTACAGAGGTCAGTGTCGCGTGCACTGTGTCGCTCAGGGTCTTCCTGAAGATCAGCGAGGAAATGAGCTCCATCACGGCCCAGAGTATGAGGACTACACCAAAGAGTAAGATGATCATGTTCAGGTCTATGCTCTGTGTCTGTGCTAGCGTGTTCTGGGTGGCTGGGGCCATTGCGTTTGCCAGCAGTGCTACTGCCTTGCCGATTGTCAAAGCTCTCACCTCTTGTTCTCTTTCTGCGTCATATCGTTAAATGTTTTTTGTATCAGGGCCTCCAGTCTCGACACTCTGCGCTCAAGATCAAGCACGAGTGCGAGTAGGAGTATTGTCAGCGCGGTTTGCAGCTCGCTCATGCTGCCTCACCTCTACTCATCTTGGTACGATTATCAGCAGTGCGAGGCCCGCGCCTCCCGCGCCCCCACTACGGCCTGTTGACGTGTAGCCCCCGGCCCCACCTCCACCACCCCCTGGCTGCGAGCCAGGTTGCCCGTTGCCGCTTGATGTGCTCGCGCCGCCCGCGCCGCCTGTTTGTGTGTACGTGAACGGTATGAGCACGCCCCTCACCACCTCGCTGACGCTCACTGTGATGTCTGGGGCATTTGCTCCGGGAGTACCATAGTATGCCGGGCCGCTCGGCGCGTCCGCGGCCTTGTTGCCGTTGATGCCCCGCACCAGCACGAATGGGCCCGCTGTGCTGTACGTGCCGCCCGCTCCGCCCGCGCCGCCCACCGCGCCGCCCCCACCTCCGCCCGCGCTCGCGATGGTGGAGCCGTTCAGCACGAGCGTGCTCGCCTGCCCCGCGCCGCCCGCGGAGCCGCTCGCGCCGCCCGCGCCGCCCGCGCCCACGGTCACTTGCAGCGTGTCACCTGCCTTCAGGTCAACGTAGCCGAAGACCACTGCCCCGCTTCCGCCGCCCGCGCCAGGGGCACCTGTGCTCGTGTTGTTGCCTGCGCCCCCGCCTCCGCCTCCGTAAAGGAGTGCGTAGAGCCTGAAGCTCGACCTGACGTAGAACGTGAACGTACCGGTTGTAGTGATCAGCAATGCCCCTGGGCCAAGCGGCCCCGCTCTGGGTGGATCCCTTATTATTTTGTAGTCGAGGGCCATGCTAGATCACTCGGGGCTTTGCCTCGTCTGGGATGTGGAGCATCGCCCTGCCCCTCTCTTCCCCCTTTGCAACTTTCAACCACGCCCTCAAGCTCTTGAGCCACGCGGCCTTCTCCTTGACCTCTTTCCACCTTTTCTCCCCGTAGCACTTGGGGCAGTACACCTTTCCATTCTCCATGAAGAAATCTGACGTGTCTGACATGTCTCTATTGCAGACGCTGCACACGGGATCTATGCTCAGCGGGGGTGCACGGCTCAGTGGCGGGTTCTCCGAGCCGGAAATCATGTACCTTCCGCCTAAGCGGAACACTGTTTGCGCCGCTCCACCGTTCACCCAAACCACTCTTGCATACCTCGCCGTTACCACCTGCGCAAGCGAAACGGCTCCCGCGCCGCTCAGCGTGGCTGTCGCCCCCTGATAATCCCAATTCAAGTTATCGTGCGATAGCTGCACGTACACTCCGTTACTCGCGCTGGCTTGATCCGCGTAGCCCATGACACCGAAAGTGGTGAGCCTTGAGGCGGCGAAATCCCTACTGGGCCCGAAATAGGAGGCGCCCGGGCCTAAAGGCGTAACGGTGAACAACTCGGCCCCTCCAGGGCTCTCCACCTCCCTTTGCACGGCGAGCAACCTGTGCTCCGCATCTACTCGAAGGTTGTACCACCCTGCTACAGTTTCGCTAGGCGGGGATGTGTAGTAGTAGCCCTGCAACTGCGATGTAACCACGCTGGGGGCCTCGATTATCTCAAAGACACCTCTATCGGAATTAAACGCAAGAGGTATTGCGAGTACAGGCTGAACCCTGTTGCTCAACCGGAAGAAGGGGATCAGCTCCTTGGTATCAAGCATTATCCTGAACCTCTGATCCAATATTGTCGTCTCCTCGGCGAACCCCTTCTGAGCGCTCGCGTACTTCCTTCGGAAAATCTTCTCAACCACCTCCTTGCTCATCCTCCCCCCTCAAAAGAAAGGGTGAAAAAAGCGCTATTTAAGGTTACGCGGCTGCCTCCTCGACCACGACCTCTATGATCACCGTAACAGGGCTGGTACCGGAGTTCTGCCCCTCGAAGTACAGGCTCCTGCCAGCTGGTACCACGAGATCCATGTAATAAGGAAGGGCGTACTTGTTCCAAACCTCAGCGCTCACCTCGGCAATGAACTCCGTCTCGTAATAGATCCTAATGGCCGCGCCGCTCGCCGCGCTGAAGTATATCCTAAGCTCTCTAACGGTGCGGGTGTACCCCGTGGGGGTTGACAGCGATTGGAACCTAGTCCAACCGGCCCCGGCCGGGATCGTGTACGTTACCTTGTAAACCTTGACCACCATGCCCCCATCACCCCTACGTCAGAGGTGTCTGCTCACCGATAATCACCAGGGCCAGGCTCTGGGCCGGAAGCGTATTCGTACCATCATAGATCGCATCGAAGTTCACGGTTATCTTGTTGCCTGGGAGGAACGTGATATCGGGTATGTCGAAAAAGTCCTCCCTCGTGATGTCAAACGATAGGAAGTTGCTGCCGGGGGCTACCGAGACACCAGCGTGCGTGAAGGGGTCGAAGTACTCGAAGTTGTCCTTCCAGAAGTGGAGGTGGGTTGGCTGAGTACCTCCAGACTTAGTGCTGCAAAAAGCGATTGCCTTGACAACCCATCTAGTATTAGCTGGAAAGACTGATCCGTCAACTATGCTGAGGTAGCCGGTTGGTACCAGGGCTACGTCCAATGAGTAGTTCTTTGAGGCGTTTACCGGAGAAGAATGAGTTAGGATATGGAAGAGGACGCGGACGGGGGAGAGGGATCGCAGGGGCTTGCTCTTATCCACAGCCTCGGTGTCCTCGATGTAGTACACGTGAATACCCGTCTGGCTAGCGCTGAACTGGAATGTTATATCTTCGCTCTGATCGCCCTCGATGTAATAATCCTCGCCGAATACCTGCCTTACCCAGCTGAACAAGCTCTTGTTCCGCACGCTGGAGGCGTTTGGGGCTACGAAAAGCGAATCGCCCCACTTCACCGGGAATCTACCAACGATCCTCGATCCAACGTAAACATCGAAATACGAGTTGTCAGCCGGGTTGTCGATGAAGATGTCGAGGATGCGATGCCTGTACCCAGTCCTGGCTGGGATTGTTACCGATGTACCGGAGCTGACGTATTTGTACCTGATCGCCTCAGCCACGCCCCCTCACCCCTTACCCACTGGATGGAAGACGGCGAAGCTACACGGTACCCTTGATGGCCTTCCAGCGGTCGTAAGCGATCTCCACCCTCTTGAGAGCGGAGGCCTTATCCACCTTCTTGATCGCCTTCGCAGCCTTGGAGATCTCCAAGGCAGTGGAAGCCAGCTTATCAACCTTGCTACCGTACTTCGCCGGGGCCTTAGTCGTGGCCGCCCTGCTATAATTGTCAACCCCGTAATCCATAACGCTCTTTTTCCACTCCTCAAGAGAGATCCTGCCCAGCTTGCTCGAAAAGGTCTTGTTCCTGTAGGCCTCCTGGATCCTGGCAAACCAGACATCCGCGTTGGCAGCCGCAAGCGCCGCGGGATTCTCCGTTACGTTCTCGATCCCGGTCTTGTAGTCGTCGGCTGCCATCCTCACCCTCTTCTCGTACTTCTCCCTCATTATTCTAGCAAGGGTGCTCGCGTCCATCCTTTCTCACCGCTTTCACTCCGTGTCAAAACTAACTTATATGCGCTATGCAGAATTACGCGGAGGCCACCACCTTCTCGAAGCGAATGTAGAAAAAGGTTGAGTCAGCACCTTTTCCAGCCATCGGCCCGCAGGGGGCCTTGCTCCCCATGCAAGCTCTTCATCCCGTATTGCACTGTGTGCGCAGGGGGGTATTTAAACCCGAGTTTAACTGGCTGAACACCACGCTTATAAACCCCCCTCCCCCTTGCTTCAGGTCGAGGCCCATGCAAGAGATAATGGGCCTGCTTGAGGAGGACGTTTTGAGCGAGGCCCTGGCATTGGCCACTGAGCGCGATCTCCGGTACTGGGAGGAACACCCGGAGGCGGGGGTGATCCTCTACTCGATTAAGTTCACATTCGCAGTGCTGGTGTACGTGAAGAAAGAGGGGCTGGTGTGGAGGCTGGTGGATGTTGTCGTAACCACCACGACAATAGATCCGCTTGAGGCCCTGATGCAAGCCGAGATCTATATTGAGGAAACGTACGATCCGGTGGAATACGCATTAGTCGATGTAAGCGTGATCGGGGCCTGGAGGGTGAACCCGGTTTACGGCATAATCGAGCCGTTTCCATCCAGGTACTGGTTCAACTGGGTTGACGCACTGAGCGGGTACATCAAGCCCTTCGCGGAGGTGGAGATGGTACCATGATCGTGCGGGTTAGCGAGAGGGAGATCACGTGGGAGGAGGCGGAGTTTCTACTGTGGAACGCGCGGGATAAGCTACAGGGTGAGCCGGTCAAGCGTGATAAACCACTCAGGCTATGGAAGAACAGGAAGATCCCCAAGCGCATCCTAATCTTCGACACGGAAACTAGGCCCACTCGGCGTTTCGTGCTTGATACAGGTGCGGTGGTCGAGGAGCATGAGCTGTTTCTAGGGGCGTACGCCCTTTTCGAAAAGATCGATTCGGGCTATAAGCTGGTGTCAGCCGGGTGGTTTTACAGCAAGGAGGAGTTCACGAGGTTACTGCTTAGAGAGAGGAATATCGTGGTCTTCGCGCACAACCTTCTATATGATTACAGGGCCGCGGTTGACAGGAAGATGCTCCTCGACAGCGGCTACAACCTCACCTTCGAGTCGTACGATAGCGGTAGGGTGATACTGAAGTGGGTTAAGGGCA
>Ga0326760_1001336_pt1 | contig 11085 bp, 11 predicted proteins | sample GCREP_S_FD_207668 | JGI IMG/M metagenome (GOLD analysis project Ga0326760, IMG submission 207668) | Hot spring sediment microbial communities from Geyser Creek Basin, Yellowstone National Park, WY, United States - GCR.EP_S | ecosystem: Environmental > Aquatic > Thermal springs > Near-boiling...
GCGTGCGCGCGTTATTTGCCATTGTGGCGCTGGCGGCGCTCGCGCTGGCGCAGTACGTCAGCTGGCACCCTCCCCACGCCTTTCTAGTGCAGGCCTACCCGCTCAACGCGACTCACCTCGCCGCCTACGAGGGCGGCAGGGTGGTGTACATCGCTCAGCAGGGCATTGCCTTCAGCGGCTCGGGCGCCGAGGGGCAGGCAGCGCTGCAGTACCTCAGCGCGCAGTGCAAGTACGTCGCCGTTGACGTGCTGAACGCCTCGGCAGTGGAGGGCGGCGAGCTGTGGCTCTCCGACGTCTACTGCTCGGCGGACGGGAGGCAGTGGCTCTGGCTGAGGTGGCTGCCTCTCAGGTTTGCCGCCTACCGCGGCCGCGTCGAGTTCATCAACGCCACGAACGCCACTGTGAGCACGCCCGTGGGCCAGTTCGCCGGCTGCGTGCCCGCCGGCTGGTACCTCGACCCGGCCACGAAGGCCGTCTTCGCGCTGCCGCAATTCAACGCGTCACTCCTCGCGGAGGTCCACAGGCTGAGCGCCGCCATTAGGGAGCTGAGGGCCCGGCTGCAGAGGAGCGAGTCTGAGGCCGGCCAGGCTGCCTCGCTCATCGCCCAGCTGAGGGCGCAGGTAAGCGCTCTCGAGGCCCAGCGGCTCTCGCTGGAGGAGGCCCTGAGGCAGAGAGAGTCCATGATGGCGGCCATGAGCGCGAGCCTGCGCGCGCTAAGCGCGGAGAACGAGGCGCTGAGAGGGCAGGTTGAGAGGCTGAGGAGGGAGGCGGAGGAGCTCAGAGCCGCGCTGGCCGGGCTGAACGCGACGTGCGCTTCCAGGGTCTCGCAGCTGGAGGCAGAGCTCCAGCTCGCCAAGGCGCAGGCCGCCGGGGAGCGGGGAGGCCCCGACGCGCTGCTGCCGCTGCTGGCGGCGCTGGCCAGCATTGCCGTTGCGGCCGCCCTCTACAAGAGGAGAAGGGCGAGAGAGTAACTCACGGTTTTTCCCCTCCCCTCCCTCCTCTCTGCATGGAGGACGTGGTGGCGGCCGTCGTTTTCATCGCGGCGCTCTCGGCGCTGCTTGCACTGGCCGCACTGACGCTCGAGCAGTACATGCCGGCGGGGGTCGTGGAGGCTCCAGTCGCGCCGGCCCACGACGCGCCCGCGAGGCGCATCTATGTCTACAACGACTCGGGAAGGCTTTACGCGGTGGAGTATGCCGGGAGCGACGCGGAGGCCTTCAGGAGGGCGGCCGGCGTGCCCGGATCCCTCGTTGCGGCCTTTGAGGTGTACCCAGGCGGGTACCGCTGCGCGAGGCGCGCGGGGGCTCCCGTCAGGATAGGCGACGACCCCTACACCGGCCTGTGGTGCCCGCCGCCGGTCGACGCAAATGCCGGCGCAGGCTGCGCGCCAATCGGGATTACGTCGAGGGGCAGGTGGCTGCTGGTGCAGTACCGCTGCCCGGGCCTGCCGTGATCTCCGTACGGGACTTGCTCATACTCGCGGGCCTCACGGCCCTCGCGGCTGCCGTGATAGCCTCGCTGCTTCCCGCCTACGAGGGCGTGTCAACCGTGCCGGCGTGCTCGGACTGCACCTTCAAGCTGACGGGCGAGTACAGAATCGTCCAGCACGGCAATTACGCATCTCTATACCTGGGCACGAGAGAGGTGGCGAGGTACGGCTGGGCTTATGCCGGGGGGAGGCCGATGAGAGAGGGCGAGGCAGTCGCGTGCAGCCCGATGTACGTCAGGGTGGTCGGCGGCCTTGCGTATGTGTCGTGCTCGGGCGCTCCCGCACCGCCGAACGGGACGGCGCCGCGGCTGCCCCTCAGGGCGTGCAGCCCGTACGCCTACGGCTGGGACGGCGCCTCTAACGCCACGCCCGCCAATTTGCCGCATCGCACGGTAACTCACGGCCCCGAGGCGTGGGTGTGGGTGGATGCCTCGGCCGGCAACCCGCGCCCCTCCTTAGTACTGCAGGTGGACGGCGCTGCAGGCGACGGCTTCGGCGTGGCCGCGCTGGCGGTGGGCGTGACCGGGCTAGGCATCAGCACAGGCGCGCGGATCTCAGTGGAGCACGCGTACGGCCGGGATTCGGGCGATGCCGAGAACAACGTAGCTTACGTGCAGCTCAAGGTGAGAGCGCCGAACGGCTCCATCGCGTACCTGTATCTTGTCAGAGACGCGGGCGCCGGCATCACGCGCGTGTACAGCGTTGTCGACGGCGCCGCGCAGTATGTCTGCGACTACGTCATCGGCAGGGGCGCCGACAGCTGCCGGCCCGGCCATGTTGCCGTCAGGCTCGGTGCCCTCTCGGCGGCGTGGGCCGAGTTCTTCTCGGGCTCCGTGGAGCGGTACATAGGCAGGGGGAGTGTGGAGGCAATCGCGCTCGTGGCTGTCGATCGCGGCGGCTGTCCCGGCAGGGGCGACTGCGATTTCTGGATTCGCTGGGATAACTTGAGGGTAGACTGCTGATCATGTGGTCCGCGGCGTACGGCCTGATTGCAGTGGCCGTAGTTGCCTTCGTGGTTCTCTACGCAGCGGCCCACGCGCCGAGTCTCGCGCCGGCTAACGCCGCGGATGGGGTGTACCGCGCCAAGCTGCAGATAAAGCAGAGCCTGCCAGGCCTGCCGCGCGTCGAGAGGCCGGAGGACCTCGCGGATAACACGATATACGTCGCGAGGACCTTGCTTAGCGCCGGCAATGCCAGCTTTCCTGTCCACGTCCCTCTTGCATATGTGCTGGGCGGCGGCTACAGGATTGCCGCGTCCGTGCTAGAGTGCAAGGACTGGATTCTGCCGAGCGGGGAGCCCGCCGCTCTGTACAGAATCGCGCTCTACCACCACGTGATCATGCCGTGGCTTGAAGTGCACGCCGCGATTCCGGCGAACGAGACGGACTTCTACATCAAGCTGTACGAGGCATACCGCAAAAGCGGCAGGCCTCCCCTGCTCGGGTTCGACCGGGCCGGCTCCGGGCTCGTGCGCGTGAGGGCCGAGCACGCCCTGATCTACAACGCATCCTCGGGTCTCTACACGCTTTATGTAATCGCGCCGAGAAGGGCCGTGTACATCGTCATCGTCGACTACCCGCTGGAGCTGCCCCTGTCTTGCCCGTAAGCCTCAGGAGTTTTCCTCCCCCGGCGGCCGGCCGCCGTGCGCCTCGCGCTGCTCGCCCTCGTGACGCTTGCCGCCGGACTCTATGCAGCGAGCAACTGCAGTTACCTCGGCTCCCTTGAGGTGGAAAGAACTGCCGTCGCGCGCGTTACGTTCTCATTCCACGCGCTCGCGCCGCTGGGCACCGGACGCGAGGTCGTAGTGGTGGCTGAGAATAGCGTTAGGAGTGCCGTCGTGTGGGGCATGGAGTTTCGCAATGCGAGCAGACTAGCCCTAGCCGCCGTGGCGGCTGACGCCAAGTGGGAGGGAGATCTCAACTACTCGATAACGCTGAATTACTACAGGCCGCGCGAGAGGTGGAGAGTCGGCAGGTACGCGTGCTACGTGAACGGGTCCTTCGCCGGCTACTTTTACGTCGTCGAGGCAGAGCCGCCGAGGGAGACCAGAGCAGTCGCCTTCACTGTCGCGAGAGACCGCGCGTCGCATTATGCCAGCGTGACCTTCGAGGCATCGCTGCCGCCGGATCTCGCGCCCCTGTGCTACAGCCTCTCTGCCAGCGATAGCGGCATCTCGTGCGTGAAGTACGATGGCGCGAATTACATCGAGGGGGCCTCCTCGCCAGGCGTGTGGAGGGCCGTCGAGGTGAACGGGAGGAGGCCTGGCGGTGCCGTCTCGACAGGCACCGTCACTGCAGCAATTCCCGACCCATGGCTCTACACGGACTGCTGCAGCGATCTCGGCGCTGGGACCGCGCTGCTGTCGACGGATCTCTCCAGCGCCGAGCACATGGGCAGCGCCCGCCGCAAGCCGTTCCTTACGAGAGTCGAGGTCTCGGTGGTCGCGCTGCCAGCGCGGTGGGGCGCCGTGGAGCTCAGGCCTCCGAGGCCTGTGCCTCTGTACGCGTCGCGCGTGCTCCAGAGGCCCGGCCTCCCGTACTGGAGCCCCCCGGAGTCCTTCAGGGTGAGCGAGGCGGGCAACGCCACGTGGATAGGCAGGGGGTGGAGGTGGGAGTGGACTCTGGCGTCGGTAGCCGTGAGGACCGGAATCGTGCTCGTGCCGTACGTCGCAGTTGACGCAGGCGGCGTCAGGGCAGTATCGCGGAATGTGACGCTGCTGGTGCCGCTGGGCTCCGCCAGCGTCTACAGGGTGGCAGTCGTCTGGCACGCCCCGGCGCTTGGCGTGTGGGTCGGCTCGTACCCCGCGACATATCTACGCGCCGTTGATGACCGCGGCAGCGTGCTCGCGCCGCATTACGAGGAGGCGGGGTCTCGGAGGAAGCTGGCGTACGCGGCCGCGAAGCGCGACGGCGGCATCAAATGGGCCGAGTTCGCAGCGGCAGTTGACGGAACCTTTGCGAGCGCCGTCACGGCCTGGTACGCGCCGCCGGACCCGTGCGCGCAGTGGCCGAGGCAGCTTTACGTCTGCAGACGCGCGCAGCACGTCTTCACGAAGGTAAACGGCACCTGGACGGGGTACTCAAAAGTCGGCAGGCCGGGAGCCCAGTGGCCCTGGAGAGTGCTCGCGCTAGTTGACTGGCTGGTTCCCGGCACGCCGGTGAGATGCGGCGCGGACAGCTTCAAGGACTTCGTGCATCTCGTCGCGGGGGATCCGGTCCTTCACTACAACTACACCTACGCGCTGAGGAGCTGGCGCTTCAACCCCTCTACCGGCGACTGGGACATTCCAGACGTCTGCGTCCACCCGGCGCCGCAGGAGGTCTCGTTGCTCTACGCCGTCTACGGGACCCCGGACTACAGAAACACCACCTACGCGCGCGAGCTCTACTTCCAGTCAGCCGAGAGAGGGCCCTGGTTCTACAACTACGGCTTTCTTGACGCGAATGACAATACGCTCTGGCCGGCCGGCTGGACCGACGCGCTGCCCCTCGGCGTGGCCTCCATGGCCTCCGACTCTGCGGGCCCGTGGGCCGTGGCGCTGGTGCCCACCACGGCGTGCGAGTCGCTCATCTGCACGAGGCTCAGCGCAACGCTCTGGGGCCCCTCCCCTCCCGCCGCTCCCGACATTGCGCTTCCTGGCGCTGGCTACTCTCTCCTTATCGTTTACCTCGGCGACACGGCGAGAGAGATCACGCTGAGAGTGCGCGTGGAGATGGGGTACGTCGTCGAGAGCGTGTACGGCAGGGTCGAGCACAGACGGGTCGGGGACCGCGCACTCGTGGAGATATCGCGCGAGTGGCGCACGCTCGACGCCGTGTACGCCGGGCCTGGGTGGCACGTCGACTACCGCCCGCTCCCCCCGTGCGGGCGCCTCGAGCTCGGCGAGAGGGCGGTGTACGTGACGCCTGACGACTGGGAGGGGCCCGTCATGGTGACGCTGGAGGAGGTCGAGAGGAGCGCGTCTGGCGAGAGGGAGTTCGTCGTGGCGCGCTACCGCTTCGTCTTCTTTGTCTCTAGCGACGTGTCATACAGAATCGTGACGGACACCCCGGCGCCCGAGCGCCTCTCGACACCCTCCCTCAACATCACGGCACTGCTGTACGTGGGCGGCGTGCCGTACTTCCACGGGATCAATGCGTTCGGCGAGGGCGGGAGGCAGGTGCAGTTTGCATGCGTGCCAGCCGTAATGCTGGCCGCCCCGCTCCCGGCGCTGTCGGCCGCCCCCATCGCGGATCAAACATCGCAGCTCGCAGCGGCGGGGGACTTCTGGGGCGTTATCGAGCTGCTCGGCAGGCTCAGAGTTGAGAGCGCCTTCGTCAGGCCGCGCTTCGAGCTCCTGGACGCGCAGCGGGGTCTCGTCAGGGTCACGGCAGAAGGCCCAGTGCGCGGCTTTGCATTCTACCTACTGAGAGACGGGATGTGGGTCAAGGTCGCGGAGGCAGCCGGCAAGTGCGCGCTGGTGAACGCCTCGCGCGTACTTCCGTGGGACCCCCTTCTCGTGCTCCCGCTCGTTAGGCAGGAGGCGGCTGCCAGGCCCGGAGAGGCTGTCGTGCTGTGGCGCCCGGCGCCCACCTTGCTCTTCAAGGCGTGGGCCGACGCGGCCGGGTACCCGGGAGGCGCCGGCAGCGTCCTGAGGGACACCCGGGACGTCCAGGTACCTCGTGAGTGCTCGCGCTAGGCCGTGTTAACGCTCCGGCACCTCCTAATCCTGGCAGCTGCTGTTGCCGCGACGGCAGCTGCCGCGGCGGCGATCCTGACAGCGCTACAAGGCGCGAGCCCTGCCGTGAGAGTCGTCGCGGCGTCTATCTTGGCAGAAAAGCCCGCCAGGGCGGACGCCCCCCTTGCCGTGAGGCAGTATCTTGCATACTACCGGCACGAGGGCAGGTGGGTCCTTGCGGAAGGGCCTGCCGGGGTGCCCGTGTACGCGCTGGGGCTTGGTGTCTGTCCCGGCGACATACGCCCGCTGCTGAACAGGGCCTACACGAGACAGAGCGCCATAATTCACCTAGCAGGGTGCTCTCTCGTCATGCCGCGGGCCGAGGACGGCGTGATTGTGCACTACGTCGCCACGTGCACTCTCGGGAGCGACTTCAGGCCGGAGCCGGCTGAGCTGGAATTGATCTACCAGGGCCGCCCGGTGAGGGTCAGGGTCGTGCTAGTGAACTGCTAGCCCTGCAACCGCAGGCCACTAGCACTTTTCCCGCCTCCTCCCACCTCCCTTATGCGTGTTGAGCTGGCGCTAATTCCTGTAATACTCGCCCTCGCGGCCGCCGCCCTGACGTTCATGAAGCCGCTGGACGTGCGCAGTACAGACCTCTCGGCGCTGTTCCTCTACTGGCCGGAGGCGTATGCCTACGCGGAGAGGGGCGATCCCGCCGCGGTGTACAGAATTACTGGGCTCGTTGTCTGCGCCAATGCCAACGCCTCGGATGCGATAGACGCGCCGCCCGGCATTGCATTCAAGGCGCTGAATATCTACTGCCGCTTCAGGCCGTGATAGAGGAGTACTTAGACGTGGTGGCGGTGACGGTGATGGCGGCAGCCGTCCTCGCGGCCCTCTCCGGGCTGGCACACGCCCCGACGCCCGCGGTGTGCAAGGCCGCCGAGATTGCACTCCAGAGCCCCGGCTCGGAGCTCGTTGTGTACGGCAAGTTCAGCGTGCATTACAACGGGCGCTACGTGTACCTCTCGTGCGGGCTCGCCGTGCCACGCGAGAGAGTCCTGGCAGTGGAGAGGACTGAGGGCTTGCTGAGAGTCGGGAGCACGCCCGACGGCAGGCTTTACGTGCGCTGAAAAACAGAATCCCCCTCGGGGCCGTCAAGGGTTTTCCCTGCCCAGTCCAGAGACCCCGTGGTCCTTAAGATCAGGAGGGGGGCCCTAGCGCAAATGCTGGAGGGAGAGGAAGGCGGGCGGCTTGACGCGCAGCGGGAGATCTTGAGTGCCGGTGACAGGAGGGAAGGCGGAGGGGCAGTAGAGGCGCCGGAGAGCCCTTGGGAGGACCTGCTCGTCAGACTGCTAGCGTCGGCGCCAGAGGACGTCGTGCAGAAGCTTGTCAACTGCCTATCTCGCGACGACTTAATTAGAGTGCTCGAGCGCAAGAGCAAGGATCCATATCTAAGACTTGCAATAATATTATTGAAAAAATGATAAGTATAGGTTTTGCATATATTAAGGGGGGTACTGGCAAGACCGTGCTCGCGACGTCCGCCGCGCTGTACTTAAACGCCGTGGGCGCGCCGGCGGCGCTAATTGACGCGTCGCCGGTGCCCATGGCCGCGCTGCTAATGGGCGCGAGCGCCAGCAGAGGGATGCACGAGGGCAGGCAGGGCGTTCCCGTGTTTAACCTGAGGGGCACCGGGGGGCTGCACGAGGCGCTTAAAGCGCTGGAGGCCGCCAGAGTGTCTGTAGTCGCGGTCGACCTCCCGCCCGCTCCCAGGACGCCGAGACTGGATATCGTTATCGCCGTGACGGACCCTCCCGGGCTGCACTTCGCGCAAGAGTTCAAGGCCGACGCCTCCCTTACTATTCTAGCGCTGAACAAGTCTGACGGCGCGCCGAGCGTGGCAACGTCTATTGCAAATGCCGTGGTCGCGCTGCCGTACAGCCCCGGCGTTGAGAGGGCTTACCAGAGGCTCCTCCCGCCGATTCTTGTACACTCTGAGAGGGCGCCCTCGCTAGCTAGGTGGAAGCGCGCCTTCCTCGAGCTAATGCGCATCGTGGCGGAGGAGCTAAGAAGATGACCCCGCGTCACCCGCACATAGAGGTCCTTCACAGGATGAAGCAAGAAGTGGAGGCCATTGAAAGGGAGATCGCAGAGAGGGAGAGGCAGGCCGCGGGAGGGGCATTAAGGGATGTGGCCAGGTGGGACGCAAAGTACGCCAGAGAGTGGAATTCAGAGTATATCACAACCGGGCTGGAGGCCTTCCTCTCGTCCTACCGCGCGAGGCCTGTCTTTGAGGAGCTGTGGCGCCTTGCGCTGCAGTGCGCCGACGCGCGCTTTTGCTACCGCGTGCTAGCGCATGCAAGATTGTCGCGCTCAAGCGAGGCGCTGGCCGCCATTAAAAGAGCCGTGAGGACCGGCGCGAATCTCGAGCGCGTGCTTAAAGCGCTCTGGGACGGCAGGATCGAGGATGCAGTGAGGCTGGCTGGCCGTGAGGAGGCCTAACATTTACGCGTACGCGACTATTGCCGCGCTGGCCTCTGCGTCACTAGTGCCGGACCCGCTGCTAGCCGCGCTGGCCGCGCTGTCTGCTGCCGTCTGGGGCGAGTGGCTGCTCTTATGGGCCTACCCGCGCCCTCTCGAGCCTTACCGGGAGAGAGTAGAAATCGGGGGGTTCAAGGCGGCGTACGACCCGAGGCGAGGGCTGTATCACTTCTTTTGGCGCGCAGAGCCCAACAGGAGCGAGCTTGGCGCCAGCGCAGTGCCAACGCTGCACGAGCTCTACGCCCAGCTGTCGCTGAGGCCCGGCGAGTACATTGCCGTGATCCAGCACGGCGCCGAGCGATACATCCGCTTCACGACGAGAAATCCCGACGCGCGGAGGCTCGAGGGCCTCGAGGCAGTGCTCGGCCTCTACTTCATCCTGAGGAGGGATGCCCCGTGGCTCCCGCCGAGGATTAGGCCGTCCCGGGCGCTTTATCTCATTGCCGCGCTTCCCGCGCTTCTCGCGGCGCGCAATCCCGGCATGCTGCTGGCGGCGCTGGCGCTGCTGTACCGCGCGCACGCCGTCATTAAGTGGTACAGAGAGGCAGTTCCTGACCTGGCCTTCACGACCGTGAGCACCAAGCGCGAGCTTGGCACGTCCCGGCAGGTTCTCGAGACTCTCGCAGGCGCCGAGGCGGCTGCCGCGGGCAGAATGGATAGGTGGGCTGTCGTGTTAGCGCCTAGGCCCGAGTCCCAGGTCGAGAGGGAGTTCGGGCGCGCGTACGAGTCGCCGGCCGAGAGAAAGGGAGTCGTGATAAGGCTGCACAGAACCTCCCAGCTTCTCGAGAGGATGATAAAGTATGACGAGAGGCCGATATACCTGCAGGCATTCGGGGACAGGGAGCTCGCAACACAGCTGGAGATCAAGAGGAGCAGGCTCGCGAACGTGCTGCTCTGGCTGCCGAGCGAGACATACATGACGAAGGCGCTGTCGTGCGACCTGGCCAGGTTCCCCGTGCTCTACGGCGGCAAGCTAATTGACGTCGGGCGGAAGCTTCTCGTCGGCCACGACAGGTTCGGGAGGCCCGTCGAGATAGACCTGGACGCCATGCCGACAGCTCACGCAGTCGTGCTGGGCCCCAGCGGCATGGGCAAGAGCTGGGCCGTTGCCACTCTCTTGAGGAGAATTGCAGAGCAGCACAAAGACATTAGCGTGGTGGTAATAGACCCGCACGGCGACTACAGCAAGCTCGCCGAGCTCATAGGCGCGTCCGTCTACGAGGTCCCGAGGCAGCTCCCGCCTCTAGATACCATTAAGGGGAGCCGGTATGCACACGCGCTGCTGGAGGAGTTTGGACTCGCTGGCGAGGAGCTCGAAGACGCCGCCGCCCTCGTGGCGAGAGACGCGGGCGTTAACGACATTACATTCGTGACGCCGCCGGCAGACTCCCACGTGGTTTACGAGTTGCGCGTGCTGAGAGGAGACGCGCACGCCCAAGCGTTCTTCGTATCGCTGTTGTTGCTGTGGCACCTATCCGCCTACGGCCGCAGGCCGCCGGCCGAGAGGCTGGAGCGCATTATTGTTGTCGACGAGGCCGCGCTGCTGGCGCACACGGCCCGCGTGTCTGAGACGGGACTGGTAATAAACGTGCCGCTGAACTTAATACGGCAGTACAGCATGGGCGGCAGGAAGTACGGCTTTGCGGTATGGCTCGTGGCGCAGCTCGCCCGGCACGTGCCCGAGGACATAATCGAGAATGCCGGCTTCGTGCTCCAGCTCGGCGGGACCAGACGGGCGCTGAGAAGGTCAGCGGAGATACTGCTCCTTGACAGGCACGACCTTGAGTACCTCAGAAGCGCCGCGACGCCTCGCGAGACTGCGAGTAGCCAGCGCGAGGGAGGCCCGCGCCCCTACGCCGCGGGCATTCTCTACATGTCGCCGAGAGACATAGTCTACCACGTGAGGATACCCCTCGACCCAGAGCTGAAGGAGGCTCCGGCGGGAGTGCCATGAGCGCCGACTGGAGGGACTGCATCTACAGGCCCCACCTCTGCGGGCAGGGCGACGAGCAGAGAGCAGAGGGCTTGAGAGAGCTGCTAGCAGAGCTTCACGGCCGGCCTGCCAGCTCCATGCGGGCGCGCTGGCAGCGCGAGAGGCCCGAGGCCCTGATACCTGCCGCGCACGGACTGCCTGTCAGACACGGCGGCTTTCTGCTCGCCAGCTACTGGCACGTCGTGAGGGAGCCTCACGCGGCGGCGGGCGATATCGTTGTGGTGAGAGGTCCCGGCGAGTACTACATCCTGCGCCGCGCGAAAAGGGCAGACGCGTGGATCGAGGCGCCGCCCGAGCTCATGGTTGCGGGACGCGTAGATAGGCGCCTGTGCGTCTACGGCTTCGTGCTGCTGCGAGACATTGAGCGCGTGGCAGAGCTCGTCGGGGCGGGCACTCACG
>Ga0326760_1001337_pt1 | contig 11085 bp, 11 predicted proteins | sample GCREP_S_FD_207668 | JGI IMG/M metagenome (GOLD analysis project Ga0326760, IMG submission 207668) | Hot spring sediment microbial communities from Geyser Creek Basin, Yellowstone National Park, WY, United States - GCR.EP_S | ecosystem: Environmental > Aquatic > Thermal springs > Near-boiling...
CTCAAGTCTTTTAAGAATCCTGGAATCCTTTACCCCTGCAACACCTAATCTATACTTTAAAAAACCTTTAATAGCATCGAGAAGCCCAATTAGCTTCTCTTTATCAAGACCATCAACATTAATCTCGACAACACTATCAACAACAGGTCTTAGTAATGCCACAGAGTCGCTGATATATCTAAGCAGATCTTCATCTTTCACAACTCCCTCAGACATGCACACACCTCATATAAGCATAAGCTAGCACAAATTATATTTTAATAGTTTTAATCAACACTTTAAAACATGGTAGTGTAGGTTACAAGAAGAGGGTTTCTTGACAGTAATGCTTTAGAGCTTTGCTATTGTTGTTTGTTTTTATTTAGGTATTTAAGTCTTCACTTCAGGAAGTACACTTAGGTGTTGCTCTATGTCTTCAACAGTTAATGTGAGGGATATTGAAGCTTTGGTAGATAGCTTTGTAAGAAAGGGTATTGCCTATGCTGTGGCACTATATCCATTTTTATATTCATTTGAGGAAGAGAGGTGGGTTAATACTATTAGGAGTCTTGAACCTGCATTTGGTAGGGATATAGCTGAGAGGATTTATAGAGAGCTGACGGAAGCATTCAAGGACATCAATTTGTGGACTAAGCTTATTATTGAAGGTGAGGAAGCGTATTTGAGAGACTATCTTAGGGAATATATCTTAAGAGATGATGTGGCAAGAGTTATTGTTAATGAGATTGAGAAGAGAATTAGCCTTATGTCTGAAGAGGATAAGAATGTTCTCTCCGTTGCATGTGCAATTATCGATATGTACAAAGCAAAGAGATATTTTGAGCTTGGGATAGACTACCCGTCCCCCTATACCAGGGGAATAAGTGTTTCATCAACAGATTATGAATATTTCTCTCCACTAATCTCATCCATTTTAGGAATTGATATTGGTGATGCCAGAACTCTATTCTATAGATACTTACTAGGATTTGAACTCAATACAAGTACACGAAGGCATTATAACTATCGCCTAGAGATATACCCATTTGCAATACCCTATATTCAGCGCTTAGCACTTGAAGTACATAAATACACCAAGATGCTTGACAAATCTTCGGTTAAAGCAGTGCTCGAAGATGTTTATCAGAAGGGTGAGCTATACAAGCTCGCATTGATTGAGCACAGTCTCTCCTACTCACGTGGAGAAAGATCAGATTTAATCTCACAGTTTACTGATATGTCACGGGAGCGACTATGTAGTATTGTAGTTGAAGGTGTTATCAATAAGTGTTTTATAAATCCATTCACGTATGACTATGTGAAAGAGGCTGTTAAGGAGCTTTACGATAAGGCTTTAAATAACCTCATAGCAATGTTTAGAGCCGTGTTTGAGAAGCTTGGGTATTCAGCTAGCTGTGTTGCTGAGTACTGCACATTTACTAAAGGTGGGGCTAAACCTATGCACATATACTTCTACCCATGGATAAAGACCGTGTATTCCTACATCCTTGCTGAAGCCCCTGGTGCAATAAAGGCTGTTGTTATGCAGGGCATACCTGTAGAGCAATTCATTAACTCAGAGGTTGTGCAGAGCACAAGTTCGAAGGGGTACATCTGGCTATTTCTAGATAAGAACAAGATTGTTATTGCGTCAAACACTTACAGACATGATGATCACTACGAGCTTCTAAGAATCTTGAAAGATCACTACGCATTAGAGGTTCTAGGGCCTGTGCCAAAGGAGTTAGAGCCTTTGGTAGCTCTAGCTAAGCCTGTTGCCATTGAAGTTGTCAAACCCCCTTCAAAACCTGTTCAAATTGTTGAAAGGTTTGGTGCTAAAGATCCATTAGAAGATGTTGTTGCAAGTGTGTTAAAGTCTCTGGGCTTCTCTGTTAAGGTTGACCACAGGATTGTTAGTAGGGCTGGTACCGAGGTTGAAGTTGATGTGTGGGCAGAGAAGGCTGTTGGTGATATGAGGTTCGCTATATACGCATCATGCAAAAACTGGGATAGGCCTGTAGAGGTTAGTGTTGTTAGGGAGGAGTTTGGGAGAATTCTTCAACTACCATTCATACCGCATGTAAGGGTAATCGTAGCACCGCTCTTTACCGATTCAGCTAAGAAAGAGGCTTATGCAAACGGCTTTGTAGTTATTGAGACTAGAGAGAAGGTTGCTGAGGAGAACTTAGAGAAGATGTACCAGAGGGTATATGAAAAGCTGAACAAGCTGTTTATGGGTGTAGCACCAAAGTGGATGCAGGAATTGGCAGAGAAAGCTAGGACGATAGCTGAGGAGATTAAGAAGCTAAGTGAAGAATTAGAAAAAGCTGCAGGCATCGCTAGGTAAAGGCCTTGTAACGTGTAGACAAGTTTTCCCAAATTTAACCATCTCAATTACTTTTCAAGATCATCATGTGAAGGGAAGGAGAAGAGATATATTACATTTGTACAATGTTTTTTAGAGCTCTGTTGACTTAGTCAAAGTATTAAAAACTTATGACTAGAGCCCCGCTATAGACTCGTTACAGACATAAGCGAGATTCCCGTTGCATTCCTAAAACGTATAGAATGGTAGAAGAGTTTGTATCCATATCCATTAAAGCTTGGAAACCTCGTAAATTATCTTCTATATGCTAATACAAGTTTTAATTTATGTCGATATGCATAAATTAAGATCTTTCTTATCTCCATTTATCACTATTTGATAATCATAATATATCAATGCTAGCTAAACATCTTGGGATTTGCTAGCTCGATATAAGAGGTTGCTAGTCCAAGTTCACTTTCTATTAAACTTGCTAAGGTTTATGCTTAGTTTCGGCACCTCCTCTACATATTAATACTTTAACGGTAAGAATAATTGCAGTAATAGGAGTACAATATAAGATGCTGAGGATATGTTTATAGATAGTTATTTCAATTATCAGCAAGCTATTACATATGAGCATCTGTACACGATGAAGACGTTAGAGTACATGAGGAGGTTAGGTCTTCAAGGCTATATAATTGTCTTCAGCTACGCTTCGGAAAAAATACCATTGCTTACACAGGTATGTGGTATTGCTTGTAGCATTGGACTAAATGGCTTTGGCATCATATTTCTAAGTCGAGAAATACTCTATAATCCTAAAATTAGTAGCGAGTTGAAGGAGTTCATCATAGCCCATGAAGTAGCTCATATAGTTCGAAGCCATACAATAAACAGAATATTAATTCGCACACTATTTACAATACTTCTGCAGTTATTTTTCATGAGCATTGAAAATCTTGTTAGGTCTAAAAAACCTCTTGAAACCTTGCTTTACCTTATAACGATAGTCATGCAAGTGCTAGGTATGGTACAAACCATAAAAATTGACATTAATGTCATTAAGATGCAAGAACTTGAGGCAGACGCTATAGCCACGTATTTGACTGGATGTAGAGTTGCACAAAGGTTTCTTGAATGGCTCAGCACACTATACAAATCTGGTGTGTTTATCAGTCATGTAGCAGTATTGGGATTACCAGCATTAACTATGGAGGAAAGAATAAACAACATAAAGTTGCTATGCCTAGAACAACCCTATGTATATTTCTATATTTCCCTACTCTCAGTACACTCCCAGTAAAGTATTAAGTTCTTTAAATACTTGATAACTTAAATATATCTAACGCTCATTCTATTCAATTTACATTGTTAATGAACGCTCTGATGAGCCGCACTCCTTATAAAAATCTCAAATAGTATATAATACTTGGCTTGTGTGAGATAACATAGTTAAGGATTGAGTTGTGATGGATTCCAGTAACAATTTAGAGAGAAGGCTTAGGATGTTGTTGAGTGAGATTCAGTCTAATCCTCGAAGCTTCCCTTCACTAAGCGATTTGGAGAAAATTATGGAGAGGGTTAGGATGGAAATAATATTTCATCTACATAACATAGGTGTCAGTGCTTTAAAGCCTTATGAAATAATGGTAAGCGAATTGTTTGAGCCTATGAGTGCAGAAGGTATAGCATCAGTGTATTGGTACCTAACGGTAAAGCTAAATATAAATGAGCAGGTAGCAATGAACTGTATTAAGGCTTTAATAGAACGCAGATACGGACTTTCACAAATTACAAGTGCAGACCCTGCCCTAGAAGCTCTAATTAAAGAGTACTTGGAGGAGGTGCTTGAAAGTGGTGGAGATATAGCTATACTAAGTTATGCTAACGAACTAGGATTAATCTATTATGATGGTGAAAAGTGGCGTTTGAGTGATCTAGGAGTTATGTTACTAAAGTTGCCTCCAATAGAGTTTGCCAAGGCTTTGCTTTCACTAGAAATATTCTTATCAAAGAGAAATCTATATTGCATGACTTCAGAATTCATAAAGAAGCTTTGGGAGCTATTCAATAAAGATGATATGCATAGAATTGATTATATAGCCTATATGACAAAATATGAGCTTTTAGAGATTTATTACTGGTTATCACGTCTTGCTTCACTTGGTATAGTGAATCTCAGTAAGAATCTCAGTAATATTGAGAGAGGTAGAATAACAATAACTGCTATGGGCAAGAATATAATCGAACAGGTTCTAGACCCTAGAAATCCGTACATAGCATTTTTCTCTATGCTCATTAAAAAGGGTACCACTCCTCTCTCAATCACAGACCATATAATTTCACTTATTGAAAGCCTTAAAAATGAGCCTCTATTGGCTAAGAAATGGAATGAAGTAGAACAAGCGCTAAATAGTTTTAAGAGAGGAGATTTTATAGCTACTTTTCGAACAATACTACCTATAATAGAGCATGTATTACGTGAAATTGCTTTGAAACACAACTTGCCTGGAACAGCAAAAGGATTAAAGACTTTGGCAGAGGTGTTACGAGGTAATAAATGGCTTTCAGATAAAACTGAAGGTTTCATAAAAGCTCTCGGAAGAGATCTTGATATTCACGGCGTGTCAAGCATTAATCCGAATACTGCTTACATCTACGCATCTTTAGCAATGCTAACACTTGTTGAAGTAATAAGAGACTATAAGAGGCATATATTCTTACGCAAAGCTCTAAATGTTGTTGCAAAGAAGATAAGTAGAGATTCTGAAGAGCTTTTAGAAGCATATCAAACCAATAGAAAGAAACTACAGGTAATCTTTCCATCTGATAGTGATATTAGTAAAGCTAGGATTATAATAGATGAGACACAGGTTTTTGATGTTGAAGAAATTAACGGGGAGATAATCATAAATGAGTATAAATAATAGCTAAAGCTCTGAAGAGGCCGCACAGAGAGGTACATCAATAAAAAGATCGAGTACTACTTAAATGCTCTTAACATCCCAGTCTATGGATGTAGAAGAGGACTAATTTTACATCAAATACGAAATAAGCTTTCTACCTAGAGTAGACTTCACACCTAACTCTATGCTTACCAAGCTCATAATTCCTGTGTATAAGCATCGTCTAAACTCATTAATAACATAGTGAAAAATTACTAATTGTAGTGAGGAAAAAGCGCAAGCGCCCAGCGGGTTTCATGCCGTTGATGGCTTGCATCTTTATTATGACTACGCTTTCCTTGCACCTTACGTAATGGCTGTAGCAATAATAGTGCTCACAGTCTTTTAAGCTTTTTCATTATCCTTAGCGTGATTTTATAAGACCACCATCCTGCTACTATTAACCTTAAACTAACTTTAACTCTGTTACGAATTAAGGTTAGCAATGGCTAAGTATGTGTTGAGAAATACTCGTAGCAATTACAGAAATCGTTCAATTGAAAACATATCCATGGACGCTTATAATGTTTTGTGCAGCATATTAGGCATAGCTCATCCTCGTACTCTATTAACTCTTCTAGCCTTCTCTCATCTAATTCGATATCTATATCAAGTTCCTCAAGCTCTTCATCCAATTCATCTTCTTCAGATCCGTACAGTTCAAGAATATCCTCCTCAACACCATTAGAACTCATGCTTTCCCAACCAGCACCTCTAAAGAAGGAAGTCGCACCCTTAAATGTGTTTCTATGCTGCTATTGGGAACTGTATTAACAATGTTTTGTACATAGACCAGGTTCTCTAATCCTTTATTTGAGGAATTTTGTTACCTCTTCTAGATTCCTTCTCTCTTTCTTCTCTACTACTTTAGAACCCTTCGGTAGTTAGTTTAAGGGTGCCAATTGTTTAGGAAAAGGTGTGCTGAAGAGATGGAACTACATTTAAAAGATTCTTTATCTTCAGACTGCATTGCTCTGGTTTCAGTCACCTAATAGCCATCTTATAATTACCGGTAGCACTGCTAATATTAATGCAACTATGATTGCTTCTCCAATCATTTTCTTACCCTTCTCAGGGTCCCCTCTAGCCCATTTTATGTTTATAACTCTGTAAACTCCCATTATTGTCGCAATTACCCAGCAAAGCCAGTAGAGTAACCAAGCAAGTTTCTCAATAATGGGCTTCACGAAGTCTGGTGTCTCTGGCCGTAACTCAAATATATTTGCTGTAGATGTGGCAGAGCTAGAGCTTGTTGCACTATTTGGTAATAGTATTTTTAATAGTTTAAGTTTGGATTTCAACTTTCTCACCTCGCTAATATAGAACCAGTTTATAAACCGTAATTAGGGGAGGAACTGGGGAAATATAGTCCTGCTCTACTAACATAATTGACAAGGTAAGCCAAGCATGCAACCCTCAGGGAATGCCTAGACATAGAGGCAAGCAAGAAGTTTAGAGACTCAGGTATAGATTCATTATCAAGGCCTTCAACAACATTAAGGCATTATTTGATTCGGAAAGGTGTAGCTCAAAAGATATGAATCAATAAACATTCTCGAGAAGGAGGTAACTGAGGTCATATTAAGCAATAAATGAAAAGAGTAGTATAAAGCAGTTAGTTGAGGAGGTGATTAGAGCCTCAGGACTCTAATACTCTACAACATCAGCCAGTTTTGTTGCAATTACTTTGATGCAATACCCATGAATAACTTGTTTAATTTTTCATGGACACTCCAGCATGTCTTCTCCTGATTTTTCGAGGCTTCCTTCTCTTCAGTCTCCATAACCAAATAGCTATCCACAATAGTCTCTCTTAGCGGGCTTCTCACAGCATCAACAATAATACTTTCAAGAATGTCCCTAGAAGGGTTGACGATGGTAAAACCCTGCATCCCTCTCTATTATGTCACAACTTAATGGATTATTTCTGATTTAAAGTCGTAGTGATTAAAGACAAATTTTTCATAGAGAATGCTTTGAAATAGCTTGACTTTATTAGCATAAGTGTATGTTCAATGAAACAATTGAAAGTTTATTAACACACTTGTTATAAATAGGTACAGGATTGATTATGAACTTGGAGAATCGCTTTAATGTATCAATGCTGTTATTAGCTACTTTGATATTTTTGTTAGGTTTATCGATTATTTTCGTTGCGGCAAAGCATCTAAGCTTAGCAAACTATACATTATCTATCGCAATAATTTTAGTGCTCTTATCAATGCCTAAGGTGTTAACAAAGCATGGATATGTTAGGGCTATCAAGATTATCATTACTATAGGTCTTGCTGTACTGTACGCTTATCTAGCTATTGTATTGCGGATGGATGTAGTGTTCCTTTTCTTTTCATGGGTAAGAATATTGATCTTCATATCTTTGTTGATTTTATTAGTACCTTTATTGATTGCTTTGATTATACTTAGGCACAGATTCAGAGAGGTTCATATTGCAACTGACTTAACACTAATTGTAATTTCAGTAGTGCAACTTTCCATGCTCATACTGTCCGCACAACCCCTCTACTTAACCATATGTTAAGGATTTGAGAGCTCGTTATGAATCTCACTGCTCGTTAGATGGTGCATGGCTTATTGCTAGGAAATTCAATGACTCATACTTTAATGTGTATGGGATAAATAATTACGTTCGCTTCAAGCTATTTACGAAGATTGAAGAGTTTGATCTCATATCTATGGAGTTTCGAGAAATACTCAGTGCTGTTGTCAGGATGGGAACATGCAGCGAATTTGCATTAGGTTCAGCAAGATTGTTAAGAAACTCTCTGGGGTGTAAAACAAGGGTAGCAGTGTTCAAGACTGTAGACCATGCATTTCCTGAGGTTAGAATTAATGGAACATGGTATGTATTTGATCTTACATATACAACACGTAATAAGCCTGTTGAAGCTAGCAAATATGCGGAGTACCTACATAATGAATGTGTAATGGAACATCGATTCTGTGAAGTCCTTCGTGCTGGATTTGATGGTTTAATAGATAGTGTTACAGGAGAGGATCTAAGAGCAGAACATGGCTTTAACCTTAATAATTAACTTTAACTATGTTACTTTTGGCTACGCGTAAGTTATTAATTGAGGTAAATGTAAATAATATAGACTCTGTGTGAGCATGGCTTTCAATTATGTTTCTAAGTGGGGAAAGTATGGATATAGTTAACATTGATACTATCACTGGAATCCTTTTCAATGTGGAGAGTGCTGTACTTATAGAGGTTTTGACGGTTTTTGTAGCACGATTTGTCTTCTATGCACTCATCATATACTTTATCATATTCCTTTTGCATCTCGTAGCAAAAGCTCTTAATAAATCAATACTGTTAAGGCAGGGCTTTTGTGGATTTCTACGAAGGTATTGGGATTCGGTACTTATTCAATCGTTGCTTATCTCATTATTCCTCATAAGCACAGCCTATAATGCTCTCTTCGAGTTTTTAGTCTTCGTAATTATGTGGCTTCAACTTGAAATAATGTTCGTGTCATGGCGTATCGAAGCAGGACCCCATTTTATATTTGATGTGTCGGAGTGCGAGGATTTAAAGCCTGGTACTGAAGAATGTGTTGCTACAGGCAATATCTATGTTTATGTGAAGAATATCGGAAAAATCCCTGTACATAACATGAGGTTAACAAGAGTATTAAATCGTCAAATGATTCCTATAAAGCCAGAGGTATGGAGTAAACACCTAGAGCACCCTATCACAAATCTTGCTCCTGGCGAGGTAAAATACATTATAGGCATTGATCAAAATGTCTTACATAATTACCTAAACGTCATATTTGAAATATGCTACTCTACTCCATTACGACCCTACCCCCTAGGAGAATGCACTCATATAACACTTACAAGGATAGATTCCAGAATTGAAGTGTACCCACTAGATCCACCCATCGCCCTGGATACACCACTAGTAAAGCTATACAAAATGTGGCACGATGCCCTCACACTTCCACTGTTTGCAGCAACCCTCAAACGTTTCCCGAAAACTTAGAAAGAACACTAAGAGAGTGAACCACGATAAGATTTGGTATAGATATCTATGGAAGAGACCTTGACAGACAACTTGCTAAAATGAGTAGAGAGAAAATAGGAGTATATTGTAGGTTACATGTGGATGCTATACCAATAGGATTTGTTATTCTCACCATTAGTTATATATGGCCTGTGAGAATTTGTGTCCATGCCTCATACCTAAAGCACTTGAGTTTAGGCGTTATATAGCTATTTCGCCTAGTCTTTCAGCTGACCGCAACATTATAGTTAATTTGCCTACAGAGTTCGTTCATTTTAATGTAAATATTTTGAAGGTTTTCGAATTTGTGAAGAGCATAACTGGTTTAAATGGTGATGTTGAGGTTGCTGAACTGAGTGTTTATGGTGCTTATCCTAGGAGTGACGTCTGCTAGGGTTATAGGCTTTGTTATCAATGCTAAGGGTTCTCAGCACAAGCTTTACGTTGTTTGTGTGCTTAATGGCGAGGATTGGTCTAAGATAAAGACTATCCTACCCAAACTCTTGAGCAAGATCCGCTGGCGTAATCGCAATATATTTGATTTAATTCTTTTTTCATCTGATGTCATGGTTGATAACTACCTTAATAAGAGTGACGGAGATGAGTATGAGGAGGCTATACAGCAGATAACAAGGCTTATAGACGACTTCAAAATGCACAGCTTTAGGTACTACGACAATGAGCCGCTCAAGACAAAGCTTAGTGACTTGTATAACAGGAGCTTCTTCCTACAAGCTCTGGTGTTTACTGAGGCCCTGATCACAGGCTCATTTCACAACCTTATAATAGGCAATATACTTGCATACTTTACGCATCTAAGACTTGCTTTAGAATCTTTGGCTGAGGCTCTAATTATTGACTATAGGTATGGATTTAGAGATGAGGAGGAGCATATAGAGAAGTGCATGGATATATGCATGCGTAGACCCAATGGAAAGAGGAGAGAGAGGTGCATAGAGATGTGCAGAACATTGCCACTCTACAGGAAATACGTTTTGGGGAGAAGGATACGTAGAAGAATACCAACAACAAGAGTTTTCATGGAACAACTAGCCACGATTATAGGTGAGAAAAATACCGAGAAAGCTACCTTGCTATGGAATAGACTATCATCTAAATGGATCCACTTCACAGGCTACGCAAATGAAATGAGTAAAGCCTGGATACCACCATATGTACCAGCATATGTGACGGTGGAGGTAGATTCAACACAGATGAGAGAATCCATAGAATTAGCAAGAGCTATAGCCATTATAAGAAAGCTCATATGCGCGATGTTCAACCCATGGCTAACAAAAGTAGAGGAATATGATAAAGACATAGCAAAGTGCTTCACAAAATGCAATCCCAATGAAATTAAAAATAAGTATATAAAGGGTGATAGAGTGATAGAAAGAGCTTAGCGTTCTGCACTGTGATTATGTGCTCCATGTTTGTGTGTTTGCTTTCCTTAGGCTTCCCAACACTCTTCATGAAATACGAAGTAGCTTTAGTAGTTCCATAAACATCTAGGCTTTTGATAGTCTTTGCTTATGTCCATAGCAGAGTAGCTAATTTGCTAAAGAATTTTTGTTGTTGTGAAGGTCTTTGTGCATCTATATCAGGGCTTTTGTTGTAGAACTTTCGAATTGCGTTAGTGATGCCAGGTTATTTTTGTGTAGGGTATTGGTAGAAAGGTAAATAAATTGGAATTTGAATACTGGGTACTGTAGTGCTGTGGGGTCTTGAGTGGGTGTTGCTATGTCTCTTAAGCTCTTAGTAGAGAATTTTAAGAGCGTTGAAAGGCTTGAGCTTGTTTTAAATGATTTGGCTGTTCTTATAGG
>Ga0326760_1001339_pt1 | contig 11074 bp, 10 predicted proteins | sample GCREP_S_FD_207668 | JGI IMG/M metagenome (GOLD analysis project Ga0326760, IMG submission 207668) | Hot spring sediment microbial communities from Geyser Creek Basin, Yellowstone National Park, WY, United States - GCR.EP_S | ecosystem: Environmental > Aquatic > Thermal springs > Near-boiling...
TACTTTAGAACAACACCCTGCAAACCACCAAGCCTCTCGAAGTTCTCAGCATACTCAACCAAAGTCTTTAAGCCATGCTGAAGCAGAACAGCATCATTATTAAGCAAAAGAACATATTTGCTCTCCCTATCCCTAGCTTCGAAACCCACATTATTACCACCAGTAAACCCCAGATTCTTACCCAACCTAATTATCTTTTTCCTCAAACTACTCCTCTTCTCAAGAAACTCCTTAATCTTTTCAAAACTACCATCAGTAGAACCATTATCAACGACAATAAGCTCAAACCTATCACCAGGATAATCGAGATTAGCAATTGATTCAAGGGATTGTAGCGCTAGTGGCAAGATCTTCATAGAATTGTGGTTTAGCCAGATTATAGAGATTTTGGGGTATGCCATAACTCTCAAAAATTGAGTAAGATGTAGTAGTATAAAAGCTGTGTGAATATGCTTAGCTATTGCTATTGCTTTTCCTGCATTTAATTCTGTTTTGATTGCCAGCTTAGGCTTTACTTTGCCTCACACCTTAACACATTTGACTAGACCTAGAAGCTTCCTGCTAAATTCAAGCCTCTCGTAGAACTCCTCATCACTATCGCATTTACAGTCCTTGGACAGCTTCTTAAGCAAGACATCTACTGTTATCCTTGTTGCGTAGGCGTGGTACTCGAAGTAAACCTCATCAAACATCCTCATATGTTCATAGCCATTTAGGATCCAAAACTCGTTAAAGTTACATTGGAATAATGAAAGCGTTAACCATAGCTATGCACATGTTTGCATGAGGAATACTTGTAGGGAATGATGAACTTGAGGTTGAACAAAGATGTTAGGTTTTCGAAGGCGGGGGAGATCACGTACATAACTTCCTTATTATCCTATTCAATAAAATCCCCGGTAATAGCCATTTAATTCTTGAATTACATACTATAATGCCTACTCTCCTTAAGTAAGGCATTCTGGTAGATGTCAGCTCCCTGACATTTTTACCCAGTAATACAGAATACAGGACTACGTCTTTCAAATCTATAGGCCTATAATTAATCGGCTTTCTCGCCTTTAAAAATACCCCCGGTGCTTCCCAGTCCCTTTCTATCCTTATTATTTCAAAATCTCTAAAAATTTTAATTAAGTCACTTGCTTCAAAACGCCAGTAGTCATACGGATATCCGTGATATGGAAATCCTTTTGATCTGGTTGTTATGTAGATATAGCCTCCTGGCTTAAGAACCAGCTTCATATTGTTAACAGCTGTTCTCCAATCAAATACATGTTCTAGTGTTTCAGTAGATATTACAGCATCAAATGACTCAGCACCAAAATACTCAACAATTTTTTCAACTGGTAAAACTACATCAACGTATTTCCCAGGCTCTATATCTATACCTATGTACTCCTTCGGCTTGCAGAACCTTTCAATCAGAGGTCTAATACTGCCATTGACAAACTTGCTGCCAACCTCTAGAACTTTTTTATCATTAAACTCTTCACAGCTAGCATTTCTTAAGAAAAAGTCTAGTACAGCAACGTTCATCTTATTAGCCTCTCACCATTTTTAACACAGGTGAGCATGCCATGTTTATCAAGTCCAATTCTAAGTGCAAGCTCATTATGAGCCCAGACCTTACATTTAAAGCCTAGGTCTTCGAGAACCTTCTTTAACTCATGATACGTCTCATTCCTCAGATACCCGCTATACTCAATCTTGACTATGTCAAAAAGTTTCAGAACATCAGGCTCGTGAATCACATCATATTCACAGCCCTTGCAATCCATCTTCAATGCCTTGAACTTAAACTTGCTTAAATCAATTCCTTTCGCATTGATCTCCTTAATTAGTGTTGAAAGTTTTGCTGATCTAACCTTAACTTTGTGCCTGCTGCTGCAATACATGCTTGCAGCGCCATCAACATTCCCACTATAAGCAAACTCTACATAACCATCCTCGGAACCTACAGCTACATTAATTGGTACAATTCTGGATTTTAGATCGGGATTCAATTCTATATTCTTAAGCATAGCCTCGTAGTTGCTTGAAAGAGGCTCTACAGCAACAATAAAAGCACCACGCTTAGCATAGTAGAGAGCTGTATCACCAATATAAGCACCAACATCTAAAACAAACCAATTGCTTAAATCATGACCCAGAAAATGTATTTCATAGAGCCAAGTTTCAGCAATAACTAGAGGGTCGAAGAAGTCGAAATAGAGCTTCACACCATCAGGCATAACCAAATAGACCACACTATTCCTCAACACAACAAGGTCTATAGCGCCCCAAAGCCTACACCTCAACATATTCTGCTCACATGAAAAATCCCTTAATATGCCATTGCAATATGCATTAACTATGAATGAGTAGACCTCTGGTCGTAATAGATATTCAATATTGCCGCACTTAACATTGATCCTTCCCCTTAATACACCATGCCTCACCAAGAAGTACTTAATACCAGCAGACAGCCAGTTGGAGAAGAGGTTTCTGCTAGTAAGCAATGCTTTAAGCTTTCTGAAGATTCTCATTTAAGTTCTCCTCTATAGTACAAAGGCAAGGTTATGGTATATATGCTATTATTAGAAAGATATTTTGTTAGGAATCTAATACAGCCGATTTAAATTGGTAAGAAAGAGTATGTAGACAATGTCATGATACTGCTACTGTTATTGTATGGACAGAACCTACATAGCCGCGAAATCTCTAGCCCTTCTAGTAGCTTCCTCTTAGAAGTCTGTTCAGTATTCTCGCCCCTATATCTCTATGTCCAAGAACATACTTTAGCATGTTTATGATCGTAACCCTGAATAGAGGATCCCTGACAAACTTCTCGCTTAGGATCCTCGTGGTTGTTGCTATGCCGAGTTTGTGTGGTGCCTCCGTGTAGCCAGCTCCAATAGCTCTGCATATGCTGTGAAGTGTCTCAAGGGCTTTGACTGCTCCAAGCTCTTCTGCTAAGCTCCAAACCCCTCTACCTGTCCATGCCCATGCGGTTAGGCAATCAATTAGCAGAACCATGTGCTCTTTGTATATTGCGTGAGCAGCTGCAACAACAACCTCTGCCTCCTTACTCAACGCATTTGCTTTTACCCCACCAACCTCTATCTCCTCAGAGCAGCACCTCAAAAGCTTTTCTCCATCCATGTAAACAACCCATGCAAATGAAGGGTTTGTGTATAGATCAACTATGAACCCCCTCCTAACAAGAGTAACTGTGTAAGGTTCAGAAACAGCTACCTCAAAACCCCTGCTAACCAAAGCCTTAACAGCCTTTGGAATATCATCATCCCTCACAAGAATATCTAGATCAACAGAGACGTGATCCAAGGGCTTCCTAAACTTATGCAAAGCATACCCCACACCAACCCCATTCAAAGCATCCACAACCTCAGCAACATTCCTCACAAACCATCTATACCTAGCCTCCTCACGAACAAGCTCACCCCTCAAAACATCTCCAACCCTCCTGAGATAGGCAAGAAGAAGCTTATTAAGCTTAGCAACCTCTGCAAACCTCTGAACCCCCGTCATTAGGCATGTGCAAGCCAAGCATTGAGAACATTGCTAAGAATATGGTTACCAAGAACAAGAACTGGAGCAAACTAATTTAAAAAACACACTCTGAAGCATCGCTTACAAGGCTCTAAACGGAGTTAGAACAAGTATCGAAAAATGTTTGAAAACTATGACTAGGCTATAATACCATAGAGTTTGTAGATATATTAAAGCTTGCTAGGATCATAAACAGGAAAACACTGAAAGAGCTATTCGCATGCCACTCAATAGTATATCGCTTTTACTAAAATCTTCTAATGAATAAGATTAACTAATTGGATGTCTTTTCAATTTTACTTCAACTTACATCGTGCTTTTTATTATTGATACTATAACAACGTAAGCTAAAACACTCTTTACAATGAGATGCGCTGGTAGCCAAGTAATGCTTACAAAGAGTTCGATTAAAGGATTTTTGCGAGGGAGGCGGGCTAAGGCCTCTGTTATTCCAAGAAGCGTCAAGTATATGGATATTAAGGCTAATAATAGTTCAGAACCTAGGGTTGCGGCTAATACGATCGTCAACGTTATTGTCAATGACAGAAGAAGCAGATACATCTTTACATCTATCAACTTCAACATATCTCTTATAGTTCTGAACACACCCCAATACCATCTCAACCTTCTATAGATGAAGCTCAAATTATAAGCTTCATATACATGCATATGATCCTCAATTAATACCTCATCAATATGTCCATGATTTTTAGTTTTAGTGATATGCAACTCTATTAATTTCTTAGCATCTATTTGATCAAGTAGAGACAGTTTGGGGCACCTTATTTTCGATGCTGCTGAAACCAAGTCCCGCAACCAAATATAATAGAGGATATTTACAAACCCGTACCTCTTATGAAACACAAGACCCTTTCTCAGTATGGCGAGAAGCTGGTTAGCGTAATAAAGCCCCCGCCAACCCCTTAAAATAACACCTTTTAAAAGCACAGATACAAATGAACCCTTTGTAAGTAATGGAATTGCTTTCAACATGAAATCTTCTCTCAAGATGTTATCTGCGTTTAAGAACAACACATGTACGCTATTTGTAGCGATAAGACCTTTATATATAGCGACACCAGCCCCTTCTACTCTCCATGAAGAAGCTCCACATTCACCTCAGCACTTTTCATCACGTTGATGCGTTTAGTTATATACTCTTCATATTCAGGATCACTATTATCAACTATAACAACCTCAAAATACTCTTTATAACACTGCCTTGTAATGCTCTCACAGACTCTTATCAAGTTTTCTCCTTCATTCTTAACGGGTATTATTACAGGGAGCAAAGACACGCTATTTCATTCCATGAAACATTATAAATTAAAGGCACCTGTTTTATGTAATTTAGAAACCTTATTATATTGTTTAAATTATTAAAGCTTATGCATTATCATCTGATTGAAAGATGGAAATTATTATATATTACTTAACATATAAACATTTCTTTATGACTAATTACCAATCTTATCTACTAACGCATTATTTGTAGAAAGGATTGCCAATCCCTTCAGCATTAGCAAAAAGCTACTAGAATATTATCGAAAACTAAGTTAAAACAGAGAGAAGATATTTAAGAAGATATCTTTTTATAGAAGTTTTATAAAAGCATGATAATATCTTGAAAACTGAACACAATGTTCTTTGAAGTTAAAATAGTAGGTATTAATGGAATATCATGTGTTGAGGCAAAGATATAAGAGTTATGTGTATTTTCTTCGCCATTATAATATTTTGCGTTATACTCTCTAAGCTTTGTTAATCCGTTCAAATAGGATAAATTTGTATACCACCTAACTTCAGGCTCTAGGACTTGAATAACGATCTCAACTTTAGTTTCAGGTACCAAGTACATTAAGGCTCTACCAATTTCATATGCAGGTTGATTAGGAGAATCCAGTATGATGGCTTTAACCAATGGGTCGTTCTTCAAATACTCTATGAGCGAAGATTTTGCTATGTTGGCGATGGTTAATGCTTCATGCGTATAAACACTTGAGGAAACTAGGTGCAGTCTCATGTAAAGAGTGTTTGAAAATATAAAAAGCGCTACTATAATTGTTACTAATATAAGAGGCATATTTATTTGCTTGCAATATATTCTCTGCTTCCAGGAAATTATGTATGGCCATAATGCTAATGCTATGAAAAGCGTCCATAAAGGCCTCCAAAATAAATCAGTACCTATGCGAGGCATTACCATAGGTAAAGCAGCGAGTAACCCATATGATAGTATCGCTAAATCAAATGTTATTTCATACCAGCTTTTATTACGTATTACGTAAATCAAATGCCTTAGTAAAAATATTGTTACATATATCACTGCTGTTCCAAAACCTATCGCAACAGATATCAATTCTTCCCTTGTTAAAACACCTTGAGCTATAGAAGTTTTTTGAATAGCAACTTCTATAGAGGATTCTGGTAATAAAGCTGTTAATATTTGTTTTATGAATGAGGCCATATCTTGAAATACAAATGTTGCAGTATAGATATTGTAAGCAAGTGCTGATGATAAAAACAAATACACTGGAATTAGTAAGAGATGAAGGTAATAAGAACGTTTTTCATTTCTGTATTGCAGTAATAGTACAATTATGGTAAACAGTACAAAGAATATGGAAAATGTTACGGGTTCTTGCGAATGACCCAATACAGAAGATGTAGCAAGTAATGCTAAGGTAGCTATAGAAGCTCCTATCCCCTTCTTAGTGGACCTAGTAAAGAATGTCACTATGTAAATGTATAGAAACAGGAATAGTAAAGCTCTTGTTACATGTGAATACACAAAGAAAATTGTTTGCGGCGCTATAAAACTCAAAATAGGTATAACCACAAATAGTGAGAGTTCGCTTGGGATCTCCCTCAACAATGAAAGTACTAGTAAAAGAATTGAAAAACATATCGCATACATGAGTATAGGCACATACATTAGCGTCCAAACATTAATTGACGTGACTATTGAGAGTATTGCTTGAAGCATAAAAGAAGTGGGGTAGAGAACATAGTTAGGTCGAATAGAAAGCAGATACTCATTATTAAAGGGATAATATCCTTTCATAACAATTTCTTCACTAACCTTACTCATTACAATGAGATCGCCATTTGCAAGAATCCAACTAGGAGTGAGAATAATGTAATATACAGTCCAAATAGAAAGACCCCACAATACTATTGTTAATAGTAAGTGTTTTAAATGCTTAGACACAACCAAATAGGAAACAAGTACTGAGTAAAGAAGTAGTGACAACATTATAGCAACATAGTTCCTAATAAATTGACTTGAAATGTAGAGCAAAGGAGTAGCTATGCACATAATAATTGAGAATGTTTTGAAATTCCTCATCATCTCACCAACTATAATTATCTTCTCTTTTCTTTGTTTTAACCCAATTTTTGATAATATTTTGACAGCTCTTTGCTAATGTTAAAGGGATTGGCAATCCTTTCTACAAAGATTGCCCCTTCTAAATTAGCCTTATGAGGAATTGAAGTAAGAAAGTTCATTAAATCATCTGAGTTTCGTATCTCAGAAACCGGTATCTTTTGCATACCAAAGTATGACCTGTAGGCAAAGCGAGTTACAGCATCTAAGGGTTTTATAATCACATAGTTTTGTAAAGCTGGTGCCTCAAGTTCTGTAAGACTCAAAACACCTAAAACAAATTGTCCAATCACTATGTTGCTTCTATGATATATCTCGAGTAATTCCTTACGGCTCAATAAAGGAAGAAGTTTCATCTTTATTCCTTTATTTCTCAGTAATTGAATATAATGGTGCATAGCCGATGTTGTACCAGGCCATACAATGGTATATAGAATGCAATCATTGAGTAATTTTGGGTTCTTGCTTAAGGCATTTACGAGTAAGTCAAAGAAAACATTAAGACCTTTAGTATGGTCAAATCTTGTAGGTATGAATACTCTAATTGTACCTGTGTTCCAAGGCTTTGTTCTAAGTTTAAGCTCTGAAAATATTATGGGATCAATAGGGTTATGTAACCATATGCATTTTATGTTTAAATGCTTACAATAGGTGAGAAGGTCTGGTGTTGAAACAAACCATGGTTTTTCTTCATGTATAATTTTAAGTATCTCAGCTTTGGAATAAATCAAATCCCTCAAGTCTGTGCCATGCATGTGCACGAAGACTCTGAAGTTTAAGATCTTACTTATAAGCTTTAGGATAAAATGATCTCTTAGAGCTGACCCTATATGTAAATGAACTATTAGATTACGATATCTCCTTTTCATTTTCTCAAGTATTCTCAGTACCGATAGTATGAAGTGATCATATGTAGCATCATCCACTATAAGGAGGTTTACTTTGAGTGGATTTCCATTGTATATTGATCCATAGAAAATTCTTGCATATTTTGACCGTAGTATAGATTGCGGTACAATATTATAGCAAGGTACACCCAAGGCCTCAAGTCCGTAACATAAGAAGTATGGTACATTTGCCACATAACCAACTTGAACAATCATATCATCGCCGGTTTTATAGAGCAAATCACGCATTTCTAGTTACCTGCAAACATTTCATTTAAGGCTTTCATTATTCTTCTTCCAAATAAGTAAAGACTTAGTTTTTGCTTTACATCATCGAGATGCCTTAGCGTCTCTGCTCTATAAAGATCAAAGTTCTCTAGTAACTTTATTAAAGCTGTGTATAGCGAGGATTTGTTTGGCTCAAAGGTTATGTAAGATTCTATTCCTAAGTATTTCAAATCATTTATACACCCCCTATTACTTGCTAATACAATATTACCTGATACCAATGCTTCAAGAGTGTTTATCTCAAGTGAATCAAAGAGAGAAGGATTCACAAAGATGTCTACAAGATTATAGAAGGCTGGAATATAAATATGTCGAACACTGTCAAATACAATAATTCTCCTACGAGATTTTTCAGGCAACTTAGATATTAGGGGTATTAAGTAGTTAGCTTCACGAGCAACGATAAGTAAAAAGACGTTGTCATAATCTACACTAATATCGTTAAACACCTTAATTAGCAGTTCACTGTTTTTCCAAGAGGGTTTTGTTGCGCCTATAAAGCCTAGTGTAATAGTTTTTTTATCACGAATATTAGAAATGAATGAGTCAAAATCACCCCAAATATTTCTAGTCATAATATGTTCATATTTTTCAGAGAGTCTTCTTATAGCTTCATCTTTTTCTCTAGGAGCAAAAACTTCTGTATCTATGCCAAAGCCAATAAACTTACACTTCTTCAAACCCAATAACTTGCATCCTTCAATATAGACGCTTCTTGAAGCTAGAACACCATCTATATGATTGATTATTTCTCTTCTGATCAATGGATATAGTATTGTATGATAAATGTTGAGTCCGCGAGATTTAACGATATGAGGTATGCACCTTGAAAAGAATGTTGATATTGATGTGCAATGTCCATAAGTTCTTGTATAAGAGTTTGAGAACGGGCAGATCTCTGTATGAAGAGGACATGTAAGCTCATTACCTCCTGGACGCCATAAAACCCTAACATTATAGCCATTTCTCATCAATTTCTTTTTTGCATATATCCAGTAGTGTAATGATATCGGATCCGTCGAAATGACATAAAAATCTCCATATTCTCTCAATAAAGATTGGAGTGCTTTAACAGTTCTCATTAAAATAGTAACGTTATCAATGCTCATAAAATTAAAGGAATGAACGCGTAAATGCTTTATAGGGATCTCCGTAATCCTATATTGATGTAAAATATTAATAGAATTGCAATCAGTGCATAGAATTAAGTAAATCACATTGGGATTATAGTAAGATAAAGCCTTAAAGATATGGTATGCTATTGCATCTGCTCCACCCATATAAGTTCTTTGCGAAGAACCTGCTCGGGAAACTATTATCGGACCTTGCATAAAGTCTCCAACACCTTATGGAATCCCATTATCAAGTATTTCATTCAAAGAGCGAGCCATATCTTGAATAGCTGGAACAATGCCAAGACCGTACTTAACTCTATTCTCTTTTAAAGCATAAAGTATTTTATTTGTTAAAGATGACGAAAAATCATACCTATTAATCTCAATTAGCAGGCTAACTAAATGTGCTAGTTTAAGGTATTCTGGATTACCACCAACATTTGTTGCTATTACTGGTGTTCCACAAGCCAACGACTCTGGTATAACTAGAGGGGCTCCCTCGGAGTATGAAGGAACAATGGTTATATCTGCCGCGTTGTAGAGCAGTGGTAGTAGTTCATTTTTCACATATCCAAGCATCTTCACATTCTCCTCCAGCTTCAAACCTCTTATCATATTCTCTACATACTCCCTATAGGTTTTTGGTCCCAGCCTTCCAGCTATTAGCAATGTGAAGTTGTCTCCATAGATTCTTTTTAGCATGGCAGCAGCTTTTATGAGAATGTGAGTACCTTTTATTGGTCCTGGATTCACATGCAGCAATACCTTGTCTCTTAGCCTGACCTTGAATATTTCTTCAACTAGTGTTTTCGCATAGTTCTTGTTCATGGGCTTGAAAACCTCTTTATCAACACCATTAAGTATGGAGAAGACTTTGCTTGGTAGAGCCCCAGCCTCTACAAGCTCTCTCCTAGTATTCCTAGACACTGCTACGAGGTAAACGTTATCCAGTTTTGTGAATAGCCTATATAATGCCATGTCAAACTTATGCGTTGTATATATGCTTGAAATGTATTTGACTCGCTCAACACCAAAGACAGGGTGATTCCGCATCCACTTAACCTCATTAGCGTAAGTACCATGAACAATAGAAACTATTGGAACTTCGTGTACGGCCTTAGCAATAATTACTAAAGGACCGTGAGTAAGTATGGCATCGGGTTTCTCACGATTTATTAAATCCTTAATAATTCCAATGTTTAAGGTGTAAAACTCTATTGCGTAGAATGGATCCTTGAGCAAAGGCTTTTTCAAACCATGGTATGCGACGCCAAGTTTAAGGAGTTCTACCGGTGGAGTATTAGGTGATGCCAAAATATTTTCAATACCCATCTTAGCAAACTCTTTAGTCAAGTTGTAAGCGACTATGCCTACACCTCCGTGAAAGAATGGTGCAATATGCAACAGCTTTAAGGTCATTACAGTTTGCCTCTTATTAAAGCTCCAGCCATTTAAATTATTGAGCTATATACTTCCTTAATCCTTACAGCTACAGTGCCCCAACTAAAGTTCTCTTCTACATACTTTCTTGCATTATGAGACAGTTTATCTCTAAAACCCCTGTCCTGAACTAGGGTAAGCAATTTGTTTGCCAAATCTCTCCAATCTCCTTTTCTAAACAGTAAACCGTTTACATTATCAATGATTATGTCTGGTATTCCCCCAGCTGTAGAGCCTATCGGAGGTGTTTCCGAAGCCATTACCTCCAGTAGAACCATCGGAAAGGCTTCTGCTAAAGAGGGTAATACAAAGCAGTAAGCATTTGAATACAGAATCCTAAGGCTATTCCTATCTATTGCTCCTGTGAAAACGACTCTCTCACCCAGTTTCTCTTTAGCGTAGCTCAT
>Ga0326760_1001340_pt1 | contig 11073 bp, 14 predicted proteins | sample GCREP_S_FD_207668 | JGI IMG/M metagenome (GOLD analysis project Ga0326760, IMG submission 207668) | Hot spring sediment microbial communities from Geyser Creek Basin, Yellowstone National Park, WY, United States - GCR.EP_S | ecosystem: Environmental > Aquatic > Thermal springs > Near-boiling...
TGTAGAGCTTATCCGCCACCTCGGGGTCGGTCACGATGAACTTGTTCGCCGTCAGCACCAGCCCGGCGGCGGCGGGCCACTTCTCGCCCCACGCAGTCTTCCACGCCACCTTAGACGTAACCATGGACTTAAGCACCTCCATCACCTCGGGCCTGTTGACAACGCCCCTCTGCTCGTCGATTACGGCAACGCCTGCGACGATTTCGTCTTGCAACCTGCCCAGTCTGGGCGCGGTCATTGTGCCTGACGCAGGAACGAAGAGCTCGTCGGCGCGTTCAGGAAACAGAGCGTGGAGCGCCAACATAGCGATTGTGGACTTGCCGAGGCCCTTGGGCCCCTCCAGCACGACAAACGACGGCCTGATGGCCCACGCCTTCCGCGTCAAGAAGAAGACCTGGGCGAGGCTGTGCATCCACGAGGTGACAGCGGTCTTGTACCACGTGTTGTCTGGCGCGAACCTGTCCAGCACAGACAGCGCCGTCTCAAAGGCGGCTCTGGCCGCAGGCTTGTCGGGGTCGCGTATGCCGGTGTGGAAGTAGTCCCGGACGCCGCATGTCAGCTTCCCAAGGTGCGGGTCATCGGGGTTGGGGCAGAAGAACCCGCTGATTATGACGTCGTATACATGAGGGTAGTAGTTCAGTATGGGGCGCCACTTCGGCGACCCGCGGTACTGCGTGTACTTCTCCATGGCTTCTATGAAGCTGTCGCGGGGCTTCATCCTCCAGCTGGTAAGCCCCGCGTTGCCTATCATCACCTTTGCATTTATATACTCGCGCTCCGTCAGCACGTCTGAATACACCGTAAGCGACAAGATAGACGCATCTATCAGCACAGTCTCTGCAAACAAGCTCTTCTCCGCGCCCTCCTCTTCCTCCTGCCCCCCCTCCTCTTCGGCCTCCTCCTCTTTTTTACCTTCCTTTTTCTTATTTTTTTTCTTGAACCTCCTGACCACTATGCCGCCCTTTGTGTTGCAGAGCCACTCAGTCGGCATCGCGTTGCCCTCACCGTCGGTGATCCACTGAGTCGTGACGCAGAGCACGCCGGGCACCACGTCCTCCGGGCGTCTCTCCTTCAGCCCAAGCGCCGTGAATATAATGCTGAAGATCTCCTCAACCTCCTCCTCCGTCGGCGGCGTGCCGTTCTTCTCAACCCTCAACACCTCCGCCAGCACCTCCCTCAGCCTCCGCCCGCCCCACCTCCGCCTCTCCGCGGAGGCGGAGTAGACCCATTCAACAACCCCCCTGTGGTGCGCAACGTCGCGCTCGGTGTCCAGCCCCTGCTCCAGGGCCCACCTAAACAGCCGCTCAAACACAGCCATAATCGACTCCTTCTTGACGCCGTAGCGCCACGCCAAAGACGCAACGCCGAAGGTCAAGGCGTCGTGGAAGTGGCCGCCGTCTTCCCTCATCAGCGGCCACCACCGCTTCAGCAGAGCCAGCAGGACGTCTGGCTTAGCCACCTCCCTGTCCCACGTCTCAGGCGGCTCATACGCCTTCTCCTCAGCTTCCTCCTTCTTCTGCTCCCCATGTTTGACGGCGCCCACCACGCGCCAGAACTCCTCGCAAGACAGCACCACGCCGGCCCCCGGCGCGTCGACCGGCACCCACTGCCCGTCCACCCACCTGACCGGCTGGTAGAAGACGCCGGAGGGGTGTTTGCCATAAACCACCTGATAATTACTATAGATTATTTCAACTTCAGGGTTGCGCATCGTGCCGAGATCGCCCTTGACGCATTTGCTGGGAACGCGCACCACGACGGCGACGCCCCGCTCCAGCTCCGACAGCCTGACCTGCTTTACCGGCTTGGCGTGCTCCTTGTCCTCATATATTGTGCAATCCTCACCTCTGCATAGCACCAAATGTTTTGGTCTGGGCCCGGTGAGGACGCAGAACGACCACGGTGCGCCGCATAGGTAGCTCCGCCAGTCGGGCCCGAACACCTCCTCCATGACCTTCGCATTTGGGTTGTCGATGTCGAAGATGGCAATCTTGTACTGCTCATCTGCAAAGTAGTTGCCCGTGATGGCGACGGCTTCTCTGCACCGCGGCGGCTTGTCTAGACGCTCCGACGCCCTCCAGCTACCCAGAGGCTTCTTGTCACCAGAGACGCATACTACGTTGAAGCCTTGCTCGTACAGGTATACAGCGAACTCCGCCACCTTATCTGTGTTTTGTGTAGTCATGACCTGCGCCTGCGGCGCGGCTCTTCCTCTATGATTTCTATAACCAACACCCTAACCCGCTTCTTTACGAGCCCTTCGAGAGCCCCCTTAAAATCCTTGTTGATATATATCGCCACCTTCCCCTTCCCGAGATTAATCACGGTACCCTCGGCATACGCCGGAACCCTTACAGTTTTTGTGCTCATAGTCTACAATTCACGTGGGTATATAAAACTAGCTTAGCCCTTTCTACGTGGCGGATTAACATTTACGTCTTAAGAATCGCACAAATACTTCACACGCTTTTCTTCACACGGCTTATTCACACATAATTCGCGTGCCGCTTCCGCTGTTAACATTCGGCGTGATCCCCCCGCGACAATTTAACACCCTATGAAAAAATGTAAAAAGAGAGGAGAAAATGGAGGAAGAAGAAGTGTTAATATGGAGGAAATATGGAGGAGTTAACGTGGGGGAGGGGGAAAGGGGGGGAGGGGGGGATATCTTTTTTTTCTGGACGTGGAGAGGAGAAATAGGATAAATTCTTTCTTCCCCCATATTCCTTCCCCCACGTTTTTCCCCCATATGTTTCCCCCACGTAAAACTCGGCGTTGCCGCCCTATTATTATTATTTTCTTTCTTTACTTTTTAATAAAAAAAGAAAGAAAAAAATTTTGTAAAGCGGCGGCCGCCGAGGGGGTATGTGGGGGAAACATATGGGGGAAGCCTTTACATTTGTCACGCTTTACGTTTATTAACTTGCCCTGGAGCTTTGTAAAGTCTATATAGTCTATGTAGAAATAAAACCATATAGATTATATAGAATTCATGATGCAGTAGTTTTTTAAATCTATGTGTTTATGGACATATGCAGAGAAGGTCTAGGGATGAGACGACGGTCTCGGTTAAACGTGAAACTTGGAAGCAGTTGGCAATCCTCAAAATAACGCTCGGCTTGCGTAACTATGACGAAGTAATTCGTCATCTGCTGAACAAATGCGGGAGCGGGTAGCCATGCGCAGTCAAATATTGAGAGAAAAATGTATAGAAAAAGTCGTCGGACAGGGCGGCTGGGAGCGGTGTATAAAATCTATCCGTCTCAGAGCTGACGGCGCGGCTCTCTACGTAGAGCTGGCAAAGAAGAACATAGACAGCGGCAGAGAAGAGATTAAATTATTGGCGCATCTGCCGCGGGAGACCTACTTCGTGTCTGAGCCGCACTTCGGCGAGTTTTTCGCCGCGTATGAAAACGGCAAGCTCATCGCCGCGTCGTGGGGCTGGGGCGACTGGAATGGTTTGTTGCGTAGGCTGAAGGCGCGGGGGTACTACGTCGGCCGCGGCATCTATCTGTCGGCTTCGAAAATAGTAATTCCACGCGTTGAGAAGACGGTAAGCGCGGGTCTGTCCGACGACGGTGAGGTTGTAGACCCGTTGGGCGTCCTCGACAAAGCTGACTACGGCGCCGAGCCGCTTAAGGCGGCGTATGAGCTGATCAAGTCGGCATACACTGGCAGAAACGCGGAATATGCCTGGTACAACGTCGTCACGGCCATAACTCATGTGGTGGCGTCCCCCCTCAGGAAGCCGAGCTATCTCAAGGGCCGCTTCTTCGACTACGTTGTGTACAATGTAGTGCCGTACGGCTACGGCGTGATTATGTACGTCTTGGAGAGGTTGCTAGGCGGGCCCTACCTCTATGACGACTACGGTACTGTGATCTATGGGGAACCGCTTAAGGCGGATCTGGGAAGCAAACGCCTAGCGGCGGCGTTGCTGGACTTGAACAGGTTGCCGCTGATCCTGATGGGGCAGACGAAGAAGACTCTGAAGATCTACAAATATGTGCTAGAGACGGCTGGCGGCGGATTCGTTGAGCTAGACAGACAGGGGAAGAAGCGTATTCCGAACCTGCGTGGACTCATAATCTTCGCCGACGATCTGCACAGCATCCCGACGCCGCGTAGGCTGGTGTTGCGGTGGGATCCGCTGTCGATGCGTCAGTCACAAACTAAACCTCCACTGATAAAGCCGATATACGGATTTGCCGCCAGGCTGTGGAAGAAGTACCGCGACCGCTTCTCTACCATCAACAACCTACCTTACCTTGTGGGCGCAACCGCCAAGGCCATAGCCCAAGAAATCCGCGACGAAGCAGAAGAAGTGGCTGTCTTTACAGAAAACGCCGTAGCCGAACTCATAGACTCCTTTGTCCGCTGAGCAACTTTTTCCACCGCTTTTCTGGCGGCTTGGGGGAAAACTGCGCAGACAGACCAGATAAACAGAAAAATCGGCATCTGTGATTTACATTGGCGTGAGAAGCCGCGTCTCCAGACGCCGCGTCCGCAACCCAGCAGAAAAAATTGGTAAAGACCTGTTCAAAACAGCTAGTGAATAGACTCATTATTGGAAATTCTTGTTGCCTTATCATTAACATGGCTACAGCATGCAACTGCCTTGGCATGCCTTGCCTTCATATGGCAAAAAGTCGTCTAGTGTCAACTGCGACTTTACAACTTGTTGATAGAACTCTTTCAGCGTCTTGAAGCCTGCCTGGGCAACCCTAAATGGTGCTGAGGGGGTTTTGCTTTTCCTGTTGCGTTGTATTACATCATCTATCTCCAGCAACATGCGGCGCTCCTCCGGAAAGTGGCGCAGAATCAAAGCCACTTTATGTAGCGGCGCACCTGCCAAACAGAGACACTCGCCGCTGAAGCCGAAGCGCCAGACAGGGCTCTTTGGTATGCCATGACGCTCTATGAGCCTCGCTAGAGTTGGTTCGTCAACAAACAACAACGGCGCCCACACCCGTGCCTTTACGCCGTCGTAGTCTCTGATGAAGAACGTCGCCGTGTAGAACTTGTCGCGGAATCTGCTTTCTCTCTTCCGCACCCCCATGACAATTAAGTCGCCTTCGCGGTACTCTTGGCGGATGTACTTAGTCAACGGCCTCAGCTTCAACTCGCGATAACACCAGCGGAAGCGCTGTGGATATAAAGACGGCCACATGCCGAACTTTTCTGCATATTCCTTGAACGTCTTTTCGGGGCGGAGCACCACAAGCTCCGCCCCCAGCCACTGGGCGTATTGACGCACATATTCCCTAGTTTGCTTGATGGCGATTGTGGTGTCGATGTAGACTAATACAAACCGCCAGTTGCGCCGCCGAGAGACTTGATGTGCAATATAGCATGCGAGGGCGGAGTCCCGCCCCCCGGAGAAGAAGCAATGTACCGTCGTCATATTAACGTTGCGTCCCTCTTCAAAAGTCTCTGCAGTACGCCGCTTGGCGCGTTGTGGTTTGCCGCGGCGGCGATCTCAGCATTTATCACTTCTGCGTGTATGGGGCGGAATTTGTTGTCGCGTTCATACATCAAGAATATGATGTATCTATCGCCTACTAGCGTAAACGCAAGCCCTTTCTTTCTTCTGTGGTCGATGGCTGTCTTCACATACGGCTGGTCGCCGCGTGGCAGGTTGAGGACATACGTAACGCCTTTTTTGCCGCGGTACGCCACCTGCCGCGTCTCGGCAAGCTCAGCCACAGCCTCCACAACGCCGCGGCAGTACTCCTCGTCGCGTAGCTCCTTGAAGCATGCCGCGAAGAGCTCGACGAAGACCACGCTCATAGGTCAACACTGCTACAGATGTTGTGAATGGAAACGTCGTACACTTTTACCTCTTCCTCTGCTAGTAGCCAAGCAGATGCAGTTACCACTACACAGCCGTCTATGTACTTAACGATTAGCTCGTTGACCTGCTTCCTAATGTATGTAAACATCGACGACCCAACGGAAACGGCTACGACGGAGCCGCTAAGCGTCTTAACTCCGCGGCGCAGTTGCTCCGCGACTTGTCTTTCTAACTGCCATACCGGAAAAACAAGGTTTTCAACAAGCGGGGGCATTCCCCCCGGCGATTTGTCTTTTTCATGACTGGTCATGAATGTAATGAATTTATGGATATAAAAACGTTGATACCGAAAAAAGACTACTCGTCGGAAAAGACAATACGCCAGTGCGGCTCCGTTTTGTAGAGCCGGAGCCGCATCTCCAAATGGTCGGCGATGTAGGGGTAGTCCTCCTTCAGCTCATACGCAATCGCGATCTTCTTGTCTCCATATGGTCTCACAAGGCGGCCGATGCGCTGTAGCGTCCTGGTCTTGCTTTTTCCTCCCAACGCTATGATCAGCGCCCGCAGAGGCGGCAGATCAAGCCCTTCGTCGGCGAGGGTAGTAGCTACCAACACTTCGATTTCGCCGCGCTTCAGCGCGTCGTAGATCTCCTTGCGCTTCTCCGCCTTTACGACACCTGTCACCAGAGCGGCCTTGAGGCCAGCCGCCTTGGCCAGCTTGAACAGCTTCTCCGCATGCTTGACGAGCGGCGTGATTATCAACGCAGGCTTCTCAGACCGCTTAGCCAGCTCAATGATGAAGCGGTTGCGCTCCTCGCACTCAACAAGCGCCCTACGGACGCACATGTACTTGGCCGCCCCCTGCTCAAGGTCTTCACACTCTTCAACCTCTTCACACAGCGGCGTCTCCACAACCCTGATCTCGACAGGCACGGCAAAGCCGTTCTTGATGAGATACGACGACGATATCTTGGGCTCAACCACAGCCCCAGCATAGGCGTAGATTTCAAGATCGCGCCCATCGTTGCGCCACGGGGTGGCTGATAGCCCAATCCTCAAGGCCCAGCCGTCTCCGGCCTCCGTCATGACCATACGCACCGTCTTGGCAGGCACATGGTGCACCTCATCCATTATCACGGCGACGTTCCTCTGGCGGAACAGCTTCATCAATGTTGCGTCGTCTAGGTCGCTGTACTCGTCCATATATTCTAAGATTTCTTTACTCTCTTCATCAACGCCGTTCTCATCGCCGTTTTTGTCGTTCAGCCGCCGGTACAAATACTGCGTTGTTACAGCTATGACGTTCTTGGCGCCGACGCGCTGGGCGTGTTCTTTTAGCTGGATGGCCAGGTCTTTCTGCATGGCGATAGCGAAGACTATGTATCCCTGATCAGACAGCCACTTGGCAATGTGTCCCGCCAGGTGCGTCTTGCCAGCACCGGTGGCCATCTGTATTATCGCGGCTCCGCTTTGGCGCAGTTGTGCGGCGACGCTCTTGAAGACTTCAACTTGGTACGGCCTCAAGCCGCTGAGATGCTCCTCCGCCGGCGGCTTCAAGTCTGCGAATACTGGCAAGTTCCAGCCGCCAGCGCGGGCGACTGCGGGGGCTAAGCCGCGCGGGATGCGGCAGTCGTCGCTACTGCAACTTGCCAAGCATATCTCAACTTCTTCGCGCCTTAGGCGGCCGCCGTCTTGACGCCACTTCTCGACGGTGTAGCAACTGATTTGCCTAAGCTTTTCGTAGTCTATTGCGTCTGCTGGGAAGTAGTAGAATGATCTATAGTACTTTCCAACGACGTTGGTCATCTTGGCGGCGATAGTGTTGACGCTGGCGCACCACATCCTGTCGCTAAAACGCATCCCCAGTGACTTGGCGGTCTCTATATACCTTCTGAATGTTTCGTCGTCAACCCTTTGCGCTAGCTTTATGCACAACGTCTCGCCGCGTTCTTCAACGACGATCGGTATCCCGTCGAACTTTCTCTTGACGAAGTCAGCTGTAGAAAAAGATTGGGTTTGCCGGGGGGTTTGGGTTTGGGGGGTTGTTTTGTTTAGGTTCATAAGTGTTATGAAAACTCATATATTTAAATGTTTCGTCTCTGTTGGTTCTGCGGAGGTTGACGGCGGCGTGAAAGAAGGGGTGCGCGGAGGGGCTGGGTGGGGTTCGGCGGGTTTTCTACCCTTTACAAAAGACAACAGGCTGCATTATATATTTGTAAAGAGGAGAGGCGGCGGAAAAAGAAAAGGGGAGGGGAAAAAGGGGTTGGGTTACCTGTCGGGGACGATCAGTAGATCCAGCCCCTCCAGCGCTTCCCCTGTCTTCTCGTCGACGTCGTCCTTCAACACATCAAACGCCTTCCTAATGGCGCGCCTTATCCCGACTGTGATGAACGCCTCCACCGTGTTGACCATGTCGTCAAGCGACTTGTTCAAGTCCTCCTTCAGGTAGGGGTCGTCGAACGGTGCGCTCGCGACGAATGCCTTCAGCGCCGCCGCCTCCCTCCTTACGATTTCCTTGATCTGCGGCATGGCGGCTTCAATTATCTTCTGAACGTCGTCCATCGCCCTCTGCGCCGCCTTGTCGATTTCGTCGCCCATCTCCCACCTGAACCTTCTGATTTTTTCCTTCTCCTCGACGTAGGTTTGGTTGTTCATGAATCTAAGAAAATTATAGAAATAAAAACCTTCGTTTAAGAAGTGGTAATACCCGCAGTAGGGGCGACGACGTGGACGGTGAGGGTGAAGGTAGAACCGTCTTTCTTAAGCTCCTCGGTGTAGCCTATGCCCAGCTCCTCTGCCCACTTCGCCATGAGCCTGCGGTACTCCTCCAGCGTCAGCCGCGCAATTCTTTCAGCTTCTCCTAGGCACTGCTCCTCCTCGCCGCCGCCGGCCTCTCCACCATCCTCTTCATCGTAGTCAGCGCATATGTAGCTTACGTCGTACGTAACTGATATTTCGTCGCCGCGGCGGTTTATCTTCACCGACGCCATGTCGCATTCTGTGGGCTTGTTGTACAACACATGGCGTACATACTCAACGTCGTCGTGAAGCCCCTCTTCCATGAGCCAGACACAGGCGCGGTGTTGCCTCTCCAGCTCCTCATGTAGGCGTTTAAACAGCTCCTCTGCGGCGTGCATCTACTCCCCAGCGGGATGGAGCTCGACGGCCAGCGTGAAGTTCAGCTCGTCGCGTCTCAGCTTCTCTGTGTATGCAAAGCCGCGCTTCCTGGCCCACCTTTTTATCGACCTCCTGTATTCGCCGAGGACGCGTTTGGCGTGGTCTTCAGCATCTTCGAGACACGTCTCCCTGCACCGCGCATATGCTCTGTCGACGTTTTCCTCTTCGTCGTACGGCCCGCATGCGTATGCGACGCATGCGTCGTAGACGTGCACCGCGCTGTAGTCGACTGCTATTCTGCCTCCGTCCTCGACGCGTATCCTAGCGTTCGACAGCTCGCACTCAAACGGCTCGTTCTCCAGCTCCTCGTAGCCGCGGTCGTACTCTTCATAGAACTCGTCGCATATGTCGCGCGCCTTGCCCCAGAGCTTGTCTAAGTGTTTTGCCAGCTCCGTCACGGGGGTTGTTTCCTGTTTGGTTTTGGTATTCATGAGTTTACAACAAATATAGAATTATTTAACAATTTCGCCGCTGTCGCCGGCTTTCGGCGTAGAAGGGACGGCAACGTTTTTAAAACCTGGAGATTTAGAAACTATGGCTGGAACAAAAACCGTCGGGTCAAACGACGTCGTAAAAAAGAAGGATTTTTTGAGGAGGTATCTGGAGGAGAAGCGTTGCGCCATGACGAGGGAGCTTGCTGAGGCGTCTGGGATCGACAGAACGACGTTGCGTGAGCTACTTGCCCAGCTTGAGCGCGAAGGCGTTGTTAAGAGCCGCAAGGTCGGCAGGGTTGTGTTGTGGTGCGTGCCATGAGCGGCGACTTCTACGCGTGGCTGAAGGAGGTGAGGTGCACCACTGTGAGGGAGGCCATGACGAGGTTCTCAGTCGCCTACACGTCAATGCGGAAGCGCCTGATCCGCCTGGTGAAGCGCGGCGTGTTGGAGAAGAAGATGGCGGGGAGGGTTGCTGTGTACTGTCTGAAGGGTGCACAGCTGTTATTTCCGTCTCGGCGGAAGAGCCTGAGCCTCAAGACGGTTCAGAGAGCTAAGCGGGTAGTCGAACTGTTGGAGACAGAGGGTTGCATGTCGACTTCTGCGCTCCGTAGGGAGCTGGGGATAGGCCCCTCCTCACAGCGGTATGTCTTGACGCTCCTCCTTTCGCAGGGGCTGGCTGTTGAAGTCGTCGTCGGCAGAACGGCCATATGGTGCAGAGGCCGCAGGACTGCTGAGGAGCTCGTCGCCAAGCTCAGAGAGACGGCGCACCGTCTCGCCTCTCGTCGCAGATACATCGGGCCTTCTGAGCTCCTGCAGATGGTGCGGAGGGACAAAGAAGCGTACGAGGTGTTCTCCAGATTCATCCCGCTGAGCCGCTTTGCAGACGACCGCATCCACCCCATAGCGATGGCGTTTGCAGACAGCATCCTCGCCTCGCTTTACGGCGACCCGGTTAGGTACGCACCCCATAGACACGTCTACTTCGTCCTGCCGCAACCCCGCCAAGACCTCGGCGACATTGCGATAAGAGACGGGGCAAACAGCGTAGTCACCGTCGGCCTGCCTCCGGATCTCGCCGCCGCGCTGGAAGACGCCGAGAGACGCGGCGCATCTGTCGAGGAACTCGTGACGCACGCCATCGAACAGCTCCTGGCGCGGTTCAGATGAGGCCGGAGGTTAGAGAGAGGTGTTGCAGAGACCTGAAGGCGTATTTAGAGTCGGCGCTGGCCGGCGCCGGGGGCGGCGTCGTCAGCGTCAAGCCGAACAGGGTGCTGGAGGTCAGCGGCCTCTACGCATGGAAGAGACAGTACGCGCGGTGCCTGTCAAAGCTGTTGCGCAGATACAAGCTCAAGACGGGTCTGTACGTGCTCACCAGACAGCAAGCAGAGGAGGTTCTGAACGGCATAGACGCGCTCTGCGCGGAGCTACACAGGGCGAAGAGACAGGAGAAGGAGGAGCTTGAACAAGTGGATTTCGAACAGGAAAAGCCAGCGCCGGCGAGGGCCAATGAATTTAGCGACAGGGAAAAGATGTCTATGATATCGTTCCACCTCCCCCGCGCGCTGTTGCGGGCATTGGACGAATACGCGCGCCGCATAAACGCGACGCGTTCAGACGTGATCAGGATGGCGATAAGACAGATGCTTGAGAAGATGCGCGCCGCCGAGG
>Ga0326760_1001341_pt1 | contig 11073 bp, 11 predicted proteins | sample GCREP_S_FD_207668 | JGI IMG/M metagenome (GOLD analysis project Ga0326760, IMG submission 207668) | Hot spring sediment microbial communities from Geyser Creek Basin, Yellowstone National Park, WY, United States - GCR.EP_S | ecosystem: Environmental > Aquatic > Thermal springs > Near-boiling...
TCTTTTCCTATAAATTCCAATACAATTACATTATTTAAATTTCCTAATGGTTTTGGTACAGAAACATTTTTCTTAAAGGCATAAACAAGATTTCTATATTCTCTTTTACACCAATTAAAAACTATTGATTTTCTTTCTCTTTTTACTCTCGAAAATCTAGGATCTATTATCAATAAATTGTACATCTTTTTAAAATCAGAATGCAAAATTCTATAAATTTTTAATGCAATCCAATTATCATTAAAATCTTTTGCACTACAAACAACACTTTCTTTCCCTTCTTTAACTATTCCAACTATTCCTTTTAATAATCTTGCATTTCTCAATTGAATCAAAGTTTTTATTGTTGTTTGGTCAAAAACTTTTCCAAAAACTTCAAATTCACTCATATTGGCAAATTTTTAATGTATCCATTTTTCTTTAGCCATTGAGCTTCCGAAGGAGAATATACATGAATTATATCTCCCTTTCCTTTTACAGGCCAAGGCTTTACTAAAACAATATCTCCCACTTTTACCCAAACTTTTTTCATCAATTTTCCCGCAATTCTGCACATCATTTCAGTTCCATCATCCAAAATTACTTTAACTTTATCTCCTGAATAGAAAGAATCCACAATTCCATATTTTTCATCATTTTTTGCAATTCTAACTTCCATTTTTTATCGAAATAGTATCTAAGTAAACTTTTTTTCCTTTTTTCATTCCAACAAGTGATCTAGAAATTTTATACTTTATAGAATATTTTCTTTCTAAATATTTTAAAATTTTATATGCAACATTTTTCGATCCAATAAAAACATCTATTCCTTCCTTTTTTTCTTCTATTTTTGAAATAAAGGAATAAAAATCTTTTTTTTCTTTTTCTACAATTTTTTTAATTTCGTCTAAAATTATACTATTCATTTTTGTTCTAAGTTGAAAAATTGCTTGCTTATATCCGCTATTTTTCATTGCACAGAATTTACAAGTAAATGGTTTTATTTCAAAATTTAGAGGAAAGGTAAGTATTAGCAAATTATCTTTATAAACTTTAATTTCTTTGTCATACTTTATTTCACATTCTCCAATTTTTATAGAGTGTTTTACAAAATGTTCTAGTGTATTTTCCAAATTTTCAAACAAATATTTTTTCGATAAAGAATATCTATTGCAAAATTTGCATTTATAAATTTTTATTTTCTCAGGAATTTTATATTTTTTTACAAATTCTTTTCTAAAACAATCTAAGCAAATCCCTTCTAAAAATATGCTTACTTCTTTTCCACATATTGGGCAAAATTTTTTTAGCATAATTATAAGCTTTTTAAAATGTTTAATGACACGAAATATTCTATTTCAGGAATATTAGTTTCTATTATTTCTAAGGTTATGGTTTTAGAAAAATTTTTCAAAATTTTCCAAATTTCTTTTATTGGTAAAATTCCCTTTCCTAAAGGTAAATGGGAATGTTCAAAAGATATGCAATCTGAAATGTGAAAGTGCACTATTCTTTCTTTATTTTTTTCTACAAAATTTAAGACTTTTTTTGTAGAATTAAATGAAATTGCATGAGAAAAATCAAAAGCCAAATTTAAATCAGAAATTTCTAAGAAATATTGCAATTCTTCAATAGAATGATCTAAATTTTCGATAATAATTTTTTCATTATTTAATTTCTTTACTTTTTTTACAAAATCTTCAAAATTTTCTTTTTCACAATTCAAATGCAATACTGCAAAAGAATCTATTTCTTTACAAATTTTTTCTAATTCTTTAAAATGTGCTTCGTTAAAAATATTATATCTATGATCTAAATGATAAACATAGATTAAATTACCTAGTTCTTTTGAAATTTTATTTTTATTTTCCAAAAACAATTTTTTTGTTTCTCTTTCTAAAACTATTTCTATTCCATCAAATTTTAAGCTTTTTGCTAGCTCTATTTGATTAAGTAAATTTTCGTATGGATTTGAAAGTATTAATATTTTCATTATATTATGCTTCCTAAAGAATTATTAGATGTTTTGGCTTGTCCAAAATGTAAAGGAAATTTAGAAGAAAAAGGTATGTTTTTAGTATGTTATAATTGTAAGTTGGCATTTCCAGTTTTGGAAAATGAAATTCCAGATATGCTTATTGAAGATGCTTGGGAATTAGAAAAAGCTGAAAAAAACAATTTTAAGCATGACTTGAAGTTACCTTAAATATTTGATTTTAACTAAAATAAATGTATGAGCAATGAAAGGCCTTTTGATACAATAGAGGCAAGTAAGGGAAAAAGAGTAATAATAAAGCTAAAAAATGGAGAAGAAATAATAGGAACTTTGATTGCTGGAGATATTCATATGAACATTTGGTTAAAAAATGCTGAAATAGTAAATGAAAAGAAAAAAGTAAGTTCAATACTTATAAGAGGAGATAATATAACTTATATAATAACAGAATGACAAAAGGAACTCCATCTTTTGGAAAAAAAGCAAGAAAAGATTTGCACATTAGATGTAGAAGATGTGGGCATAGTAGTTTTCATGTAAGAAAAAAGAGGTGTGCGTATTGTGGTTTTCCTGATAAAAAATGGAGAAAATATAGTTGGCAAACAAAAGTTAATGGAAGAAGAAGGATATGATCAAGGCAATTTATAAATCTTCATGCATAAATTGTAATGGAGAAATAGATTCAGAGAGATTGTTTTTTGGTTTGCCTTGCAAAAATTGCTTACCTACTTTCGATGAAAAAATACTGAAAAGAAAAGAAAGATTTTTTGATTATATTTATAAAAATTTAAAAAAGAATAAAACTTTAAAAGATTATGAAAAATATTACAAAATAATAGAGGAAACAAAAAAATTTAAGAAGTTTTTTAAGAAAATTGTTGGTAAACCATGGAGCGCTCAATTAATGTGGTTCAAAAGAGTTATTCAGAAAAAATCCTTTGCAATTTTAGCTCCTACAGGAACAGGAAAAACAACTTTTTTAATAGCATTAAGTTTATATTTAGATGGAAAAGTTTACTTCATTTTGCCAACAAGCTTGCTTGCAAACCAAGTTTATCAGAAATTTTTAGAATTTTCCCAAAAATTGGAAAAGAATAAGAGAATAGTTTGTTATAATTCCCTTATGAAGAAAAAAGAAAGGGAAGAAGCACTAGAAAAAATTATTAAGAAAGATTTTGACATATTGATAACTACTGTAATGTTTATTTCAAAAAAATTTGAAATAATAAAAGATTTTGTGTTTGATCTTATAATTGTTGATGATGTAGATTCTTTTTTAAAAGCTTCAAAAAATGTTGATAAAGTTTTGATGTTGTTAGGTTTTTCTCAACAAATAATTCAAAAAGCACTGGAAAATGTTGAATTGAGAAGAAGATTGATTTTTGAACAAAGCGATGAAATAATAAAAAAAATTAAGGAAAATGAAGAGGAAATAAAAAAAGAAAAAGAAAAAGCAAGAATTTTAATTGTTAGTGGTGCTTCCGCAAGAGCTAGAACAAAAAGAGTAATGTTGTTTAAAGAATTATTAGATTTTAGTATTGGAACAAAAATTGAAGGAATAAGAAATATTGAAGATTTATATGAAATTGCTGAAAATATTGAAGAAAAAGTTTATGAGTATGTGAAAGCTTTTGGAAAAGGTGGATTAATATTTGTTCCTATGGATAAAGGCGTTGAATATGCAGAATTTTTGGAAAAATTTTTAAATGAAAAAGGAATAAATGCAAAAGCATATACAAAACCAAAAATTTCTATTATAAATGAATTCATAGAAGGAAAAGTAGATGTATTGATAGGAGTAGCTTCTTATAAATCTCCTTTAGCTCGAGGAATAGATTTGCCAGAAGTAATAAGGTATGCAATATTTGCTGGAGTACCAAAATTTAAAATAAAAATAGATTTAAAAGAGTTTAGGCCATCGAAGCTTGCAATACTTCTTTCTCATTTAAGAGAATATTTTGAAAAAGAAGTTCTAGATGAAGTAGATGTATTAATAAATAAGCTGAGAAAAATTGTTTTGACAGAGGAACAATCAAACTTAATAATAGATGCAATAGAAAAAAATCAAAAATTGGAAGGATTTTTAGGATATTGTCAAGAGATTTTTTTGAAAGTTTTGGAAATATTAAAAAGTCAATTGTCAAAAAAAGAAGTTGTTGAAAAATTAAAAGAAAGTAAAAAATTGGTTTTTAGTGAAAAGGAATTTTTCTTTATTATTCCAGATGTTCAAGCATATATTCAGGCAAGTGGAAGAACTAGCAGATTATATGCTGGTGGAATTTCAAAAGGTTTATCTTTAGTATTGATTGATGAAATAAAAGCATTTAATGGACTAGTAGAAAAAATTAAATGGTTTGCAGACGTAGAATTCAAGGAAATAAAAAGAGTGAATATACAAAAAATTTTGAAAAAAATAGATGAAGATAGAAGAAAGATAAAATTAATAAAAGAAGGAAAATATAAATTTTCTGGAAAAAGATTAATAAAAGCTGCTTTAATGATTGTTGAAAGTCCTACAAAAGCAAAAACTATTGCAAGATTTTTTGGAGTTCCTGCTAGAAGAGAGGTAGATGGAATAACTGTTTTTGAGAGTTCTACAGGAAAATATCTTTTATTGATTACTGCTAGTATTGGGCATGTTTTTGATTTAGTAACAAAAGAAGGACATCATGGAATAAAGGATTTAATTCCAATATATTCTACAATAAAAAAGTGTCCAAAATGCAATGAACAATTTAGCGATGAAATAGAATATTGTCCATATGATAATGAAAAATTAATTGATAAAAAACAAATTCTTGAAAAATTAAGAGAAGTTGCATTAGAAGTTGATGAAATATTAATCGCTACAGATCCAGATAATGAAGGAGAAAAAATTGCTTATGATCTATTTTTGTATTTAAAACCTGTTAATAGAAACATAAAAAGATTAGAATTTCATGAAGTAACCTTAAAAGCAATATTGAATGCTTTAAAAAATCCAAGAGAAACAAATGAAAATCTTGTAAAGGCTCAAATAGTTAGAAGAGTAGAGGATAGGCTTTTTGGGTTTGAATTAAGTCAAAAAGTTCAAGAAAAATTTGGAAGAAGAACGTTATCTGCTGGAAGAGTTCAAACTCCAGTTTTGGCATGGATAATAAATAGAACGATAGAAAGTAAAAATAGTATAAAAACTTTTATAAAGATAAGAACAAAAAATTTTAGCGTAGTTTTTGAAAGCGATGTAAGAACTGTTGAAGAAAAAAATAAATTGCTAGAAGAAATAATAAAAGAGCCATTTCTTAATGTTAGAAAAATTGAAGAAAAAGAAGAAGTTTTAAATCCCCTACCACCATATACTACAGATTCTCTTTTAAGGGATGCATCTTTGTTTTTATGGTTTGATGTAAAAAAAACTATGAAAATTGCTCAAGAACTTTTTGAATGTGGTTTAATAACTTATCATAGAACTCCTTCTACTTCTGTTTCTTATGTTGGAATTGCAATTGCAAGAGAATTTATAAAAGAAAATTTTGGCGAAGAATACTTTTTTGCAAGAAGCTGGAAGGAAGAAGGGGCTCATGAATGCATTAGACCAACAAAACCAATAACTTCAGAAAGATTGCTAGAAATGTTAAGATTGGGACTAATTCAGTTGCCAATAAAAATTACAAGAGATCATTTATCCTTGTATAATTTAATTTTTAAAAGATTTATTGCCAGTCAAATGAGAGGAACAAAAGTTATAAAAGCAAAATTTGAATTTAGTATAAATGGATTGAAAAAAGAGCAAGAATTTATTACGAAAATTGTTGAAGAAGGTTTTAATAAAATTTATCCGATAAAAGTCTATGAAATAAATGAAGGAAAGTATAATATTGAAAAATTTGATCCAGAAAAAGATATTGTTACTAAGCCTTCAATTCCATTGTTCAAAGAAGGAGATGTGGTTGCTTTAATGAAAGAAAGAAAAATAGGAAGACCATCGACTTATTCAACAATAATTTCAACATTACTAGAAAGAAAATATGTTATAAAAGTTGGAAATGAAAAATTGGTAAATACAAGCCTTGGAAAAAAAGTTTATGAGTTTTTGAAATCAAAATATGAAAAATATATAGATGAAAAAGTTACTAGGGATTTAGAAGAAAAAATGGATAAAATTGAAAAGGGAGAATTAAATTATGAAGATATATTGAAAGAAATTTACAACGAAGCTTTAGAGATTAAAAGCTTATGAAAAAAATTTCTTGCGGTGCAATAATTTTTAGAAAAGAAAATGGAAAATTATATTTTTTGCTTCTTAAATATCCAAATTATTGGGGATTTCCAAAAGGTGAGAAAGAAGAAAATGAGAGTGAAATAGAAACTGCAAAAAGAGAAATAAAAGAGGAAACAGGAATAGAAGAATTGAAATTTATTTTTGGCTTTAAAAGGGAGTATGAATATTCATACTTTTTAAAGGGTAAAAAAATAGAAAAAAAGGCAATTTTTTTCTTAGCAGAAACAAATCAAAAAGATGTAAAAATAAGTTGGGAGCATGAAGATTTTAAGTGGGCTGAATATGATGAAGCATTGAAACTTCTTACTTATGAGGAAGATAAAAAGAGTTTAAAGAATGCATATGAATTTTTGAAAAAAATGAAATATGTATGAAAAGTTTGAAAATATTTTACTTGCAATAGCAATTTCAATAATAATTCTCATAATTCTTCAATTTTTTAAACCTCAAGAAAAAATTTTTTATTATGAATTTTATAATATTTTGATTCCATTTAGAGTAAATTACAATGAAAGTTTAAAAATAAAAGTAATAAATGAAGATATATTAAATCTTTCTTTAGAATTGTTACTTACAAATTTTTTCAAAAACGTTTCTATTTCTTTTTTTGAAAATGACAATTTGGCAAGCATTCAAAAAAGTGCATATCAAATAGCAATGGTATTATCTATTGTAAAAAGTTATAAAAATCTAAAATTTTCTATTGAAGGAAAAAAATATGGGAAAGATTTTTTTGTTATTTTTTTAAAAGAAAAAGATTGTAAAGAAAGTTATGTAAAAGCGGAAAATATAAGTTTTGTAGAAATTTGTGGAAAAAATGAAAAAGAACTAGAACTTTCTTCTGCAAGATTTTTGATATATTTATTAGAAAAAGGCAAAAAGCTATAAGCTTAAAGGTTTAAAAATTATTTCTGGTTTTTTAATTTTATGATTTTTTAATTCCAGTTTTCCAATTTTTTTAATAGAATTTAAAGGCTTAAAATCGTAATTTAAAAGTTTAAAAATTTTTTCCGAAGAATTTGGAATGAAAGGCCAAAATAGAATTGATAGATCTTTTACTAAATTTGCAGAAAAGAACACAACTTTTTCTCTTATTTCTCCATTTTTCCATGGTTCGCTCTCTTGAAAATATTTATTTGCTAAAGAGGAAAGTTCTAAAACTTTGAAAAGAATTTTCTTAATTTCAATCTTTTTTACCAAATTTATTATTTCCTTTTTGGCATTTTTTATTTCTTTTAAAATTTCTTTTTCCTTTTCTCCTATTTTTGCTTTCGGAATTTCTAAATTGAAATATTTTTCAGTAAAAGTTAAAACTCTATATACAAAATTTCCAAAATTTCCAATTAAATCTTTATTTACTTTTTCCTCAAATTCCTTAACTGAAAAACTAGAATCTTTATTTTCTGGTAAAATGCTTGAAAGATAAAATCTTATATAGTCTGGCTCTATTTCATATTTTTTTTCATTTATTCTTATTAAAATTTTTTCATTCTCAACTTCAATAAATACTCCCCAATTTTGGCTTTTCGAAATTTTTCTTCCTTCAAAATTTAAGTATTCTAATCCAAAAACATAATAAGGTAAGTTAAACTCTTTTGTGCCTAAAAGAATTGCCGGCCAAAAAATTGTATGAAATGGAATATTATCTTTACCTAAAAAATGTATAATCTTGGCTTTTGATCCTTTTTGCCAAATTTTTTTCCACTCCTCGCTTTTTCCAATCTTTTCGAAATATTCTTTAGTAGCACTTATATAACCTATTGGTGCATCAAACCAAACATAGAATACTTTATTTTCATATCCTTCTAAAGGAATTTTTATTCCCCATTCCAAATCTCTCGAAATACTTCTTGCTTTTAAACCTTCTTTTATTAAGCTTAATGAAAAATTCTTTACGTTTTCCTTCCAATTTTTTCTTTCAATCCATTTTTTTAATTTTTTTTCAAATTTTTTCAAATCAAAAAATAAGTGCTTGGAAGTTTTAAATATTGGCTTATTTTGGCAAATTGCACATCTTGGATCTATTAAATCTTTAGGATCTAAAAGTTTTCCACAATTTTCGCATTGATCTCCCCTAGCTTTTTCATAATTACAATAAGGACATTTTCCTTCAACATATCTATCTGGTAAAAATTTTTTACAATTTTCACAATATGGAAGTTCCATTTCTTTTTCAAAAATATATCCATTTTCGTATAATTTTTTAAAAATATATTGTGTTAGTTCATGATTAGTTTTATTTGAAGTTCTAGAAAAAATATCATAATCTATTCTTAACCATTTGTAAATTTTCTTATGAATTTCATAGTATTCATCACAAAGTTGCTTTGGAGTTTTATTTTGCTTAATTGCCGCTATTTCTATTGGACTACCATGTTCATCTGTACCTCCAACAAATATAACATCTTTTCCAATTATCTTTAATAATTTTGAATATATATCTGCTGGTAAGTGGGAGCCAGCAATATTTCCTAAGTGTGGCAAATTGTTTACATAAGGTAATGCTGCAGTTACAAGATACATTATTTATGAATGAATGTAAAATATAAAATTTTTTCTGAAATTTTTTCTAACTTTACAAATCCAAATCTTATAAATTGAACTCTTTCTCCAATATAAAGATTTTTTAGATAAGATTCTCCTATGCCATTTATTATTTCAATACTTTTTGGATTTAAAGAATTGTTTATAAACAATTTGTTAGCTTTTATTACACTTACTTTTACAAAATCATCATGCAAGCTTATCCATTGAATTTTTGGAATTTCTCTTAATTCTTCATCAACATATTCTGCTATTACTTCTTCTTTATCTTTTTTTAAAATTTTTATATTGTAAAGATCTATAAGTCTAATTTCTTCATTTTCTTTCAAATTTTCATAATCATTTCTTGAAATAAAAAATTCTCCTTTTGTTAATATTTCTCTATATCCTCTTTCTTTAAAATTAGGATGATAGTATATTTTTGCGATTTTTTGTTTTGCATTAAGAACTTTTAATCTTACAGGATTCTCTACAAAAAAATATCTATTTGCTATGGAATCGAGATGTTGCCTATTTATACTTTCTAACATTTCTATAGATAGTTTTCCTTCACTTTTTGGAATTCCTGTTTTATACAAAAAATCTCTAATAGCTTTAGATAGAAAGCCTCTTTTTCTAAGTGCTGCTATAGTAATTAATCTTATATCATCCCATCCATCTAATATTTTTTTATCTATTAATTCCTTAATTTTTCTTCCAGAAGTTAAAAAACCCTCTATTTCAAATCTCGCAATTGTAAATATTGTTGGATGATCTTTTATTCCTAAAGCTTCCCTTATCCAATTCTGCAATTCTGTTCTTATTTCAAATTCTTTACTCCTAAATCTATGTGTAATTCCTTCAATATAATCCATTAGTGCTGTTCCAAAATCGTATAATGGCCAAACCTTGTATTTTTCTCCAACAATAGGATGCTTATGTAAGGAAACTCTTAAAAGTGCAGGATCTCTCATTGCAGCATTTTTATGTTGCATATCTATTTTTGCTCTAACAACATAATTTTTTCCTTCTAGCATTTCTTCCCAAAGTTTTAAATTTTTTTCAATACTTTGACTTCTATGTTCACACTCTTTTCCAATTTTCCTATATTCTCTTATTTTTTCTTTCGGACAATTACAGACATAAGCTTTTTCTTTCACTATAAGTCTATACGTTGCATCGTAAAACTCTTCTATATGTAAAGATAAAATGTCTTCTTCTTGCCAATTCAATTCTAACCATTTTAAAGCATCTCTGAATGCATCGTAAAACTCTCTTTTTACTTTTTCCGGATTTGTATCTTCAAATCTCAATATAAATTTTCCATTGTATTTATTTGCATAATACCAATTTATAAATGCTGCTTTTGCATGACCTAAGTGAGGATATTTGCTTGGTTCTGGCGGAAATGCTGTAACAACTTTTCCTTTTACATTTGGTAATTCTGGAAATTCATATTCTTCACTTTTTTCTATAATTATAATACCTTTCTCACTTGCTAATTTTTTGATTTCTTCAAATGATAATGAATTAATTTTCTCTACAATTTCCTTAATTTTTTCTATTAATTCTCTTTTTCTTTCTTTTTCAACATTTATTTGATTAAAAACCTTTTTTGAAACAGCTTCAATAGAAGCTTTTCCATATTTTAACGCATTTTCAATGGCACATTTTTCAATTATTTCTATGAAATCTTTCATAATGGTTTTAATATATTAAGATTCAATAAATATAATGGAAAATAAAAAAAGAGAAAAAAAGAATGTAAAGGATATTTTGTTAATAATTTTTGCTTTTTCTACAATGTTGCTTCTATTAGATAAATTTGGAATTTTTTCATCTTTTTTTATTTTTTCTTCGAATGAAATTGGAAAAAAAGTTATAGATTTTATAAATAATAACCTAGTAGAACCAGGAACTTCTGCAAAGCTAATTTCTGTAAAAGATATGGGAAGCTATTACGAAATTTTAACAGAATATCAAGGTTATAAAATTCCTGTTTATGCAACTAAAGATGGAAATGTTTTATTTTTGCAAGCAATCGAAATTAAAGAAACAAAGAGAGTTCAACAAACTCAAAATGTTCAAGAAATTCCAAAAAGAGAAAGGCCAGAGGTAGAGTTGTATATTTTTTCTTACTGTCCATATGGAGTAACTACGCTTCATTCTTTTGCAATTGTCGGAAAATTATTAGGTAATAAGGCAGAAATGAAAGTAAAGTTCTTTAGTGATATGCATGGAGAGCATGAACTCCAACAAAACATGATACAAGCATGTATTCAGGAGGTTGAGTCATCAAAATATTGGGATTATG
>Ga0326760_1001343_pt1 | contig 11065 bp, 7 predicted proteins | sample GCREP_S_FD_207668 | JGI IMG/M metagenome (GOLD analysis project Ga0326760, IMG submission 207668) | Hot spring sediment microbial communities from Geyser Creek Basin, Yellowstone National Park, WY, United States - GCR.EP_S | ecosystem: Environmental > Aquatic > Thermal springs > Near-boiling...
ATTTTTGAAATTACATTAATTTTGATACTTTTACATTTCTTGTCTATGAAGACTATAAAAATAGTGTTTAATGTAAAAGTGAATGTGACCACCGTATTTGATTATATTTTTGTAGTAGTATCAGTAGTGTTATTAATGTTACGCATTTTAAAAGTAGACTCCTTTCTTGCTTTAGTTTGCGCTATAATTATTTCTTATTTCCTTCCTGGTTATGTTCTCTTAAGATTACTAAAGTTCCACAGTCTAGATAGCCGGATTGAGTGGCTGGTATTGTCATTTGTACTGAGCATAGGTATGACATCAATAATATACATTGCGATATTACCATTTGCTAAGGGAAAAGGAATACTTCTTTCAATCATGTATTTTGGCATTTCCTTATGTCCTTTATTGAGGGACGGAATTTGCAAGTATAAGAGGAAGATACAAATTCGTTCTAAAGACTATTATGTAAAAAATGATCTGATTGAGGGTTTGCTTCTCTTGTGGATAATTTCCTTCTTTATTTTTGCTATTTCAAGTCTTTATCCTCGCATGGCTCTTAGACCTGGATCGGACATTGTAAGACATTTTTCATCTTCACAGCTGTTAGCTTTAGCCCCAGACGCTTACTCATCAGCTTATCCATGGTTTCACGCAACATGGGCAACTGTATACGAATTATCGAACACACCTATGGATATTTACCAAACAGCTCTAGCATATCTAAGCATAATGGTAATATTCTCTTTTTATGCTATGGCCAATATTTATTTAAAGGATATTGATAAGCGTGCTCCAGCGCTTGCTACGGTTTTCTTCTCGGTCTTTGCAGGTTTCGGATGGTTGTACTTTCTTAATCAAAAAATAATAATGGATGCTTCTTTATATTATGGATTGCTTTCTGAAACTATGGATAAGTCATATTGGGATGTGGGTTATAGCCAAGGCTGGATATGGCTATGGTACAGACCTTTAACGTTAGGTCTAACATTACTTTTTGTTCTCTTATACCTTCTTAGAAACCACAAGTTAAATAGGAAAATTTTCATTCTTGTCTTCTCCATGATATTACTAACATTAGTTTTCGTACATTTTTCAGAGGCAGTAGTGTTTATCATATTTTTACTATTTTTAAGTTTGTTAAAGCCAAATGTTGAATTGAGGCTCAAAGAGGCAATAATTTCTTCATCCATTGGGTTATTCATGAGCTTCATATTCGATGCTACATTAACGATATTTTCGCTTCCACAACTAGAATTATTATTCCTAATGGCAGTATGCATAATTTCTATGTTTTTAACACGTTTAGAGAAAATACCAAAAATCAAATTTACATCGTTCTCTTACTGGTTTACATCAAGTTTATGCATAATATATATCTGGCTAATAATAGCATGGTTCATCACAGCTAAGGATTTTAGTGTAACTTATGTTTCGACAGTACTAGGGGTGCCTTGGCAATTCTATCCAGTAATTTTAGGGCTTAGTGGATTATTTGCTATTCCAGCATCTCTTTTAATTATAAAATATTATTCAAAGCATCCTATTATAATCTTCATTTTCCTGCTCGTCTTTATAATTCCGTTTGGAAGAGTTATCACATATCTAAACATCAATATTTTAGATACTGGTTACTGGGAGAGAAGGTTTATACCGATAGCTTATGCTGCAACTTCGCTTTTAGCACCCATATCTATCCTTGAATTATTGAAGCATGCTCAGGCGAAGAAAAATAGCATAGTTGCCATCTTATTAGTAAGCTGCTTAGTTATTTCTGGTATTACATCTACTTTTTTAACATTAGACTTACAAAATTATTATACAAGCAGATATGCTTTGGGAAAAGATGATTTGAGAGTTATAGATGTGCTTAATAGTTTACCTGCAGATAAAGTTTTACTAACCGTTACAGGCAGTTCTCTATCAGTTGCAGGGTTTACGCCTTGCAGTTGGCTGATAAATTATTATCGTTATCAAATTTGGTCTGCAAAATATCCTGAACTACCCCTAAACGTACTTTACTCTATGAACCGGCCTGTTTGCCTGTTCTTAAGAGAACAAGATTTACAAGAGATTAACAGAAAATATGCGTCAAGCTACTTGAACATTCATTTCTTACCTGTATTCATGGAAAGTTGCTTAAGAAAAGGCACAAATGTTATGTTGCTACCGGAGATGACTGCGCCATCTTCCTATAGCACGACAATGCTCGTCCTACCTAAAGAACACGATCCCTCTATATGGTATTCATATGATGTATTGTCACTAGCGAATTACAACTATACAACTGTTCTGATAGATGATATTGCCATGCTCTCTAAGGCAGAGACGCTAATAGCCCCAACTGAAGATATAGCTATACAGCTTATTCAATACAAAGAGTTATTTAACCTTAAGTTTAAAAACCTATTAGTGTTAAATCTGAATGGGTATGGTAAACTGGCTGCTAACTATTTTTCTGGTGCGCAAATGAACTTGTCTTTAGACAGAGAATCAGAAAGGATGGCTCATCTTTTCATAGACGGATCGCAGACAAATAACATTACTTTAATAGTGTCTCCACTAGAATTTGAAATACGTTCTATTACTAATGGAAAGATTTTCACTTTATTAGATGAGGACATATATGGTTGGCTATGTACTGGAATGGGCTCAGGAAATATAAGTGCTCCGAAGATTAGTGTAAATTACGAAAATAAAATGGTTGGAAATGCCTCTATTAATATAGACGTAGGCTCAGGAAATTATGCTCAATGGCAAATCGCAAAAACTTTTCCTCAACCTATTAACGTTAAGGAATTTGACTTTATCTCATTCTATTGGTATGGACGTGGGGACGGCAAGGAATACGTGCTGCATTTTCACTCAACACCCCCAAGCAATTACTGGTACTGCTTCAAAGATACTTGGTATGGGTGGAAAAAAGTGTTAATTCCTATGCATATTCCAGATGGAGTATATACATTAAACGGCGTTTACTTTGCAAAGGCAACAAATGGAAACCCATCATGGAGCGATATTAGGAGAATTGAAATAAGAAATTCAGGATCCAACCTCAATGTAAATGGCACATTTCTAATTGATAATTTCGGTTTTGAATCAAGCCTAAATATAAATGTTAATCTTATCATAAAAGCACCTGTTGAAGCTTTCAGATTACTTAATTTCAATGGTGAAAGTTGGAGTGAAATTTTCGAATTAAAGCCAGGTTTTACACTACAAACTTCCAACTTTACTCTAATTAACGGCATGAAATCTCAAATTTTACTTGGAGAAAAACCCTCCTTAAGTGCAAGTATGACGAAAGAACAAGATGATTACTACATAAAAATCTCTATCAGATTGCCACCATACGCGGGTGACACACACTTCAGCTCGGCCAGAATGAAGATTATCCCGATAATTTCAAGAGTTAATGTAAAAGAGATAACTGATGGAAGAACTTCCATTTTACTCCCAAAGGAAATCTCTGTTACTCCACTCATTGCTAATAAAAATGTTATTTCCTGGTATAATGGAGAAAGGAGAGTGCCATTTGCTCTCACAGATAATTTGGATGATCTTAGGCTTATTTACATCAATATTTTCCCTCTTATTTCAGACATACGTTCAAATAGTAGTAATTATGAAATTCTTGGTAAGGTTTTGGATGTTAGCGACATAAATAGTTTTATTCAAAAAGCACAAAGAAGATCCGAGAACCCAGTCCAAGGAAATCTAGCGGCTTTTCAAAAAATCGAATTTGAAGGTGATGCAATCATACACTCTAACTCTTCCATAATCATTGAAAGTATGAATGATAACTTAGAGTTAAGGTGCAACAGCATAAGAATACCGAACATCTCGAGAATTACTTTACTTCAAGAAGGAAACATACTAAAAATGAAGGAAGGACATATATATCAAGGTTATGGTTTCTATTCAAATATGTATACAACTAGTTTGACGATTAGTACTGACAAAATAACTATAGGAAAATGCTTTTTAGAATTTAATAACGGGAGTTCCAAATTAATTGATATTAATGCACACGAAATAAAGATTGCGGGTACTTCTAACGTGCTGATGAGACAGCCAACCATTGATATAGAAGGAAACTGCAGTCTCTCTAAACTATACACTTTTGCTCTTTTATATAAGAGTATTGGAATAACAGGATATGATACAAAAATACAAGGTAAACTCATTTTAAACATAGTTTATGGAGATGTTTTTACTGTGGCAAACAATTTTATCTTCTACGGGAAAATAATCAGCGATTATAAAAAATATAACTATGATGAACTATACCCTCTAAAACAATCACTTCATGTACTTATCATAATCTGCCTGTTATACCTAAGTACTTTCGTAGTAAATAAAATCCATAAATGAGAAAGCATAAGCTAATTATATTCCTCATAAAACAGAAAATATTGAAAGACTTAGGAGCTGGGTGATTAGTTTGGGTAAGGAAAAAATAATCTTAATAGGACTTGATGGTTGTGATTTTAGAATATTAAAGCCATTAATAGAAAAAGGATATTTACCTACATTTTCTGAACTCTTAAAGAACGGGTGTCATGGAACTTTAATATCGACCCTACCGCCAAATACACTACCAGCTTGGACGAGCATATTTACTGGCGTTAATCCGGGTAAACACGGAATAACAGATTTCATCATTAAAGAAAATGGGCAATATAATATCGCTAATACTCGCTATAGAATGGTGGATAGCTTATGGACAATTCTTAGTAGGCGTAATGTGGAACAGATAATAATTAATGAACCAGTTACATTTCCTCCGGAAAAAATAAAGGGGATAATGCTTACAGGCTTTTTAACACCTCTTCAAGAAAGGAGAAAGAATTTTGCTTATCCTTCCTCAGTGATGGATGAAATAGAGAAAGTTTCTAATGGCTATAAAACGGAATTACCATTTGGATTTGAAGAAATAATTGCCAAGAGCAAGGATAAAGGCTTTCAGCTCATTTCGGAAGTTGCTGAAAATATCATAAGGACTACAAAATATCTAAGCAAGAATTATGATTGGCAATTACTAGCAACTATAATTACTTCAACCGATAGGTTGCAACATTTCTACTTTAATGATTTTGAGTACATAAGTTCCCACTACAAGCTTTTAGATAATTTTCTTAATGAAGTAATTAGTCATGAAGCCGAAGCAAATATACTTATAGTTTCAGATCATGGTTTTGGGCCTTTAGAAAAATGTTTTTACATAAACACATGGCTTAAAGATCAGGGCTTGGCGTCTGAAAATCGAAATTTGCTAAATGTTACTTTATCTAAATTTGGAATTACATATCCAAAGCTCGTCTCTATGCTGATGAAGATGAAGCTTTATAATTTTTTAGCCAAAATTACGCCGATATCAGTAAAACGTTCTATTCCTACAGATAGCTATAGTGCTACAATAGATTTCATAAACAGCAAAATTATTTATCCTTCAATAAATGGTGGTTTATTTATTAATAACCCCAACATAAATAAGGACGTCTCGACGCTTGTTAAAGCATTGTTATCGATAACTTTTAATGGGGAAAATCCCATTAAACACATTTACTTCAGAAAGGAAGTGTTATGGGGACCTTATGCTTATCGGGGAGCAGATATTTATTTAGTGCCAAAATATGGTTATGAGATATCCCCTAGGCTTGTTCCGTTGTACTTATCGCCTCCATTAAAGTTTGGTGATATAAGATCAGGTACTCATAGGCCTGAGGGCATATTTATTGCCTACGGCCCCGACATTTCCCGAAACATCCAGCTTAAAGAGCCTCTATTCACATGGGATGTAGCTCCATTAATACTTCATATGTTAGGTTTGCCTATTCCAAGTTATATGGATGGATGTGTTAGGAAAGAAATATTTAGGGAGGGTAGTGAGCCTGCTGTTAATTTTGTAAAATATGAATATGGAATAGGACGAGAATGGGTTAAGTCACGTTTAAATAAGCTTAGGAAAAAGGTCGTTTAGGAATAGTAGCTAGAATGTATTTGATGCAAAGCTGAATTTTAAAGAATAAATGAAATGATATTGTAATGAAAATTCTGTAAATCGAGCCTTTTTACATAAGCTTCTTAGATTATGGATTGTATATTGTAATTTTTCATTCGTAATGAGGATTTCTTAAGACTTATGTAAATACTTTTACATGGCTTTAGTAGGCTTTATAAACTTTATGAGAAATTTGTGGTATTTGTATAGAAAATAAAGTATAAATTAAGATGTCTTAGTCTACTTTTTATCCCTCATGGTTTTGGCTGTATTTAGGAGGTTCCCGTAATATGTAACTCTAAATTTAGAACATTTGTTATGTCATGAGTTCAATTCAATTCATCATGACGACATTAACCTTTTAGGAACAAACCGTAATGCTATTCTCTGCCCATATAAGTTCTGAGGACGAGATAATTTGTGCCTTGAACTCCAGAGTTATTCTACATAGGCTTCTTCCATATCTATTTTAGAAGAGATAGATCCTAGACTTAAAGTTACAGTAGATAATAGTAAATGAAAAGATTTATATAATTATATGTAATTAAATTTTAGTACAATTATGAGGAGGAAGTATACTACTGTGTCTATACCGACCACGCTTTATGAGCGGATTAAGAATGTTATGGAGGGTACTGGTTTTAAGAGTGTGAGTGATTATGTGACTTATGTTCTTAGGGAGGTTGTGGCTATGCATGAGATGGAGAGGATGTCTAAGCCTTTTAGTGAGGAGGATGTTAAGCGTATAAAGGAGAAGCTTAAAGCTTTAGGTTATTTGTAGGAGGCGTTTGTTGTGGTTTCTATTCCGCATGGGGGGAAGCTTGTAAATCGTGTCGCAAGGGATAGAAAGAAGCTTCTAGAGGAGGCAAATGAGCTCCCATGTATTGAGATAGGGCTTGACAATGCTTTGGATGTTGAGAATATTGCTTATGGTGTCTATAGTCCTTTGGAGGGTTTCATGAATTATGGTGAGCTTTCATCTGTTTTGGAGGATATGAGGCTTCCAAGTGATGTACCTTGGACTATACCCATAGTTTTGGATGTGGATGAAAAGGCTATAGCGTCTATTAGGGAGGGTGATGATGTAGTTCTTAAGTATTCTGGTGAGCCTATAGCTATTATGACTATTGAGGAGGTGTATAAGTTTGATAGGAGGCTTTATGCTCAAAGGGTTTTTGGCACTCTTGACTCAAATCATCCTGGAGTTTCTAAAGCCTTAGGTATGAGGGACTTTTTAATTGGTGGACCCATAACTCTTATACATGAGATACCTAACCCATATGAGAAGTATACTTTGAGACCTGTTGAGACTAGGGTTTTGTTTGAGGAGAAGGGTTGGAGAACTATAGCTGGTTTCCAGACTCGTAATGCACCCCACTTGGGGCATGAGTATATTCAGAAGTCTGCCCTAGTCTTCACGGATGGTTTATTCATAAATCCCGTTATTGGGAGGAAGAAGAGTGGAGATTTTAGGGATGAAGTTATCTTAGCGGCTTATGAAGCTCTCGTTAAAAACTATTATCCTAAGGATACTGTTGTTCTGAGTATATTACGTTATGAGATGAAGTATGCAGGTCCAAGGGAGGCTATACATCATGCTATTATACGTAAAAACTTCGGTTGTACACATTTCATAGTTGGGAGAGATCATGCGGGCGTGGGAAACTATTACAAGCCGTATGAGGCGTGGGAAATATTTAAGGAGTTCCCCGATTTAGGCATAACGCCACTATTCGTCAAAGAATTCTTCTATTGTAAGAAATGTTATGGGATGGCTAATGATAAAACATGCCCCCACACCGAAGAACATAGGGTGAGATTCAGCGGAACGGAAATAAGACGTATGCTTTTAAATGGTGAAAGACCTCCACCAGAGTTTATGAGACCAGAAGTTGTTGATGTTATTTTAAAGTTTGAAAAACCTTTCGTGGAGGATTGAGTATGCGTAAAGTATTGGTTATAGGTTTAGATGCAGCATCGCCGGAGCTTGTCTTTGAAAAGTTTAGAGAAGATCTTCCAAACCTAACGTTTATGGCTGAAAATGGTTTATATGGGAGGCTTAGATCATGCCATCCACCTATAACAATACCAGCATGGATGGTCATGGTTACGAGCATAAACCCCGGAAGATTAGGCCTCTACGGCTTCAGACATAGAAAGGAACACTCATACACTGAAATAACATTGCCAAGCTCCCTATCAGTTAAAGAGAAGCGTATTTGGGATTATATAGGTGAGGCTGGCGGTAAGGTATGCTTAGTGGCTATTCCACCCACATACCCACCTCAACCAGTTAACGGATGGCTAGTATCATGCATGATGACACCTGATACGAAGAGGCAATACACGTATCCAATGGAACTTAAAAGCGAAATAGAGTCACTGGTTGGAGAATACATTATAGACGTCCCATTTAGAAAGGAGGAACGTGAATCTGTCTTGAAAGAAATATATGTTATGACTGAGAAGAGGTTTAAACTCATCAAATATCTATTAACAAGCAAGCCTTGGAACTTCTTCATGCTAGTTGAAATAGGCTTAGATAGAATTCAACATGCATTCTGGAAGTACTTCGATAAGGAACATCATCTTTATGAACCTGGAAACAAATTTGAGAATGTTATTAGAGACTACTATAAGTATCTAGACCATGAAATAGGTGAAGTAATGAAACTTGTAGATGATGATACTATCATAATGGTTGTCTCAGATCACGGGGCTAAGAGGATGAAGGGAGCATTCTGCATAAACGAGTGGCTAATAAAGGAGGGTTATTTGAAGCTTAAGGAAGAACCAAAAGGTGTAGTGGAGCTTGAGAAAGCTGAAGTGGACTGGAATAAGACTATAGCATGGGCTTGGGGAGGATACTACGCAAGAATATTTATAAACGTTAAGGGTAGGGAAAGGAATGGTGTGGTTGACCAAAGAGACTACGAGTCTATTAGAGAGCAGTTAAAGAAGGAAATTGAAGATATAAGAGGACCAAACGATGAGAAATGGAATACAAAAGCCTACAAGCCTGAAGAACTATACCCAGTATGCAATGGAGACCCACCAGACTTACTAGTTTACTTTGACGATCTCTACTGGAGGGCTGCTGGAACTATTGGACATAATACACTTTACCTTCCCGAGAACGATACTGGACCCGATGATGCCGTACACGACTATGATGGAATATTCATCTTATATGATCCAAGGAAAGGGATGAGTGGCAAGGTTAACATAACGATCTACGATGTCGCTCCAACCATTCTAAAGCTTATGGGCCTACAAGTCCCAAGAAGCATGGAGGGTAAAGCTTTGGAGGAGGTTATATGACCGACAGAGGCTTCGTGGTATGGCTAACGGGCTTACCATCCTCTGGAAAGACCACAATAGCGAAGAGGCTTGAAAGATACCTGCGAAGTAGAGGGTTTAAAGTGGAGCTTTTAGATGGAGATGATGTTCGAAAATGGCTTAGCCCCGAGGCAGGCTTCAGTAGGGAGGATAGAGAGAGGCATTTAAGAAGGGTAGCGTACGTCTCAAAGCTTCTAGCCAGAAATGGCGTAGTAGTTATAGCTTCATTCGTCTCACCTTACAGGAATGTGAGAGATGAAGCTAGGCGGATGATTGAGGGTGAGGGGCTTAAATTCATAGAGGTCTACGTTAAATGTAGCTTGGAGGAATGTATGAGACGAGACTCCAAAGGCCTATACGAGAAAGCGCTCAGGGGTGAGATAAGGGACATGACAGGTGTTCAAGACGTATACGAGGAACCTTTAAACCCTGAGGTTTTAGTGGACTCTGAAAAACAAGACCCTGATAAATGCGTTGAAGAAATAGTCGGTAAGCTTAGGGAATTTAACCTCATATAAAGGTGATTTTATGTATTCTGAAATAATATTCTTCGTGACGGCAGGGTTTATAGCTGAACTGATAGATGGAGCTCTCGGAATGGCCTATGGCGTTAGTTTAACGACCCTTCTACTATGTATGGGCATACCGCCTTCCACAGCGAGCATGAACGTACATGCATCTGAAATATTCACAACAATAGCCTCTGGGCTATCCCATTTGAAGCTTGGAAATGTGGATGGAAAGCTGTTTAAGAGGCTCGTATTCCCAGGGGTTGTGGGAGGAGTTTTGGGAGCATATGTATTAACTTCAACACCAATTGAGATAATTAAGCCAGCTGTGACTATATATCTGCTCGTAATGGGCTTAATAATACTAATAAAAGCCTTCAGAAAGATGGAGGCTAAGAAGATTGTTAAAGAAGCCCCAATCCTAGCATTACTCGGAGGATTTCTTGATGCAGTAGGTGGAGGTGGATGGGGGCCAGTAGTGACATCAACTTTAGTTGCCAGGAGTGGAAACCCAAGAGTATCCATAGGCTCAGTAAACCTCGCAGAATTCTTCGTAACTATAAGTGAAGTTGCAACATTCGTAGTCTTTCTAGGCACTATAGACTTACTCATTGTAGCATGCCTACTTACAGGGGGAATTATAGCCGCCCCACTCGGAGCATATCTATGCAAAAGGATTCCCGCAAAAACACTAATGATAATGGTTGGCATACTGATAACCCTTTTAAGTATAAGAAACCTATACTTATTAGTAGGCTAAGTGTGACTGATCATGCCAGAAGATAAAGTCCCAGTATACATATCTAAAAAGATCTACGAAGAAGTTAAGAAAAGAGTTGACGAAAGCGAGGGTGAATTTAAAAGCGTGGAAGAATTCGTCGAATATGTTCTAATAGAGCTCCTGAAAGAAGAGGAGGAAACGCCATATACATCTGATGAAGAGGAAGAAATAAAGAGGAGGCTTAGGGCATTAGGATATATAGGATAGAGATAAAAGATAGATATAATTTTCATTTTTTAATAACCACTAATTATCTTGATGAAAATACTAGTGAAAATTAAGTTACATGATAATGAGGAAATTTAGTATGGGTGATTATGGTTTGTTTGTTGGTGAGAGAACTGTTGTTTTTGGTTATGTTTATCTTACTGTTCAGAATGTTTTATCTACATTTATTGGTGTTTTGGGGTATTCCTTTTTGACAAGGTGTGTGAGTCAGGTTGATGTTGG
>Ga0326760_1001346_pt1 | contig 11057 bp, 7 predicted proteins | sample GCREP_S_FD_207668 | JGI IMG/M metagenome (GOLD analysis project Ga0326760, IMG submission 207668) | Hot spring sediment microbial communities from Geyser Creek Basin, Yellowstone National Park, WY, United States - GCR.EP_S | ecosystem: Environmental > Aquatic > Thermal springs > Near-boiling...
AGCTGACAAGCTTCATTGAGGACGCCAGCAAACAATTGATTAGAGCAGCTCGAACACTCAAAGACCCTAAAAACATAGTGCAAGTCGCTTACTGGTGCAAGGAGATAAAGACCTCTGAATGCATATGTAGAGAAGCAGCTATAGCAACACTCTACAGCATTAACAACGATGTGAAGAATAAAATTAAAAACATTATTGAAACGAAAATGAAGAACGAGGGTATCAAATGCATCGTTGAGGTTTACGACATAAATGACGTTTTAAATAACTTACATAGGCTTAAAGATAAAAAGAAGTATCGTGAAATGTTTGTAACAATAAATAGAATTCTTGAGACCACGGCAGAGAGTTAGTATGCATTGAATTATATTGAATATTACTGAATTTCTTAGTATGACTGTTGTTCTTTATTATGATTAGAAGGGGTGTTTCTCGATTTAATAGATGTTTACATCTAAAATATTGTTCTATTCTTTGATGAATGAGGGTTCCATAATTGATATGTCATGTGGCTCTACCTGCTTTGTGTATACTGATGAGAACCACGATGCCCATATGACTCCAGGCCTAGTTATTTCCTTTATTAGCTGCTTGAGCAGCTCCCACGTTATTGGCCTGTACCTCTTCTCTAAGAGCCTTTTGTTCAGTTCTTCAAACAGTCCTTCCCTGCCCCAAACCTCCTTGTTTCCAAGCGGTATTGGTGCTCCATAGCAAACGCCATACTTTATTGAATAGTGGTAACAATTAACGGGGTTCCAGCCGAGCTTTGCTGAGAGCTCTAGGTAAACCTCTTCAAGTAGTGATAGTATTGTTGAAGTGTCTGGAACGCGATACCCTCTTTGGGCCAGTTCCTGTAGTGCATGTTCAGGCACACCCCTTATTCTCTGAATGCTCTCCCTATACCCAGCTAGAGACCTCACGTCTTTGCCCAGGATCTTGAGAACGTCATCAATGCTTTCAATACTCACTCTACTATCTAGAAACACTATGTATGGATATGACTCTGCAACCCCCTGCTTCCTCCTATACGGCTCCCAAATAACTCTTGACAACTTCTCACTCCTCTCAATCTCTTCTTGAGTCACATTCACGGGGTACTTATCAACAACTATGGTTACATAGCACTCACTAAGCCCCTTCTTAGATTTTCTCACCGGCAGAATTACGATTATGTCTCCTCTCTTTATACTTCTCCAATACTTCTCAGCACCACTCCTCGGCACACCCCACAAATGGACATAGCCACGATCATCAATAGCCTCTTTAGGTACTGAAACACCTAAAATACTCTCAACAAGACTCTTCTCAACACCGCCAACAACACTCCTACCAATATTTCTTTCAGACCCTCTAGCTATGTAAACGTCAACACTCATTTCTCTGCACCTCTCTACATAATATGCCTTTTATATCTTGTTTAATAATTTTGTTTAATAATAAAGTTGTGAGCTGCATTACTACTAACCTTAGAAAGCACATAACTTATTATTCTCTACTTAAGTAGAACACCATGTTCTTATAGCAGTTGCTAAGATCTTCATAAATCCTCTGGCACAGAACATCATACGACACTCCAATTAGTTGAATAGGTAACCCCTTTGTATAGAGTAGCATTAACGACACAGGAATGTAGCATTGCTGTGGGTTTTTGACCTCATCAAGATTTCTCATCATTTTCGATATAAAGTCTACTACCCCAGCAAAGGGCTTTGATAAGAGAGTTTGCTTCACGAATTCTTTTGGTGAAAGCTTGAGTACATTAGGGTCTAGAAGCTCTACAGTGAGAGGGTTTTCTGCTAAGGGCAAGGCCTTCTTCTGTAGTGATAATGCATTAACAAGTGCTCTAATTATCCGCCTATCTTCATCGCTTAAGACAGGCACTTCATCTATATTTACAATGCGTCTACGCCCTTTATATAGAAATTCCACTAATATGGTGTAGATTCTTAAGAATGTTGGGGGTGGAGTACTTAATAAATCTCTAAACACCTGCCACACTATGGCATCATAGAGCGTGTGTTCTGCTATTGCCAAACTCTTGCCTGACTCAAGGACTATGCTCAAATCCTCCTTATCCACATCAACAGCTGCTACGCCTACACCTAAACCCTTTAGCGTTTGGAACAATGTATATTCTCTCTTCCTAAGCTTTTCAACTTCATTTATAGGCACAACAACATATGTTGGTGCGTAAAGGCTGTATCTATATAACTGACCCAGAGACTCCCACTTAAGAGTTACCTTAACTTCAAATATTGTAACCGTGTGAAGATCTTTACATATTTGCTCCTGAGATAGCATTACAATGTCAGGTGTGTAAAGAGTTATGGCAATGTATGTAAACCCTATGAACCCATCAGCACAGCCCCCATAAGCTTTATAAAGAGCCTTGGCAACCCTTTGCTGAAGAACATGTTCAGACCTTAAGCTCAATTCCTTTCACACTAAGCAATAGCATATTAGAGCCACTCTTTACACAAGGTTGAGAATCTTTAGGATCTCCCTTATCTCTGAATCCTCTTCATCTTCTGAAGTGATATAGGAGAGAAGCTCATTTCTTATGTACAAGTAGAATGCTGCAAGCCTTCCCCACTCTCTCACAGAGTCTCCAAATACAATTTTACGCTTCAGTTTTTCACCAAGCTTCATAAACCATATTGAGGCTCTGGGCTCAACAAGTTTGCTATATGGAGTGTTCTGAGAAGTGAAGTGCAAGACTATTACATTGTGTATTTCAAGCTTCTCGCCATCTATTGTTACCCCCTCCTGCAAGTACTTTGCAATAGGCTGCAGGTCTTCTGCTGTGATAGTCTGCTTAGCGACAACATATAAAATGGTGTTCTTACCGCCTACATTCATGAGGAGAGCGTTTCGGTCTATGGGTCCAACCCACATAATGTTATACTTTGAACCATGCTTATTCCATATATATGACAGAATCTCCCTAATCACCATAGGAGCTCTCATTGGGTGATAAGGTAGTATCTCCTCTAAGCTTCTTTGCCATAGATAGAGCTTTTTATCTATTACGAGCCTCACAATAAATGAGTCAATTCTTTCAAATCTATCCTTACTCTTCTCAAGTAATTCATATGCCCAGGAACAGACATTTCTCTGAATACCGCCAGACAGCCTATGAATTTCAACTATGGCATCGTCTGTAAATGGGTACGTTGGATTCGCCTTAACCTCCTCCTCAAGGCCATACCTCTTTACAAGCTCTGGATCACGGGCCTTCTCAAGGTACTTTGCAATAAACACCCCTACATCTTCAGGCTTTAGAGCTGTAAGCCTTATACTCTCTATACCTGTCATAGAAGGCCACTTAGCTATAATTTCACCCCAAGCAGGCTCTACAACTGAGATTCCTAGTGCATAGCGCTTTTCAATCATTGCTGAGAGCTTGCCTCTCAAAATCTCGACAAATTCGTGGATTTGCGCTTCATCATGGCTAATATTCCTGTAAGTCTCTTCAAGTTGGTCTAAAGCTATATAGATAATGTAGCCATTGTCAACAAGGTTTCTAACCCTCTGCCTCGCAGCTTCAATCAAGTCAGCTAATTTCCTACTAGAGACTGGCACTCCCAGCTCATTACAAAGCCTTTTAACGAGATCTTCATTATTTGAAGGTGCCTTAATGTATACAAACTTGGTCTTGTCAACACCATACAACTGCCTCAACAGCTTGAAGAAGTATAGAAGGAATAGTGTCTTGCCCGTACCCCAAGGACCAACAACAGCAAAACTAACAGTAGTATTGTGAATAGCCTTAGCATACTCCTCTAACCTCCTCTTCTCATAATCGAACAGGATAACATCTAGCTTCTCTGGTTCATTACGATACTGCTCAGCTTCAGCTCTAGGGAACGGGTTGAATTTCAAACCGTAGCGCTCAACCATCTCCCATACCCAGTTAGCTGTAGTAACAGTGTGAGAGGTAATAAGGTTTAGCAATAGCCTAAGTGCACGTTATGGTGATGTTTGTGGAGTATTGGTGTAAGGTGTTTGTAGGTGTTGTGAAGAGGTAGAAAAGAATTTATTGCCAACCTTATTTAAAGAGTTTTATAAGTTGTGGGGCTCTTGAAATTATGAATCATAGAATGCTTATTAGGTTTTGGGGTAGGAAACCCTACTCCATTGCTAAAAAGCTTATCGATTCTTCAGACTCCACGATTGTCGATCCTTTTGGTGGCTCTGGTTCCATTGTTCTAGCAGCTCTTGAAATGGATAAGAAGGTTGTTTACTCCGATATAAACCCCTATGCATGGCTTGTTGCACACGTTCACATAGCTGGTGCTGATGCAAATGAGTTCCTCTCTACGGCTCTTAAGGTTCTTGATAGTGCTTCTAGGGCTTTGGTGTTTACGAGCTCTGCTAAGCTTCCAAATGATTACCTTTACTATCGTGGAATTCCATTCCTTAAGAAGAGAAATTTTGGGAGAGTGAGTGAGTTCTTCTCTTTAGAGAATAGGAGGAAGCTCAGAGTAATTCTATCATCTATAGATTCTGTAGAGGCTAGCCCAAGGACAAAGCTAGCGCTATACCTAACGTTTTGTGCAGCCCTATTTCCAGCGTCATACATGAAGAGGTGTGGTGCTGGAAGCTGGGGAGTACCAAGCTACTGGGTACCAGAGAAAAGATGTCCTGAGGACGCTTTAGAAGCTTTTGAAAAAGCAGTTAAGAGGTTCTATGCGTTTTTCAAGTCTAGGAAATTCTATAGCGTGTGCTACACACCAACATGCGATGCAGATATGAGAATTCTCCTCTGTAACGCACTGACAATTAGATACAGAAGTGACTGGACGTTGATCACAGACCCTCCACACGCTGATGAGATACAGTATGCAGAGCTATCATACTTCTACTGGGCATGGCTAAAAACATCGAGGTTTCCACAACTCGTTAAAAGTCTATCAGGAAAAACACCAAGACTCTACATGTCAAAAGAAGTTATAGTAAATGAGAAGAGAAGCAAAACACTCAATTCATACTTAAACGACCTAGAGGCGTTCATGAGAAGGACAGCTATGCTGAAAAAGAAGGTTCTAATACTACATGAAGAGGATAGGAGGATAATAGAGAAAATAATTGAGCTAGCAAAGAATGTATGGGGCAGCATAAGGGTTGATGTCATTGATATAGAGGAGCAGAGGAACATAGGGCCTAGAGGAAGTAGAGAATACACAATAATTTATAGCAGTTAAGGTACGAAGCTGCACTACAATACACGAAGTGCATACATCAATTATTTTTAACACTTTTAAAGACTTTAAGAAGAGTATTACTTGGTGTTGGCTTGCCGCCATCACCTAAGGAGATTAGGTGTTATCAGCTTCTTGTAAAGAAGCAGCTTGAATACTTTAGAACTCCTCAAAATAACAATATTATTGAATACCTTGTCTACACCCTTAACTCCCCTAGCACAGCACTTACAGATATATCTAAGCCGAGTCTGGGCTACAAGTATACAATTTACGATATTGCAAAGGATCATGAGCTCTCGAGCTGTGTAGATGTATTGCAAGGGCTAATATCTAAGGGCGTGCTGATAGAGCTTGGCAAAATCAATGGTACAACCCTCTACACTACGCTTCACGGAGATGTGGTGTTCAGGGTTATACGTGGTCGCGCTTATGAAGACTACTTAGATGGTAGGTGGGTGGGGCACTACATCGTTGAGTATGAGGAGTCCAGGCTACCAAATTTTAATGCTGTTAAACTGGAGAAGTTAAAGGAGTTGCTAGTAATGTTCTTTGACCGACAGGGTGTAGATCACAACAAGTCTGTTACTGCTGCCGAGGCTATAGTTGAGGGCTTAGAAAAGGCGGGGTTTAGGTCATTAGCAGTATGGCAGTACAAGGCCATTGAGAGCATACTTCTAGGGGCAGAAGATTACTACGTCGTTGACGCTCCTACAGCAACAGGCAAAACCCTAGTATTCATGATCCCAGCAATAGCTTATGCACTCGTAAAAAAGTTGCATTACGTACATAGAACCATTGCTGAGGCTCTTAACAGCAGCTCGCTACTTGTTTATCCACGGAAATCCCTTCAAAAACAACAGTTAGAAATACTCCTAAAGATTTTGCACCATGTGAATGATCGCCTTAGTCAGAAGCTAAAGGTAGAGTTATCTGTTGCAATTGATAAAGGGGCTACAGAAGAGCAGGAATATAGTGAGAAGGAGATTGCAGATATCGATCTGGGTAATGGTTTACATGGTAAGCTAATACAGGTTCGCACTAAGGTGGGAGACTCTAGGTACGTAAAGTTAGAGACTTTTCTGGATCTAGGCAATGGTCAGAGAACATCGTTGCCTTATTTCAAAGGAATGGTTCTGCATTTTCAGGATCGCGAATACATCTTGTCTCAGAGGCCAGACATTCTAATAACTAATCCATGGACAATTAGAGAGAGGATTAAGAGCACAAAGTCTGAATTTCAAGATGCATATATTGGAAGACTATTTATAGTGTTTGATGAGGCTCATGTATATATAAACATTAACTATCTTGACCTTGTAGCCGCTCTCAAGCTATACAGGAACGTATTGTTTTCTAGAGTAGGGGATAGAATAAGGTTCGTTCTGTCCTCAGCAACGATACCTTTAAGAGACAAGAGAGGGTTGGTTCGGTGGGTACTCGGTCTCTGCAAAGACTCTAATTGCTCATCCTATGACATAGACCTTAACAAGGTCTCGCTACTTGATTATGATAAGCTTGAGCCTGATAATCCAAGCAAGGTATTGAAGATTATTGTAACCCTTCTACCCTATAGATTATCCATTGAAACTCTTGTACAAGGCGTAATACAAGTTCTTGCAACAGCATTGATGTCTAGACATCTAAAGGCTATTGTATTCGTTGATAGTATCTCAGAGGTTTCAACACTTAGGAAGTATATCGACACTATCTTCCATCATAGAGAAGGCGTAGAGATATGTGATCACATACTCAATGTTAGTTGCATGTACAGTAAAGGCGTCACAATAAGCTCTAACCTAGTCAGGTCATCTTTAGATACGAGACCTAATACCTATGATGATTATAGCTGGAGTCACCTAGCCCCTGTAGCAGCTCTGCTCAATAAGTATGTAAATAATTTACTAAGCACCATACAGAGAGCAGCTGATACCATTAAGGAACATCATGGGGCTTTAAGTGATGATGTAAGAAGAACCGTAGAACAAGGATTTGCAAAAGGGCTCTACAAGATATTACTAGCTACTTCAACTCTTGACCTAGGTGTCAACTTTGATGATGTAACATTTATTGTTCAGTACAAGGAACCTATATCTGATGAAGCACTTATTCAAAGAGTTGGCAGAGCAGGTAGAAAGGATGAATCATTCAGAATAGCTATGGCATTCTACATACCAACATATACTCCCATGCTAATTCAGGCACTAACCTCAAAGCAAGTTGCTTCACCCTCAAGTCTATCGTCACCAACGATACTACTTCCTCACCCAGCAATTGTTCACAGGCTATTCAATGTTGAGAACTTAGAGTATGATATAAAGCGGAGGCTCTTTGAAAGCGTAGTAGTATCTGGATCTATAACCCTACAACAGCTTCTAAATGCCGCTTTAAGTAATATAATTACTATCTTGAGTGGGAAGTATGGGGTCTTCGCACTTCTTGATCGTAAAATCATGAAGCAAATAAGAAATATCATCAGAAATGTTAAGAGTGTAGAAAGGAATGTAATAGAGAAAGCAAAGTCATTACTTAATGCTTGTAAGCCTAGAGGTGCTGTAATTGGTTCTACATCAGCAGAGATCATAAGTAGATACATCAAGGATTGGATTAAAGAGTTGAGAAACATATTTGATGAACATGCAGAACTTGGAGTAGGTTTAGCGCTTCTAACTCCTGATGAAGCCAAAGAACAGCTAAAGATGTTTATGCAGAAAATTAGTGAGTGGATCAGTAAGAAACCCCAGACTTTCTTTATTGGTAATAATATAGCATTTTTGTTACCAGCTTCAGAGGAGTCTCAATTACGGCCAGTAATCGATTTGTCAAAAATTCGAGATGTCAACATGTGTAAAGGCAGCATTGAAGCTTTTAAAAACCTTATTGATGAATTGATAAAGAGCATTGAGTCGCTTCTTGAATTCCTGCAAAAAGTAAATGATTTAAGGCCTTTCATAGTAGTGCTGCACAGACGCTGGCCAAGAAAATCCACACAAATCAATGTTACACAGAATAGTTTTGAGATCGTGTGGCATTTTGAGGGTTTGAGAGAGTATGTTCTTGAGCTTATTAGGGTTCTTATTGGTATGGTTCCGTACTATGAAGCTGATAGTATAGAGCTTAGCATTAGGTGACTAAATTATGAGCACTGTTTACAGCTACTATTCACGTCAAGGTTTAGCAGCTCTCTATGCATTCACACCATTTAAGATAATCTTTACCTCACCTTCTGTACAGAGTGTTGGAGATGCAACTATTATGACCTTCTGGTACCCAAAGGGGACGATAGGGTTCTTCTGCGAAAATGCTGATGTCCAGCTCCTCTCTAAACCTGTTCAGAAAATTGTTAGTGATGGGAAGTGCAAGCATTTTAGGGAGTTGTGGAGAGTTCCACTACGTGAGAAGATAGGTGACAAGATTTACATATACAGGGAGTTTCCAGCAATTAGGTTCTCTTCACAAGACAAGAAGTATGTAATCATAATTAATAGAACATTTCTAGAGTATTTGAAGGGCAAGGTATCCGAGGATAAAGCTAGAGAGGCTATAGAAAATTCCTATAAGAGGAGCTCCTTTGTTCTAGCGGAGTTCAGCTATGAAAGTGTTAATAGACCGAACTTCTGTCGCCTTGGCATTGTACTTCTAACACATAGGCAGTCATGTCCATTGATTAATGTGTGCCCTAGGCGACCATCTAGAGGTGGTAGTCGCTGTCCATACTTTGTAACCTGGAGTAATACCAAAGAGAGTTATGCTGGTCTATACAAGGTTGTAGCTGATGTAAAGATAAGGCTTAGACAGTTTACCGGGAGTAAGGTCAAGGTCTTGAAGACACTGCTTATTTTGCCATATAAGGGAAAGCCATTTCTTGAAGTGTTATTTGTTGACCCAGTTAATGTTCTTGCCTACTATAATGCTGTGAACTTCTTGCCTAAGAAGTTTGTTGATAGGATGCTGAGGATAAGGTTTGACAAGACCCTTGGTATAAGGCTCTACATGACCTCAGCTCTGAGGATAAAGCTCAGTGATAAGGCTCTCGAAGAGCTATTGCAAGACCTGATGAAGAATTCCCTGGCTTGGAGCTGGCTAGGGTTCAAGGCGGGTCTACTCGCTATAGCTAAGGCGTTGCCTGAAGAGGACAAGCACGCTCCTCTACTACCATGGACTCGACTTGAGCACCTGCTATGTCACAAAATCTCTGACAATGCTAGGAGAAATGCTATAGAAAAGATACTCAATGGCGATCCTACCATCATGAGAAAGGCCATGAAGTTCATAGTCGTTCACACACTTGCTCACATGATTATACTTGGGCTCTGGTCTCACCTAGGGCTTTCAGGTGATGAGTTAAGCTATGTTATACTGCCTAGGGATGAGTCTTACGATATCTGGGTCTTTGAAGCAGCTTCTGGAGGCTATGGTTTCCTCAAGTATTTGGCTGAGCATAGGGAGATTCTCTACAGCATTATAAGCAATATTTTCCACAATGTTTTGCAACCTAACCAATGTGTTGTTCCATTAGACGCTAATACTCTGTCAATGCTTCGCAACATTGTCTCAGCAACTATTGCCAGCTTAAGACAGACTTCATCTCTACCGCCACAGGATATTCAGAGATTGGACTCTATTCAGCACCAGCTCGAGATGCTCATAAAGAACATAGAGTCTCTCTATAGCATAAGTAATGTGACACCACATAGCTATACCATAAACAGGTGCTTAGCCCATATAATTCCTGGTAGGCTGAAAGAGCACTTCAATAAGGTTATAGATAAGTTCATGACAACATTCAGCGAGTTTGATGGCACAATAAACTACTACTTCATTGAAGAGGGCTGCATCTCAGGACCATTTACTCAGCCATTCTCTGTAAGTTGTGTAATTGTCAAGCCTATAGCTGATGGAGTTTCTCAGATGAGTCTCGAGAGGCCATTGAGAAAGCCTATTATTGAATGGATTGAGACTGCAAGGTCCAGTATCAATATAATTACATGGGTTCTATCGATAGATGGGCTTAGTGATCTTATCAAAGCGTTAAAGAAGGCTTGTAGCAGCGGTGCTAAGATTAGGCTATTGCTTGGAAGAGGCATATTTAGCGATGATAATGCCTATAACTCAGCTATAAATAGCCTGAAAAAGCTGTTCCAAGAGCTTGGCAATAGCATTGAGGTTAGGCTCTATGACAAGGGACAGCTACATGCAAAAATGATTATTGTTGATAAGGTTGCTGTAATTCAAGGGAGTCTCAATTTAACGAAAGCTGCACTGACATCAAATGTAGAGACAGCGTATGCAGTTATAGACCCTGAGGAGGTTAGGAGATATGCAGAGGATTTTGATAAGCTATGGAATGAAGCCATAGCTGTAAAGAGCCCTGAGGACTTAAAACCCAGGCAGTAATTAGAAAAGGCTTGTTTAGAGGCTTGGTGAAGTGTTTTTAAGTGTTGTGCTCTTGTTGTAGAGGTTAGTGATGTGGAGCTCCATGTCTTTGGCTCACGGTGTGGCGGTTAGGGTTTACACGAGTTTTTCAGCTGTTGTTGAGGCTGTGAGGAGGTGTGACATTTGCTCTAATGTCTATATAGAGGTCTTAGGCTCCTCTCCGAGGGTTGCTGTGGCTGTTGGTGAGAAGTACTTCTTTAGGATTGACAACTACCTTGCTTTAACGGTTATAGCAATTGATGGGGTAACTACGTGGTGCTAAAGGCTGTTGCTACAGGGGTGGAAAAGGGCTTTTATCATTCTTTGACTATGGAGCGTCAAGAGGCTACGCAGTAGAGGTTGTTAACTCTGTGTGCAGAACTCTCAAAGTAAAGTGTGAAGCAGTGGCGGAAGGTGAGCTACCTAGAGTAGCCCAAGTCA
>Ga0326760_1001347_pt1 | contig 11048 bp, 9 predicted proteins | sample GCREP_S_FD_207668 | JGI IMG/M metagenome (GOLD analysis project Ga0326760, IMG submission 207668) | Hot spring sediment microbial communities from Geyser Creek Basin, Yellowstone National Park, WY, United States - GCR.EP_S | ecosystem: Environmental > Aquatic > Thermal springs > Near-boiling...
AGCCGGAGGGGCGAAGAACCTCCTCGGAGACTTCAGGGTGAGGGTTCAGAGCAAGCTTGAGAGCTGGAGGCCGCCCTTCGCCCCAGACTCCCGGCTTGAGTGGAGACAGATCCTCTCCCCGGAGGACTCCCTCAGAGAGCTCGCTAAGGAGCTCCGCGTGGACTTCAGGAAGGTGGAGGGGCTGCCCGGCAACTTCTGCCTGGAGTACGACTACAGAGAGCCTGGGCTGCTGGGCAAAAGCCTGCTGAAGGTGTACGTCGGGGGCTGCGTGAGGCTCAAGAAGCTCTACCAGGAGGGGCGCGACTCGAAAGCTCTGACTATTGACGAGGCTCTGGAGGAGCTCGGGCTCAAGGACTTGAAGACGAAGGAGAGAGCCGTCATAGTCCTGGCATCCCCGACTGGCTGGAGCCCTGCATCTATCGAGACCGCTAGGAGTGTCTCCGGGAAGACGCTCTACCTCCTGGTAGACCTGAAGACAGGAGAGATGTACTACAACAGCGGTGAGGGCCTCCTGGTGGACTTGGCTTCCGAGCTAGCCTCTCGCCCAGCACCACTACCTCTCACAGATGACGTGGTTAGGCTGGATAGAGAGCTCCTGGACGGGAAGATCCCGGAGGAGTTCTACAGGAAGAAGATCGAGGAGCTCCTGCGAGCGCGCTAGCCCAGGGGTCTCTGGACCGCGCTCAGGGTTCCAATGCTTCTGAGCAAAGTTCTCAGACCCTCCTGGGCCTCTTCGAGCTCCCTCTTCTTCTCGATGTACCTTTGGAGGTAGCGGTTGATGAGCATGTGGTAGGTCGTGGGAGAGATCTTATTCTCGTTGATAGCTCTCGTCGCCTTCAGGATCATCTCCTCAGCCTCCTCGACCTCACGGAGCTTCCGGTAGACCTCCTCGCTCCTCTCCACGATCCTCGCTACAACGTCGGGGGGCAGGTTGTACTTTGCCAGCTCCTGGTAGAGCTCCAAGGGTGGTCCTCGCTGCTGCTCCAGGTTAGTGAGGGGGAAGTAGATTATCCTCGGCCTAACGGGCTCCTTCTCAGCCTTCGCCTTCCTACCCGCTAGAAAGCCGATTGCGAACGCAGCCGACAGCGTCGAGGCGCTCATTACGCACTCTTCACGATTTCACCTTAATAAGTGTTCCTCTCCTCTAGCTCTCATGGGGCAAGAATATATAGTAAATCCCTGGGAAAACTCTTGAAAACTTCATGGGCGAGTATGATAGGGTTCACCCGCACTTCCTCTCGCTTCTAGCAGAGCCAAGAGTTAGAACGTTCATCCACTTGAAGGAGTTTCCCAGGGCTGCTGCTCCAACCGGGAGGGGGAGCACCGATCTTCTCGAGGCTCTGGGCTTCAAGACGCCTGAGATCGAGAAAGCGGGGATAACTCCTCTGAGAGTCTTCCCGGAGCTCGGGCTGCTCTCCGCCTGGGTTAAGCCCAAGGAGTTCCTGGACCTGCTCAAAGAGGCCCTAGCCCGGCTTGTAACCTTCGCAGAGCCTGTTCCAAGGGTGAGGGCGCTGCTGAGGGACACAGTCCCGCTTATCGGCGGGGACCGTGTTTGGAGCGAGGGGTACACGGGCAAGGGGGTGAGAGTGGCTGTCGTGGATACTGGAGTGTGGGGCGACCACCCAGAGCTAAGGGGGAGGGTGATCGCGTCCAGGTCCTTTGTAGAGGGGGAGGGGGCAGAAGACCTTAACGGGCACGGGACTCACGTAGCGGGTATCATTGCGAGCAACGGCGAAGAGTACAGAGGAGTTGCGCCGGGGGCATTCGTAGTCAACGCCAAGGTGCTGGACAGGGAGGGGTCTGGCTTCTTCGACGATATGATGGCCGGTATTATGTGGGCTATAGGTACGTGCGGCGCGGATGTGGTCAACATGAGCTTTGGCTTCAGCGGTGTTCCCGTGGGCCCTCCCGTCGAGGCCGCCCTGAAGTTCTCGAGCTGGATGCTCGATCAGATGCGGCGGGGAGTGATATTCGTCGCAGCCGCTGGCAATGCGGGTAGAAGGGGGTACGAGACTCTGGACTACCCAGCCATATCCCCGGGGGTTATCGCTGTCGCAGCGTCCGATAAGAGGATGAGAATCGCTGACTACAGCTCCAGGGGGTCTGAGAGGATTGAGAGGCTCATCGGAGAGCTGAAACCCAGTGTAACAGCGCCTGGAGGGTTAAGCCCGGCTGCCGACTTGAGGGAGAAGGTTATCTCAACCTTCCCAGCGTACATCGACTGCGACTGCAAGGTCGACGACCTCCACGCGGGCCTATCAGGCACAAGCATGGCTGCTCCGCACGTCTCCGGCGGGCTCGCGCTACTGCTGGAAGCGCTGAGCGAGCAGGGGGCGGGGAGGAGTGATAGGTACAGCCTGGCTGTAGGCGCGCTCCTGCGCACAGCGAGGAAGCTGGATGCTGACAGGTACGAGCAGGGCTGGGGCTTCCTGAACCTGCCGGGCGCTCTAAGGAACCTGGGGAAGTTCAGGTACGAGGTGCCGCCCCCCGAGTCGGTGGAGGGGCTTAGGAGGTACTGGAGGGAGAGGGTGGACGAGGCTGTCGAGGCTTTCGCGTCTGCAACAGCAGGGGTTATGCAGGCACTCCTGGGGCTCGGCATACTCGGGATGGCGGTCTCCGAGCTTGTGGGGTCGAGGGGTGATAGCGCTGCTCGTGTGTTAGCTCTTCTGAGAGATATGTATGAGCGGGGGCAGATATCCAGGGAGCAGTTCATCCTAGCTGCCAGGAGATTGCTGGATGCAAACTCTATATGAGTTAGTTGATATTAAAAATCGAATAGAGGGAGGGATTTGCAAGGAAAAACTTATATTACCCTTTTTGCTGTGAGTTTACGATAGCATGTCAGATATTGACGAGAGGATAAAGGAGTGGCAGAGAATGTCAGAAGCTATCGTAGGAAGAGTTGTCATGTGGCTTGGCAAGGAGGCCGCTAGAGGAGCTATATACGCTATTGTTGCAGGCTTTATGCAGAACAAGCTACCATTCTTAGTGCGGTCGGGGAAGAGCGACCAGGAAATAATGCAGGAGCTTATGCGGGAGTTAAGCCACGGGGCACAATTGCCATCAGCCCAAGAGGATACCATAAGGAGGATTATCCAGGAAGAGCTCTACAAGGCAAGAATCCCTCAAACCGCACAGCCCCCAGCCCCAACCCCCTACCCGCAACCAGTAGCTCCACCCACTCCATACCCCACCCCCACACCTGCTGTGCAGACATACGATGAGCAGCTCAGGAGCATAAACGAGGAAATCACACACTATGAGAGGCTGAGGAGAATACTTGAGGAGCGGTGGGCCAAGGGGGAGATACAGGAGGAGGAGTACAGGAAGAAGCTCGCAGAGATAAACTCCAAGCTGGACGAGCTAAGACTCAGGAGGGAGCGGCTCCTCTACGCGTACACGCCCAGGTAGGGGGCTAGCTCATGAGCATTAAAATTATAATAGGTATTATATTAGCTGTCTTAGGCCTGGGCTCTGGTGTCTGGGGCTGGCTCCTGGCAGGGCTCAGCGGCCCCTTCCCAGTGGTGGGGCTGATACTGTTCCTAGTCGGGCTGTACCTGATAGTCTCCGGTCTGCGTAAGCCCAAAACCACTCCCACAGACATAGTCACAGCTGGTTTGGGCCTTCTCGTCGGCTACGCTGCAGGTAAAATCGTTTACGATCAGATCCAGAAGTACTTCGAGGAGCAGGAAAGGAAAAAGCGCTTAACGTACGAGCAGGTACTAGCTCTTGAGAGGAAGGTTGACGAGCTGTACCTCCAGGGTAGAATGCCTCCCGATAGGTATCAGAGGTCTAAGCAGCTCATAGCTGAGCTAAAAAGGAGATACTCCTCAGCCTAGAGTTTAAATGCCCTGTAAGCTAAGCGAAAAACTTTTATTTACCTCTGAGCAGTTCCTCGTGAAGGTGGAAAAGTGTCAGAAGTGGTTGAGCAGCTTATCGGCAAAATTGTGATGAAGCTCGTTTCTGAGGCGGGGAAAGGAGCTATTTACGCAGCTGTAGCCGAGGCGATAAGAGGCTTCCCCTCCTCTAAGGCAAGGACTCTCTCCGAGGAAGAAATAAAGACTATTGCCAGGGCAATCGCGGAAATCTCCAGGAGCTCAGCCCAGCCGATCGATGAGGCTAAGCTGCGCGAAATAATCAGGAGTGAGCTGCAAAGGGCGCTTCGGCAGTAGAGCAATCTTTTTAAGGTGGTTCTGCGAAATAATCTTTATGAGTTATAAATACACACTTGTTCTTCCGAGAGCTTCTGCAAGCGAGTACGGTGAATACGCAGAGGCGTTCTTTGAGGCTGTTAAAAGCCATGTTTTAAAGGAGCTAGAAGTATTTCGATCATTAAGAAAGTATATTGGTGATCTCAAGGCAAGAATTGATGAGACAGAGAATAGAATTCGTAATAATGAAATCCTAATAAAATCCTACCAGGAAAAATTTGATAAAATGAATACTTACTTCCCCGTATCGGCAATAATCACTTTTTTAGTGTTAATTTTTTCTCTGAAAGAACCCTCCCTAGCCATACCGTTTTTTATCCTGTTATTCATAACTTTATACCTTTATTACCAGTCTTCTGATGCTAAGAATCAGATCGTTAAAATAAGCGAGGAGAATAGGAGGCTTCGTGCCTTGCTTAGCGAGCTCCACGAGAAGTTGAAGAGCGCTGAGGCGGATCTTGCTGGCTTCAAGCTGCCGAAGATACGTGTCGAGGTTTATAAGATGTATGTACCTGTAGGTTTCTGGGAGTTTGACGGGCATCTCCTCGCCATTAGCAGCTACGCGGAGAAGGTGCCGGTGGAGGTGCGAGTTCTCCCGAGTGGGGATGAGGTAGCTAGGATAGCCGGGGATGTCGCCAGGCTTGACCAGTTCTACAGAGACCTGTTTCTGAGGAGGAGGCTCGAGGGGAAGAGTATTGTCGATGCACTGGTGAGGCTCAACCTCTGGGATAGGGTGGTTTCATCCAGGTCTCCTGAGAGGGTTATCGCCGAGGAGGTGTCTAGCGATGTTGAGAGGTTAAAGGGCCTTCTCCAGGAGTGGAGAGGCTTCCTGCCGCTGGTAGCCCCGGAGGAGGGTAATGTTAGGTTCTTCAAGGAGGCTATCTCGGGGTCTTTAAGCGTCGCCGGGAGGCTGGCTAGCGTGGTGGAGGAGAGCGAGTCTTTGCTGAGTGAAAGCTTTAGCTTGCTGGAGGAGTTGAGGATGGCATCCGAGGTTTTAAGCCGGGTTGAAGACTTCACGCGCGAGTCTAAGGAGATGCTAGCCGTGGCTGAGGGCTACAAGGATGTATTCGAGCGCTTCCTGGAGATGACGAGGTACACGATCCCCCTGGAGCCACCGGTTGGAGCGCTGAGGAGAATCTACTGTAAGCGCTGCACAGACCCCGCTGTTGAGGATATAGCGGGTAAACTAGATCTTTTAAGGTGGATTGATGTCAACATCCTGGGAGGTGTGAGTGAGGACGCGGATATCGTTGTGGCACCTGAGAAGGTTAGAGATGAGGTTAAGCAGCTTGTCGGCGATATACGGCTGCTGATCCTGCGGCATGCTCCTCTACTCGGCTTGAGGGAGCTGCCTGAGAGCGCGGAGGATGCTGTGAAAGCCTACTACGACGCTCTGAGAAAATACTCTGTGAGCTTGAGCGGCGGGGACGACTGGGTGAGGCTCTCCCTAGACAAACCTAGCGGGGAGGCTACGCTAGTGTGCGAGAGATGTGGATCCCGCTTGACCCCTGAGAACACGTACAGCTTCTCTTCCATAACTCTTCCTTACATCAAGGCCTACTTCGCGCTACTGTACGAGTACGTGGAGAAGCTATTCAGCAAGTCTGAAACCATCAGGCTCTCAGTCAACAGCGCCAGGCTCTCTAAGGATCAGAGGAAAACCGCGCTCGGGACTTACGAGAACATGGTCCACGAGTTTGAGAGCAAGCGCGAGGTGATAACTCACGAGCTGGAGGAGCTCAAGCGCTACGAGCAAAGCTTGCTGACGATAATGTCGCTTCTCGGAGTAAGCGAGGCGGTGTTAACCGGTAGGGAGAGGTGATGTAGGGGATGAGCTCCCGCCAGGTAGTAGCTGACTTTTCAAGGCTTGAGAGGCTGGTTGAGAGGCTGATCGACGAGAATAGGAAGCTCCTTAGTGAAATAGCGAAGAGTAGGCTGGAGGTTCTGACAAGCTTCCTGGGCTCAGAGCTTGCGAGAGTTAGAGCCAGGAAGGAGAATCTCGAGCGGCAGCTCACCTACCTTCAGGAGAAGTTCCAGGAGGTATCGGACCTGTACTATACACGTTTTAAAGCCATTATTGTCGATTACTTGAAGAACATTAGGGATTACTCTAAGCAGTTCCTCGAGATGGCTGAGCCGGAGTTTAACTCTCTGAGGAGGGTCAAGGCGCAGATCGAGCTCGCTGAGGCTTTCTCCCGGGAGCTTGAGGAGAAGTACAGCTGGATCAATGAGGAGCTCCTGAGCGCTCTCATAAACGTAGACCTCGAGGCGAGAATAAGGGATATGAGGAGGCTTGTAAACGCTCTTGAGAAACTCCAAGAGTATCTTGTAGCGCAGACAAAGTCCTACAGGGATTTGAGGGAGAAGGTCGATAAGTACAGCTTTCCAAGAGGTCTCGCCGGCCATGGGACAGTCCTCTACCTGCCCATCGTGGCGGTTAGGTGCGAGATCAGGGGCGAGAGAGCTACGCACTTCATGGGTCCTAGCAGGGAGGCACCGATAGTGCAGAGAATCCTGAGCAGTCCTCCAAAGCTGGAGGACAAGTACAGAGTGGCTCCGAGCGAGGTGGATGTTGACAAGCTGAGGAGAAAGCTGGCAACACTGGCTTCAGACCCGGAGGAGAGGCGCCTGCTGGAGAGTATTGAGATAGAGGTGGTCTGATGTCCATTGTGAAGAGGTTTCCGCAGAGCGATAAGCTCTCCTACGACCCTGTATCGGATACCGTGGTCCTGCTGGGAGACTTTGCCGGTGCTGCACCAGTCGTGGGCGTTAGGAAGGCGGAGCTGAGCAGTGGGGCAGCTCTCCTCAACGAAGTTCAGGCGTTCGAGGAGGTCGTGATAAACCCTGGGTGCATCGTGAGAGGAGGGGTTTCAAGCCCTAGAGTATTGATCTCGACAGGCGGCACCACGCCCACGATTGTACTGGGAGACTTATTCGGCCCAAGCTCCCAGGGAGGGGCTGCCTCGGTGTTAAAGGTGCACGGAGACGGGGAAGCCTTGATCCAGGGGACTATTGTCGCGGACAGGGTGGAGATCGCGGGCAAGGCAACCGTGATCGGGGATATCTTCGCGCTTCAGGAACTGAGCATCGAGGGGCCGGCGCTGGTCCTAGGCAGGGTCATGGTGGGCTCGGAGAAAGTGCCTGGGCACGCCTCCCTATCCAGGGCCACTGTCTACCAGCTATTCTCAGTCGGGGACGTCGTCCTCGGGGGTGGGGTGACTCTAATCTCCCCCATAGCGGTGGCGAAGAGCGGCAGGATCCTCTGGAGAGACCCGAGCACAGGCGCTGAAGAGCCCTTCTCGGAGGCTGAGGCAGCACTGGTCAGGGTTTTCAGCTTTCCATGCCTCTTCTGCCCCAAGGCTCGCAACCCGCTACTCTGCGAGAAGTTCCTGGACGGGGAGTGCGACGCGTTCGAGGCTCTGAGGAGCTATGACTCCTCCTTCGTGAAGGACTTGAATGTCTCGGTGTTAAGCTGGATGTGGAGAGCCTCGCCCGCTATTGTCGCCCAAAACCTCCTCGCTAAGAGGATACTCGCTGTACTACGCTCGCTGTACAACCCGCCCGTCGACCTGGGCTCTAGGAGTATCGGCGGAGTACCGTTCACGGAGTACCCCAGCCGCATCGTCCAGGAGGCCCTGGCGAGGTTCCGCGAAGCAGCTGGGGAGTACTCCGAGGTTGTGAGGAAGACTCTCGCCGACCTGCTCGAGGACTTTTACAGGAGGACTGGGAAGGAGTACATCAGGTGCCCAAAGTGCGGCGTACCTAACCCGGTGGACGCGAAGATATGCATCTACTGCGGTGAGGCGCTCGGTGGGAGGACAGCTTGAGATACAGTTGAAGGCGCTGTACGACCCCGGCGAGAGGATTCTCGAGGTGAAGAGCTGGGGGGAGGGCTTCCTAGCCCTCACGGAGAGCTCCAAACTACTCTTTTTCGACAACACCGGCATACGCCAGGTCGCGGACCTAGGCTTGAGGCAGGGCGTCCTGCTGTACTCGTGGGAGGAGCCGGGCCTACTGGTAGCCCTCTCCAGGGGTGCTCAGGGCTCGACGCTTTCGATGCTCAACATAGGTACGGGTGAGAAGTTCTCAGCGAGCATAGCAGACAAGGTCTCAGGGGTTCAGGCAACAGAGCATGGCGCTCTCTACTGGGGACCTTCCGGGGCCGGGCTGCTCAAAGGCTACCTAGCGCTAGCCTCGCCGAGCGGCGGCTGGCGCGTAGAGCTACCCATGCTCCAGGCAGTTGCCTGCTGGGGGGATTCGCTGTACGCGGTTGCCTACAACGGGAGAGTCTACAGGGCCAGGCTTTCAGCCACTCAGGCGCCAGTGTTCGCAGAGGTCTCCAGCGCTCCCGGGAGAGTTAGGAAGGTAATACCCCGGGGACCTATAGCCCTGCTTGTAGGCGCAGATAGGGTTTTCCTGGTGGGGCCTGAGACGAGGACGATAGACCTCGGCGGAGAAGTGGTGCTCGCTAAAGCTGTGGGGAAGTGGGCCGTCCTCGCGACAAGCACTTCTACACTCCTGCTCGACCTGGAGACGCTAGCCCCGGTGGGGCTGGATGTGGGGAGGGTCTTCGACGCGGATGGGCGGGGTGACAACCTGTACCTGCTCACCAGCGAGGAGGTCATCGAGGTTTCAGGCGGGCGGGTCGCACGGAGGGTCTCGCTGGGAGGGCTTCCTGCGACCCTTCTGAGGGTGGGTAGGGACTACGCTCTGTACTTCTTCCAGGTGCTCGCGTACGCGACGGTGGAGCTGCCTCAGGTAAGCGCTGCTGCCAGGCTTGTTGAAGTGCTGGAGACTGGGGAAGCTGTCTACGAGGTTGAAGCCTTCGTGAAGACTCCCTCGAGCCTCACACCGCTCTCCGGGAGGGTAACCCTAGTCATGGGGGGTGAGAGGCTAGAGGGCTCTTTAGACGAGGCTGGAAGGGCCACCTTCAGGGTGAGGGTCCGCGAGCCCGCTAGGCTGAGCGTATCCTCCGAGATGGGGGAGTTCAAAGCTGCGGAGCTGGAGCTCCTACCGCCCAGGAAGGGGGTCGCGGAGCTGGGCAGGGGCGATGTCCTGGTGAGAGGCGATGGTGCAAGCTGGTACGTGCAGGAGAAGCTGGGCAGCGGGGGCTTCGGGACGGTTTACAGGGTGCTGGATCCTATACTGGAGAGAAGCCTGGCTGTGAAGATCCTCCCCTTAAGCGGGGAGGAGGAGCCTGAGAGGATTAAAGCCCTCCTCGACGAAGCGTGGTTTCTGGCGCAGGCTTCCCGGAGGCTGAACAGGGAGAAGAAGATCGTGGTTGAAACGCACGGGATAGAGAAGTTCACCGTAACCAGCACTACGGGATCTAAGAAGGGGGTTGTCTACGGCTTAGTCATGGAGTACGTTGAAGGGGGGTCCCTGGCCAGCCTGATAAGCGCGGGCACAGCACCCATGGAGCTGAGGATAAGCATTGCCGTCGCGCTCGCCGAGGCGCTTGCGAGGCTGCACAGCGAGGGCATTGTGCACGGGGATTTAAAGCCGCAGAACGTTCTTCTAAGGCATAACAAGCCCCTGCTGACAGACTTCGGGGCGGCAAGGCTCTTCAAGGCTGCAGGGGAGATACTTCCTGTCCTTGCCTACACACCGGCGTACGCACCGCCGGAAGCGCTCGCTAGGATAGTAACGGACAGGTCGGACGTGTACTCGCTCGGCACAATGCTCATCGAGCTGCTCACCGGGGACCTACCAGCGCCCCAGAGCACCAACATCCCCGCGAGGGCAGTTGAGAAGATCAGGAGAGTGAGAGGGGGGTACGCCCTCTGCGACCTCATAAGCCGGATGAGGCGTGAGAAGCCCGAGCACAGGCCCAGCTCCCAGCAAGTATTCGAGGAAATGGCTAGGATCTTCGGCCCGCCAGCATAGCGTGAGCGCGCTGAGTATTTATACTTCATCGCACCGCGTTGATCCTGTAATGCTCAGGCTTAGGACTGGGAAACTACTCCTTGCCGTAGCCATAGCCGTAGTTCTCACCGCGGGAACCCCTCTAGCTCACGCTCAGGAGGGGGTGTCCTACTATCTGGGGAACACCATCAGGATAGAGAGCAGAGACAGAGTCTACGCGACAGCGTACATCCACCCCCTCGGTATCAGCTGGAGTGACTGGCGCCAGAAGTACTTCGACCCGAACCCCGACAGCTACTACAACGGGCTTCTCAACAGGCTAGTGTACATGCTCAACTTGAGGCGGCTCGCGATCGCTGGCTACGGTGTCGACGATAACCAGCAGATCGTCTACGTGACTGTGCTCTTCGCGCTCAGCGACTCCGGCTACTACGACTCGAACCTGGACTGCCTCAGCATCCTCGATGTCTTCAAGAACGCTGGTGCAGGCTTCTTCGACAAGCTCGAGGTGCGCTCCAACCTGAGGATCTACCAGGTTGAGCCGGCAGCCACCAGGCGGGATAGCTACAGCGCGGTCTGGGAGAACCCCAGCTACGGTGCAGCACCGCTCTGGTACCGCATCTACCTGTCCCCCGTGATGACTGTGCGCATCGGGGTCTCGGGCCTCCCAGCGGGGTACAGGGTGTCTGTCTACGCGGGCGATAGGAAGCTGGGCGACCTAGCCTCAGGCGAGGCGCGGGACTTCCTCTTCAAGGAGGGCTCCTACACTCTCACAGTCACCCCCAATGTCGTCGAGGTGGGCGCAGGGGTTAGGTACAGGGCTAGAAGCACCAGCGTCACTGTCAGCTCCTCTGGCAGCGTGACGTTTGAGTACGTAAAGCAGGTCCAGGTTTCCTTCCAGGCGAGCCCCGGCTTCGAGAGAGTTAGGGTGGACGGCAGCTGGTACTCAACGCCCACCCAGCTGTGGCTTGA
>Ga0326760_1001349_pt1 | contig 11043 bp, 9 predicted proteins | sample GCREP_S_FD_207668 | JGI IMG/M metagenome (GOLD analysis project Ga0326760, IMG submission 207668) | Hot spring sediment microbial communities from Geyser Creek Basin, Yellowstone National Park, WY, United States - GCR.EP_S | ecosystem: Environmental > Aquatic > Thermal springs > Near-boiling...
CTTCGCTGCTTGTATTACTGATCTAGCGCGCCCATAGCCTATAGTGGTCTTAGCCCCCAAGCCATCTTCAAGCGCGCGCGTTACGAGGTCTAATAGCTTGGTAATTACACTGGTATTTACTAGTTGGCTATTTTCATGTTTGCGCTTGAAGGCCACTATAAATCTGAGAACAGTATTAGGAGCAATAGTGGGAAACACAATTGGTGTATGCGAGGTCCTCGGCTCGGAGAAGGCTAAATCCGCGGCTTTAATTTAACAGCTATAGTATCGCAGAGGTCGTATTTCTCAGTCCATGTATAGGAGACGTGAAACTACTGTGTCTACTAGCCTTCTCTTACATATCTGGCACCGAGTATAAACGGTTTTTAGGAATAATGTTATTAACGGATTTTCAAAGCACTTTATAAGAGCGAGGCACCAAGGGTCGATTATTTAATGAAGAAATGATACTTAAATTTTCGGGGGCGCTTCAAAGGGCTTTAAGACCCTTAAGCCGTGGTCGAAGAAGACGCTTATGCGTATTGGCTTTGACACAATCACGTTGATAACCCGCCTGTGAGGGTTTATTGACATGCGCTTGTAGCTCCCCTCTACATTCAATCTCTCAATTAGCATTGCAACGTGCTTATTATCATAATACTTGGCCGTGATCTTAGAGCTTTGATCGACTATGGGTTCAAGTAACAATAACTGCTCCAAGTCAATTTCGCTTAGAAGTCTCGAGTCCACCGCGATACCATTGAGAAAGCCCACTATCTCGACGAGGATCCCGCTTGATAATAAGTGTTCTAAGGTCTCATAGAATGCTTCAACTGTACTACACTTAATCCAGAGCTCACTTCTATCACTCTTCTTAAGTATAGTGCTCACAACTCTACAGGGAAGATTAAATCTCGAAAAATCCTTAAGACCAGCCTTTACAGTGAGAGATAAAGCCGCTCTATAGATCAAGAATAAGTCTGCCCGCTCTAGTTCTTACGACAGCATATAATATACACTACTGAGGGACCTGGCGTCTTTTCGTAAGGTTTGAGCTCGCAGTTACAGTATAGTTTATTTTTTAATATATTAAAAGCATCTTCCTCGGAGAATATCTCGTCGAGGCATGTGATCACAACGAGGTCTTCGTCTTTGCATCGCTCGAAAGCACTACATATATCACCGTACTCTTTATCCCTCTTTGCAATCTCTTCACAACATTTCATCTTGCTTGTTATCTCGAGTGCTGAAATGAAACGTTTAAGCACAGCAGGTTTAATCGGATCCGCGATTTTCTGCGATAAATTTAGAATTTCCTCTTTTGCTTCACAGATTTTTTCGTGCTGTTTACGTGGTATTATAAGCTTACCCGTAACGCGTACGTTTTCTTGGGTGAGAACGCGGATAAGCTTATCAGCACCATTTACTATGATACGTGCAAAGTCATCGGTGTTCTTCTTTGTTATGTGGGCACAACTACCTAATACGTTAATATCAAACACTAAATTCAGTGTGTTTCACCGGATTCAGCCATTAATAGCATAGATGCTAGTCCAAAAAGCCTAACGGGCCAAGTCTTCTCACTCGTAAAAACGTTTTTCGCGTACTTGAAGTAAAGCGTTACAGGCTCTTTGAAGCCCACCGCGATATATGGAGAGTGCGTTGTGATAATAATATATATGGGTTGTACTCCACGTTTTCTAGCCACTTCAAGAGCTCTCTCTATGAACTGCGCCAGTATGACCTGTTGCACTGGAGCTAGCGCGTACTCTGGTTCTTCGATCACCATGAAGACGGGTTTCGTGAGTGAGAGTGCAAGAATAATTAGCTTAAAAAGCATTAACGAAGAAATGCTAGTAGACACGGAGTAGTGTGGAACAGTCTTCTTCAACCTAGCGTCCTCCACGCTTAATCCAAGTTCTAACTCGTACTCTCCTTCAACAGCTCTCTGAGCCTCTTCACACGCCTCAATGCTGAGAGGTAAAATGTTCTCGGGAGACACCTCTTCTCTACGTGTCTTTTCTTGTAGGGTCTTCACGGTGTCTTCCACAACTTTTCTGAGAATACTGTAGTACTCCGGGATGAGCTCTAGAGTGAGAATAGCCTGGCGTTTAAGCTTACAGTAGAGGTTTAACAATGGCATTGATATATCTAAGATCGCGTCTCTTATGTATGCTAGTGAATTTATCATCGCTTCTGCTAGATCTGGGTGAGTTTCTCTTATTTTTTCTACGCTCTTTTTAATGTTGCTATAGTGGTATTTTACCCGTTCTTGAATTTCTAAATATCTTCTCATAGCTACTCTAGAATCTTGTACTATCATTCCAACAAGCTCATTAGTGCTGGGCCCCTCTATAGTAACCTCTATATTGGGATCTAGTGTTTTCAGCGTATCCAGGACATCACCATATCGAATTGTAGTTAACGGTACTGAGACCTTGCCCGCGTCTAATAGCTTAGCGTATATTAGCCTCGCGGTCAGAGATTTTAATGTTGCATTAAAGCCTACGAACACTGCTGGCTTATATGCCGGTATAGAGCCTTCAATTTTAAGTACGTTTCCCGTGAGCTTGAAAGTTATGTCCTCCCATAGTTTTTCACTCATAGAATACACCTCAATGGAGGCCAAGCAAAAGTTGTACTCAAATTACTATCGTCAAAGTATAATTAATTCATTAAATTTAAATACTTCCCCCTACTTTATAATTACGTGTACTCGTACTTGATTGATATATTGACTTGGTGGTAAATGTGTCTATTAGACCACCTACCCTAGACGAGATCGTTCATTCTGATAAAGCATCTAGTTACACATTGAGCATTCTCACTATGAGAGAGACTGATGCCAAGAGGCTCATGGGTAAAACAACAGTCACAGCGTATAGGAGAATACACGAAGTACTCTCATCAGCCCTTGACGAGGTGGAACGCGGTCGAGATCCCTCAGAGGCTGTTCTAGCACTAACGAAGAGTCTAATACTCGTTAAGTATCAAGTTGCTAGAGAAGTAGTTTCATATCAAATCGCATCCTATATAGAACCCATAATTACGAATTTACTGAGCTGTGTTAAGGAGTTTAGGGACTTGATCAAGTGTAGAGACAGGGCTAGGAACGCTAGGCTTATACTTGACGCCTTAGCTGTACTAGTATATCAGCATGGCAGGCCCTAGGTGTCCTCAATGAGTGCACCTAGAACGTTACACACATTTACTCGCATCTTAAAAGGTTACTTGAAAATCCCGCTGAAAATCGTTAACGAGACTGGACTACTAGTACGCATGCCGGTACAGGCGCAGGCCTTCAAGATCGGTGGTGCTGACACATACCCAATGGTCACGGTTAAGAAGTATAAGCGTAGAGACACCGGTGAAGAGATCCTAATAGAAGTCCCATATATACCAGGCTCCAGCCTAAAGGGGAGAGTAAGATCTCTCTTAGAGCTAGCACTAGGATTGAAACTGTACACGACGGATAATAAAATATGGCAACACGTAAGAGGCTACTCGCAGATGAAGGGGTATTCAGGCGATTTCGAAAATGACGTGATGAATAGGTGTCCAGTAGACGATGTATTCGGGTGGGCAGCCGCGAACTTTCTTCAAATTTTAGAGCTTGTTGGAAACGACGCGAATAAGGCGATAACGATTTATAGTCAGCTGGCAAGTACGCGTATACTATTTGATGACTTCTTTCCATCACAAGATTACATTGAGAAGGCGAGTCCTAAGAGTATTGCTGATTTCCTTGAGGAGAAATCTGAGAATAGAATTGACAGGATCACGTCGGCTGCAGACCCTAGAACTATTCCCAGAGTAAAGCCGGGTGTGGAGTTTGAAGGCTGCGTGACAGTGCTATTCTTCGATATAGATAAGGACCACGTGAAGAGGTACTTTGAGACTTTAATACACGGCTTCAAGCTAGTTGAAGACACGTACCTCGGGGCTTCTGGGTCTAGGGGATACGGTAGAGTAAAGTTTAGAGACTGTAAACTGGACCTATACAAGATTAAGTCGACTACTTCAAGCCTAGAGATTGAAGGGGCAAAGCGAATTGGCGAGTACCCAGATTTAGAGAGGCTTAGACGCGACATAGAGGTTATCGCGAACTCGATCGTTAAGGAACTCTATGCTTAGAATTAAGGGTACTAGTAAATGATCCAAAACATTAAGGTAATTACAGTAGAGTTCAATGTGGGTTATCACGTTGGCTGGTCGCGGAGTGAAGAGCTTATAGATCACGTGACGATATTGAGAAGCCTGATATCTATATCGAGCCTTGTACAGGCTCAGCACGTAATTAATGAATTAGTTAAAGGAGGATTGAAGGCTACGGCTTTATTACCAGTACATGTCTGTGGAGGCGCTGTCAAGTTACTTACACGCTTGCCAGCGCTTCCCCAAGGACCTGGTGTTAAGAAAGGTAGACTTAAGTGGTCTACATTAATGGCAATTAAGCATACTCTGGATTTTCTCGCAAAGTGCGAGAATCTAGGAGGGTTTGTAGTACTGAAGTCGGTGGATGAAGAGGCTACGTTTGAGTGTCGTGATCGATCTACATTGAGACGCCTCGATGAGGAGAGGTTTAAAATTAAAGGGGAGCCCGCTCTACTCTGCATCGAGGGAGATGACTGCGAGCATATCTGTACTGAACATAGGAGGTACTACGAGTACTTTCACGAAGTACACACCAGGATTGACAGGGTTACGGGATCAGCTGATGTGTATAGAGTAAGTGGCGTTAAAGTTCACACCCCGCTCTGGCTAGCTATGACCTCCCCGAGCGAATCGTTGCTTAATGAGGTAATTAAGGTATTGGGAGTTCTAGGAGATATTGGAGTAGGAGCGTATAAGAGTAGAGGCTTGGGGAGATTTAAGCTAGTTGACTTGAGGATCGCGAGTGAAGATTTAAGAATTCTTGAGTCTCATAGTACTATTGGCAAGCCTGGCTACGTGTATCTCTTAGGCTCATATCCTCTTGTTAATGGAGTGGAGCAGTATATTGATGTAAGCCGTACGTACTGTTATCAAAGAGTGCTAGAGGGGCTTAGTGGCGACACTTTCTCTTACCGCCTCCCAGTTTTACGCTTACTTGACATTGGAAGCGTTATTTACTTACGAGACACCACGAAATTACACTACATTCTTCAAATAAACGTAGAAGGAGTGGACTTTAAACCTGTAATAGTGTTTAATCCGGTGATAATGTGTGCGTCATAGCCTAGTTATTAATAAGTTTAATGCCGTGCTGAGACCCCTAGCGCCAATAGCCATATTCAGCGGTGTTGATGGCATAGTTGGATATGACGTAGTAATTAGGGATCGCGATGTCTGCGTGGTAGACTATAACGCGCTACCAGCAGAGGTGATCATGAGGCTTGGAGAGGCTAAAGATCCAAGAGAATATGTCAATATACTCTGGAATTATAGAGCTGTTCTTCCGTGTAAATTCACTTCTGTAAACAATATTGGTCGGCTTCCGCCTCAAACTAGAGTTAAACTGCCACAAGAGCACTTAGTGCCAGGCTCTAGTCTTAAAGGCTATGTTAGGACTGCGATCTTATACCACATACTGACTTCAAGGGCACTCGGTAGTGATATTTTAAGAAGACTTATAGATCTCTCAGCGGAGGAATTAAAATACGTGGCAACTCCTCTAGAGAGATACGCGTTTAAACACGGTCGACTTAGAGCACAGGGTGGTGAAGTCGACACTCTACAGAATCTTTACGTTTCAGATCCCTTAATGATGGAGTCTGTTAAGCTCTCTTTCGATTGGCTTAGTGTATTTGAACGCGGAGTCCTTATCAGGGGGTCTCCAAGACCTATTGCACAGGTTCCAGGCATAGTCGTAAGCGGTGGTGTATTGAAATATGATATTAGCGTGTTTAAAGCAGAGCCGGAGTTCGTGGCTCGGGAGGCGGTATCAGAGACCTTAAAAAGTGTTTTGAAAAAGCTTACTGAGATCACGGAACTAGATCTGGTAGGCGCTCTGAGGCGATTTGGCTGTGATCTACTTGACTACGAGTTAGATGTTGTCAAAGAATTCAGTGTTCTAGAGGAGTACAGAGAGCTCCTCAAGAGTTTTAGATCGAGGTACTGCGGTAGTAGCAGAGAGGTGTGTGTAATCGCGAGGTTGGGTTTCATGACGGGGCACATGACTAAAACCGTTGATCTCTATTTAAAGAAGTTTCACCCGGAAGTATACGAAGACGTGAAGAAGTACATCAGCTCTAAAATAAGGAGAGTTTGGGATGAAGCGACAATAAAGCTTGTAGGTTCTCCACTAAATCCAGAGAAGCTCTTAGGGTTAGGGTGGTGTGAGCTATGCATCGAGAAATCGAGATAGAAGCTCTCTACGCTTTACTACACGATGTAGGGAAACCAGTGCAGAGATTTCTCAGAAGAGTGCGTAAAAACTTAGAAAAGGAAGGCGTAGAGAGGGCTCTCGCGGCTCTTTCTAAGCTCACTGGGATAAGTCGAGAAGATCTCCTCGCAGATGCCGAGAGAATTAGTCACGAAGAGGCCACAGATTGGATTATAAATGCGCTGTCAAAGTGGGATATTCAGATACCACAACGGGTGAGAAGCACTGTAGAGGAGGTAGTGAGAAAGGCCGATAGAATGGCTGCCAGTGAGCGCAGGCTTGGTGAGCCCTATGAGCTCTCAAAATTAATGTACAGCCTCGTGAGGAGTGTCTTCGAGGAATCTGGTTTAGGGGTTAAATACGAAGCAGAATACGTTCCCTTACTCTTACCCACATGGGTGCTTAGAATTTCAGGTTACCAAGAACTCGTAGGTCTAAAAAGCTACTTTGAGCGGAGCCATGGAGGCCGTTTAGACTTAGTTGAGGGTTTTGTAGAGGTCTTTAAGCCGCTTGCTAGCGAACTCGATGTTTGCATTATGAGGACTGATCAGTGCGACGTAAAGGCCTTAAGGAATCATATAGAAAAGCTTCTCGTAGAGAGAGCGAGAGTACTGTCAGACCCAGTGTGGCTTCCAGTTAGGGTTATTAGTGCGAGGAACCTGCTCTATTTAGAGGCTAAGGGAATTAAAGAGGCTATTGAAGGCTCTAGTTACGCGGAAGCCGTCGAGGAGCTGGTTAATAAACTACTAGCTCTACTTGAACTATACGAGCCACGTACTCACGGTATAACAAGAGGCTTCGTGGATTCATTAGACCAGATTGTGAAGTACACATGCCTACTAGTACCTTCAGCAGTTTACGCAACAGTAACTCCGGATATAAGCCTCTATAGTCACAGTAAGCTCGTCGCGGCTTATACTTCAGCGTACATAGCCTCTCAGGGTGGCAAGGCGAGGCTTTTAACTATAGACTCGAATCAAATTCAGCAGTTTATAGGCTCACCTCAGAGAGCTGGAGCTGCGAGTAGAGTGCTCCGTGGTCGCAGTCTTATTGTAGAGCTTATCCTCGACGCCTTAGTTAACTACACTCTAATTCTCTTCAATAATATGCCGTTGAGTAGTGTAGTAGTTTCCGAAGGCGGTACACTAGACATAGTGATCCCAGACCTCCCAGACATTGAAAAGCATATTGCAAGACTGCGTGCTGTTGCGCGCGATGTGAGCTTAAATGAGTTTAATGGGCGACTAAGCTTCACTATAGCTTGCTCTAGAAGCTTTAACGTCGAAGAGCTCGATTTCTTAGGGTCTCTTGTGAAAGGAGGAGGTTTTTACAATGTCTTGGAGTCTCTCTCACTGGACCTAGCCCTGAACAAAGCCACGAGACTCGCAAATGAGCCCCTTTACATCGACGCTGGCAAAATCGCATACTTTGACGCTCTAACCCTCGAGCCGGTTCCAGATGAAGACTTAAAAGCCACAGGGTTTGCCCTCAAGGTCTCTGAAGAGACTATTGAATATGCAAATAGGGTCGCTGGTCCCAATAAGCTTAGTATAGGCGACACCGTGGGGAAGTCTACACACTTAAGCCTGATCGGAGGAACGCTTGCTAGAAACTTGATCGCTGTGATCGGAATTTACGTCTATCGACGAGATGACGGCTTACCACTACCCGACTCTGACGCGTTGACAAGTATTACAAGGGATCTAGCAAGAGAGATCTGTGGAGAACGTGAACTATTGTGTGACGTTAAAATAGGAGAAGTGGGCATTAGATTAGGGTTTATACCGCTGACTAGGGCTGGAGCCTTGTACGTGTTGATCTCTGCTAAAAAGATCGTGAATCCCTTGACGCGCGAATACGCACAACAAGCCTGGTCTGCTATTGCTTCTTTCCTCAAAGTATACGCTGATCTCCTCGTAAAACACCTTGAGAGACTTAGAGGCAGAGTTATAAGAGTAGCTGTGAAGACTGTGAATACTTTCATAGACTTCATTCCTTCAATGGATCTCGAAGCTTTTGAAGGCATTAAGGCTGTTGTGAAAGCACTGCTAGATCGTGAGGTAGACGTTTCGTTCTCCAATATTACGATTAACCCGTGGCATCCAACTAGAGACGAATTAGAGCTAAAAGACTTAGATGAATACGACATTATAGCTATTGGCAAAATGGATTGTGATAAGCTTGGAGACGTGAGACGTTTACTAAGCTTCTCTCCGTCGCGATTACTAACTTTCTCAGAGCTCCTCAACCTGATACTAGCGGGGAAGTCCTACTTGAGAGTCTTTGAGAATAAGGTGCTGTACGGTGATGTAATTGCTCTGTATGCTGGAGGCGACGATGCTGTGTTTTATGGACACTGGATTCCCGTGATCTCTTACATTGCTAGAGTTTACGAGGACATTAGTAGAGCTCTTCATCCACTAACCTTTAGCGTGGGTTTAACTCTCGATAAAAGTGACGCTCCAATAATACTTCTCTACGGTGATGCCATAGAGTTACTTGAAAAGGTTAAGCGTAGGTCTAGAGCTGCGTGTGCTCTTAGACTCTCAAACCCCGTGCTGGTAGCCGCACCTGGTAAAACAGTGTACGAGCTCATAGACGTCATGCCTCTTGAGGCACCATCTAATAAATACCCATGGGTTGACGATGTAACCGGGTACTGGAACTTCACCTGCATGGCACGAATACTTGAACGCCTATACTTAGCCGATAAACAAGGTGAATTCAGAGATTTCAAGAATGTCTTGATCGAGAATAAGCGAGACATTTACTTAGTGTCTATGCTTGGAGCTAAACTTGCGAGAGCACTTGAAGGGGCCGCTGGAACTTCTATTGACATGAGCAAAATACTACGACTACTCGTCCCAATCGAATTAGAGTACGCATACTTGTGGGCTAGAAGAAGTGACGCTCTAAAAAGGGTGAGTAGTGCATTAATTAGTGTATGCAGAGATGCGAAATTGCCTGCATGGCCAGAGGAAATAGAGGGCTCTATTGAGGGCCTCCACACAGCTCTGAGAACAGTACTGGCCGCAAAACCGATCTTAGATCACATACTACTTGCCTTGAGAATGTAGATTAGGGGCTGGAGAGGTGTCAGCTATTACGAATCCAGCTCTCTCACTCTTCGTTACTACATGGGGATCACCGGCTGTATGGCAGGAAGCAACTTATGTTTTTAACCCTGGCGAGAAAAGCGAACGTAAGTACTGTACAACACTCATACCATTACTAATGCATGAGGTTGTGGATGAGGATAAACTCGACTTAGTTATCGTAGTGCTAGATAGCCTCGTAGACAAGTACACGCCGCGAGATCAGGCGAAACAGCAAGAGTCTAAGTGCTATGAGTGCTATAACGACCTCTCAAAATACATTGACATGGCGGCTTCGAGTAGTACTTATACTGAACTCGTAAGTCACATTAAGCAGTTTATTGAGGAGTTTGTGAAATGCCTGCTAGATAGGTACAATGTGGAACTTAAAGTTAAGCCACACGTCGTAGTAGCGCCCGCTGTAGGATCACCTGGCGGTAAATGGGTGTTTAAAGGTGAACTGTGGGATTATCAATCAAAAGTGCTCATTGAACTGGGTGAGTTATGCTTAAATAAGCCATATCAGCGAGTAGTCTTAGATCTATCACACGGGATAAACTACATGCCCTCATTAACGCTACATTTATCGCCAATGCTTAGTAGCATATTACTCCTCGCTCATAAAGAATTAAAAAGCGTAGAGTTTATACTGTATAATAGTGATCCCTACAGCTCAAGTAGGCCTCTCGTTTTAAATAAGGATGAGGTAAAAGTAGACTCGATACATCTAGTTCACAGGAGAATTAAGCTGACAGAGCTCTCGGGTTGGGCGCGTTTCGAGGAAAGAAAATATTTAGAGCTGAAGAAAGCACTTGATAATGTCTTTTACAGAGTTTTGGACTATGTGAAGTATTTATACACGTCGCTTTATTACCCCCTACCCCTAGCACTATACTATCTCACTCGCGGAGATATTTGTAGGAGTCTTAATGAGGCTTGGGATCAAATCAAGAGAGGGCTAGAGGACTCTGTCTTCGTTAGTAGAGAAGGACGCGAAATCGCGAGACCCATTACCGCAGATCCTTTAACACTCTACATTTACTATGTTGCAAGAGCTCTGTGTAAAAGGCTTGGAGATCACGACGCAGAAGATCCACTAGTCACGCGGTTGAGAGAAAGAGAGGTTGAAGTTTATGAACTTGTTCACAAAGCGCTACATAGATTGGCACAGCACGAGCTAGACGATATTGTATACAAGGTGAAAGAGCTGAGGAGTCGAGAGATACTGTATAAGTGCCTCAAAGGCTCCTGGGTTCGCCTATGTCATTTGAGGGCTATTGTTGGTGCTGAGAAAGATGGTTGCTCAGAGAAAATAGATCTTTATGTGTCTGAAAGTAGACGTAATTTACTTGCTCACGCTGGTTTACTGAAAGACATAGTGGAGATCTATGTCGAGGATGATGTGAAGATAAAGATTAGATATGTGGAGAGAGATGATCTACTTAAAAACATGCTTAAAGCTCTATATTCTGAGCTCGTTCCCGCGAAGAGCTAGCACTTTCACTCTAGTATTATTTTAGCTAGTTGTTGTAGCCATGCTGGTTCTTTTTCTCCTGGTCTCAGTATTCTGTGTTCTCGTAGTACCTGGTAGTCTAGTGGTGTTAG
>Ga0326760_1001350_pt1 | contig 11040 bp, 8 predicted proteins | sample GCREP_S_FD_207668 | JGI IMG/M metagenome (GOLD analysis project Ga0326760, IMG submission 207668) | Hot spring sediment microbial communities from Geyser Creek Basin, Yellowstone National Park, WY, United States - GCR.EP_S | ecosystem: Environmental > Aquatic > Thermal springs > Near-boiling...
TAAACCTTGTACATGTGGGCTACGAAGCTACACGTAAATGTAAATTATGCGGTAACTCCTATGAACCACTGAATTTCGGAGTAATACGTCTCGAGGGCTGTGTAGAGGGTAGATCAGAGCGTGCTTTCTGCCCAAGTATTTCTATTTGTACTGAGTGCTACAGGAAACTTGTCGATAAAGGGATTGTAAAAATACGTAGAGATGGACGTCTCGTTCCGAGAGAGGAGTACTTAAGGAACTTTGTACTACTATGGTTCTACTGTAGTCTACATAATCTTGAATACGTAGACTTCATTATTAAAATCGGCAATATAGACTTCCTCAAGAGGATTGGGGCTGGCGGGTACTCGAGCGCGTTTAACTTTATATGTATTGATGATAGAGGAGGGAAATACGTTATAGACGTCAAGGCGACTACTAGCCAGACGCAAAGCACTTCAAGTAAAATTAATAAGGAGTTGGGGAGGAGTAGTCATCTTATTCAGTTAGCATTAGAACAGGGCTTTAGAGTACTGGTACCCATTATTAGACTTGAAAGAGACTGGAAAATCGTGGTTGAACTAGTAGAGATCACCTAGCAGATTATGCTACTTTTCTCTAAGCCGCTTACGACGCTTAACCGCTCATACTTCACGCAGGACTCTGATAGCGTTTTCTTTCGCACCACTATGAGGCATATATGCCTATACGCGTCGTCTTTGAAAGACTCCAGTTTCACATATTTTAACAACTATGTTGACTACTTTAATTTTCTTGAACTACCGGATTACCCCCTTCGAGGAGAGCTGGTTTACAGTCTAGGAGATTAACGTATATAGTGCCTCAGAGGCTTGAGAAAAGGCTGTATGATCGCTTTGAGCAACTAGAGTATCTCAGCACTAATAGTGTCGGCGCGAAGACAATTTGACACCACATAGAGAATCTCTTTAATACAGGAGTTAATGCAAACGCCGTGTGCGAGCTCGAAGATCAATGAGCCTCTATACTTCCACAATAAGGTTAGAGTAAGGGGCTCTCATAAACCACAAGAATAAATATGCTTCTTAACTATTACACTAAAACAACAGTAATTATCAAATTGAGGAATATGCTGGCGAATCTATGAGAGGGGAGTAGCGAGGTTTATACAGAGCAGGTTTGGAGAACTAAAGATTTCTGAAGCTAGATATGAGGACCTACTAAGCGAAGCTGATGAGTACTACCCAGAGTATTTAAGTTACCTACAAACTACCTTAGCGCCACATTAATATTGATGTCTTGAGGAAGTTTTTTGTTTGGAATGATGGGTGTTAGGTTGATGTTCTAGGCTTGTTCTCTACCTAACACCTCAATAGATCAGCGTTCAGCTCTTCTCAGAATTATCGGTGTCGGACACTATACTCTACCCGAGAAGCCTAAGTGGATGTTTAGATTAGAAATACCTCCACGTGTATTTTAAACAACCCTTATACCTCATGCTCATAGAAACACCTAAAGGATTAGAAATAATTTCAAAGTATCTAAAGTATTTATAGTAGTTAAGCAACATAAACTATTAGTTAAGCTTATAGTTTAACTCATAGGTGACGTATATAAGTGTTTCTCTGAGAGATTGGGCTTTAGAATGGGTTAAAGGCTCTATTGTAAGCTACTTCTCCGACAAGACGTCTTTAAATGCAGTTATGGGTATAATTAGGAGGGCTATTAAGTCCTATGGTATAAAACCCGGAGAAATCAGAGACATCATAAGCCTCAAAACACTAGACCCCGGACTAAACATACTAAGCAAGGTAAAAGAAGAGAAAACTAAGCCTTTACTAGAGTTCATTGAGGAATTAAAGAAGGATGAGAAAAGTGATTAAATGTCCCTACTGCAGTTATGAGGATGACTTCAAGCTCCTAAAGACGTGGAAGTATAGCTGGTGGAATGTATACTTCTATGAGTGTCCTATGTGTTGTGCCCGTTTCGCTTCCTATGTTGATCCTAGTAGTAAGAGAAAGGGCTTTGTGATCTATATAAGCCTAGGGCTAAGGTAAGGCAGTAATGAGTGAGGCTCTCTTAGCTTTTAAGGTTAACCTTATTGAGGTCGCTAACGAAATTCGTAGGATCGCCAGAGAGGTTGAGCTAACTAACGGTTCTGAGGAGGATCTTAAGGTAAATATCGAGAAGTTGCTGGATCAAAAGGTTTGGAGAGTTCTAGGAGCTCCAAAGCCTAAATACGAGTTTCCTGTTAAGGGTGTGAAAGGGGCTGTAGTAAAGCATTACAGACTTGACGCGCTTTATGGATTAACAATGTTCGAGTACAAGAGACCTAGAACGCTTAGCAAACCTAAGGATAGGGATGAAGCTGTTGAAAAGGCAAAGGATGAATATATACCAGCACTTCTTCGAGACGAGAAGATTAGAGAGTTGATTAGGGGCATTAAGAGCCAAGGTTTAGTGCCTAGAGTAGCAGGAGTCATCCTGGATGGTTATAGCGTGGTGTTCATAGATTGTAATGTTGATTCCCAGATTACTTGCAGAGTTGAGCCTGAGGTTGGAGCTTACCATCTCGATGCAGATAAGCTTAGGAGAATTGTTAGGGTTGTCATAGCCTCATATAGGAAGAGATTAGATGCAAAGGCATTAGCATTAGACTTTGGCTATGTAAGCCCCGTTGCAAGGAATGCTATTAAGGTTCTATACAACGCGCTTATGAATGCTAAGAGTGATAAGACTAAGGCTATGTTTGAGGAGTGGAGAAAGATAGCGTCAATTGCATATCCATTATCAGGTGAGGAGTTAAGGAAGGTCGCTGTAGATTATGGCTTTACAGAGTATGAGGCGAAGAGCATAGATGGTGTTAAGTTATTCTATGCAATACAGACGTACTACTCACTCATACTAAAGCTACTAGCAGCTGAGACGGCTGCTAGATTCTATGATAGTGTTGCTAGTGAGTTTCTCAAGAACCTGCTAAGAATCGAGAGTTGCGAAGAGATCAAGAGAAGACTTGATCTTTTAGAGAAAGGCTCCGTCTATAGATGGTATGGCATTAGAAACTTCCTAGAGGGCGAGATGTTTAGCTGGTACATCGATGAGTGGTGCAATGATATATGCGAGGTTGTTAAGGAGATCGTTAGGAGGCTGGACGACTACGATATAGAGGTCTTGACACAGGATCTCTCAAGCGCTAGGGATCTGTTCAAGCTACTATACGAAGAGCTTGTGCCTAGGAAGGAGGTTAGGAAGTATCTAGGCATCTACACGACACCTGATTGGTTAGCCGAGCTAATACTTGATGAGCTCGGCTTAAGTGTTGATGGCTTTAAGAAGCTTGAAGCTCAGGGCAGAGACCCGCTGAGCATTAAGGTTCTCGACCCGGGTGTAGGTACAGGCACATTCCTATCGCTAGTTATACAGAGGCTTGTTGCATATCTGAGGCAGAAGTATGGTGGTGAAATACCGAGAGATATAGCCAAAAGGGTTCTGCTAGCAATAACTAGGAATATTATTGGTTTTGATATAGATGCTTTAGCAATTTTGACAGCGAAGACAAATTATCTAATAGCATTAGCTGCTTCAGGTCTTCTAGCTCATAAAGAGGGCGAGGAAATAGAAATACCGATATACATGACAAATTCCGTGGTCATGGCTGAAGAGAGGAGAGATAAAGCGATGGTAATCGTGAACTCTAAACCCGTAACAGTCGAGGTAGTCAAGATACCTATAGCGGTTAAAGAGGTAAAAGAATTCATACTGCCACTAAAACTAGTCAAATCAAACGAGTTCAGGGCATTTCTATCAGACATAGGTTCGCTACTTGAGCGCAATCTACCAGAGAACTCCTCTGAAGTTCTAGACACCCTGAAGAAGTATACTAAGATCTGTGAAAGCGAGGATGAGAGAAAGGCATGGATAAAGCTCTTAACAGAGTTCTATAGCAAACTGTCGGAGCTCAAGAATAAAGGTTTAGATACGATCTGGATACCTATAATCAAGAGCTACATCACATCAACAACGTTTGAGAAAATGTTTGATTATGTTGTGGGTAACCCGCCATGGATAGCCTACATGAACATAGCAAGTCCTGAGTACCAGAACATTATTAAGAGCCTGATTACAGGTATCTATGGTCTAGTTCTAGATGAGCATCTAATGACTCAGATGGAGATGGCGACACTTTTCTTCGTAAGAGCCTTAGACCTATACCTAAAGGATGAAGGACTGATAGGATTCGTAATGCCAAGAACGATATTCAGTTCTGATCAGCACAGTATCTTCAGAACTGGGAAAGTTGCAAAGATTAAGTACAAGATCACTAAGATTATAGATTGCGAAAATGTTAAACCACTCTTCCACATACCTACATGCGCCGTTATTGCAACAAAAGGTAGTGAAACAGCATACCCCGTGAAGGCGTTAATTGTAAGCGGCAAGTTGCCCGAGGATAAACACAAGATACTGCCATTTACCGAAGCAAAGAAGCATCTCAAAATCGAAGTAGGGAAGTTATATCTCAACTCCATCGGAACTAGGACATGGTTAGACTACAGACAGATAAACATACAAACTTTACGAAGCTATTACTATAATCTCTTTAGGCAAGGAGCTGCTACAGTTCCGCAAGCGTGCTGGTTCGTGGATGTAGTGGACGTTCAACAAGACTTTGTAGTCGTTCAAACAAGTAGAAGAGTTGAGATCAGGGGCAAGGTAAGCCGCAAAATGCCTATACTACCAGTAGAGAAGAAGTTTATCTACGGTGTATTCACAAGTGCCGAAGTGCTACCCTTCTGCCATCTACCACCAAGCATAGCTGTACTACCAATAGTACCCGAAGGCTCTAGGTATAGAATAATAAGGAAGGAAGAGGCATTGAGAGCTGGTTATACAAAGCTTGCTAAATGGCTTGAGGAAGCAGAGAAGATATGGAGTGAAGTCAGAGGTGAAAAGGAGAAGAAGATGACCATGTATGAATGGTTAGATTATCGACGTAAATTAACAACTCAAAGTTCTTCTGCGCGATTTAAAGTTGTTTACATCCATTCAGGCTCGTATTTGACAGCAACGGTAATTGATATTAAGAAGGTACTCGAAGAAAATAAACTATTGAATGGGCTTGTAGTAGCGGACACTTTGTATTACTATGACACAAATAATGAGGAAGAAGCATATTACTTAGTAGCGGTTCTCAATTCGACTGTTTTAGATGAATTAGTTACACCAATGCAAGCTAAGGGCGGACATGGCGAACGCCATTTTGTTAAAAAGCCCTTAGAGTTCCCGATACCTAAATATAAACCTGAGGATGAAGTTCATAGAAAGCTTACTGAGTTAGGTAAGAAGGCTAGCGAGCTTGCTCAGCGTGTACTGCCTCAGCTTCTGAATGCACGTGGCTATGACAAGAGGCTTAAGGAGAGAGGTGTCTTGACGAAAAACGAGGTTGGTGTTCTTAGAGGGGATATAAGGGAACGGCTAGCCGACATCATAAAGCAGATAGACGATCTCGTAGTAGAGCTCCTCAAAACAGAGTCGACGGCTAAGTCTGCGAGTAGCGGCACTCTATACAAGTACTTTAAGAAGACGTAATTTAGGCAACCACGACATAGCAGGGATCTAGTACTAGCAGAGTATGGTAAAGTACTATAGAGGCATTAGAGGGGCTCAAGGAGGCACCTGAAGGTATTTTTAAAGAAGCTATATCAAAGCATATTCTAGACTCGCCGAGTTTCTCTGCAGGTCTGATGCTAAGTCTACTTGACGTTAATGGCATGTTCCTCGAAATCGGGGGATGCTAAGGCTTGCACAGTACTGGGTGTGTTGTGGCGCTGAGGCGTATTTTAATTGTGCTATCTGCGTGCAGCTCCCCAGGGCGAATCATGGCTGGGCCTAGAGCTTTCCGGCGTTCTTCCTGGGTTAGTATAAGCTGGGCCCCCACGAATGAATCATAAAGGCTAGAGAGATCCGGCTCGCGGACTCTATGGCGAGTCTCTCAACGTCTTGAGAGTCTAGTCAGGTGCTTATAGGGTTGCCCCTTAACTCTGCAGTACTGTAATTAAGAGCCCTCCACGAACTAAGTTGCATCAAACTCGAAAAGAGAGGTTAGTTTGAAACTCGAGCGGGAACTGGTCGATGATGAAGCCTCGCCAAGCCTTAACCAAGCTCTTGGTGGTTTGCGCATCACCAACAGGCCTGTTGGTGAATCACCAACGGTCTTGGTTAACCAATTGGTTAACTACACTAGTTCTTGGCACGTGGGGTCTCTACTCTACACTCCTTGTTCTAATCCTATCCCCAAATTTGGGGTATGGGGGTCAAAATGGGGGTTAAAGGAGAGCGGCCTTGGAGGAGATTGCCATCCCCGGCATTTTGCTATTTAAGTACTCATTGATAAGCCCAGAGCTCATGAGCTTGAAAAACGTTGAAAAACTCGTTGAGAAATGAGAGAAGGCTTTCTCAAATCTTTCTCAGCGTGCTTGAGAAAAACACGCTGAGAATTTCTCGTTGAGAAAACATGAAAAGCGTGAAAGCAAGTTGAGAAGCACGTTGAGAAGTGTGAATTCCCAAGAACTTGGAAGAGAAATCGTGAGGCTTCTGCGTGGAACACTGTCTGCTAGAATTTCAAACAAGACCCTCCACCAAACCTGTAGAATCGACTTCGCGGTTGCAAGCTCGCAGACCCCGAATTAGGGGTCTGCAGGGAAAAGCGTTGGCTAAGCCCTTGGTTTAACGTGGTATTAATTAAACCTGGAGATCTAGGATGTGTTGTAGAAGAGTTAAAAAACTAGTTTTGAATTGCTGTTATTTCGCCTTATGCTTCTTCCAGTTCTCTAGCTCTTAGAACGTGAATTAGTGCGTCTGTTTTACCCCAGATTTCACCCCACAATCTATCCCCAGCTTCGCCCAGGTGCTTCCAATAGGTCCTATGGAAAGGTGAGCCAAAGGGGCTAGGAGCCCCCTCCTCTATAACTCGCCTCCTCTCGCGGACGATCCACTCACTAAATAACTTAGACGTTATAGTTCTACACTTCGGGCAATACTTTACATATTGCGCTACCACGTGTATTAAGCATGTTGCAAGAAATCTCCTAGCTTCTTCATCTATGGTTGTAAACTCTCGCCCGCACTTCTCGCACTTAACGCGCACTAGTCTCTCGCCAGCCCATTTAAGCCACTGAGATAGCTCTGGTTTTATATCGGATAGAAGCTCGTCGTTGTTGGTGATGAGTCTCCTAATCTCCTCACAACATTTAATAAGAATCTCTCTCAGCTCTGAGTTCTCGACGAATCTTCTCGAATCCTCTTCAATTCCACTAAGTAACCTAAATGCGTACTCTAGGGCTTTATCGAGGCTTACTGATGGTGAGTGTAGAAGAGTGCTCATGTAGTCTAGTACGTGGTGTAGTAGAAAGGCCTTGACACCGTCATTTCCGAATAGCCTATAGTAGTGTTGAAGCTCTCTATAGAGCTCACTAAAGACCCAGCAACCGCCCACTATAACCCTACCATAATCATGGTATTCAGGATCCCCAACACTATCAATCATTCTATTGACTAGATCAGATATATCTTTCCTTACTCCAAGCCTAGAAGCCCACTTGTTGTGTATGATCCAATTTGGCATACTCTTCACAATACCTTGACATCTATGATGGCCTAATTAAATTTGACCATTTAACCTAATTAAATTTAATTAATTTTTTATAAATCTTAAATTCTACCAATACCCTTGATTAACTTGCAACGTCTACGTCTATTCGTATCCTCCCATATACCTGCTAGGATCGAGTTGAGGTGGCTCTTAATAAAGCTCTCTACCTCCTAGAGATGTCTAGTAAAGTAGTAGTCGCTATCGACTATCTCTAAGATCTCGACACTTTTCCCTCTTTTCGTTTCTCTCAATCAAATCTAGAAACATGTGTAGAAAGAATGCTTTTCTCCATACGTCTTCAGCTTCTCATAGAACTGCGAGGCTATGAATAGAGAGCTCTTAAAGATATAGCTTCTAACACGAATGCTCTTAATCCCGAGAAACCTCGTGGTCCCTATAGACTTCAAATAATTTATGTAGAAGACGGTCTCTGGGTCTCTAGGTTTAGAGCTTCTCTCCAGAAAGAGGTCGTAGAAGTCGTGGATTCCTAAGCTGTCAATGAGCTTATTTACCTCTCTAGCGACCTCTACGGGGATGCCCATTAACTTAGCATACTTCTCGTGGATCTCCCATGAAGGCACAATTTAACCTCTAACCACTACTAAGTTTACTCTTATCGTTACTTAGTGATCAACTAGTGCTTTAAGCTATTTTGTTTTCCTCAAAACTAACTTCTTACCCACATATGCCCCTAAGACCGTGTATATTATTGACACTATAAGTGCTAAGCCCATACCAGCTTCAGCTTTCGCTTTACCTCCCGCAAGTCCCGCCAATATAGCTGCAACTCCAAGTCCTAGATAAGCCCCCGCTACACCTAGGAGCATAAGGATCCCTGCAACAATAGTCATCACAACGGGTTTGAACTTCGCTACGAGAACTACTAGACCCAGTATTAGCCCTATTAGGTACGTAATTGAGAACGGCATTGTAAAGTTCCAACCAACAAAAGTTTGACCATCAATAGTAGCCCAGGGCGTCGAGTAGGCAATCACAGTAAGTAACCAGAGGATCGCATAAATAACACGATAGTTCACCATTGAACCTACTAGGGCGTGTTTAGCTAGCGTTCTCGACAATTAGTTCATCCTTGGAGGTGGTATCCGTGGTTAAGTATAAAAACTTTTTCTCTCCGAGTTTAAAACTGTGCGAACGTTTTTCATGATTAAGGAGAGAAATACTTGAGTTGCTAAAAAGCGTTCACCCAGTAGACCTACCAGTGAGAGAGGCGGCTTCGAGGCTTAGGATATCTAAGAGCACAGCCTTAAAGTACATGGCAATACTAAAAGCTGAGGGTAAAGTCGAGTGTAGAGTTGTTGATAGAGCTAAGCTCTGCAGAGCTAAAGGTGAGCAAATCGAGGAATAAACATTTATTACAGTGTTGCAAATAAGCACGTAGTGGGGGTCACTCGCACTGGGTATAAGTGAGTATGAGTTGATACCCCCGAGAGTGACTCCGGGAGTGATTCGCACGATGCACTATTTCATGCCCAGTCATAACTAATCATGACGGTTATGAGCGGTCCCCTATATAAGGAGGGAAGATGCATTAAACATCACCTGACTATAAGAACCTCTGAGTCTAGTCAAAAATGGAGTGTTTAACTAGATCAGATCACTAAGATCTAAGACCCTATACCACACTTAGCCACTACTCTAAAGCAACCTCTAAGTCGAATGTTGGAGCCGCCTCCAAGCATATTGAGGCACGAGGTTTTTAGCTAAGCGCTCTATTTCATCATCATACCCTAAATTTGGGGTATGAGTGATTTTCACGCTACCCCTAAAAGAGAGTGTGTAAAGTGTTCTTAGAGTCTCTCCGTGAAAGTTAAGTTTTAGTTGGGGGTTTGGATTAGATTTCACAGTGTTAGGTTAGCCTCCCTCTTCGAGCGCCTACCTAACACCTATGTGTATGTTTAAATAGTGCATTGTGCATGTCTCAGTTGTGCGCGCAACTACGTGATCACCGCGGAAATGCACAATTGTGCATGGCGCGTTTCACAGCTGTTTCACAAGAGCGTTGCGCAACACAGCGCCGTTGTGCATTAGATCTGTTCGCATAATTGTGCAATACAATAGTGCATTGTGCCTTAAAAAGCCGTCAAAATGAAACCCGGGCATACTGCGACATAGTGCATTTAGCAGAGAGCAAGTAGCATGGTTTAATCATGCTACTTGACGCGTTAAGATTTGACATGATTGTGGTTGACGCGTGTTTTAATTGTCAAGTGTCTAATGTTTATATTTGCTATTGAAATTTGCTATGTAAACTAAGATCTAATTTTACTCACTATGTTGTCAGTTGACAGTTGTAAATTGACAATATTAGACACTCATTAGACAATGTCAAATCGTCACAGTAGATCTCAGCGGGGAGTTTACATAGAAACTTCCCACAGTAGATCCCCGTTGTCAATTGCTATGTAAACTTACTAGAGTAGATCGTTGCTTGTAAGTTTACATAGCAACTCTCAGCGGAGAACTCAAGCTGTAAATTGCTATTGTAAGTTGCTATTGAAAAATCAACTAGTAAGCTCAATAGAAAATATAAGCGCTTTCAGCAAATAAGATAATGCGGACAACTGACATCTGACCACCTCCACACCCAGAGTCAATGGATATGAGAGACCGTGAATCATCATCTACCGAGAAACGGTGTTAAGTAGAGAACAAGCCTAGAACATTAACCTAACACCGCAAAGCTCAACATTAATCTCTCAGCTGAGAGAATGTGTTTGGGGCTAGAACGCTGAGATATCTTGAGGTGTGTGAAGTCCGCAGCACGAACTGGGATGTTCCTTCTACGAGCCTAAGAGGTGAGAAAGAGACACTAAAAAACACACTACTAAAAAATAACAGCATGCTCCACAGAGTTTACACTCATGTACCTGCACTAATCCCCTAAATTTTTAGGGGAGCTATGTGTCAATTAAGTTGTTGAGATCCTGATTGCTGGTTTTGTGGGAGCTGAGTATTTAAGGGGTCATTTCACCCCTAAAATTTTAGGGGTGAATGGTGTGAGCGAGAAGGCGAACCTTGCAGAGCTCCGCGAGGAGGTTAAGAGGGGGATTTTAGAGGAGGCTAAGAGACTAGATGCAGTTTTAAAAACCGCTAGAGGTAAGCTCATTGAGCTCGTAGACTTCAATAGGCTTAAAGAGATTGTCGAGAAGTATGAAGCTACTAAAACACTAAGTGAGAGTGAGCTCAGAGAAGTCACGGAGTTAATTGAGAAGCTACGAGAAAGTGGTATTTCAGCGGATTTATTGTTAAAGGCTCTTGAGCCGAGGTGTCCTAGGTGTGGTGGTAGGAGGTTTTACATTGAGGAGTTAAGAATTCACGGTAGAGTATACTTGTGCGCTGTTCACGAGGTGTATAGGGGTAAGAGGAGAATTAGGTGGAGGTGCTACTTGGGGCCTAAAGGCGAATACGA
>Ga0326760_1001352_pt1 | contig 11036 bp, 10 predicted proteins | sample GCREP_S_FD_207668 | JGI IMG/M metagenome (GOLD analysis project Ga0326760, IMG submission 207668) | Hot spring sediment microbial communities from Geyser Creek Basin, Yellowstone National Park, WY, United States - GCR.EP_S | ecosystem: Environmental > Aquatic > Thermal springs > Near-boiling...
ATTAGGACTAAGAGTGGTAAGTGGATTGAGCCACAGAAGGCTCTATTACCATCTGAGTATAGACCGTACGAGAATGTTGAAAGACTAGTTAAAGCAGGGCTTTTAGATCCGGAGCTAGTGGAGTTTGTAGACCCCATATTCATCGAAGGCGCTACTAGAGATGAGATAAGTGAGTGGCGAGACTTCCTACAGGATCTAAAAGTAGGTACTGATGAAAACATGATTAGGAAATTAGTTGAAAATATAGGTATTAGAGTTGCCCTAAAGTATGAGAGGGAAGTGCTTGGAATTAAAGATGCGCGTGTATTAACTGAGTCTGAGAGGTATAAGGGTTACGATATCGAGTCCAGGATGCCTGATGGCTCACCGAAGTACATAGAGGTTAAAGCATCGAGGAGTGGGTATCCGGATATCGAATTAACCAGAAATGAATACCAACACATCCTGAATAACCCAGAACGTTCTTTCATCTACGTAGTTGAAAGCGCTTTAAACGATCCCACGCTAAATGTAATACCAGGTACAGCTTTAGTCGACCTCATACCGGAAAGGATAACGATCTATTATTGGTCTTCGAAAGTCAAGGAAAAGTGGAAGCCTCTAATTTAGTGGGACCTTAGGCTATTCCTTGGCTCTAAATCTCTCAAACGAACTAACGAAATCTAAACATAGTTTCCAACTTTAAAGCTCAATACTCATAGGAGAAATTTTGTGTAACTCTTCAACCCCTATTCCTACCTAGCTTTAATGATCTTCTCAACTTTCTCTTTAAACTCATTTAGTCTTCCCACCTCTGTGACTACACTTAGAAGCCTCCTATCCATTAGCTCTACTTCTTCACTGAGCTTCCTAAACTCCTTGTTAAACTTTGATACCTCACCCATTAGTTGTTGCACGCGCCCCAACAAATCTTTAAAGGTTGCAACCTCCACACCCATACCAGCAAGAGTTACACCTAGTTCAGATATCTCTTTCCCAAGCTCCTCTACCCGCTTCTCAATGTTCTCAATTATTTTCATCCTATCGTTGAGGGCTTCGTCGAGATCTTTAACGATTTTTCCAGCCTTCTCTTCGTATTCTTTAATTTTTCTCCCTAGTCTTCTCCTCTAACTCCTCAAATTTCTCTGCATATTGCTTAATACTATTAATTATTCTGGCCAACTCCCACTTATGCTCACATGTTATACTGAGAAGATTTGCACTTATAGCCCTGGCGAACTCCTCGTGGCTAAGCTGCTTAATCTCCTCTCTACTTAAACCCCTCAAGAACTCTCTAACCCGGGAGACTAATTCGCTCTTACTGATACCGGTCGCCACCATCTAGAGCCCCATGTTACCGCATGTGATACCCCTTAATTAACGGTAACATTGTGGTTTGTCATGGTGGTAGATGTAGAGTGTGAGAGTCGGTGCACGGTATCATCTATGGCTTAGGTAGCATTGGTTCCCAAAGCCACGTTTTAGCCTAGTAGCCACGCCAAGTTCGAGTAGAAAATGTTCCAAGAAGAAGCCTCGTCAGAGCACTCCCAGCTTCGCCAAATAACACCACGATACCGGGGGTTGAGTGTGCTACCATCTCAGCTACGTAGCTTTAAGCCCGTGCTTACAGTAGCTCTCCTAGTAGCTCCTCCTGGTTAACCTAGTCGAGATCCTTAAACCCAGATCTCTCCTAGCCATGTACCTGTGTGTATTGAGTAGTGTGCTACGGAAGAGCGTGTCGTGGAGGGCCTTGTGGGTATACGCCTTGAACAATACGTGTGGCTTTAGCCTATACGGCGCCTCAACAAGCCCCCTTCTCACAAGGCTACACACCTCTAATAGAGCCTCTAGTGCTTCATCGACACCATGCTCTACCGCTATACTCCAAACCTCATCCAGTCCAGGCCACTAGGCAGTCCATTAATAGAACCATGTGCTCCTTGTATACTGCGTGTGCTGCTACTATGACAACCTCAGCCTCTGAAATATGTGAGGTTGTTAAGTTTAGTGGAGAATAGCTTAGGATTGATACTGTTTTTTGTTATCATATAGAATTAACAGTTTAGACTAAGAGCTTTACATACATTATTTAGCACATATGAGAAATCTTGCTGAGCATTTATTATAGGAATGTTAAGATGTTTCGCCAGAATCATATAAACTTTTCTCTTAAACTCTATCTCACTACGTGAAATAATATCTCTCTTTCTAGCTACAGCAGTATCAACATCAACATCGAGAACTGCAGCCTTAGATGCTCTCATCTGCATAACGAGGAAAAGTCTCAGAAAAACTTTATCAACATACCTACAAGTGTATATAGCGTCAATCAAGGCGTCGAGATAAAACCTATCGAAAATAACGATTCTGATACCTTTGATCCACCATAACAGCTTATGTAAAAAATAGAAAATAGTTAAATCAATAAACAATAAATAAGGATATAAAAGTCTTGCAATAGCATCAATATAAAAAACGTGAATGATGAATCGAGACTTGATCTGGGGAACATATATCTTGAAGTAAAGCCTTCTAAGCTTAGAATATAGGTATAGAGCGTAAAGAGTGAAAGCTCTCCACCTAAACCAGATAATAACATGTGTTTTAATAGCTTCTACATTATTTTTAATTATATTTCTAGCTAATAAACGAGCGATTGTCGACTTACCTGAACCGTCAACACCCGAAATGGCTATACTCCAACATTTTTTAGCTCTCATTATATGTTTTGTCATGTTAGATCCAATAATCTTTTAAAATTAAGCTATGAATATAATATTATAAAACCTTTCTAGGATGATTTGTAGGTCTTTTGTATATCCTCTATAAACTCCTTTAACTCTCTCTCCCTTCTATAGATCCTCCTTATAGTACCTGTAGGATCATTTAATATTATAGGACTTTCCTCGGGAACTCTTTTACTTCGCCATACCAAGTACTCGACTTTGTCAATCACATAGATATCTACTGAAAGTAGGTTGAGGAGAGCTAGAAACCTGTACTTCAATGACGTAAAACACATCTTCAACCCGCTAAAAATACCACCATGTACATTAACAATGAATATATCTAGGTCAGACTTCTTAGAGGCTTTGCCCCTAGCCCAACTCCCGTAGATCATTACATGAAGGCCCCTCCTCATACTCTCCTCTCTAAGTTTCAAGACATACTTAATAGCCCTATCAGCTAAGTACTCCATATTAATAACTTCAAAGAATATTTGATAGCCGTGACCATTAAAAAACCAGTTGAGAAAGTGACTTACAAAGATCAAAACAACTACTTGTAACAGGTTCCCGGGTTTAAAAATACTCCATAAGATTAAGGCTATAGCTATGAAAATAACATATCTAGCTATAAGTTCTGTTCTCGAATACAACGGTAGCCCTGAAAACGCCTTGTCCATAAGCGAGTTATCCTGCAATGTAAAGTCAATTAAGGCCCCCCATAATTTAGATTTAGTAATTTTAATCATGTGCTCCGCCCCAGCAATAAAGCTACATTATACGAAAATATCATTATCAATATTTCTCAGCATAAACAATATTATTTTTCGAAACTAGGATTTTGAACCCCATCTTCTTAAGAAAGTTGTAAACTTGGATCACCTCATCTGGGTAATGATATGAGGCACAGGAAATTTTTATACGTTTTGCTGTTGTTAAAAGTTTTGAACTCCCTCTAAGAATCTCTACTTCTGAGCCTTCAGCATCTAATTTTATAAATACGCTAATTTCTGTAATATTTAGATTCGGATATAGTTTGCTAACTACATTATCTAACGTATCAACTTGAACTTTGATACTAGTTATATGTCTCTCCGGCAAAGGTTTAATTGAAGCTGAACCAGAAAAACGTCCTTCATATAAGTACGTGACTCCAGGGCTATCAGAAAGTGCTAGTCTAAGAGGAATAACATTATTCAACATGTTGTATTTAACATTTTTATTAAGTATTAAGTAATTTACTGGGTGCGGCTCAAAAGCCAGGATCATTCTTCCTCTCTTAGCGACTTTCAATGTAAATATACCTACATGTGCACCAATGTCTATGATAAGGTCAAATGTCTCATTTCTCCACAATCTATCATAAATTTCTTCAACCAATATCTCCTTGATGCAATAAAAAGATCCATCCTCATAAGGTATGAACAAGTGGCCTAAAGGAGTTTTACAGTGCGCTAAGAACTTACCTTTTCTGCCTGAAAAGAAGAGAGTAAAATAGTAAATCTTCTTCGTAATATTCATGATACTAATGGCTTTCGCGTGTATTAATTTATTTAGAGCATTAACCAGAATAGAAATTAATTTATTTAAAAGCATTCTACCTAGTATCATGTGAAACACCTCTTCGAATTTCTTCAAATAGTTCAAACCATTTCATGGCAACTTTCGGCCATGTAAAATCTTCAGCAACTTTTTTCATATTCTCAGCTAATGATTTTCTTAACTGAGCATCTCTAAGAAGCCAGATTATTGCTTTAGCAAGAGCGTGTTCGTCTCCTTGAGGCACTATCAAACCATTTATACCATTAAAAACATAGCCAGTAAACCATCCACAATTTGTTACTATAACAGGTTTACCATGACTCATAACTCGTGCTAAAACGCCACTTGCTGATAGGTTCTTTGTCACATAAGGTAAAACTACTATATCGGAAGAAGCCACTAGAGAATCAACTTTATCTTCTCTTAGATGCTTTGTCACGAATATAACTTTATCTTCAAGTTCCAAAGATTTAACAAGGCTCCTCAAATATGGAAGATATCTATGTTTCTTAGGTGCATACTTATCAAGGGGATTAAAATAGTCGCCTGCAATAATTAACTTGACGTCAGAGAATTCTTTAACTACGTATTTTAAGGCTTTAATTAAGTAATCCACTCCCTTATAGCGCGAAATAAACCCCCAATATAAGACAACATAACCCGTCTCCGACTTTAATATTTCTTCAATACTCTTAGTTTTTTCAGATGCTACGAAAGAGATCTTCGGAACACCATGAGGAATATATCTTACAGACCTTCTATTAAAACCCATGCTCATTAATAACCTCTGGGCGATTATATTTCGACATACTATCACCGCTCCGCTATAAGATAGAAGTTTAAGAATAGCGACTTGTGTTATGAAAAAAGCTTTTTCCTTCGGTTTACCTCTAATTTCATAAGGCTTATGTATGTTATCAAGATCTATAACTAATTTGATCCTTTTTATCCTAAGAATAGGTAAAAAGAGTAAGGGCAAGGCGATATTCAATAGAGGTGCTAGTAGAAAGCCTGAGAAGAATTCTAAAGGGTAATAAATATATAAAATCTCTGTATTAATGCGAATTAAGAAGCCGATAATTCTAATGAGGGACTTCAACACGTTTTTCTTAAAGATCCTTTTAATTACAACGTTTTTCTTCTTGATCGCTGTGGTATATTGGTCGTCTCTTTTAGGGTTGCATCTACATCCTAAAACTACGAGAACTTCATCAGAATATAAGTCGGCTAGGGAATTTACTAAATGAAAAGCGTAATCAGCATAGCCACTTAAACAGGGTTTGTAGTGAGTGAGAAAAACCACCTTTATCGCTTTCATATCGCTTTCCCATGTTATAGATTATTTATACTCCAATTAAGTCTAAGTATCTTCATGCTGAGACGAAAACTTACCTTCCGGAATAAACCTATGACCAAACACGCAAACCTCATTTGTACCACAACGCCATGTAATTATTATCATAAATCTTATTATGACTTATTGCTAAATGAACATCAACATTACTCCAGAAAACTGGTGGGAGACCTGAAAAATAAAATCCATATACTTGTCTGAGAGAGCGTATCACGATATCACCTTCAAATACGTATGGGGTTTTCTTAGACTGCTCTATAAGGTCTCGCGGATCTGCATAGATCAACGAACTGCGACCTGATTTACCAGGCCAAAAGTAAGCTGGGTTAAAATAAGCGTAGTTATAGAATATATCGCCTGTCGTGCCTATATCTTTGTCTGGACCAAAATTTGCCAAGAACATTAACCCATTATAATCTGGTGGTCCTATATAAACTCTTGTTGAATGAATTGAGAGAAATGAGAAAGGAAGCAGTACTATTGACATAAGTAAACCAATTGTTACAAGGAAGCTGGAAGTATCCATGATCTTTCTGGATTTTACGAGACGAGGTATTACACTTAACCTCGAAAAAGTCAGATCTAGAAACATTGGATAGCTAAACAATAAGAAGTAGTCATGTCCTCGACCAGTAATCAGGTAAAGCAATAATGAGCCCATAAACATGGAGGCTGCTACAACTGAGAGCAAAGCTTCTTGTAGAACTGTATCCCTTCCACTAATCTCTCCAACAGTAACTATACGTAATATATAGAGAGTGACTGCTATGCCTCCTACTAGATATGGAAAAGTGGTTATCAGAAGCCTATAGACTCGTAATAGAGACGTTACAAAGTCTTTACTAAGATCTAGTTGTTCTTGAATAAAGGGACTTGAAATTCCGTACATCTTGTGCCATGGGCTCTCTACTTGTCCAAAAATTAATTTAACAGTCCACTCAAAGTTTAGATTAACCCTATAGAGTAGCCAAGCCATCCATAGAACAGATATTAAAATAAATGCTAGAATAGGTAATTTAAGTTCAGACATAAGGTCGTGTATACTCCCACCATACCTATTTAGGACTGAAATACGTGTAAGAAGAACATATATCAGCAAGCCTCCCATGGATAATAGTATATAAAATGGTGTCGTAGGATGGCCCGTTATTAATGCACTTAAAAGCAACATGTTAACTATCCACATAGCCTTTGAATTTCTCCTGAATAGTATTGAGAACATTGTGTAGAGAAAAAGATAGAAGAGTGGGAATGCAAAGAGTCTTGGGGTAAATATTGAGAGAAAGTATGTTAAGTGGAAGTTTCCTAGAAACGTAAAAATACATATTAATGGAACTAATGCCCTATCTTTCTCACCGAGAAACTCGTTAAAAAACACGTAAAGCACTAGTGAAGCGAATACATGTAGTAATGCTACCAGCAATGTATTAAGATAGAGAAGTTCTACCCCTAAAACTTTGCTTAAGGTTGCTGAGAGTATGAAAAGCGAAGGATACTGGTAAGCATAACTGTCTGGATAAGGTGGAATTCTATTTTGTGTACTAATAAGCTTTGCATTAGCACTTTGTAGTAGATTATCCCCTTGAATTGCATAAGGTAATTGGGCAATTATAAAACCTGGGACTAAGATAAAGCTATATACAAAGGGCAAGTATCTTACGATGTTGTGGCACGGTATTAAGAGAACAATTATAATAATGACTTGGATCATTGTGATATATATTAATGGTAGTGGTACAAACCACTGAATTTGAGAATGTAGCGAGAAGTTTACCCTTGTGTAGTTAACTCTCATGAAGAGAGGATAAGTTATAAGAAGACATATCAAGGCAATACTAATTACTCGATACTTACTCTGATGCTGAACGCTCTTCATAATTTTGTTTGCCTTTTAAAGCATTATTCGAGACAGCTTCGGCATATTGGGAGACTGCGAGTTTTTACGAGAGAGCGTATTTTTCTCGATAGCGGAGACCTCCATATTTCTCTGAACTCAGATTTGAATATATTTCCATAACAATACTCTCCGTTAATATCATAACAGCAGGCACACATTCTTCCATCAACTAAGATCACTCCACTTTTCCACCAATTGCATGTTTTCTTTATCTTTTTCGGATAAAGCTTTCCATTCTTTATGACATATCTATTCCACTCTGGATTTAGTGGGATGAAGTGCAAGAGGTTTTTTATACCATCTTCGGGATATATGTTTGTAGCCAATACAAGCTCTTTGAGTACAGCCTTAACCCCTAGTTCTTTAGCTAGTTGCTTAAACTCATTTATTAAATTCTCATTATATCTAGTAACAACCATTCCTAATTCTATAATAGGGTACCTTTTATTCAATCGCTTCTTTTTCTCGATTACAAGAGAAATGCCTTTAAGTATATCCTCAAATCTGGCTCCTACCATGAATTTTTCTAGGGTTTCTTTCGTAGGACCATGAAATGAAACATGTAATTTATTTAATCCGCTAGCCACTAGTTCTCCAGCATATAAATATAGTAGCGTTCCATTAGTACTTAATGTTACGCGTAACTTATTTTGACGTGCATATCTAATCATTTTAAAAATATCTTTATTTAATAGAGGCTCACCACAGAAAAATAATTCTATACTGACAACGTATTTCTTTATTTTATCCACAATGATTTTAAATTCCTCGAAAGACATGGCCCTTCTCTTTCTAGTGATATATTTTTGGGGAGCAGTACAAGCTGGACAGTTTAGATTACATATATTGATTGGTTCTATTACAACGAAGAGTGGATAACCAAGGATTACATGCATGATAAGTGCTCGAAAGCTTAACTGTACTAGCTCGATAAAATCTCTAAGGAGTTCTTGGACTTTATTCAACATTACTTTCACCTTGCTCATGAAATAAAGTTAGAACCTGTTTATAGACTTCAATGTATTTTTTATAAACTATTGATGGATTATAGTTCATGTTGATATATCTTCTTTCTCGTAAACTTATAGATTCTACGTCAATGGTGCCTCTTAATATGCTTTTAATTATTTCAATAAGCTCTTCCGTGTTTGCGAATAGAAAACCATTAAGACCGTTTTCTATAATAGTGGATGTGATTATATTTCTCTTCGCGATCACGAGCGTGCCGCAACTCATAGCCTCCAACAACACTAAAGGAGGGGCAATACTGCCAAGATATTCAGATGGATAGATAAGTACATCTATAGCCTTGTAAAAGAGTCTCATGTCGTTAACCCTGAGAAATTTATAGAGCCCTTTATTTTCCACAAGCGTTCGCCTTATCTTGGTATAATACTTAGGAGGGTATATATGACTTGGCGAAATTATGAGTGATATCTTATTCTCGAATTCTGCCTTAACTCTTCTAATGGCATTAAACAACATATCGAGCCTTTTATACTTATTTATTGCACCAGCATAACCTATATATATGCAATTATGTTGTAATCCCAATAGTTCTCTTGCATTGGACTTATCGATATCTCCACAATAATCTATGGGTACAGGCGGAGGTAAGAAAAAGAGGGGTTTATTTCTTACTACTTCTCCCAATTCTCTTTTAAGAATCTCCATAGTCACAATGAAAGCATCGTATACATATTTTGTTTTTAAAAAATCCAATATAATAGAGGATACTGCATTATTCTTTATCTCGTACTTAGCTATATGCTTTATAATTGGCCTTCTTATTGCGATGAAATATGGAAGAAGGTGGTATGGAATATCATAATTGAAGACGTGGATTAAATCAAAATCCTTTAAAAGCGAAATTTTTATTCTGTCAGCAGGGAATACTTTTACATCTATAAAATTGCTAATAGCTTCAACAATGTATTTTGCCAAGTTTTTATAACCCTCATTCCAAGGCTCTCCCCAACTTTCTACAAGGATAGCTACTTTCATCTCATCATCCGACTTAAACATATCTCATACTTCTCAAAATATCGTATGCATAATACCTTATATCCAATAGACGCCTAGCTATTTCACGAGCCATATTCTCTATGTATTTATATTTTTCATAATTTGTTAACACCTCCCGTAACTTATTAGCTAATGCATGGGGATCATTAGGCTTGATTAACAAAGCAACACCATTAACAATAGATGGTATTCCACCGGTATACGAAGCTATAATGATATTGCCTGACGCGAGTGCTTCTAAAGCGACATTAGGTGATCTATCGCTACTAGCATTGGCTAAGAGTCTTGACGGGAGTACTACAATATCTGTGGCACGATAAAAAATAGGCATGTACTCAGGCTTGACAGGTTGATACAGGAGAACAAGTCCATGTTTTATTAATTTTATGAGCTTTTGCTCATATGTTTCTTTTAATTTTTCTCTATCACGTAAAAGCTTCATTTTAGGAATGAAGAAGATTGTTTTTGCGTTTATTTCCTGGTTCTCTTTAAGAATTTCAATGGCATCTATTAACACATCAATACCTTTACAATAAGAAGGTTCACCAATAAAAACACACCACTTTTTCGTCAATAAGTTCCCTGGCAATCCCAAGAGCTTTAATATTTCTTTTTTAGCTCGTATTTTAGGCGTGGACATAAGCCTGAGGTACTTCGATGTATCTATTCCGTGAACTCGCACTATAATAGGCTTGTTACGTTTAACATGGAGTATTTCAACAACATATCTTTTCGAGGCATCCGATTCCGCTATTAAAATAGGTGCTCTTTTATATATGTACTTGACAATTTGCATCTTTAGCTTTTGAAGAAAATCTAAGACAAAGTTGTTATGAATGGTGATGTTGTTTTCCTCAACTATGACCACAGTCTTGGCTTTCACAAATCTCGATAAAAAGTAAACCATTATTCCCGCTATACTTTCAATTCCAAAAATTATGACGACATGAGGTCTGAATTGTGCAAACTTAATTAAGGAGGTCGGCTCTAATGTTTTGGATCCAACTACATTAACGCATTTTAACACCTTAACATATCTGTGTCTTAAAAGTTCCTCAAACGGATAATTTCCATAAATGCCACATGTAAATATCTTAGCCTCCGTTTTATCACTCAATACCTTCACCATATCCACATGAAAGGGATAAAGAAACGGAGTGAATATCGCTATCCTCACTATTTGATCACCTTGTTAAACCTCGATGATAAACTTGTTCAAGAACTTTACAAATGATCCTATAGTCATGGTTTTTTGCATACTCCTGAGCCTTTGCTGAGACGGATCCCATATCTACAGATCCTTCGAGAATACCCCTGAGAATCTCTGTAGCTTCGTGGAAATTGTTAAATAGAAAACCGTTTATTCCATGGGATATGTAGAGATTGATTGGATAAATGTTACTTGCAATTACGCACTTTCCAGCTGCCATAGCCTCAAGCACCGCTATAGCCCCCGTCTCGGTGAGAGATGGAACTATCACTATATCAACCATTTTATAGAATCTGTATGGGG
>Ga0326760_1001355_pt1 | contig 11000 bp, 9 predicted proteins | sample GCREP_S_FD_207668 | JGI IMG/M metagenome (GOLD analysis project Ga0326760, IMG submission 207668) | Hot spring sediment microbial communities from Geyser Creek Basin, Yellowstone National Park, WY, United States - GCR.EP_S | ecosystem: Environmental > Aquatic > Thermal springs > Near-boiling...
TGGAGTGTTAGGTAGGCCTGCCCCATGAGCTCTACCTAACACCCCGTGCTACACACCAGGGTTCCAGGAGCCCCAGCCTCCCCCCCAGGGACTGCCCAAGCCCCCCTATTAAAGAGTCGCGGGCGCCCCTCAAACCACGGGGGGGAAGTTCAAGCGTGCCCCCTCGTGCTGGCGGCGCGCGGGGTCACAGCTGTGACCCCGTGCACCACCACACCTAGGAGTACCACGCTAGCAACCAGAGGTGGAGTAGCCCCATGCTCCCCAGCCCCCAGTAGCCCAGCACCAGGCAACCAACACCCCCGGCCCCCATACTCCTAGAGTATCAGGGTAACCCCAGCGTCCCGGGAGCTCCTAACCATTAGACCCTACGGGGTTACCCTATGCTCTGGGGGCTCCCGGGCTGTAGGGATGCTAGCAACTAGTACAGCCCCTAGAGTGGAGCTCCAACTGCCTGGGTTGGCCGGAGCCCGGCGTTGCAACACTAGCCTCTGGCAGGGCTACCCCTAGGAGCTCCCGCTGCTACTGTGTCGCGGAGCCCCAGCATACCGGCCTCAGCACGGTGAGCTCCCGTAGCGATGGGGTAACCCTACCCCCGGGGCTCCCGGGCACACTCTACCGGCTGTCCTGCGCGGGGGCACAGCTGTGCTCCCGCGCACCCAGAGCCCCGACTGCCACCTCCCCCGCCCCTCCCGCCTAGGGGAGCGATCTCCCGTGTCCTCGCCGGCGGTGCGGGCTGGGGGCTCGGGAGCCGTGGTAGGCGGCCCGGGCGGGGGGCTACGGAGGGGATTTTCGCTCTGGAAAGCTGTCTCCCTGTTATCTCTAGCTAATACTGGCCCGTGAAAGTCGTTATCTAGAAATCCGTTAACTCGGATTCCAAGCATTCGGCTTAACACGGCATATCCAACCCCCAGCCCTCAGTAATATCGGGTTTGTGGAGGGAAAGGTTGAATTTCAATACAACCCTATGGAGTCTACTTATAACCCCTCTATAGAAGACTCTAAAATGGGGGTGGCCTCCTACGCCAACACTATCTAGGACTAGGGTTGGTAGGTATAGTAGGACAACGATACCAAGGGAAGTTAGAAAGCTACTAGGCATAAATGAGGGTGATATCGTAGAGTGGGTCTTTGAGGATGGGAAAATAGTAATCAGAAGGGGTGGTAAAAGTGGTTAATTGCCCCTACTGTAGCTTTGAGGGAGAAGTCGGGCTTATAAAGACGTGGAAATTCAGAATATATAATGTTAAGATGCTTCAACGCTTTAAATACAGTGGTGTGTTTAATCATTACTATGGCACTAGTCCCAGAACAGTAAGGTATCCGAGTTTGTTATTAGAGTTAGTCCAAGAGTTAGAAAATCAACAAAATGACGAGAGGGAGTAGAGATGTCTCTGTACTCGCACGATGAAATTGTGATTGCAATAGATGACGCTTTTATTGATATCATTACCAGAGTCTCAGAAGAACTCTTACAAAATCCTAATGTGATAAGCAATTTAGCACTCTACAATAAAATAGTATTACTAAAGGAGTTTCTTCGAAATGGTCAAAGGGAGCGAATAAGAAGGGTAAATAAGCCACCTACTAGTGGCACTAAAAAGAGACCTGATCTTGAATATTTTGGTGGTCTCATAGTCATTGAGGTTGAATCTAGTGAAAACACGTTAGAGACAGGAAGGAGACAACTTCATGATTACATCAATGAATTCTATAGAGATGCGACCCTGTATGGTATAGTGACAACAGGGCTTTATTGGGAAATATATGAATCTGTAAGAGGCGAACCAAGAAAAATAGCCGTACTAAAAGGCGATGAGAAGGAGTATCAGAAGTCTTTGCAGTCTGTAATTAGAGGTAAACCTATCTATGATTACCTCTACAACCTAGTTAAAGGAGCTTTACTTAAATCAGAAGCCTACCGCTTACCACCTCTTCCCAACAATATACGTAGTATATTCTACCCTGTTATGAGCTATGTAGACGATTTAATAGAGTTAATAGATAAATATAGAGTACGTGAGAAAGCTCTATACCAATCCTATAAAGAAATATTGTTGAGAGCTTATGGAAAGCTCACCGATGAAGAGATAGATAGACTCTTTGCTACTCACACACTACTTCAGATGATTGTTAATGTAATTGTTACGGCAGCCTTTGGAAAGCTTGAGAAGACTATTATTAAGCCCATTAGGGCTTGCTACAATGAAGAACTAGAATACGATATAGCGATTCCCCATCTAATGTGGTGGAGAGAGGTATCGTACATAGATAAAGATTTTGGAAGTAGAGTGGAGGAAATATGTAACGATATATATTACAGAGCGTTGCTATTTGATTGGAATTCTCCCATAATTGAGGATGTGTTCAGCCACCTATACGAAGATTTTGTAGAAAGAACGTTGAGGTACAGAATCGGCGAGTACTACACCCCATGGTGGCTTATAGAGTTCATAATTCACCGCATAAAAACGCAGTTTAGTGTAAGCTTTAAGGATAAACTTGTTTTTGATCCTGCATGTGGTAGTGGAAGATTCCTGGTAAAAGCTTTCTATGAAAAGGTTTTCGAAGGTGAAGAGCCTGACAAAGCTTACCTAGAGGTGATAGGTCTAGACATCCTACCCTTAGCAGCAACCATCGCTAGAGCAGAGCTCATAATTGCATATAGAAGAGCTACTGGAAAAACGCCACCTGGATCACCATTAGTTTTCTGGGGGGACTTTTTATCATATGAAATCGGGTTGGGGGCTGAGGTTGTAAAAGAGCTCAGTAGAATTCTTAGTAGACTTACAATAATAATCTGGGGGGAGACTTGGTTAAACAAATTAGATAAACATAGTATGTTGCTATTCTTAGCAAGACTTGAATACCGAATGGAGCAGATACTTAGGGAATTGATTGAAAGTGGTGCTGGGGTATCAAAAGCTATAGCTAGTATTATGAATAAAAGAGCACTTAGATCCGCAGATCCTATAGATAATCTCGTTAATTCACTACTTATGAAAGTACTTCAAGATAATGAAATTATTCAAGAGATTACAAACTTAATCAATAAATATGGTAACGCTATTTGGGTTATTCCGATAGTTTCAGACCTATTTGTTAGGTTCTTAACACGGATAAAGCCGGATATAGTGCTTACGAATCCGCCTTGGCTAAAACTAAGCGAGTTGCCGGATTCTGAGTGGGGTAAGAAGTTGCGTGAGTACATTAGAAGAGAGATTATTGATAAGTATAGAGGCACTATCCCAGGTATTTCAAGGGTTGGTATGAGTGGTGATATAAGTGCTATATTCTTGAATACGATAATAGGGGTTCTGGAGGAAGAAGGGTATGTAGGTATAGTTTTGCCTGCTGAGCAGAGCTACACACCTAAGAGTCCCCATGGAGCAGGAAAGTTGCTTACCTATGCTGTGCTCGGCAAATATAGCGTTGATGGCTCTGCAATCTATGCTGGTGATGTATTTAAACATGGTAGGCACGCATCTGTATTCATATTACGGGTGAGGAAAGATGAGCAAAGCTAAGGACACAAAGACTTTGAATATAAATGGTTTTGAGCTTAATTTGAAAAAGAGTTTTGATAAGGATGACAAGTTAGATTTAGCCCACGTTGAGTTAGTCTTTGTCGAGAACTACGCAGATGCAATAAAGCCTCTGCTTGAATACTTCTCTAGCTCCTCTGAGCTCGTCGGTGTCGAGAGAGTTTCAAGGCAAGGTGATTTACTAAGACCGCAATTTAGTGGTCATAGAAAGAAGTATGAGGCTGTTGCAATAGGTCTAGCGATATCTATAGTTCATCACGATGCTGTACGGGGTGTCTTTAGAGGTAGACCTCTCAATGTTGTTGAGCTGAAAAAAGTTTACAATTACGATGATGTAGTATTCGAGGTAGCTCAAGGAGATCTTCTTAACAACGCTTCGTGGTTCCTTGAGCTAAGCCAGGTCTATCCATTCTCTATTACAAGGGTGTTTAAGGTTTTGTACAATCCAAGCATAGAAACTCTGCAGGCTTTTCTCAAGGCTATTTACGGAAAGTACGAGAAGGCTTTGAATGAAACATTGAAGCGCCTTAAGGCACCATCTAAGCCTACCTTAAGTAGGGATGAAGTGGAAAAGGAGGACTTCTACATAGTCGTGTACAGGTGCCAGAGAAGCTTTGTAGCCGCTGTACTCTCACCAGCTATTATTAGGGAGATGCTCGCCGCCGGTATAGACAAGCTGATCATCAGTAATACATTAGCTTATCTAATCACACGAGATGAAAATGTGGCTTACTACTATGCGACAGCCTTGAATTATCTAGTACGGGCGGTTAAGATGTTCAAAGGCTCGTTCATACTTAACCAGTATGGCAGGCCGGTTGAAGCAGTGCGTATTGCGGATCTTGAGTGGAGCGGGGAGGAATGGCAGTTTAAAGTAGCCGAGCTTTCTAGAAAAGCCAGTGAGAAAGCACGCAGAATAACACTTCAATCTCTCGGCATAGCAAAAGACGTGAAACTTTATGAGCTTATCGATAGAGGAATGGATATAGAGATTAAAGATAAGCTTGGTGAAAGAGCTTACGAGGTTTTACAGATTCACACACACAGAATTCGTGAAGTTGGTGAAGCATTTAGAATTATCAATGAAAGAGTTAATAAAAACATGTTAAAAGAGGCTGTAGGAAAGGTCGCTGAGGGGGTATAGTAATCATACCTTATGTTATGAGGGTTTTACGTGCAATCACAAGACAAGGATACCAGGGCTGGAGCACCTAGTAGAGCCCATCAGAGCACTTGTCCTAGAAATGGCTGGGAGGAGGCTGGCGAGAGCGCAGGAGGCTAGGAGGGAGGCTATCGTAGGTGAGGAGAGGGAGGTTGAGCCCAGGGGGAGAAGGGCTAGGAGGAGGTCTGGAGGAGAGGGGGGTTCTAGGGTTGTAAGAAGGCTTAACGAGTTCTTCTAGGCTGAATAATAGAGGGTGGCTCCTGATTCCTTAACTCCTCCCCTCTAGAGCAACTCCTGAGAAGGGGGGGAGGAAGGGGAGGAGAGCGTGGGGCTTGAAAGCTACAAGGAGGGCTGGGAACCCAGACTGGCTTACCTCCAGTTTATGAGGACAGGTGGGGTTACGGTAGGAGGTGAGCCCTACTGTAAGCCTACATAAGTAGGATTGTGGTAGGAGGTAGGTGAATCAGGTGAATCAGAGTTCTAAACTCTGGCTGTATAAAGCGGAAATGTGGCAGGAATTTTTACAACTTCTGATTCACCTGATTCACCTGCTCCTCCTACTGCAGGCCCGCCAGGGCTCGGAGACCGGTGATGACGTGTACTCCTCGCTAGAGCATCCTATACTCTTCAGGGCTAGGGCCTGGAGGCTCCTGAAGAGGCTCATGGCCGTAATGGAGGTCGCGGGAAAGCATTCGTGCTGGTGGCGCGCTGGGTCACAGCTGTGCCCCCGCGCACCTGGAGCCTCGGGTGCCGGCTGGCCAGCGGGCTCCACCGGCCCCCGACGCCGTCCGGTTTCCCCCCGTCCACGCTATATCTAGCCGTGGCGGTGTGCGGGGGCACAGCTGTGCTCCCGCTCTCCCCCGCACATAATATATAACCTTCGGCGCACCGCTATATATAGCGACATGGGTGATACCGGTGGCGTCGGAGGTGGAGAGAGCGGTACTGGAGGCGTTGAAGGAGAGGGGTGGCAGGGCCACCCTCAGGGAACTAGCCGTGGAGCTCCACAGGAGAGGGTACAGCCCCAGGATGGCCTCGAACGCGTTCTACTACCTCGTCATCAAGGGGGTGGTCAGGAGGGCCGGCAAGGGGCTCTACGAGCTCGTAGAAGGGGGAGGTGACGCGAGGTGATATTCTGGAGGAGGGAGCCGAGGTTCAGGAAGGTGGTCAGGCCCGAGCAACCCCTAGAGAAGGTCTACTGCGACGTGCTGAATCACGAGAGCCCGAACCCCGACAGCCCGTGCAAGCTGGAGATGGGCGAGTTCCCGAGGCTGACGGGAGTATGGGGCATACCGCACAGGGAGTCTAAACTCATACGGGTTGGCGAGGAGAGATACAGCCTGATAGGTGGCACCTTCCTACTGTACCCGGCAACGCTCAGGCCGGGAGCGTGCGTAGACGACAGGGGCACGGCTAGGATAGCGTACGTATGTATTTACCCTGACCTCATCGAACCCAAGGATAAAGACCTGTGGGGATACTCCCTAAAGGGCAAATATTTCAGGCTCAGGGACGACGTCGAAGAGGTTGAGAGTTACGAGGATAAGTTCGGCCACCCAGTATACGTCGTGAGGAACAGGCTGGGGGAGACCTTCAGGCTGGCTGGCATCTATGCGAGGTTGTACCACGTGCTGAGGGAAAGGGGCGGGTGGGTCGAAGGTGGGGACTTGTTAAAAGGCGAGCTTGATTTGTTCCGGAGGTACGCGGAGAACCTGAAGGAGTTCGTTGACAGGAAGAGCCAGGAGGAGCTAGAAGAGCTAACCGTGGAGTACGGTAACACCTTTTTCGACGTGGCTGACAGGGTGCTGGATCTCATGACCAAACTCGTCCGCGGGGAGGTGGAGGAGCTCCCACCGCCCGGCGTGATACCGGCAGATTTGGAGAGGATGCTCGCGAAGATCGAGTCCCAGGAGTTCCTCTTCGAGGAATACACGGCATACGATCTCGCTGAGAAGAGGAAAGACAAGTTTGGTGGGGATGTGATGAAGGCACTCTCGTATATCTACGACTGGTTCACAGCACTAGCACTCGGCCTCCTCGTCTACGAAGCGTTGATAGTCGAGATGGGGATTAACTGACCCCACCACACGTTTAACCCTCGGCAAGCTTCATCACCCGCGTCTCTTCCCCTACAGGTCGCCCTAGAGTGTTGCCGGCGATCTGTCTTATCCTCGCCGGCACCCCCCTAATCCCCTTTACCATCCCTGCTAGTCGACCGTAAAACTCTCTTGACAATCCCAGCTCGGCTTTCCTTATCTGGACTTCGTGCTCCTGCTCCTCGATCATCTTGTCGAGGGTTATGATTGCCGATTGCGGCGTCTTGAGTGACCCCCTCCCCGCATCCCCGGGAGGCCTGAAGGGCCTCCCCCGAGCGGTTTGTCGGATTTCCGCTCGGACGCGCACACATCATCCTTTCAGCGTCCCCATCCTAGGGGCATCACCGTTTCAGACGGCGGGGGCCCGCCTGCCCGGGGAGTGAAGACCCCCCGGGCACCGCGTACCTGTATTTCAACTGGAGCTTATATCTTTTCATGCTGTCAGCTTTATAAGGTTTCCCTGTTAGGCTTGATTGGGTGGTGGGCGGGTTTGGGTTTGAGCTGTATTGTCAGGGTTGAGGGTGCCATCGCTAAGACCTCGGCCTACGACTACGGCATATACGTTAGCAGGCGTCATCAACCTAAGATAGCCAGGTTTCATGGTAGGAGGGTTACAGTACTGGTGATAATAGATGATTGCGAGGAGGGCCATAGTAGTAGAACTACCTAACGTGGACTGCGATATAGTGAGATTACAAGCCCTAACAAACCTAGCCTACAGGTACAGGGAGCTGGAAATATGCCCCGAGGATCTGCCCCGGACGGCCTGCACGATGCTTTACAAGAAGAACTTCGACCTGGAGTTCGGAACCAGGCCTAAGAAGTGGTTCGCAAGACAATGGCTTCCTATGACAGTGGGGAGGGTGCAGAACGGGGTTAGGAGAGGGGATGTTAGAGGAGGCCCGCTACTGCTAGACCTAGACAGGGGCGTTATGAAGCTTAGGTACGTGTGCCACGGTGAGGCACCGATACCTAGGTGGGTCTACGACAGGATCAGGGAGGGCGGAGACATAACGTTCGCGATGCTGGGGTTGAAGGACGGAGTCCCGGCCGTGGTGCTCGTCGCCGAGAGGCGTGTAGAGCCCTACGAGCCCGAGACCCTCATTGTCGTTGACGCTAACAGCTGGAGGCACGGCGTGGCGATAGCCTACATAAACGCGAACCGCAGGGTAGGCTTCTACACCAAGTCAAGGCCAAACCTGAGGCTGGTAGACACGCTCTACAGGAGGGCTACGAGCCTCTGGAGGCTGTACGGTAGGCTGAAGAGGATGGGCTTGCACGAGACGCCGGAGGGCAGGAGGGTGCGCAGGGAGCTGGAGCGGACTATGAGCAGGATCTACAGGGTGCTGAGAGACCACTCCCAGAGAGAGGCACACGATGTGGCCTTGAGAGCGGTAAAAGTTAAAGCCAAGGTGGTCATAGACAACGCCCTGGAGGAGTCGTGGAGAGATTTGCTGGAAGAGGGGTTGTCGAAAGGAGAAGCGAAGATATACATGGTGGGTGTGAGGAGGTTCATCAGGATACTGGAGACACAGCTCAGATGGTACGGTGTACCATACGAGTTCAAAAGACTGCCAAGCAGAGTATGCCCAAACTGCGAGATTGGAATGGAGGAGCTCCCGGGCAGGCGTGTGAAGTGCCCCAAATGCGGTCTAGAAGAGGATAGGGACATGATACCGGTACTGTGGGCGCTAAAGCTGGTCTGAGCACGCGGACGGTTGCACCCGCCCGGCACGAGCCCCCGAGCTCCTCTTTCCCCATCCCCGCTATATTTACTCGTGGTGGCGCGCGGGGGCACAGCTGTGCCCTCGACCCCCCGCACATAATATATAACCTTCGGCGCACCGCTATATTTAGTGATGGGGGTGATACCGATGCTGTCAGAGGTTGAGAGGACGGTAGTAGAGATACTGAAAGAGAGGGGTGGTAGGGCCACCGTGAGGGAGGTAGCCGCGGAGCTCCACAGGAGAGGGTACAGCCCCAGGATGGCCTCGAACGCGTTCTACTACCTCGCCATCAAGGGGGTGGTCAGGAGGGCCGGCAAGGGGCTCTACGAGCTCGCCGGGGGGGCGGAGACTAAATGATCTTCTGGAGGAGGGAGCCGAGGTTCAAGAAGGTGGTCAGGCCCGAGCAACCCCTAGAGAAGGTCTACTGCCGGGTGAGGGAGCCCGCGGAGGTGAAGCTGGGTAGCCCGTGCAGGAAGGTGGAGGAAGCCATTCCGAGGCTGTACGGCGTCTACGTCGTGCCCGACAGGACGTCCAGGATACACTGGGTCGGCGACAGGTTCGGAGTGATGGGCGGCACGTACCTTCTATGGCCCGGCACCCTCAGGCCGGGAGCATGCGTGGATAACAAGGGCAACTCGGGCATAGCATACCTCTGCACCTACCCCGACCTCATCTGGTTCGAGGGAAAAGAGTGGGTAGCCCCCATAGAGGAGAAGTATTTCAGGCTGAGGGATGACGTGGAGGAGGTGGGCTACTACGAGGACAGGCTCGGCCACCCAGTATACGTCGTGAGGAACAGCCTGGGCGAGACCTTCAGGCTCGCCGGAGTCTACGCCAGGATCTACCACACCCTGGGGGAGAAGGGAGGCTGGGTCAAGGGCGAGGATCTGTTGCGCGACATGCAGAGGTGGTCTTTTAGGTTCGTGGAGGAAGCGGTCGAGTTCGCCATCAGGAGGAGCGAGAGCGAGCTCGAGGAGCTCATGGCGGAGCTCGCCAGCACGCTGGCCGACATAGCCGAGAGGATCTCGGAGCTCCAGTCCAAGCTCATCGAGGGGAAGGTGGACGAGCTCCCACCGCCCGGCACAGTGCCAGCAGACCTGGAGAGGTTGCTAGCGAAGCACGAGTCCCTAGAGTTCTTCTTCGAACTGTACACAATGAACGACCTTGCCGATAGGAGAAAACACCTGTATAACGGGGATGCGAACGAAGCATTCGCGGATGTCGTCTCAGCAATGATAAGGATGTCTCTAGGCCTCCTGATCTACGAGGCGTTGATAGTCGAGGTGGGGATCCCTTGAGGGGGGCTCTGTGCGCGGGGGCACAGCTGTGACCCCGCACTTCTCCGCTAAACACGCCCCTCCCCGACTCCTTCCCTAGGGGGTTGCTCGCGATACTCGCCCTAGACACGAGGTGTCCGGGCTCGCCACTCCTCGCCGAGTCCTCATTCCTGGCCTCTTGGCCCTCTTATCTCAAACCACTCTGAGACTCTGCGTCTGAGCTCCTGCCATGCCTTCTTTGGCGCCCCCCTCACCCTCTCTACTATCCCTATCATCGGCTTGTCTATGGCCTCTTCTTTGAGAAGTTGTGCCCTGTCTACATCGAGCTGCTCCTCGTAGTCTTTCACCCTCTTCTTGGCGTACTGGAGTGCTATTGCCGGCACGGCCCCCGCCTCCCGGACTCCGGTCATGAGGGCCCGGTAGTCGTCGCCGGTTATCGCGTTGAGCTCCCTGAGGCGCCTCACCTTCTCCTCCAGGCGCTCCCTCTCCGCCTCCCTCTCGGCCTTCAGCCTCTCATACTCCTCTCTCGCTAAGAAGAGGGTTGCTCCGGCGAGCGCGTCGCCCGGGTTCTCGTGGTAGTATTCTAGGGCTTCTGCGAACCTGCTCCCCGCCTCCCTGTACGCCCCGTCTAGCACTGTGAATCTCTCGAAGTCCCTCTCCAGACCCCTCCACGTCTCGAGCCCGGCCTGGTCGCGGGTGAGGATCCTCCGCGCCCGGGCCATCCTATCCTCCAGCCGGGACTGCACACGATCCAGAGTCCTTGATATCGCTTCCCTCGCCCTGCCGATCATCACCCCGGCCGATCTCATCACGTCCGCTATGGGCTTGACCTTGATTGCCTGGGCGTAGGCGGCCCTGCCGGTCATGGTGGCCCCCGTGGCCAGGCCCCTAGCGCCACCAGCTAGGACGGCTTTGCCCATCTGGGGCACCGCTCTCGTAGCCGTGGCCTCTATCCTCGCCGCCACTATCCTCTCCAACCCTGTCACGAACAGGAATGATAGAACCTGCGGTACGAACCCTACGACGAAGATGCCCGCCAAGCTTAGGGCGAAGCTCCCCCCTGCTACTTTGAGCATGTTGCCTTCGAAGAATGCCCCGGCGAAGAGTAATAAGAACAACGCTGTGACGGGGCCCGCTAGCATCATGGCCCCGACCATGTTGTAGAACTGGTTTGCCACTCCCCGGAGGGTGGGGTG
>Ga0326760_1001356_pt1 | contig 10986 bp, 10 predicted proteins | sample GCREP_S_FD_207668 | JGI IMG/M metagenome (GOLD analysis project Ga0326760, IMG submission 207668) | Hot spring sediment microbial communities from Geyser Creek Basin, Yellowstone National Park, WY, United States - GCR.EP_S | ecosystem: Environmental > Aquatic > Thermal springs > Near-boiling...
CGGATATGGCGCCGCAGACAGCCGCAGCCGCCGCTGCAACATACTCCGAGTTAAAGCTCGGGTTATCGCTTTCATGGGCTATCGGCACGCCATCCTCGGAGACGGCCTCAACGGCATCAACCCACCCACGGCTATTCATCTTGATCGCGCGGATAAGCCCGGCTAGCAGCCTCTCCTCAGCGCTCGTGATCATCGCTTAAACCTCCCCAAGCTCTCCGACAAATATGCTCTCAGGAGATCCCTAACCTCCTCCACACCGAACTCCGAGCCACCGCCAACTGTGAGCGCATAAACCTCGGACTCGCCAACCCTCCCAACAAGAAAGAGCATTATCCTCTCAGCATCCTCCGAGACCATGTAGCTGAACCCGGGGTTAAGCCTCCGGACAAGGGAGATGAAGTCGGCGACCGAGGCCGCAACCCTATCATCCTCACCAACATTATAGGAGTCAATCGGTATCCCGGACTGGTTGAGGAGTATCACGGACTTCAGGCCCAGCATGGATGCAACCTCCTCCAGCGAGGCAAACCCAAACTCCTCGCCCGCCTCAGCGGGCCTAATCTCAAGGCTCTCAAGCGGCCTCGGCGGAGGCGGCGCGGGCTTAGCCTCAGCCCTAGCAGCCACGCCAGCAGGCTTAGCAGCTGCAGCAGGCCTAGGCGTAACAGGCTTGGAAACAGCCGGCCTGGAGGGTGTTGGTGGAGGGGCTGGAGGAGCCGCCACACTGGGAGCTGCAGGCTGAGGAGGGCTCACTATCTTACGAGCCGCAGACCTGACGAGAAGAAGGGAGATGACGGAGAGCGCGATCGAGACAACTGCCAGAACTATTATCAGGAGGATGAGAAACGATAACTCGTTAATGAAGGGTAAACCGTCCATCTCCAGTTAATAAATAGAGGGCATTTAGCCGCTTATAATCCTTCCCCTACCAGCCTCCCGGCCGGTCGAAACATATATCTGCTCTGCAGAGGATGCAAATAGCGAGGAGTGGGCTTGGCGAAGAAGAGGGGAAAGTTGGAGGAGCCGCCGAACCCCTGGAAGGGCATAGAGGTGAAGCCTGTTCCAGAGGAGTATGAAGTGCTGGACCGGTATGCTATCAGGGAGGGGCTGGCCGAGGTCGTTATCGCGACACCCCCAGGCGAGGTCCCCGAGCCGACATACTTCGCCGTAGAGGTTCAGCTCACGCCGCAGGAGGCCATGGCGCTGGAGAAGCTGAAGGATATACTCTCGAAGGAGCTGGAGCCGCCGAAGCCGGGCGAGGAGGAGGATGCGAAGAGAATCCTCTTGGAGACGGCTGACAAGCTCCTGAAAAAATACGAGCGGGCCCTCGGGAGATTCGACGAGGAGTCGAGGCAGAAGCTATTCTATTATCTCGAGAGGGATATGACTGGATTCGGCCCCCTCAACATAATAATGGAGGATTATAGGATCGAGGACGTCTCATGCGATGGCGTAAACATCCCTGTATATGTCTGGCACAGGGACTACGAGAGCATCCCAACGAACATAATATTCACGGATCGAGATGTCCTCGATGACTACATAATCCAGCTAGCCCACAAATCCGAGAAACATATCTCATCAGCATTCCCAATACTCGACGCGATGATCTATGGCAAGCATAGGCTCGCCGCGACATTCAGGGAGGAGATCTCGCCACGCGGAAGCACATTCACGATAAGAAAGTTCAGGGAGAAGCCATTCAGCATAACAGAGCTGCTGCAGTCAAGGCTCCTCAGCCCGGAGATGGCCGCATACTTCTGGCTATTGATAGAGCATAAGGCGAACATACTTGTAGCCGGTGCAACCGGGAGTGGGAAAACCACGATCCTAAACGCCCTCATGTGCTTCGTCAAGCCCAGAATGAAGATCGTAACATGCGAGGAGACAGCCGAGCTAAACATACCGACAGAAAACTGGGTAAGATTCGTGACGCGAGAAAGCTACGGGCTCGGAGCACAGAAAACAGGAGAAATCACCCTCTACGACCTAGTCAGGACAAGCCTTAGATATAGGCCGGACTACCTCATAGTTGGAGAGGTAAGAGGAGAGGAAGCATTCGTCCTATTCCAAGCCATAGCCAGCGTCTCTTGGGACACGCCAATACTGATAAGAGATGTTCAGTGTGGGGAGCCGAGGCTCGTCAGGATCGGGGAGTTCGTGGATCAATTCTACGAGCCGTCGGAGGAAAGGGTGCCGAAATTCATTAATGGGTTCGAGGTAATGACCCTTAGCAAGAGTGGGGAGGCTTGCTGGAAACCGATTCAATACGTTCTAAGACACAAGACAAACAAGATCTATAAGATAAGATATGTTGGTGGAGAGGTTAGGGCCACAGGATCACATAGCGTCTTCGTGCTGGACGAGGACTCGCTAACAATAAGGATGAAAAAGGTCAGCGAGCTAAGGCGCGGAGACGTTCTCGTAAGCTTCCTGAAGAGACGTGATGAGAATTCTCCGAATCCGAGGCTGGATCTAATAGAAATCCTGGGAGATCGACGTAAGGATTTCGTTGATGGCCTCCCGCCGGGCATCAAAGCTTTAGTGGGTAGAAACCCCGTGAGCCTGGCAACATACTTAGAGGTTGAGAGGTCCCGCGATACCAGGGAGAACCTGAGGATAAGGAGATGGTATACCGGAAACTGGATCCCAGCAGTCTTAGAAGTTGACGAGGACCTGGCATTCATTATGGGCGTTTACTTGGCTAATGGCTGCGTGAAGGAGCATAGAGGTAAAAGCCTCTGCTTCAGCCTAGGACTAGGAGAAAGGGACATCGAGGAGAAGATAATCAAGGTATTCTGGGAGAAATTCAAGCTCAAGCCGACAATAGATGATAGGGGCAGTTATCACATAGTAACCTTCAACTCGACCATACTCGCGGAGCTCTTCAAGAGGCTCATGGGAGGAAAATTGGAGGAAAAGCATGTGCCAGGGTTTCTGTGGTGCGCGCCTAGGAGGGTAATTGAGGCATTCCTGAGCGGATATGCGGCAGATTCGCATAGAAGGGTGAAGAACGGAAAGGACGGGTGTTATGTCGCCAAGAAAGCTATGCTCGCATATGAGGTCTCTTGGCTCGCGCGGGTAGCGGGCTTAAACTCTTATATTGTTAGGGAGGATCATGCGCGTTATGGCCCATACTATGCAGTATATATTTCACGGCTTAGGGATGGGTTGAAGCCTCCTAGCGCGGATCTAGTACCTCTCAAGCCGATCATTAACCTATACAAGCGTTTGAACCCATCCAACATGCCTCGGAGGCTCACACAAATGCTTAATGGTAGAAGGAGGTTTGTCAGCAGGGAGAAAGCCCGAGAGATCTTAGATTGGATTCTGCAGAGGAGGAGACGCGAATTTGATGATGAGGATCATAAGCTCTTGGCTAGGCTGGGTCTGCTGCTTCAAAGCGATATAGCTCTAGCCACAGTGCTCGAGGTGGTCGAAGAGGACTATGATGGATATGTATATGATCTTTCCGTTCCTGAGACCGAGGCATTTTATGGCGGATCAACGCCGGTGCTCCTTCACAATACAGGCCATGGCGGCCTCTCGACGATTCACGCTGAGAGCATAGAGTCTGTGATGAAGAGGCTTGTGAGCCCTCCGATGAATATTCCACCTAGCCATATTCCTCTCTTGGATGCGGTGGCGCTTGTTGAGAGGGTTCGCCTGCCTAGGCCGGTCGATGGTAGGACTTATGCTAGGAGGATGAGATATGTTTGGGAGGTTATTGATTACGGGAAGTACGTGACGATCGCCGAGTGGAATCCGGCGACTGATCAGTTCGTGACAAATTTCATGGACAGCATGGTCTTGGAGAAGATAGCTGCTAAGACGGCTAAAACAAAGGAGGAGATAATAGCCGAGATCGAGAGGAGGGCCAAAATACTCAAAGCCCTCGTGGAGAGGGGCATGATCGAGATAAGCGATGTAGCTAAGGAGGTGTACACATACTATTCTAACCCCGAGCAGGTGCTGAGGAAATATGGGATAGCCGTGGAGGAGATCGAGGTCCCGGCGGGATCTTCTAGAGCGGGTGCCGGGGGCTTTGAGGCCGAGTCTTTTAGGGCGGGGGCTTGGGCGGATGAAGATGGCGAGGCTGCGATCGCCGATAAGGTGCTTGGCCTCCTTAGGCAGCATGGGGGAGTATACCCGCTGTGGAGGATATTTGTTGAGACCCCGGCTTCGAAGATCATGGTATTCAGGGCCCTGAAGAGGCTGAGGGAGAGCGGGAAGATAGAGATGTCGAGATCAATGGTGGTTTTGAGGGGAGGTTAGGGCTGGAGGCCACCGCTGCCTCCTCTAAACTCGATCATATCCAGTAGGGTTTTCACTAGGCTGACCGCGCTCTCCCTGTTGAGGGCGATAGTCGGTATTATCGGGATCTCTGGGGGAGCCTTGAGGGAATATCGCATCACCTTCTCGGGGATCATGTTTCCCCCATCAGCCTTATTCGCCGCGATAACATGTGGCACGCCGGGGAAGGCCCTCCTAAAGTAGTCGTATACGAATACGGCGTCCAGAAGGCTTCTCGGATCCTGGGAATCAACCATGAGTATGTATCCATCCATCCCCTTGGCCAGAACCCGCCACATGAAGAAGAACCTCCGCTGGCCTGGAGTCCCGAATATCCTGACACGCCGGCCATCGATCTCCAATATCCCGAAGTCTAGAGCCACGGTCGTGGTCTGCTTGACCGTCTCGACGAGAAGCCTCCTATCAGACTCCAGTATCTTCCCGCATAGCGTCTTTATGAGGGTGGTCTTCCCCGCGTTGAAAGGCCCCGTGACAACAATCTTATAGGTCCTCATCTCGAGAGATAGGCCTCGAATACTAGGTTTATGAAGCCTAGGTTCGGGTTGGGCTTAGTTACTGCAACGACGTAATAGTCCCTATACCTCCTGATGAGAAGATAGCGCTTCTCCCCAAGCTTCACATCCACCGCATCAAATCCCCTAGAGTTGATGAGCTCTAGAACCGCGTCCGTCGCCCCGGCTATCGAGGATGTGGCTGCCGCGACATACTCCGGGTCAATATCGACATTGGCGCTATATGCCACTGGCACGCCATCCTGTGAAACTATGATTATTGCATCCACCCATCCCCTACAGCTGATCATGATGTCCTCGATCAGGGACTTGAGCTCTGAGCGCGCGGATTCCACGCCAGTTCACCTCCTCCTGATAATGCCCTCAACATATCCTTGCAGGATTTCTCGGGCATACTCCATATCGGTTATCAGCCTTGGGCCGCCCATCACGAGGCAGTAGGGCGTCACGTCGCCCACCCTCCCCAGCTCCACTATAAGGCTTACGGAGCTATCCTTGAACATAATAGCCCTCGTTGGAAAGCCCAGGCCTTTCAGAACATTTATCAGCTCCGCGAGGGAGGCGGCTGCCCTAGCCCCATGCTCTTCGGCCATGTTATAGGTCTCGACAACAAGTCCCTGATTATCAAAGAGCATGAGAGCCTCGGCCCCGAGGATCACCGCCGCCTCCGCCAAGGCATTAACACGCCTCACGGGCAGCTCTTTAATCCCCTGAGCCTTCTCGAACCCTCCTTGGCCGGTTTCAGCTACCAGCATCTCAGATCCCGTGCCAGCTGTTCTCTTGGAGCTCCTAATGGCCAAGATTAGGGCCGTGATCGCAACCGCTAAGGATATGAGAGCAAGCGTCGTCGCGAGCATGTAGAGGTCATCCCCCAATATAATGCAACGAGCCCGCTTGGATATATCTAGTTCTCATGATACTGAGGAAAGAAGGCTTAATAGCGATGATCTAACACGATTGATGAAATGCTTAGAATTCAGTTCTTCTTGGCGGGCGATGAGCGCTCAAAGAGGATGCTAAGAATCATAGATAGGGTGACAAGGCTCCTGATTGAAAGATTTGGCCCGAGGGTCACGTCGTCTTCAAGGGATTTTATAGCCTATGTCCTCACCACTAGCATCATTCAAGGGGCAGCTGATACTATTCAGCTTGATGTATATTTCGTGCTTGAGGCTTATCGAGAGGAGCTTAAGGCGAAGTTTGGGGTGATGGACTTCCCAGCGGCCATACTTGATGGTCAAGCCTATGCTGGAGAAGAGGCGCTTGAGATCGCCTCTAGACTGTATTCCCTGCTAGAGGGGTCTCGTGGGGTCAGCGATGATGAGCTGGTATCTGGGCTTAAGAGGCTCGGAATTCAGGAGTCCTTGGTGGAAAGCGGGGTAGAGCCGGCCTCCGGCCAAGTGGAGAGCAAAGTCCTCTTCGAGAGTAACGTGATAAGGGCGGGCATATCAGAGTGTCTAGCCAAGCTCGAGAAGCTCCGGGAGGAGGGCAAAATCGACGAGAACACCTACAAGAAGATGAAGGAGATTTACAGCGAGCTCTTAGGCTGATCCGGATCTCTCAAAACGCATATATCTATCTCGTGGAGCATCTGTAGTTGGTGTTGAAGGTAATGTCATCTAGGTTCGAGTTGATGCGCGAAGTCCTGATCCAGCTTTCCCGCGGGAACCCGGATATACTTGGATCGGCCATAGTCAGCGAGGATGGGCTCGTCATAGCAAGCGCCCTGCCCGAGGGATATGATGATCAGAGGGTCTCAGCTGTTACCGCGGCCCTCAGCAGCATAGCGAATCGCGCGGCTCAGCAGATAGCACTCGGAGAGGTTCGGAGGATGATGCTGTTCGCCGAGAAAGGTGGCGCCATCCTCTGCTCCGGGAGGAGGGCCTCGCTCGTGGTTCTCACAAGGCCTAACGCCAAAATAGGCTTGGTATTAATGGACGTGATGGAGGCGGTTGACAAGCTAAAGGACGTGCTGGGCTTCTAGCCTCCCCCAGCAGCTATCATGGCCTCAGCCCTACTCTCCCTTACAAGTTTTCCTCTCAAGCATCCTGGATCAGGGGCCAAGTAATCTCCATAGTAGGCATATGCCCTAGCCCTGCATCCTCCGCAAACATACCTGTACTCGCAGCTCCCACATGGCTCCTTTAAGAGATCCTTGTCCTTAAGATCATTTATCACCTTACTATTCTCCCATATATCCTTCAGCTTCTCCCCCCTCAGGTTTCCAACAGGGATGGGCATGAAGACGCATGGCGTGACCGTGCCATCGGGCTGTATTGCCATGTATATCCTGCCTGCACCACATCCGCCCACGAACTCGGCGACCGCCTTTAGCGTGGAGCTGCGGGGCATCGTGAAATGTGTCGGGAGAACATCCTCACCCCCACTCATCTGCCAGGATACGCGGGCCAGCTGCGGGGCCGTTGACACGACCTGTATGCTGGATCTAGTCGCCTCGCGATAGATTCTCCTAAGCACATCCTCCCTCTCCTCCGGCGTTAAATCAAGCTCCATGGCCTCCTTTCCCCTGCCCGTTGGAATGAAGTTGAAGAACACGACCCTGTTCACCCCAAGCTCCTCGCCCAGCCTAACCATATCCTCGATACAATCCTTATTGAGCTTGGTGACCGTGGCGGCTATCCCGACCGAGACCCTGCCCCCACCATACTTGACCACATTCCTGATCCCCTTCACCGCCAGCTCCCAGGCGCCCTTAACGCCCCTAAACCCATCATGCTCCTCGGGCTTCGTGGAGTCGAGGCTGACCTCGACATATCTCAGCCCAGCCTCTATAGCGCGCTTGGCGAACTCCTCATCCGCGAACCTTATCCCGTTGGTCGCAACGGCCATGTAGATCCCCCTTCTAGCGCCCTCCTCAACCACGTGGAGGAAATCCGGGTGAATAGTCGGCTCACCGCCGCTGAGAGCCACGAGCGGTATCCCCATTTCATCCACCTGCCTAATCACCTCAAGCCTCTCCTCGGAGGTAAGCTCGCCCGGCCCGGGAATAGGCCCCGCATTCTGATAACAATGGACGCACTTGAGATTGCATGCATTTGTAAAGTTCCATACCACGAGGAATGGTGCCGCCAGCTTTTGTGGCACGGTCACGCCATAACTCAGCAGGCTTCTGAGGACGAGCTCGATCCCCCTCCTGATTGCGGGGTCGCTTATCCCCTGCTCGAACTCCTCACGCTTTATATGCATGAATTTCAACGCCGCCCCGAAAAGCAGCTTAGAAAAATAATAGTCTAGTATGCAGCTGAAGCTCATGTTCTCCTTATCCTTATCCCTCTGCGCAAGCATGCTCAAAACATGCTCGAGCCTCGTTCTCGCGCCACTGGGATCAGGCTCCAGAAACCTCCTAAGGATAGCCCTCGAGATCCTGCTCCCAAAAATCCTCCTAGCAACCTTGATACTATCAACTTCGAGCGACAAACCTCCACCCGCCGGAAGGCAGGAGATCATTACTGAGGAATAAATTTTCACCCACCCGCTAGAGGATGATTCCTAAGTAAGGTGAAGGCCCAATGATTGAAGACTATGGGCCTCGCCATCCAAGCTTGAACCAATAGAGGAGAACTCGTAATACTTGAGGCTGAAAAAGCCTAAATAAGATAAACACGCTTTTAACTCAGGCCGGCACGGCATGCCCTACACGTTATCATTTTTCATAGCCGAGGATGAGCTCTCGGATAAGATAGCCTCAATATTAAATGATCTCATCGGGAGGATAAAGGACTCCGCCAAGATAAGGTACTCAGAGTCCATCGGCATGTCCATGACAAGTGTTAGGATCAGCCTGAAATCGGCCCTCGGAAGAGAGGATACTCTAGAGCTCAGGATACATTCAATGCTAGGGAAATATGTGGACTCTTTCAAGCTTAGGTATGGGCTGCCGGGAGTTCCAGCGATAAAGCTGGGCGAAGCTGTTCGCTGGGGCTCGGAAGCGGTCGAGATAACCTCAAAAATATATTCATTATTGGTGGGGGGAAGTGCATCAACGGCTGAGCAAATATTCTATAGCATCGCGAATTACATACAGGAGCCGCGCGAGATTAGAGAAATGCCGGAGGAACATGTCACACTAGGAGCTAGTACAGCGCTGCAGAAGAGTGAAATGCAGGAGATCGCGGAATCGCTCAGGAGGGGTAACCCGGATATAATTGGCTGCGTCATCTTGGACGAGAAGGGAGCTATTATAGCGCACAGCATCCCGCCCGAGATTGATGAGGAGAAGGTTTCCACAATCTTCGCCGCCCTTCGAAGCGCGGCCGAAAGGACGGCCCAGCATATAGCGCTTGAGAAGATGAAACAGTTCGTGATCTTCGCGGAGAGGGGAGGAGCCTTTCTCCAGAGGCATGGCGACCTCTTCCTATTACTATTCATGAAGCCCGACGCGAAGCTTGGAGCAGTGCTCATGGAACTTGGATATGTTATTGAGAGACTTGAGGAGATTACTAGGGCAAAGTCTTAACATGATATGATGGTGAAGGCATCGCTTTACGAGAAGGCCGGGGAAGACGTCATATGCCTAGTATGTGAGAGGGCCTGCAGGATAAGGCCCAACCTATACGGCGTATGCGGGAATTATCAAAACATCGGTGGAGAGCTTTTTCACGCCGGATACGGGATCCTAAGCGCCATCGAGAGCAGGCCGATCGAGATTAAGCCCTTCTTCCATTACTGGCCGAATAGCACCGCCTTAACATTCTCCGGCTACGGGTGTAACTTCTACTGCCCATGGTGTCAGAACAGCCACATAAGCTTCTCAAAGCCGCCGACGGGGGTGAAGCCGATCCCGCCCGAAGCCCTCGTGGACATGGCCCTGAGAAACCGGGATGAGGGGCTCTGCGCGAGCTTCAATGAGCCCGCGACGCTCTTCGACTATCTCCTAGAGGTTTTCGAGCTCGGCTCCAAGAGGGGGCTCTACGGCACCTTGGTGACGAATGGATACTTCACTGAACGCGCCATAGAGATGCTCATGAAAGCAGGCGTAGATGGATTCAGCATAGACATTAAGGGATGCCCATCCGCCAGAGGAGCATTAACAACAATAGACCACCTCAAGGTCTTCAGAAACGCCCGGAAGATCCTAGACCTAGGAGGACACGTGGAGATGGTATACCTCGTAGTAACGGGATACAATGACTCGAGAGAATGTGCCAAATGGATCCTAGAAAAACATTTAGAATACTTGGGCCCGGAAACACCAATACACATAAATAGATACTACCCGGCAAACTACTGGAAAAAGCCCCCAACACCCCTTAACAAGCTCCTAGAATTCAGGGATACGGCCCTGAAAATGGGGATAGAATACGTCTACATTGGAAACGTGGGCTATCCAAGTCTCGAGGATACAAAATGTCCAAAATGCGGAAAGATTCTGATAAGGCGAAGCGGCTACAGGGTTACATACTATAAACTTGACGGGAAAAACTGCCCAGGATGCGGGTATAAAATAAACCTTAGAGGTGAGGTCTCCAAGTGGACCTAAGATTTATCACGGTGGACACTATAGTGCCCTAGGGAAATATAAGCCTTAATCCTTGTTCTCACAGGTATTTCCTTATTAATCACCATCTTACCTGTCACGTAACTTTTATGGTTGTACTTTCAGGCTCATTCGTATAGAAAATTCCTGACTCCTCACCAATCCCATTAATCGTTCCTGCTGGAACAGAGATTCTTACGCTTTTAGTACCTGTACCCTTCTCTCCAACCAAAATAGAGCAGAGTGCGACAATTACCCTTTCTCTTGGGCGGATTGAAAAACCATCATAATAACTACAATCGCTATCGAATTGTCCTGGAGGCAAATCGGATGTTATCAAAATATTACCAACTGAGGCGATCATAACAGACTCGTTAGCTTTGTTCGAAAGCTGAACATAAATTTCAACGGTAAAGAAGCTCTTTTCCTTTACCTTTTTAGGGGCGATTATTATCACATCAAGAGGCAGCGATATTATCGGCCCACGATTTAATATGAATATTACTGCTTGTTTGTCAGGCACCTCTATTAGCTGGGGATTTCCTTCGGGTATTTGGACGAGTTTACCGTTCTCATATAATGCGACGCTATAGTTTCCCGGGAATATTCCAAATGCCACTGTCACGTTCTCGTTACTTGCTGTTGCTTTATGGGTAAACTTCTCAG
>Ga0326760_1001357_pt1 | contig 10980 bp, 7 predicted proteins | sample GCREP_S_FD_207668 | JGI IMG/M metagenome (GOLD analysis project Ga0326760, IMG submission 207668) | Hot spring sediment microbial communities from Geyser Creek Basin, Yellowstone National Park, WY, United States - GCR.EP_S | ecosystem: Environmental > Aquatic > Thermal springs > Near-boiling...
ATTTTCGGGGGAGTATTACCTTGACTAAAATTAGAAAAATACTTATATTTAAAATAGTTGAGCTTTGAGGTTTCTAATTCACCGTGTGGAGTTGAAAGAAAACCACTACGATGTGGTGTAGATGCACACTGTGCAAGTTTCTAATTCACCGTGTGGAGTTGAAAGTGATGTCCTCTTGTGCAAACTTGAGTAGTTCTTTGGTTTCTAATTCACCGTGTGGAGTTGAAAGCAGAAAGGAGTTGAATATCAGTGAAGACAGTATCTACGTTTCTAATTCACCGTGTGGAGTTGAAAGTTCATGGTGAGCGTCATGCATTTGCACAGCGCTTAAGTTTCTAATTCACCGTGTGGAGTTGAAAGCTGACACAAGAAGAGAGCTTTGAAGTTCACTTCATCGTTTCTAATTCACCGTGTGGAGTTGAAAGGCTTTCTGCAGGAACTATAATATAGCGGCGTTCTGGTTTCTAATTCACCGTGTGGAGTTGAAAGATCGGAAACTTAAAAACCTCATACCTCCTCGGTAGCTGTTTCTAATTCACCGTGTGGAGTTGAAAGGTACACAATTTTGTTATCATCATAACAAACATCGAAGTTTCTAATTCACCGTGTGGAGTTGAAAGTTTTTAGTTTTTTTTAGTTTATTTTTGCTTTTACTATGTTTCTAATTCACCGTGTGGAGTTGAAAGTCATGTCCAAAATGTTGCTTAAGTAGTTCGTCCAACAGTTTCTAATTCACCGTGTGGAGTTGAAAGCAAAACTAAACAATTCAATTCTCACATTCTTAACTAAGTTTCTAATTCACCGTGTGGAGTTGAAAGAAAGAGCATCAGAAGTAGCACGGCATTGGCGCATTTTGTTTCTAATTCACCGTGTGGAGTTGAAAGTGCAACACTTAACCATCTCCTTCGACAATTGATTATGTTTCTAATTCACCGTGTGGAGTTGAAAGACACCCAAATGAGGATTAATATAAAGATGCTTCTTCACGTTTCTAATTCACCGTGTGGAGTTGAAAGATCAGAAAAACAATTTAACTCCGCAAAATATCTCTTCGTTTCTAATTCACCGTGTGGAGTTGAAAGTTCTACGCCAACGATTTTTTTGACAAAATTTGAGATGTTTCTAATTCACCGTGTGGAGTTGAAAGGCTATTAACATGTCTCGCCAATTCAACCCAGAAAAGTTTTGTTTCTAATTCACCGTGTGGAGTTGAAAGTCAACACGGGTCCCTACATTGCATCACTCTCCACCTCCCCGTTTCTAATTCACCGTGTGGAGTTGAAAGTTTAATGAAGAAATACGGCCTGTCCTTTGACGTGGTGTTTCTAATTCACCGTGTGGAGTTGAAAGCGACCCTGTCCCAATCGAGCGCCCCACAATTCCAGCAGTTTCTAATTCACCGTGTGGAGTTGAAAGTTTTACTTTGTTTATGTCTTTATCGGTGGTAATAAAGTTTCTAATTCACCGTGTGGAGTTGAAAGGAACGGAACGGATGTTTGATATGTAAGGACGGATAGGTTTCTAATTCACCGTGTGGAGTTGAAAGTCTGTCTTGGTCAAGTGAAGGGTCCCAGTCTCTAAAGGTTTCTAATTCACCGTGTGGAGTTGAAAGTTTTTAAACAGTTCTTCAGCGATTTCAAATGCCCTTTTTGTTTCTAATTCACCGTGTGGAGTTGAAAGGAGGAAGAGGGAACGGTTTATCTTTTGATGCTTGAAGGTTTCTAATTCACCGTGTGGAGTTGAAAGTCTCAAGCTCCTCTTCAGTTAGGAAGGCTGGCTTTTTGGTTTCTAATTCACCGTGTGGAGTTGAAAGTGATCTAATTTATTATGAATTTGGAAAGTTAGTAGCTGTTTCTAATTCACCGTGTGGAGTTGAAAGTATTTTGAGAGATTTATAAGTAGTATTTCTTTTCTTTTTTGGGTTTCTAATTCACCGTGTGGAGTTGAAAGCTTACTTCTCCCTTTGCTATCCTTTCAAGCTCCCTCGTTTCTAATTCACCGTGTGGAGTTGAAAGCAAAACTAAACAATTCAATTCTCACATTCTCAACTAAGTTTCTAATTCACCGTGTGGAGTTGAAAGATAGTTTCCTGTAAGTAGATTTAAGATTTTCTCCATGCGTTTCTAATTCACCGTGTGGAGTTGAAAGAAAGATTTTTCGCCCTTCTATTGTTTCATTTTCTATAGTTTCTAATTCACCGTGTGGAGTTGAAAGGTTCATAATGAGTTTGTTTTATAACATCCATACACCCGTTTCTAATTCACCGTGTTGAGTTGAAAGAATCAGATCCATATATCGCTTCTAACAAAAGACATGTCGTTTCTAATTCACCGTGTGGAGTTGAAAGAATCTCAACTATATACTTAAAACCCTTATCTAACCTGTTTCTAATTCACCGTGTGGAGTTGAAAGTGCACTGAGACTCTATTTCTTTTGACAATTCAATAATGTTTCTAATTCACCGTGTGGAGTTGAAAGTACATAATTGAGTATTTTTGATAACGTGTCGTTGGATGTTTCTAATTCACCGTGTGGAGTTGAAAGTGGGATTTAGGGGATGAAAACAGTTGTTTCAGGTCAGGTTTCTAATTCACCGTGTGGAGTTGAAAGTTAATAGTATTAACAATTCTCTCAGCAACTTCTTTCTGTTTCTAATTCACCGTGTGGAGTTGAAAGATCAATATTTTGACCCGCAACCCCTTCTCGTAAAATTAGTTTCTAATTCACCGTGTGGAGTTGAAAGAAACTCAATTGCTTTAATCATAGCTCCACCTCCTTTGTTTCTAATTCACCGTGTGGAGTTGAAAGACGTGTTCAAAATCTGATTCATCACAGGACAAAAAGTGTTTCTAATTCACCGTGTGGAGTTGAAAGAAAAATCAACGGAAAATTCCTTTTCACAAACCAGTTAAGTTTCTAATTCACCGTGTGGAGTTGAAAGTCAAAATTAATCATACAAAAATGCAAAACAAAAATCATAGTTTCTAATTCACCGTGTGGAGTTGAAAGACCCATAACTAAACCCAAACCATGACCCAAACCAAGGTTTCTAATTCACCGTGTGGAGTTGAAAGACTCGTAGCCCGTCCGAACCGCATATTGTTGACTAATTGTTTCTAATTCACCGTGTGGAGTTGAAAGAACCAAAACCATGTCCCCATGACCCAAACCCAAACCCTGTTTCTAATTCACCGTGTGGAGTTGAAAGATTTTAAAAATTTTTTTTTAGCTTCTTTTCATTTTTCGTTTCTAATTCACCGTGTGGAGTTGAAAGCCTAAAGAAAAAGCAGTCTCGAAAGCAAAGTTAAATGTTTCTAATTCACCGTGTGGAGTTGAAAGGACGCTACCGTCTGGTGTCCGTATGTAATTGCAATAGTTTCTAATTCACCGTGTGGAGTTGAAAGGCATTCTTCGCTAAACAAATCAACAATAAAACAATAAGTTTCTAATTCACCGTGTGGAGTTGAAAGCGTCTGTCAAAGCATATAAGAGAACTACTCACGATTTGTTTCTAATTCACCGTGTGGAGTTGAAAGTGGGGAAAACGGACATGTTTATTACAATTTTGAACAGTTTCTAATTCACCGTGTGGAGTTGAAAGGAGATTTCTTACAGGAACTCAAAAAAACACGCTGCAGTTTCTAATTCACCGTGTGGAGTTGAAAGAAAGTTTTTGAATTTTCTTTCGGAGAAGCAGGATATGTTTCTAATTCACCGTGTGGAGTTGAAAGCTGGCTTTTTGGAATAGGGATAAAGCGGGACAAGGCATAGGTTTCTAATTCACCGTGTGGAGTTGAAAGCACCCACATTTTGGAGCCCTAAAAATTCCCCAAAAAGTTTCTAATTCACCGTGTGGAGTTGAAAGCTAGGGGTTTTTATTTGGAAATATGTCAAGAAAAACGTTTCTAATTCACCGTGTGGAGTTGAAAGCCCCGAGGGCGGAGAAGGGGAAGAAAGAAGGAAGATGTTTCTAATTCACCGTGTGGAGTTGAAAGCTGACAATTATAACAATTTTCATATACCCCATACAAGTTTCTAGTTCACCGTGTGGAGTTGAAAGATTAAATTTGATTAATAGCTAAAATCCCCGAGGCTTAAAGCCTTGGGGTTTCTAATTCACCGTGTGGAGTTGAAAGTCAAGACAAAGCGTTTTATACATTTTGTAGTGTCCAAGTTTCTAATTCACCGTGTGGAGTTGAAAGGAAATAGAAGACGCAATAATTTTAAAGATTGGAATTGTTTCTAATTCACCGTGTGGAGTTGAAAGTAAAACTCATGAGCTTGTTCAACTTATAAATAAAAGTTTCTAATTCACCGTGTGGAGTTGAAAGAGTTTGCGTATGTTTTTATTCCGTTGTTGGTTTGATTTGTTTCTAATTCACCGTGTGGAGTTGAAAGATGAACAGGTATTGTTTCGTCATTAATAATTATAAAAGTTTCTAATTCACCGTGTGGAGTTGAAAGTCCGTTGGCGAGTCCGGAAGCGTTTGGCTTGCTGAGGGTTTCTAATTCACCGTGTGGAGTTGAAAGATTTATTTGGCAATACATCAAGGCTAACGGGCTTAGGTTTCTAATTCACCGTGTGGAGTTGAAAGAGGAAAGCACTCACGGTTTGACGGTCAAAACCCTGCGTTTCTAATTCACCGTGTGGAGTTGAAAGTCTAACTCTAACTCTATTCCCAAATCAGTTAAATCAAGTTTCTAATTCACCGTGTGGAGTTGAAAGAATTGTGCGCTAAATTTATTATAGTTTTAACCAATTCCAGTTTCTAATTCACCGTGTGGAGTTGAAAGATTTGAAAACAAAAATAAAAACCCAAGGGTTCACATAGGTTTCTAATTCACCGTGTGGAGTTGAAAGTCTTTAAATGAGTTTCTTTGTCAAGCTACAAGGGTTGGTTTCTAATTCACCGTGTGGAGTTGAAAGAAAGATTTGGCCCTCCTGTTGGGCTGGGGCAGGGGGGTTTCTAATTCACCGTGTGGAGTTGAAAGTGTTTTTTTTTATTCTCAATATAGTTACTTTTGTTCCCTGTTTCTAATTCACCGTGTGGAGTTGAAAGTTGCTAAAATCTCCAAACCAGCTCATATGACCACATCGTTTCTAATTCACCGTGTGGAGTTGAAAGAACTCAAGTGTATCATTTTGGTTTACTGTGTATTCTATCTGTTTCTAATTCACCGTGTGGAGTTGAAAGAACTTCAGGTATTTTATTCAATTTTAATTTTTCTTCTGTTTCTAATTCACCGTGTGGAGTTGAAAGGTACGTTTGCACGTGTTGCCATGGCTCCACCTCCTCGTTTCTAATTCACCGTGTGGAGTTGAAAGCCGGGGTAGTTTAGGAGTAAGTGAGGGGGTGTTGGTTGTTTCTAATTCACCGTGTGGAGTTGAAAGACGCTATACAAAAAAAATCGCCCCAACGAGGGCGACAGTTTCTAATTCACCGTGTGGAGTTGAAAGCTTAATCAGAGCGCTCTTCTTGAGCAAGGTTTATATGTTTCTAATTCACCGTGTGGAGTTGAAAGCTTGCTTGTTATGGCTCAATCATGATAAGGTCAAAGTTTCTAATTCACCGTGTGGAGTTGAAAGTTGTTTCAAAAAGTAGTGGAGCCCTCTTTGGCCTGGCGTTTCTAATTCACCGTGTGGAGTTGAAAGAACAAATCAACAATATTCTTGACCAAACAACTCAACAGTTTCTAATTCACCGTGTGGAGTTGAAAGAACGCTTAAATATTATTATACCGCAGAAGAGAGAAATTGTTTCTAATTCACCGTGTGGAGTTGAAAGGCTCGCCGTCTCTTTTGGCAAGAGCCAAAAGAGACGGCGTTTCTAATTCACCGTGTGGAGTTGAAAGAGCTTGAATATGATTTAAGTCAGTAGTTTAAGTATAGGTTTCTAATTCACCGTGTGGAGTTGAAAGGTTAGTAATCATAGCAAGTTTACTTCACAGTATTGTGTTTCTAATTCACCGTGTGGAGTTGAAAGATTTGCCAGCCCAACCATGCCAGGACTGACTTATTTAAGTTTCTAATTCACCGTGTGGAGTTGAAAGTTACATCAAGTGATAGGGATGCATGGAAAGATTACAAGTTTCTAATTCACCGTGTGGAGTTGAAAGATGCATATCAAAATCATTACAGAGCTTATTTTAATGTGTTTCTAATTCACCGTGTGGAGTTGAAAGTCTTGACATAGCACCGAAACGGTGTTATATTTGTAGGGTTTCTAATTCACCGTGTGGAGTTGAAAGGTGCTAAGCGCTCTTTCAATTGTTTCCCTTTTTATCGGTTTCTAATTCACCGTGTGGAGTTGAAAGATACTGCGATCTCGAACAACGAGATGCAGAGCTCTTGTTTCTAATTCACCGTGTGGAGTTGAAAGCTAAATACCGCAACGCCAACTCCCTCTCCTTCCCTAGTTTCTAATTCACCGTGTGGAGTTGAAAGCCCTCATCAAAAGCTTAAGCAACTCTTCCATACCCCACGTTTCTAATTCACCGTGTGGAGTTGAAAGTTGTTTGTCTAATGTTCCGCGAAATATTTACCTTAATGTTTCTAATTCACCGTGTGGAGTTGAAAGTTATAAAGCTTTCGCTTGCTGCATCGATAAAATCTACGTTTCTAATTCACCGTGTGGAGTTGAAAGCTCCTTTGTCCTTTGGACATTCCTTTGTACGTTAATCGTTTCTAATTCACCGTGTGGAGTTGAAAGTAAAGCTCTTCCTCCAAGTCTTTATGTATGAGATATGTTTCTAATTCACCGTGTGGAGTTGAAAGTTATTTGATTTTTGTCTTTTCTTATTTCCCTGTACCAAGTTTCTAATTCACCGTGTGGAGTTGAAAGTAAATTTGTAATCCTAATTTGATTTTTTGGGTTTACGTTTCTAATTCACCGTGTGGAGTTGAAAGTGATGTATTTTTTAGCTTCTGTTATCATTCTTAGTAGTTTCTAATTCACCGTGTGGAGTTGAAAGTTGATATATTATCCTGGACACATAAAAGACTATCTGGGTTTCTAATTCACCGTGTGGAGTTGAAAGTCATGATATGACTTGCTAATTGTTTTTTCCAATCTTCGTTTCTAATTCACCGTGTGGAGTTGAAAGAAAGCTTTTGTCTCAAACCGTTAGAAACAAAATCGGTGATATCGGTTTCTAATTCACCGTGTGGAGTTGAAAGCATGAACTATACCATATCTAACATATTCTTCTCTATACGTTTCTAATTCACCGTGTGGAGTTGAAAGGCCCTCGGGGCGGGGAAGGGGAAGGTAGATTATGAAGTTTCTAATTCACCGTGTGGAGTTGAAAGCTTTTTGCGAATTTTTTACAAAGTTGCTGTCACAACGTTTCTAATTCACCGTGTGGAGTTGAAAGGTCTTGATATACAAACGACCCTCTTGAAAGACCTTCGTTTCTAATTCACCGTGTGGAGTTGAAAGCAGCTACAAACTGTCGGTAATGCTCTTCCCTTATATCCGTTTCTAATTCACCGTGTGGAGTTGAAAGAACGACCTTAAATGCAACAGAAACAGGCTTCGAACTGTTTCTAATTCACCGTGTGGAGTTGAAAGAGTGATTTTGCAAAGATTAAGACTAAACTCGGTGAAATTGGTTTCTAATTCACCGTGTGGAGTTGAAAGGGCAAAAAATCAATAATGTAATAAAACATCGCATCAATGTTTCTAATTCACCGTGTGGAGTTGAAAGTTTGTTAGGTCTTTGGTTGGGGTCTTGACATCATTCTAGTTTCTAATTCACCGTGTGGAGTTGAAAGATGCACGGAATGTAAGCATTCGCTACGGAGGCTTGGGTTTCTAATTCACCGTGTGGAGTTGAAAGTGTGATGCGGTTTTTAAGGGTTGAGTGAGCTATATAAGTTTCTAATTCACCGTGTGGAGTTGAAAGACCTGAGCCCTTTGGGCTTTACAACTCTTCGCATTCTAGTTTCTAATTCACCGTGTGGAGTTGAAAGCGCCAATACACTCACTTCATAATCACCTTTCATACCCGTTTCTAATTCACCGTGTGGAGTTGAAAGCTCATCGCCTCTATCGTCCTACTATCCCCAACATTCTGTTTCTAATTCACCGTGTGGAGTTGAAAGCACAAACAGGACATGCTAAACCCTCAGTCACCTTCGGTTTCTAATTCACCGTGTGGAGTTGAAAGACCCATACTCTTCAATAACTCTATCCTCCTCCTCAACGTTTCTAATTCACCGTGTGGAGTTGAAAGTCAAAGGTTTGCTCGTGAATTTTTTCACAAGCTCCTGGAGTTTCTAATTCACCGTGTGGAGTTGAAAGGACTCACTGCACGGTCTACAAATTGAAAAGCACCCCTTGGTTTCTAATTCACCGTGTGGAGTTGAAAGAAACTGAATGCAACCTCGTAAGCAGCATTAAACCGTGTTTCTAATTCACCGTGTGGAGTTGAAAGAAGAAATTTAAATAGAATGTTAGCATATTATGAACAACGAGTTTCTAATTCACCGTGTGGAGTTGAAAGAAACGATTTATATTTTCATTAAAGCATATAGACACTTTGTTTCTAATTCACCGTGTGGAGTTGAAAGGAAGCAAGCATGTAGGCATGCTACCTTTTTCACATGGCTTATCTGGTTTCTAATTCACCGTGTGGAGTTGAAAGTTTACATTTTGCCTGATTGCGACCAAGCAGGATGGGGTTTCTAATTCACCGTGTGGAGTTGAAAGATACAAGACTTTTTCTTTGTGAGGGAAAACGATGCTGTGTTTCTAATTCACCGTGTGGAGTTGAAAGAGCAAGAGGGAAGAGAGGGAAGAGTATGATTGAAATGTTTCTAATTCACCGTGTGGAGTTGAAAGACTCGAGGATATTAAATCCATAACTTTGGCATAGATCCGTTTCTAATTCACCGTGTGGAGTTGAAAGAGAGGCTTGAGGCTCAAATGCTACACTTTAAAAAGAACGTTTCTAATTCACCGTGTGGAGTTGAAAGTTGCTTTTGACCCCTTATTAAAATTTCACAAACTCTCCTGTTTCTAATTCACCGTGTGGAGTTGAAAGATCTGAGCCTTTTTTTGTTTGGCAAAATAAAAAAAAGTTTCTAATTCACCGTGTGGAGTTGAAAGTTACACAGACGATGCGGTGCTCTCCGCTGGATTGTATGTTTCTAATTCACCGTGTGGAGTTGAAAGGAATTTTAACTTACTCAGCTCCTCTCTAGACAAAATTTGTTTCTAATTCACCGTGTGGAGTTGAAAGTTAAAGAAACAAGCAGAAAAAGCGGGAATTTTTATCCGTTTCTAATTCACCGTGTGGAGTTGAAAGTTACGGGATTCCCGGGGTTGTTTATTTATTACAATTTTTGTTTCTAATTCACCGTGTGGAGTTGAAAGAAAAGCCCCAGAGGGGCAGGTCTACCCTCTATGCCTCGGTTTCTAATTCACCGTGTGGAGTTGAAAGCAAACATTTTGATTTCAGATGTTTCATAAACTCGAGCAGTTTCTAATTCACCGTGTGGAGTTGAAAGGCCGGTTAAGGCAAGGCAAGGCTTATAAGTCGACTAGTTTCTAATTCACCGTGTGGAGTTGAAAGATTCTTCACAAACCTCGGATACAATGAAGACACAGGAGTTTCTAATTCACCGTGTGGAGTTGAAAGATAAACTCTGGACTTACTTCAAATTTCTTTAAAAAGTTTCTAATTCACCGTGTGGAGTTGAAAGTCCCCTCGTCAAGGCTCAAAAAATCAGCCATCCAGAAGGTTTCTAATTCACCGTGTGGAGTTGAAAGTCCTTTAAAAAGAAGTGCATAAGAACCCGTACCAAAATGTTTCTAATTCACCGTGTGGAGTTGAAAGCCTGAATTCCTTTTTTAATCAATTCTGGCTCAAATGAGTTTCTAATTCACCGTGTGGAGTTGAAAGAGAAACAGCCAACTTCTTTGAAAACCTCGCCCAAGAAGTTTCTAATTCACCGTGTGGAGTTGAAAGGAAGTTATTGAAGTGCCTGAGTGGTTCTTTTTAAAGTGTGTTTCTAATTCACCGTGTGGAGTTGAAAGAAAGCCCCAGAGGGGTAGGTCTGCTCAAAAGGACAGGTGTTTCTAATTCACCGTGTGGAGTTGAAAGGTGTAATATAAGCTTTCTCCGCAAGTGGGTCTATCTCGGTTTCTAATTCACCGTGTGGAGTTGAAAGCTCATTCTTCTAATATTTCTCTCAACGTCTTTTCAGCAGGGTTTCTAATTCACCGTGTGGAGTTGAAAGAAATCTTCGGGGATGCCAAACTTTGCCCGCTCAAAAAAGTTTCTAATTCACCGTGTGGAGTTGAAAGGCGTCTGAGTTCGATAGGCTTTTTAAGAGTGCTCTTGTTTCTAATTCACCGTGTGGAGTTGGATAGTTGTCAAGTCCCCTATGCTCATGAAGGCTGCTCACATATCGGCTGAAGCTAACTTCTAAGCTTTGTAAGGGGCTAAAGTTTTAGACGCTTTCCCTCACGGCAAAGAGTTAGCGGGAAATTATCTATTAACTGTAGAGCTATTGCAATCGAGAAATTCATGTCTAAACTTTAAGTATGCCTACGGTTTTAATAGCTCTTTTATACATATTAATAGGCTACTACTTCTGGTGGCTTTTTCTTTTACTGCTTCCCATTGGTTTTGTGCTCTTCATCGTGTGGCTTGTTGGTAGGATTTCTATCCCTTTTATAAGCTTTTATCTTACCCGTTGGAAGAAAAGGCGAAAGCTCAGAAAGCTCCTTGAAGAAAGGCTTAAACATATCCCAAAAGGTTAGCAGTCTCTTCGTAGTAGTCAGAAAGCTTCTTGATGTTTTTGATTCACTGCGTTTTGTTAAACTTTGTTGATTTTTGAAAAAATTTGTTGTATAAGCTTAAAAAAACAGTCTTTGGCAATTGATAAAGGTAAAAGCGGGGTTTTTTAATGGGATAGTAAAAAGAAACAGTAGAAGTAAAATCTTAAGTAGTTAGATTTGAAAGGAGTTATTA
>Ga0326760_1001358_pt1 | contig 10979 bp, 8 predicted proteins | sample GCREP_S_FD_207668 | JGI IMG/M metagenome (GOLD analysis project Ga0326760, IMG submission 207668) | Hot spring sediment microbial communities from Geyser Creek Basin, Yellowstone National Park, WY, United States - GCR.EP_S | ecosystem: Environmental > Aquatic > Thermal springs > Near-boiling...
TCCACGAGGTCTTCAAGGACAGCGACATTCTCAGTGTCTTCCATCTCCAAGATTATGCGCGCTACGAGTTCAGGTTTATGTTTAGCCATTCGGGCAAGATATTTTGCTTCAGGCCATTGTGGGAAATGGACTCCTCCTTCTTCCCGAATGGGATGAGGCGGTTGCCTAAAGAATCCCCGTTCCCAAAGCGGTTCAACCCATTCAGGGTTTTCGAGGCGATCAAAGAAGTAGCGATAATGTTCGTAGTAGACAAGCAACGCAACTGCCTTATCAACCTGTTCAGGAGTTGGCTTCTTCCAGGATTGCATCTAACTCATCCTCCGTTTTGAAGAATTCCCTAAGCATCGCTGAGAGCGCAGCTTCGAAAATCTCAAAGCGCTCTTTGAGTTCATCGGCTCCCATCTTATCATCGGTTACTCCTCGTTCGTGTGCACGCTCAACAAACCACTCTGTAATCTTTATCCAATGATCAATGCGTGGTCTTAAAATTCCTTCTGCATCCTTATTTTTAGGATCTATAGCTTGGAATAAGCGTTTCGCAGCTTTTTTAGGTTTTTCGCGAGTTTGGATGTGATCGCAGATAAGTTTTGAAACTTCCCTATAAACTTTTATTGGCATAGGGACTTCTGTGGTTAAAGGTAACTCTTTGTCCGTCACCTTGATAGGTATAGCCCCGTCCAATGGTAGCCCGGATTTTTCCCAGAGCTTGGAAATTTCGTCAAGTCGATTTTTGTATTTCAAAGGCTCACTCTTATAACCCGCTATAACATCGGGAAGTCTGTTTCTTATTTCGCGGACGGCGTGGGAAACAAAGCGAACGCGCCCCGGGAACTTTTCATCAAAAACCATGCGCAAGGCGCCTTCATAAAGTTCACCGAGAGAAGGTGCATTCCTTTCAAACCATGCGCGCAATTCTCTACGCGTTTCGTTCCAGTAATAGGGAAGCTGTGAGCCCACTAAAGTTCACCCCTGAAGGCTTTGTCCAGGATTGCTTGCTCTAAGCGTTTGAGTTCTGCTTCGGTTTGTGCTTGAACTTCTTTCAGGTTTCTGATTTTTTCTTGCACATCTTGGAGGTATGCCACGAGGCGACGCTGCTCTTCAAGGGGCGGGAGGGGGATTGGAGCGTTGTAAACCACCTCTTGTGAAATGGAAGGTTGTGCTCCTTTTTTAACGAATGAAGAAAAATCAATGTTATGAAGTGACAAAGCAATGTATTCTATATCACATTCAATAAACCATTCAGCCACAAACATGGCGTTATCAGAAATCCAGCATGGTGCATTAACTACATTTACTGCGCCACAAGCCCCTACTCGTCCAATCACTATCGTCCTCCCTTCCATGAGCAAAGGAATAGCGGTAAAGCCAAGCAAACCATTAGACCCGTAAACTGGGACTTTGCCTTCTGATTTAAGCTCGCCCGCACGGATGAATTTACCATTTTTTAGACGAAATACTTCTCCCAACCTCACCCATCGCCAACCTTCTGGGAGTTCAGTTCCGGGTTTGGGGAAGGTTTCGGAGAGGATGGATCGCCAAAGGCGTTCGGCTTCTTCTTTAGCCTCCTGCCTCAATCGTTTTGCTTCCCTAATCCGGCTCATTAATTCCTCAACCCTCGCCACAATCCGCCTTTGCTCTTCAAGGGGAGGGAGGGGGATGAGAAGTTCTCTAATTTTGCTCAGTCGAAGAGAAGGATAGGCAGGATTGTCAATGTATCGTCCCATGTCAACAGTGCAAAGCCAGTAAAATGCCCAAAGGGTTTCAAGAACATCGTGAAAAGGTTCTACTGCTGCCAGATGGGAGACGATGTAAGCATCTTCTCCTAAAATTGCCCGAGAGTTGGTTAAGATAGCAGCCCCGCTTTTAGGGAAAAGGATCGTCCCCTTATTTGCTTTAACGAGCCGCAGTTCCTTTACTGCTTCTCCATTAACCTTATCTGAAGTTTCTGTGAGATTTGTTGTTATCCCATAACGCCCCAAGTCCTGCACCCGAACAAAAGGCATGGAACCTTCTTCAAAATATCGCTTATCCTGAGGCGCTGGGGAACCGCTAAATATCCTCGCCACATCCCCCAACCTCACCCATCGCCAACCTTCTGGGAGTTTGTAGGGTCCTTCAGTCATGGTTCTGCCACCTCTCTGTTGTTGCCGAGAATTTCGTTCAGTTCCTCCACGATGCTCAAAATTTCCCTTTCACGCTCAAGGAGGCTGGCGACAATCTCTGTGGGCGATGGAAGCAGTTGGGTTTCCTTTCGGTTCGGGTTTCGGGGAGTTAGGTCATAACCTCGGTTCCTGATTTCCTCCACAGGGACAATCCAAGAGCGCTCGGATAGGCACGCCTCTCGTGGACCTTGTCCTTTTCGGTAGGCGTCCCATGCCTTCCAAAGTTGGCGGGCTTCGTTGAAGTGTTCGTCCCTAATGGGGTTGCCTCTGCTGAATTTCTTTAAGCCTTCGGGTAACGGGAGTTCGTAATACCAAATTTCCCGTGTCGGTCCTGGTCGCTCAAAGAAAATGAGTGCCGTCTTGACATCGGAATAAGGGGCAAAAGTTCCCGGCGGTAGGCTGATGATGGTGTGAAGGTTGAATTGCTCCAGAAGGTCACGCTTGACTTGGGCGAAAGGACCGCCTCGGAAAAGTGTTCCTTCAGGCACAACCATCCCACACCTCGACCCATCTCTGGGCTTGAGTTTCCTCATGATGTGCTGCAAGAATAAAAGTTCCGTCGCCGAGGATTGGACTGGGAAATTTTGTTGGATGTGCCTGCCCTCAATCCCACCGAAAGGCGGGTTCGTCATGATGACATCGTATCGCTCGGTGACTTGTCGGATGTTTTCCTCCAGAGTGTTTTTGCGTCGGATATGGGGTCTTGAAACGCCGTGCAAGACCATATTCATCAATCCCAGCAGTGCAGGGATCGGTTTCTTCTCCTGACCGAAAAAGGTCTCCTCTTGAAGCCGTCGGTGGTCTTCAACGGTCTTCTCCTGTTGCTTCATCCAGAGGTAGGCTTGAACGAGGAAGCCACAAGTCCCGCAGGCTGGGTCGTAAACGGTTTCGCCAATTTGCGGGTTCACCACTTCCACGATGAACCGAACGACGGGTCGGGGCGTGTAGAATTCCCCCGCAAGCCTGTTTTCGCTACCCAACCTGCGCAAAAGTTCCTCGTAGACTTGGGATATGGTGAAAATGTCATCGTGGCTGTGGAAGTCAATCTCGTTGATGATTGAGATGACATCCTTGAGGTTGTAGCCTGAAGCGCAGACAACGACATTCCTTTCCGAGAAGACTCCACGGATGATTTCCCTTAAGGGGTCACCACCGAGACCTTGCAGGTAGGGGATCAACTTGCCGTGGACGAAACCCAAAAGTTCATCGGCAGGCCAATCCTTTGTCGCCCAGTCCCTCCAACGATAAGGCGGTTCTATGATTGGTTGGTAGTCTCTTCCGTCAAGTTGCGCTTGCGTCTCCCACTCTTCCTCTTGGGCGTCCAAAAAGCGGAGGAAGAGAAGCCAAGAGAGATGTTCCACATACTCCATGATGCCACCGCAGTTATTGTCCCGGCGAAGGATGTCGCATGCTTGCCATATTTTGTTGGCAAGGGCTTCACGGGTCTGAATAAGCCCCATTCAAGAACCCACCTCCTCCAGAGGATACAATCGCTTTCGTATCTCCTCAAGGGATTTCCTGAGCTCGTCAACCCCTCCAAACCATTGACTGATTTTGAAGGCACCTCCCCATTCTCTGAACGGGGAGACATTAAAGACCTCTGACCCTATCTGTTCAATCCCACCAACGCGATACTTGTCAAGCAACTCCAAGATGACTCGTCGGGCATTTTCGTTGTGCTGAAGGATGAAGGCTTGCTCTCTGTTGCGGAAAGCAATCACCCTTTCGTCACGGGATCGGATAGGGGCACCATAGGTGATGTGGGCTAAGATGTCGTAAGCGTCTGCATCTGCCCTTCCCATCACCTCTGCCAAGACTTCTGGATGGATGCTTGATTGGCGTAGTTCTTCGAGGAACTTACTTCTGCGGTTTGGCTCAACCCAAATTTCCCTTAGGTGCCGGTGGGTTGGTGCGATTTGAATCACTTTCCTGCGGGCGTAGTCGCGATACTCCTCAAGGGAAAGTTGTTGACCAGTGGCGTCAACGGTGAAAATGGCTTCGTCAGCGATAGTCACCTCAATGCCTTTCACCCGTATCTTTGCCCTCACCCCTCGTTCAGGTCTCAAGGGGACATCTATGGATACCTCTCGGTTCGCCAGAGTTGTCACCTTTATCTCTCGCCGGACGAAGCCGGGTGCGGAGACGATGAGAGTGAGTGTGCCTTCAGGTAACTTGTCAAACTCAAAGCGCCCCTCGCTGTCTGTTCGGATGGGACCTACTTGGCTGTTGGGACCTGTCCTGACAGTGACTGATGCGCCGACGAGCAAATCCTTTGTTTCGGCATGAAAGACTCTGCCGACAAGTTTGGCATTGAACGGTCCCTTAGGTGCCTCTGGTGGCGGTCCAGGTGGTCGGTCCCATTCATCAAAGAGACGGGTCGCACCGGTAAAGTCAATGATGCGGAACCAATATTTGCCTGTTGCCGGGTCTATTCGGCTGCCGCGACCGACGATTTGTTTGAAAAGGACGGGGGAAGAGATTGTTTTCATGAAGACGATGTTCCTGCAAGATGGGACATCAACCCCTGTGGTCAAAAGTTCTGCGGTCGTTGCAACGACTGGGGCTTTCTTGTCTGGGTCGGCGAAATCTTCAAGCCATCGGCGGGCTTCTCCTTCCTCGGAGATGATAGGGACAGCATAGTTGTCCAGCCCTGTCTCGGGTCCAAATTCGTCTTGGAGCAAACGAGCGACAAGGCGGGCATGTTCCATGTCCACGCAGAAGACCATGGTCTTTTCCATGTGCCCGAAGCGGCGGAGCAGGTTGGCTAAGTGCTTCACCATGGCTTCGGTTCTGTCTGGGAGGGTGATTTCCCTTTCAAATTGGGGTGTGGTGTAAACTTCTCTGGGTATCACGCCCTCTGGGATGAAAACTTCCGCCCCTTGCTCAATGGCGTCTTCAAGCCGAAGCCCATCTTTATCTACTGTCGTCCGAACGAGGTGGACTTTGTAAGTTGCCAGAAAACCGTCTTCAATCCCTTGACCGAGACTGTATTGGAACGCTGGAGGTCGCCAAGTCCCTTTTTCAGGGTGTTCGGGGTCAATGGCGACTTCTTCCTCTTCGGCGCAGAAATAGGCGTATGTGTCAATGTTCTCGTCCTGTTTTGGGGTGGCAGTCATGCCTAAGTGAATGGCGTTTGAGAAGTGGTCTAAGATTTCACGCCAAGTTCCCCAACCTGACCTGTGACATTCGTCAATGATGACCATGTCGAAGAAGTCGGGCGGAAATTTCTCAAAGAGACGCTTTCCGTTCTCGTCGGGGCTCCAAAGGGTTTGGTAGATGCCAAAGTAGAGGTCTCGGTTGAGGTTTGGTGGGTGCCCTTCAATGATGCAGCGAGGTTCACTTGTCCCCGTAGCAAAAGGGGAGAAAGTGTTGTAAGCCTGATCCCGAAGGACCAAACGGTCTGTGAGGAACAAAATTCGGGCTGGTCTTTCAGGGTGTTGTCTTTGGAACCAACCCGATTTAATGAGTTTCCAGACGATTTGGAAAGCGATGAAGGTTTTCCCCGTCCCAGTCGCCATGGCGAGGAGGATGCGCTTTTGCCCCCTCATGACTCGAAGGATAACTTCACGGATAGCAATCTCCTGAAAGTAAAAGGGACGCTTCCCGCAAAGGCTTTCAGGACAGTAAGGGTAGAGCAAAGGGCTCTTTGAGATTTCCTCGCTGATCCCGTAAACTAAGGGTGCTTCCTTGACCCTCCCGGGTGTCGGCTTTTCCAACCCTGTGTTCGCTTTCCACCGTTCCCACAGTTCCTGAGGTCTCGGAAATTCCTTCAAGGAGCGACTTGAGTGGGTGAAGAAGTCGTATTCAACGATTTCGTGACCGTTGGTGGAGTAGGCGAAGGCTAATCCGAGGTCGCGGGCATATCCCTTTGCCTGCTCCAAACCAGCTTCAGGAGGGCTATTGGCAGGTTCTGCCTCAACCACGGCGATGGGGAAGCCATCTGAGTAACGCAAGAGGTAGTCAACTTTCTTTTTCCTGCCACGCTGAACCTCATCCCCGATCAAAATGACTTTGCCTTCCGTAAACTGATAATCGCGCGAGTAGATGAATTCACGGGCAAGGAGATTATCCGTCCAACCTGCTGCTTTCAATTTCGGTTCAACCAATCTTGCCCTCGTCTCTGCCTCGTTCATCATCATGCCCAGAACACCTTTTAGGGCTGGTTTTTTTCAGCCGTGGAGTGAAGTCTCGTCCTCACAATCATTATATCCTTCCCACTCTTTTGGTGAACCGTTGCGGGAAATTTCTGTGTCGCGTTGTTTCTTCAACGACACTTTTCTGAGCAACTGATGTCAAAGTGAGATAGCCAGGGAGGTGCAATGCCCTTGAAGGGTGAGAAATCTTTTTGGCGTCGTTACAGTCGTTTTTACCCTTACTTGGAGCGAGCAACCCCTTACCGTCACCTTATCCAAGACACCATCTCCTTTGCTGTCCACCCAGACCCTAAGGTTGTTTGCGATTTGGGTTGCGGTGCGGGTGCCCTTTTGGTCAATTACCTGAAAGCCTTCCCTGCCGTCCAAAAGGCTATCGCCGTTGACTTCTGCGAGGAATTTTTGTCCTTTACCCGTTCCAGGTTGAAGCAGGAATGCCCAGAATTCTTGCGGGCGGGGAAGGTCGCTTTCCTCCTCCACGATCTTCGCAACCCCCTTCCACTCCACGACAACACTTTGGATGTCCTTTTGGCTGGTCTTGTCCTGCCTTACATCACTTCCCACAATGGTCGCAACGGTGTCGGTGCTCTTCTCGGTCTCCTTCAGGAGGCTCACCGAGTCCTTAGGAAGGGTGGTGTTTTCGTCTGGTCGACGCCTGTTCAAGGTGTCAATTTCTGGCATGTCTTCCTTGCCAGTTTGGTTGACATGTTGGACTTTCACCACCCTGAAAACCTTTTTTACGGTCCCGTTCTTCTTTTCCATGCCCTCTCCATCCAAAGGAAAGGGAAGCGGGGAGTTTACATTTTCCCTTCCGAACAAGCCCTTTGGGCGATGCACGAGGCATCAGGTTTTTCAAAGTTGATTGTTTGTCGCTCCCTCTCTAACCAAGCCTTCCTTATCCGAGCGGTTAAAGGGAACAAGACTGGAGAAAGGTAGCGGTGGCTTCTCTTGACAGCACAAAGGCATCACATCAGTAGCAAGTAAACGGCGGCACAAGCGGCAGCCATCCGTCCACCACCCTTAACGGTTGCGATAGGTTCCACCAACCACCCACCACGACCCTCGTAAATCAACCAACCATCGTCAGTCTGTTCAAGAGTTGCGATGGGTTCTGCCAGCCATCCACCTTCTCCCTCATAAACTTCGTTGCCTTCAACGGTCGCGATGGGTGAATCAAGCCAGCCTTTGCGGCCTCGATAGATTTTGTTCCCTTCAAAAGTCAAGACCGGCTCCGCTAACCACCCTCCCTCGCCCTCATAAGCGGCATTTCCTTCAATAGTTAGGAACGGGGTAGCCAACCATCCACCTCTCCCCCGATAAGCTTTCGCTGCCATTATCGGTCACCCCTATCTGCGCCTTTATTGGGTCAAGGGGTAGGCAGCCCGGAAAAAGACTGCCTACCCCGAAGGGAACGGGGTTATCGGGGTTGCCTACGGGGACTCCATCGCCTGGAAATGGATGTCCAGTTTATTCGGTTGCGGCGTCGCCAACAGCCTTTTTCCCGCTTCCGGAAGTCCCACTTGACCGTTCGGATGACTCCATCCCTCCTCACGACGACCGTCAGCCCCCTTAGCCTCCCAATGAAACGTTTAAGACCCCGTTCCAAGAGGAAGCGGTCGGTCAGGCAGTGAACGAAATCGCCGTAGTGGAGGACAGGAGCAACCTCCAGAGCCAAGGAGACCGCCCAGAGGGGAACGGCTCTTTGACGACAGCGCGCCCAGGCATGGGGTGTAAACCGCAGGGTCACTCCGTCAACGGAAACCTCAACGAGGAAAGTCTCCTCGTCGGCACCGTCCACAAATGCTTCGGACGGATGTTCCTTTATGGCACATCCCTCCTTTAAAAGCATTGTGGGGTGCGAGATGGCTCCCGTTGCCACCCCGCTCCCTCTTTTTTCTTGTCAAGGTGCTAATTGAGGACATAGAACCTGTCTTACTTGCTATACCTTTTTTGTCGAGTTGAATTTTGGTTGACTATATTCTAACCCAACTCGCTACCTTACGACAGAGACAGGGTCTTTGTTAGGGGACATTCGCTGTAGAGGGTAGTAAAATGTCAAGTGCCTGCGAGGTTCAAGTTGTTAGGGCAAAATCGTTCCCATTGTGCAATCAGACTTCAATTTGTTGACTTTATCGGCACTGAGGGCATTTCACCTGTCCCAGTAATTTATCCCAGAAACTTAACGGCTTCCCGCATTCCTCACACAACCTTTGTGCCCTTCGTTGTCTTTTCAATTCTTGTTCTCGTCGTTTCTGCTCCGTTTCTTGTTGCCATTTTTCCCATTCTTCCAACCAACGCTCCAACACTTCTAAATCGTGAAGAACATCCCCGCTAAGGAACCTCTGGAACCCCCAACCCCACACCTTTACTGTCTTATCTAAACTGCCAGAAGCTAAAAATTTACCATTTGGACTAAAAGAAATAGAAAACACAGAATCCTCATGTCCTCTCAAAGTTACGATTTCATGCCAACTCCCAACTTCCCAGATTTTTATTGTCTTATCTAAACTTCCTGATACCAAAAACTTGCTATCAGGACTAAAAGCAATTGAATACACGGCCCCTTCATGTCCCTCAAGGGTAACAACTTCATGCCATTTTTCCACTTCCCAAACTTTTATTGTCTTATCTTCACTCCCTGAAGCTAGCAATTTACCATCAGGGCTAAAAGCAATTGAGTATACAGCACCCTTATGACCTCTCAAAGTTGTAACTTCATGTCTACTTCCTACTTCCCAAATTTTTATTGTATAATCAGCACTACTTGATGCTCTAAACTTTCCATTAGGACTATATATAACGGCATACACCACACTATCATGTCCCTTCAAAGTGTTGATTTCTTGCCATATTTCTGTCTCCCAAATTTTTATTGTTGCGTCTCCACTGCCCGAAGATAAAAACTTACCTTTAGGATTGAAAGAAATAGAATATATGTAACCTCTATGTCCTTTCAAAGTAATAATCTCTTGCCAACTTTCCACATTCCAAACTTTTATCATTTTATCTTCACTTCCTGAAGCTAAAAACCTAATATCAGGACTGAATGTTACTGAATACACAGCACCATTGTGTCCTTTTAAAGTTGTAATCTCATTCCATACACCTACTGCCCAGATTTTCACCGTTTTATCGCTACTTGCTGAGGCCAATAATTTTCCGTCGGGACTGAAGGTGACTGAATGCACAGAACCATTATGCCCTTTCAAGGTAACAGATAAAGTTTGGATTTTTTCTTGGATCAACGGTAATGCCTTTTGTTGGTATTGGGAGAGGGCTTGACGGAGGGTGACATAATTGGTTGTCTGTCGGAAAGTATCCAACACCTCTTGCAACAACTGTCGCTCTTCGGATGGCAGGGCAAAAACTGGGTGGAAGAAAACCTGCAACGCTCGGTCAAGGATTTTTTGCACCTCTTCGGCTTCCTTCCGCACCCTTTCCATCTCCGTTTGTAACACCTCTGCCACTTCCCGTTGAAAAGGCAATGAGTCTGGATCGGCAGCAGCTTTGTGGAAGTAATTAGCATCCAAATGGATAGCTTTGGTCAGGTGTTCCTTCATCTTGTCTATCTGTCCTGTCAAAGCACAATGGATGGCATGTTGATAGTTCGCTTCCGCCCAATCGGGTTGCAGGTTCACTGCCTCCAGAGTAGCCTGATACGCCTCTTCCAATTCTTTTCGATTGCGATGAACATAACCCAAATATAACCACGCCATTGCTGCATGGCGAGGTGAGTAAGGTTCTGCTAAACCTGCTGCCTCACGGAAGCACTTTAAAGCTACCTCCGAATTACCTTTTTCAAAGAACTGAATGACACCCAAACTTTGAAAGACGGTGAAATCGGCAGGGTTCTTGCGGATGGCTTCCAGATAGGCGTCAATGGCAAGGTTCATCCACCGTTCTCGGTCTTCAGGGCGTTTGGCATTAAGCCCGTTTCGAAAATACTCGTTACCCCTCTCCCGCAGTTCTTCCGCTTCCGTCGTCCTCGGACTACTCAATCGCTTCAGAATCTCCAGAAGCAACTGGTTGGTCTGTTCTTGATGCCAGATGAGTTGGGCGAACCCCCAAGACATCGTTCGTTCTAAAGAATCGATGGCATCAGCGATAACCTCTGTTGACCAAGAAATTGCACTTTGAAGGTCTCGTATTTGGACACCCAATTCAGAGAAACCACGCTCAATGGCTTCCATTTGCTCCTGGTAAGCCTCTAATTGGGCTCTTCCTATTTGAGCCTGAAACGCCGTTTGCGTCTTTTGACCTCGGATAATTTCCCGCAGGTTCTGCTCCACCTCTTGACGGAAGTGGTGGCGCATGTAGGCTTCGTCACGCAAGGTATGATACCAGAGTTCGTGCATGGTCTCTTCCCACCACCGCTGCAACGCCATCTCAATCGCCTCCTTCTCCTGATTTGTTGCTCGTCAGCCGATGAACACCTGCTTTCCCTATTTGTCACCATCCTTCGCACTTGGCTGTAATTTTAACCCAAGTTGACATTTGGTTATAATTTTTCTCAGCCCCTTTGCGGGGGATGCCGCCGATGGGCGTCGCTTCCCGCGACCAAGTGCACCCCTGAAAGGGGCTTTTTCTTTTCACTAACGATGGAGCAAAAAATTCCCTTCGGCTTCACCCGCTCCTTCGGGGAAACCAACACCTTAACCACTTCTCC
>Ga0326760_1001359_pt1 | contig 10970 bp, 5 predicted proteins | sample GCREP_S_FD_207668 | JGI IMG/M metagenome (GOLD analysis project Ga0326760, IMG submission 207668) | Hot spring sediment microbial communities from Geyser Creek Basin, Yellowstone National Park, WY, United States - GCR.EP_S | ecosystem: Environmental > Aquatic > Thermal springs > Near-boiling...
TAACATACATACCAAACAACGGGAGATACATAGAGTTCGTAAGCTTCAAGAAATACCTAGAGACATTCAAAGGAAGAGAAATACTCCATGAAGAACTGGCAAACACAATAGCAGAAGAAGTATGCAATGTAGCAAAACCAAAGAAAGTAATTGTAGAACTCCAAAGCAAATTCATGGAAATGAACATAACAGTAACAAAAGAGCTAAGCTGTAGCGACTAAAGCCTTCTGAGGATATCTTCGCGAAGGGCATCTAACATTTCCTTGACACTAGAAAACTTCACATTTACAACTTTTGCAAGTCTGTCTAAGATAGCCTTCTCACACGTTGAGTACTCTAATAAATGTTGAAAGAGCTCTTCTGAGTATTTCCGCAGATAATTATAACTATTCACGTCCCTGTCTTTATGTATTATGTTGATGCATTCATAATTTCTAAACATAGCACTATACGTAAAATTTAAGGAACCCATTATAGCCATGAAATCATTGATGTAAATCTTGCTATGAAGTCTTTGTTCGAGATCGAACCTCACATTGATGTTCTTAACCTTGCTAAGCTCTAATAATGCCTCTGCTCTTCTAATAATGTCTTCAAGGTTCTCCTGGATGTAGTGTTTTATTTCAGCTGTAGTACCATAATTTGTGACTGTAAAGGCTAGATATAGCAAGTCGTAGTCTAAAAAATCAAAGCAACGTGTAGCTATGGACACCTTAACGCCATTCCTTGCTAAAGCCATTAAAATATCCAGCACCTTTGCTGAAGACACGTAAGGGTAATAAATAAGCTTTTGAGATCTAAACTCAAATGTCGAAATCCAAGGCGTTACCATATAGACCTCCTTACTATGAAACGATGTAGAGAAGAATAGTAATAGCGATTTCTCAAAAACCGTGTCTATGTCTTTAGGACCTTTACAAATAACATAATTACCGCTCTCCCCAATCTTTAGCATAATTACTCACATAGGTACACAAATGTTGTAATCTCCTAGTCTTACTTGAATTAAGCAATTCTTGCTATAGATATCACCAGCTGATATACCTAATTCTTCTAGTAAGTATGTAGCATACAATTTTAATAATCTTCTATTAAGCAACAGGATTTGAGCATAGGGATCGTTATACATACATGAAGACCTATTGAAGTAACACATACTACAAGCAGTGTTACAGGATCGCGGTATCAATCTTGTAAATACGCGTCTGAGACCATTAATAATGTAAGAAAGACTCTGCATTAACGGATCTTTCTCTCCTTTTTCATCAATTTTAATACATTTTGATGTAATGATTAAGTCAGCGAAGTTCAGGAAAATTTCAAGTGCTTTAGCCTCACTTAGCTCTGGCCTACGTCTAGTCAGTGTCGCTAGTATAACATTTCTTACGAGACTATCTAATGTACTCCAAGAGCTTATGTTAAGTAAGTAAGTCAAGATTATCTGATCCTGATTTGAGAATCTGAGGAAAAATATGTCGCTATGCCTTACCAATTCAATTATTTCCTTTTTCAGCTCATTAAAGTTCAGATTCCATATTGTAGCTATCGTTTGAATCTCGGTATCAAAGCGTGACTTAATCTTACTTAACTCATCGCTCTCGTAGGGTGTGACAATTATATCAAGATCTTTTGCTGTAAGGAACTTTATGTAGAGAAGATCTTCTGCGGATCCTAAGGGACACTCGCCCATTGTTAGTAGGAGATCCTCATGTCTTTTCTGTAGCTTAGGTATATCGTTAGTAATGTTCTTCTCAAACCCCCAAGTTATTAGTGTCTGCTCTATCGCCTTGATGCCGCCTGAAACAGCTTCGTATAGAGCCCCCTTAACATATCCCCCGTCACCTACATCAATATACTCCTTCAGATAATTAACAGAGAATCCACTAGCTCTTGCCACATGTTTTATTATATGATGATTTAATGAATGAGCAAGAACTAGCTCTAATATGCCTAGGATCCATTTATCGTAGCTATAATGAATGGTCAGCTTAATAATAAAGTTTTTGAGGCGTTCTCCGATTTCATCAACAAATGACTTTATAGTGGTATAATCTATCTTTTGTAAGGATTTTAATAATTCTAATGCTCTAGCCCCTTTAAGAATATACAAAATTATTAAAGGTTTACTATACGCGCATTTCCTGTCCTCATCAAAAGAGTCTCTAAGTTTCGTTAAACCACCTAGTATGTATGACTTTATTTCTTCGATAGCCTCGTCTAGCGGCTTGGTAATAATTCTACATATAGATTCTCTTCTTTCAAGCTCTTCATAGGTAAGTGCAGCATCAATCAATTCTAACAATGTTTGCACCTGCCTACTTGAGGCTTCAATGTTTAAGTAAAGATCCTTTGTGAGTAAGTAGGTAAGCACATTAATGAATACCTGACATACCGTTAATACTGTGTATAGCTTCCTAGGCTGGTTAAGGCATACATCTACATCATTTATACATTTCACAAAGTCTTCAAGTACCTTTTTTAGTGGTCTTTTATACAGTATACCTACTTCAAGACCCCAACTATTCTTTATCTCATAACCAATAATGCTTGGTGCTTTATCAACACTGAGTATTTTAGTTATACTATCAACTTTACTCCTCCTACTCCTTCTACTAAGATCTATCCGCTTTAGTGTTTCAATTACTAAATTCTTGTCCTGAGCACTTCCAGCTACATCTTCAAGTCGAACACGACGATAATAGATCTTAATATCTTCAGCGTAAATATATCTAAATATGGAATTGAATATTGCATATCGTAGCTCTAATATTTCTTCCTCTCCAAGTTTGTATCTGTGGAAATTATAGTGCGTAGATATGTAAAATGTGCCTATCCTAGGATACGCTATGGTCTTAGATTTCAACTGGTTAATGTAACTGGGTATACGCATACATGGGTATACCGGTCTTATGTACCATTCTGGGTAGCATTTACTCCTGCTACCTTCTCTAACATATATTTGCCAACCCCATTCTTTAGTTAAATCTTCTAATCTAAACCAATTTTCTGGACCATACAAATCTACCTCCTCAAGGTAATAACATTGAGGCTTTCTACCGAGTCTATCTATTACATGCCTATACTCTTCAACAAGAATTCCTTCAATGCGATCAGAGGGAATATGTGAATAAGGCTCAAGTTTAAGATACTTTCTCAGAATTTCTATGCTACTAGAATCAAAGCCTTTGATTAGTGGTATTACATGCCCGTATGTCTCATCATACCTGAACGTTACTCTGCCAGGGATTGGTATTGATAAGGCAAGTTCAGGTATTTCTACTTGCGTACTTCTAAACTTATGTTTGTCTTTAATCGAGATTTCACGAATTATGATGTAGGGTAGGTTAGTATCGTAGAATAAAGCCTCAGGAATGAATCTCCTTAATAGTTTAAATCTTCCATTCTTTATGAGTCCAGGTATGTATAGATCTTGACGCTGTATACTCATTAAGCTACACCTTTACATAATTGAGAGATAGAGTTGAGGAGGGATTCAAGGATTTTCCTTATATTTTCTACATTATCTAGTTTGAGAACATCAGAGGCGTAGTTTAGGATATCCTGAATGTGCTCGGTTGCGAAGTTAGGTAGTTCTTCGCATTCAAATTTACGGATATCATTAACTTTCGCTGTTCTTGTAACCAATGTGTAATAGTCAAGGAGAGTCTCAGCTAATACCTGCTCCTTTATTGTAGGATTATCTGTAGGCACGCTAAGCACATCATAATTTAAAGCCTCCCTCAGACTTCCACTTCTAAGGAATATTTCAAGTAGGTAAGATTGGTGTGGTACTTCTGGGGAGAGCTGAATAGCTATAGCTGTTCTTAGCAAAGGATTCATATATACTCTTCTTCCACCTCTTCCAGCTCTTTGTACAAGTGAAGAAATATTAAATGGTGCACCATGTTGATAAATCACCATAACATCACTATAATCAACCCCAACTTCTAAAGAGGATGTAGTTACAATTATTCCTGATTGCTCTAAGTCCTCACGTACTCTACTTGTATACATTCTAACATAATGCTTGGCATTATCTTTACTTAACTTTGCTATAGTGCTATAGTGGCTATATTCAAGTGAGTAAGGCCACCATAGCTCTCCATCAATCCAGCTCCTTATCGATGATATCTGCCTTAATTCTAACAATTCTAAAAGCTTTCCTATTTGTAGTAATTCATCTCTGTAATCTTTTACTGTCATATCAAACAAGTTGTGGAAAATGTTTCTTAGATCCTGCAATCCACCATCATGGTTTTCTCTATATAACGCGTCGCTCAAATCAAATTTAAGCCTAGCAACAATTTCTAGGCTATCTGCAAAGGCAAGTGTTTTCTTTGACGGGTTGTCTGAAATGATGGGAGGGATGTTGAAATGTAATGCCATTAATGTTTGAATGCTTACAGTAATTGCATCAATAAGCTCTTTATGGTTGGGTACGATAATATAGAAATAGTCTGCCCCTGCTGGTATAACCTCGTCTTCTTCAGGCTCAAGTTCAATAATGTTTCTTTCATCTGTTTGCATAAATAGTCTTCTTAAGAATTCTCTCCCACTTGGTTGTGGAAGTGTGGCACTCAAGCCTAGTACAACAAAGCCGTGTTTTCGCTTAGTAAGCCATCTTATCTTTGTCATTAGCCTACGTAGTAAGTAGGCATATCGGGCGCCAGTTATATCTGTATATGTATGTATTTCGTCTATGACAATGAGTAGGGGGCCTTTAAGTTCATCGTGATAACCGAATAGTTTGTTCCACTTTGGCGAAACAAGGTTGAGTCTCAGTGTTTCAAATAGCGTTACATGTATATCTCCTGGTCTTGCGCTGACATCATCCTTAGTTATTTTAACAAAGCTATAGTCAATGTTATTGCATAGAAGCTTGAACTCTCCGGTATCTAGATTGATATGAATTTTGGGATATATATTACCAGGGCACTTAAAGAATGTAAAGTATCTGGTGAATTCAATATTGTAAACATTTTTTTTAACCTTACAAATTTGAACAGGTATTCTAACATGCTCTGATTCTACAACACTATTTCTGCATGTGTCTTCAATAAGCATGTCCCGAACCTTATTTATCGCATTTATATACTCTTTTCTTCTTAGTACATCCATGTTGTTTATGGATATCGTTATGATGTCTTTACCATATTTCTTTAGTACATCATTCAATGCTGATGTATACCTAACAAGCCTTTCGAATTGATCACGAGCAAGAGCTAAACGAGGATATACTATTATCGCCACCGGACTTTGGCACATTTCTTCATTTCTTACCTCATTCTCACAAAGATGCTTCTTAATTACGGCTAGAAGTAAGGAGGTTAGCAAGAAAACTTCTGATTTTCCTGACCCTGTAGGCGCCTTAAGGGTAATGTACTTCTCACCTCCTTGAAGCACACCCAGTAAATTATCCCAAACAGTTGCCAGTGCCTTATACTGAAACTCATAGTATCTTTCAAGACCATACCTTCTTCCGAGCTCACTCAAAAACTCCTTAATAACCTCCTTAAGCTCCTCTGGAGGAGTACAAGGAGAATCGCTCCTGAGAATCCTGCATAGCTGAAAATAGAACTTCTCCACATGATTTATAAGCAAACTAATTACATGATTCAAGTCTCTACGAGGTACAGGAACCTTGCGCAATTCATTAAATGCAAAGACTCTTGAAACCAGTTGCTTTGCTTCAAATACGGATCGATCAGCAAATCTCTGCTTTAGATGAGCTAAATAATGCGCTATTTCCGAGAATCTTGACTTAGCGATAATAACATCATTGCTTGATTCTTCTACGTCTCTGCAGTAATCTCGATTTTGAATTAATATGAATGGAATATTATCATTATTAATTCCGCATAAATATAAATAACATATAGCTGCTTTCACTACATTATGTTGCAAGATGATGTCATGCAACCTTTTGAGCTCATCAGCAGCTAAGTATCTATGTGTACATGCATGGTGAAGTTTATGTAGAAACTCAATAACTCTGTTAAGTATAACGTTTACATCAACTTCAACAGGATCACTATACTTCATCGCTAAAATCTTCTCCCTTTCTTTATCCTCAATAACTGTTAATACGGCATGAATCACATACCTCTTTACAAATTCTTCATCATAGCCGCAAGCATTAAAACGAATAATGTTAGAAATGTCTTTCACAAAATTTCTTATTACAGTGAGATATTGACAATGCACTCAAGTACACCCTTTAAGCACAACTCAATCAGTTTATTCATACCTTGAGATCTCTCAGCTACATCTAAGCTATTGTATATTTCAGCAATACTTATCCTATCTCCTCTAGCTTTAGTTAATATTACATCAAGGATTTTATCAATTCCTTTCAATACATTTATAGCATTCAGTATAGCATTAAAGGCCCACTCTAGAACATTAAGACTTCTTTCGCTATTTAAACGGGTGTATATAGTGCTTATGGCTTGGGCTTCTTGCAGATGGTTATATGCTTCGAGTATCTTCCTCAACAAGTTGAGAACTCTGCCTGTGGTATTTATTACTCTATTGTAATTATCTAACACATCGTTTGTTTTCTCAATAATCTCGCATGAATTAATTGAGTCCTGAATTCTTATTAACTGATTAATTGTATGCAAGGTCAGTGGAATAGTGCTAGGAGCTTTTGATAATAATGATTCTAGTCCACTTTTAGTTACGCCGTACTTAACGAGATGTTCAAGTTTACTTACCTTTAACCTATCCCATAGCTGGCTTTGACCAAGCATACTTATATCAAGCTCTATTATTGTACTTTCTATTGATTTCATTAAGACATCTCTACACATCTTCTTCAGAATATCATCACTAGTATCATACACTTTATCAAATAAGTTCAAACCTCTCTCGAAAACATCATTTAAGTTCTCAATAAATGTTGCATTCTGAACAAGTTTACATAGCTTTACTCTAATTTTATCATTTTTAGTTAACTCAAGAATAAATCTTTTGACATTATCGCTTGACCGAACCTTTGTCAAGGCGGGGTCTACATCAAGATCTTCAACTACATCATCACAATTAATACCCATGATTTGCTTAACTATGAAAGCTTTTAACGATTTATAGAAACTTTGCCAAACAACAACATTTTGCGGTTCTCTCTCTACTTGCTCAAAAAACTTACTTAACATTGATTTATCAACTTCAAGACCTGCGCCGAGTAATGCTGTTAATAAGTTTCTGACCTTGGTGTAGATACTGCTTATTTCTTCTACAACTTTCTTTACATCACGAATCTCAGTCAATACCTTATCAATTTCAAACGTTATACCTTCAAATGACGTATTTTATCACCTTAAGATAGAAGCTTTTTAATCTCATTAACATAGCCATATATCTTCATAACTTCGGAGTCAGCACTCTTAATCTCTTTCTCAAGCTGTTTCACTTTTTCATTATACTCACTAAGTTTTTTGACTGCATTCTCCAAGAGATCTCTGCTTATGCCTTCCTTATACATCTTTTCACTTAAGACATTAAAGATTTTTCTGAGATCCCTATCAATAATTTCAATAATTTTAGTGGTTTGTTCTATCTTCATTTCTCCCAACTTCTTCTTCAAGGTGGTGATATCCTCAGTAATAAAATTCAGTTTCATTAATGAGGACCTGATGTTTGATAATACATTTTGATATTCTTTTAATCTATCTATTAAGTTCTCTTTTCTCCTACCTCCTTCACCACCATATATAATGTGATAGATATACTCAGAGAGAATAGTCTTGCCATATACATCAGGCATTTCGTCTAGTTCCTTCACTATACTATTTAAATCATCAATAAATTTATCAATACTAGATTTGTACTTGCTGAGGTTGGGTAAATTGATTCTAACATCAATTGCAGAGGAAGTATTGAGAAGCTTTTTCTGATCGTTGTCAATCTTATCTATGACATCTCTAATCTGTTTAATGACATTTATGAGATGTTTAATTGTGTCTGTCACGTCTATGGATGGAGCAACACTACGTCTATTCATATGATTTCTTAGAAGTATTCCCATCAATATTTTCCTTCCAGCTTCAGGAAAGTCATACTTAATATGCTCTTTCCAAACGTCTCTTGAAAGATTGTCTATTGTTCTTCTGACACCGTACGTCGTGACATCATTCACATATGTACATACAATCCCATCTAGAAACTCCGTGAGCTCCTTAAAGTTTTCATCTCGTAGAGCAGTTTCAAGTTTTCTGTATTCTTGCTGTGATCTATTAATATATCTCTCGCCATTAATAATCAGCAGGCTTATACCTGTTGTAAGTCTTTCTTTAATAATTCTATACTGCTCCATTCCTAGTTCATCAAGTTCATTAAGGTTCTTCAATGCATTAACAAATCTTATTAATAGGTTTGTAGCTTTGTCGGACACCACAGCTGTCCATATATATCTGCCATGTGCGCTACCTACTTCACGCTCTGCATTCTCTGTGAGCACCTCTAAACCTTCTACAATCTTTCCCAATTCGGTAAGTTGTTGCACAATTTTTGTATGGAATATCTCATACTTCTTGATAATGCCCTCCAAGAACTCCTTAAACTGACGTGACGATTGAATCTGCACAATTCTATCTAAAGCATCTAACTTTGTTAACTTATCAGGGCATTTAATCATAGAGTAAGATAGGCTTAACAAGTATTGTGCTAATGCTGATGGGATCTCCTCTATCAATATAGCTTTATCTAAAAGCTTTAAGATGCACTCGCCAAAATATTTAATTAGCGTTTCTCTAGTCCTTTCTATAGAAGGATATTTAGCGTACTTCCTTAATATAGGTATTGATGCAAAATTAAGGAGCAATACCAATTCGTTATTTCTTACATGTTGATTTAGCTGGGCGTTGACGTATCTTAGACTCTGTTCACCAAATATTGGATAGACAACTATGACAATGTTTTTACTTGATTTAACTTCATTTATGAAGTCCTGCACAGTTTTTAACTTTGAGGAGAACTGCATTAATGAGTCAGGCACATTAGTATCAGCAACGCTCGCCATAGTAGTGATGTCTTCTCCCTTTGCACAACCAATTACTGGTTGAACAAGTGTTGGTGGATATAACGATCTAAGAACATTTATTCTTAATGTATAATAATATGTTGGATCTTCTCGTACATCTTCCGATAAATCATTTAAGAATCTCTCAATATCAAACCTTAAAATTATATTTAACAATTTCTCATTTGCATTCTCTAAAGCCTTTAGTTGCAGTATCTCTCCGAGGAGTTGCTCTAGGCTTTCCTTATCATATAGAACTTTGTTATTCAAACTCCATGCAGACAAGACCTCATCTAAAGCCTGTCTAAGATCTTTCCTTAAGCTCTCATCAATATTACTTTCTATTAAGGAAGCATATGTAAGGTATCTAGCAATTATCTTATCTTTATCTAGCACCTTATTAGACGCCGCGATCCCTAGTTCACGTGGAATACTTAGACCTTTTACATCAACTCCTAACACTTTAGCAATGGATTCTGGTAAGGGACTACCAATACAGACTAATAGTTTTGCTAAGTTAGTAAACCTTTTGTCATAATTTTCAGCTACTATAATTAGATTGTCATAATCAGAGTATCTAGCAAATGGAATTCCTTCAACAACTTCAAAACCCAAAACCTTCCTAATCTTATCCGCCATTTCATAATTGTTTACTGGTTCAAAGCAATATTTAATATCCTCGAATCTACCACTAGATGCAACATAATTTATGTTGTTAATTATAGCATCAATAATTCCCTCATTTAGTATTTTCTCTATAAGCCCTGGTCTACCTCCTTTACTCAACCACCATAATGTATTTGCAAGTAAAGCCTTTATGAGTTTATCGCTATCTCTAAGTTTTTCATGCAGTCTTATCGAGAGCTTATCAAGATATTCTCTTTTAATGGTTTCAGGGGGCAGCGGTGGTATTGCATAGACTTTTACTCTCCATACTGTGGCATAACGAAGTGCTTCTGCAAGTGCTGAGCTCGGTGCAAAGAGTAGTACTGGTAGTACCTTTGACGCACCTGTCCTCGCTTTATCCACAGTTCCACGAAGTAGAGACATCCCCTTTACAAGCTTCTTTAACTCTTCATAACCCTCCTCGATTTCGTCGATGAATAGCACTCCTCGCTTTATCTCTCCTCCATATCCATTACGTCTCAGATATTCCTCAAAGAAGCTCTCTATATAACTGGGAAGATCGCTTTCGTCAACTTCACTCCTATGTAATTCCTCTCTTATGTATTTTATAACATCTGCAAGATATGCACGTATAGCTGGGATACCTTCATTCAAAGCCCATTTGCATAGCTCCACAGATAGAGTAGTTTTACCGCTTCCAAAAACCCCATAAAGAACAGGAACAATGCAGTCGCTTCCCGTCTTCTCACCACACCTCTCCTCAACATAAGTCTTTATAATGTCCTTAAGTTCGTTGAAAACATCAGCATGGCGAGTGGTTAGGGGCTCCCATCTTTTAGTAACATCTTCAGCACGACAAAGAACCCTAACAAGTGACTCACTATTCAATGTCCCAGCCTAAAGTAGCGAAGTCCAAGTAGTTTCAGTTTTCTCTACTTGCTATAAATACTTTTGACTCTATAGATAGATTTAGATAGCATAGAGATTTCAAAGTGCTTAAAAATCATTTTATATGTTTTTAATTTTATTCAATGTCCTGTCGCAGTTTTCTTTTATCCATTGTTCTAATGTTTTTATGCATGCTTTTTGTGTTGCTTGTGATAGTTTCTTTATGTATTTTAGTCTTTGTGGTATTGTTCCCCCCGGCAATGCGATGATGTCTGCTTTTTGTAGTTTTCTTACTATTGTTCTTGCTGTTATGATTATTGTTTGTTGTGCTGGCTTTTTTTCGAGGAAGTCTAGTACTGCTTGTGCGTATTCTTTTGGTAGAGCGACTATTGCTAGTTCGTATCTTTCTCTCTGAGCTATTTCTGTTAGCCTT
>Ga0326760_1001360_pt1 | contig 10966 bp, 11 predicted proteins | sample GCREP_S_FD_207668 | JGI IMG/M metagenome (GOLD analysis project Ga0326760, IMG submission 207668) | Hot spring sediment microbial communities from Geyser Creek Basin, Yellowstone National Park, WY, United States - GCR.EP_S | ecosystem: Environmental > Aquatic > Thermal springs > Near-boiling...
AGTATAGTTCATGCTCTTAGATATATCTAGCAAGACAATTATCTTCGCTGATGCATTCACCTCTAATACATTATCCATTGTTACCGGTGTACGTATAGATACCTCGATATAGGGTTGAGCCATTGCAGACACGAAGAGAACTGGAACCAGGAACTTTATAGCAACCAGTAAAACCAAGTGGCGAGATCTAGGTAACCTACCCAGCCTCATAGACAACTTAGAGTCTCTAGTCCTACTTTTATTAAACAGCACCCAGAGGACTGGTACTAGGATTAGTATAATAACTAGGTAAGAGGGGTATTCTAGTCCAAAACTAGTCATCTGACTCGGGGGGTACATAGCCTGCTCCCCCACCGGGTATTTGCTGACCTTGACCAGGTTGACTACCACTCTGACCTGAGCCCTGGCCTGGTTGTTGACTACCCCCTTGTCCACCACCTGGTAATTGACCACTATTCTGGCTACTACTCGGTGGCTCTGTATCACTTTGATTATTAGACTGATTCATGTACTTGTTTACAAGTGAGATTATACTCTGCTTGGCGTCCGCAATATCTTGGTAGAGGGGACCTGTTGCACTCACTCCTTGTAGTTGAATAGCCATCTCATTTAGTAGCGGTATATCGCTTTGACTCAATGACTGTCCCGAGCACATCTTCTCGATTAGAACGCTGTATTTATCAACGAGTTCAAGTAGATTCGTTGCATTGGTTAGTGAGTATAGAGTCCTCTCTACTCTACGATGAGACTCTTTAACTACGGAGACATGGTTCTCTGCAATATAGTTGTAGTCAACGCCTACGAGCATCGACACAGCGTCCCTCAATAACGACGTAGCATTATACAAGTCTCGCCTAATAGAGTAATAAGCTTCAAGAGCCTCTCTAATTCTACACACTGACACCAATCTAAGAGAATTCCTCAATACGTTGGCAGCACCCTCTAGAACTCTATAAGCCCTAGCTGAATCCAAGCCCGCTTCAGCTACTCGTAAATAGCCCTCAGCTGTCTTAACCATGTAGTTACCGCTGGAGCTGTATGTACTCGAGTAGTTATAGTAGATTTCCACTATTCTACCCCTAGTCCTAGCGGCGTCTTCAATGTCTAGGCTCTGAGTGACACCTAGGAGTAGAAGTTTCTCGACAGCAATACTGGATTCATTCAGGTATTTAACAGCCTTAACATACTCTTCGAGCGGGTTTATAGAGGGATTGCTTGTAGGTGTTATTATAGAGCCTCTAATAAATAGGACTACACCAGTAGCTATCACGAGGATAGCTACCAAGAGCCCCCGGTCTTTCAAAACCCTGCTGTTCAACAAGAATCTCCACCATGATTATTTATGAATTGAAGGCTAAAATAACAAACCAACGAAGTGTGCGGATAGTACTCCATACACTTTGGTTCCAGTATTTATGTGACCACTGTATCATTGGACTCCTCGATGAGAGTATCCATCACAATTGTATCTTCGCATCTACTTCCACCAGGTGTTCTGCGTCAACCAACAATATTAGCTATGATAGTAGATTTACTACCGTTTGAAATAAGCCCGAAGGGTCTCAGAGGCATCAACAACCTCGCCATTGTTTCTCTATTGTATAACCTCGTCACTACTACTTTAAAGGCATAATGTCCCCTTGCAATCAACCGTGACCAGATCGACTCTCTATCTTGGGTTAGTACGAGTAATTGCTAGCTAAAAGTAAATAGGGAACCTGGAAAACTCTGTCTAAACTCCTAGGAAGTAGTGCTATACATTGGAAACCATTTCAGTAATGGAGACTACTACATATCTCCTTCGCGTCTTTAAGCATTTCTCTATACACTGGGTCTTCGAGCTCGCTTCTATGGAGAACTATTATGTCTAGTGGTATACTCGTCTTCTTCAATAACCTCAATTTAATAGCCACGTCTAGTATGTCTACGTTATCCTCCACTACGACTACTACGTCGAAGTCGCTGGAGGGGGTATTGTCTCCCCTTGCTCGAGAACCAACCAGGTAAGCCTCCACAACGAGTCCGCTATTACACAGTAGTTGTGTAAACTCCTTAAAAGCCCTCTCATATGACTCTACTTTCCTAGCCATAGTGGAGTAGAATTTATGGGTCTGCAGTCCTCCTCACCCACTCCACGACTTTCTCAGCATACTCCACGCATAGTCTACCCCTCTCGGATGTGTAGCTATATACCCTCTTACCAGGATATCTCGAGAGGGTGTAGTGTGGAGTCAGTAGCTCACATGCTAGTGATACCTCACTAGATACCTCGATACCTACAGCTCTAACTGCATCGAGTAACTCAACTAAGTCGTGTGTATAGGGGTGTATGCCCGTCAAGGCAACGATTAAGCTCTTCAAGTACAGCTCGACAGCCTGGTGAGCGCTAAAACATGTTAGCCAGTAGACTCCTTCATCATAGTTGCGCCTAGCATTGCGTAGAAATACCTCTGCTTTCTCAACCCACTCAATCGGTAACTTTATACCCTTCATAGACTACCTCCACGTAATCTACAAACACATATAACTATGTCTCTAAAGACACTAAAATAATGCCAGAGCAAAATAACCTAGCATCATTCGTGGAGAGCGCGAATTCAGCACAACATTCTCGATTCGGCTTCTCGTATGTTCTTCTTCAACCCCTCTAACTGGATTAATAGTTAATTTATTCCACACTAACTCCTATCTGTGCTTTCATTAATATTATGGTCAATATTGCGAACACCGTGATCCACTGCGATATTATAAACCAGGCTACTAGCGAGTCTAACGGCTGAAACGAATACTCACGTATTTGGCTATCTCTGGATCAAGCATTCACATTTACACACTTGCACGCTCTAGTGTGATGGGAGCCAACGTAATATAATGCCGTACGCATCCAGGATCAATGAGCTTCTCATCGGACTAATGAAAGGGGTTTAGCCTAAGGGACACATTCAAAGCATGCAAGAGTACTTTGAGTAAACCCATTAATAAGTAAAAATCTGGGTCCACGGCCCTGTTTCAATGCGTTTAATTTCGTTTTTCACGTGTTTCATTTGCCTTAGCTCTGAGGCTATATGTTTATTAGATTGTTTAGTACATTATATGACTCCTAGAGCTGTGTTTGTTGTTGATTATCTAGGCTGTATCCACCGATCTACTTATGTCTTTACCTATGGGGTGTTTTAATTGAGGAGCGTTATTGCCTCTAAATTGACTGGTGCTTATAGGGGTTTTATCTACTCAGCTTTGTTCTCACTACTTGGCTTACTAATCGAGTCATTGTTCTTTATCTACTATGGTGGCATTATACTGTTAACAGACATTGTCCACTGGGCCGTTGACACATTGGTTGAGGTTTTTGGTTTAATTGCACTATACTACGCTGTGAGGTTTGGTAGGAGGTTTCCATGGAGTATACTAGTACTGGAGAGCGCTGCAATGCTACTATCTATAATAATGGCGCTTGGAATATACATCTTCTTCTTCACTAGCTACATAACTTCAGATTTAGCAATTGGCGAGCCCACAACGAGAAGCCCCATTCCCGCATTAGCCACTATTATAGGTGGATTATTGACTGGATTAACTCTAGTCATACAGGTGAAGAACTATAGATTATACGGGCTTGAGGTTTTAAGGGTAGACTACACCCACGCATTAATAGACTTAATGGCGGCGTTTTCTGCAACGATAGGTATACTATTAGTATACGCCACTAGGAGTCAAAGCCTAGAATTACTATTCACATTGATAACTACAATGTTCATAATCCACAGTCTTCTCGAAATACTGAGGGATATAGTGAAAACCATCACAGGGTCGAATATAGACTACGAGCTAAGTAATAGACTATTAAAGAAATTAGTAAATGAGCTTAAGGGAGTATACGTAGAGGACATTATTGCACGGAAAATAGGGTCTTTCTACATTGTTGAAGCAAGAATTGGTGTAGACCCATACGAGAAGCTAGTAGCAATCCATAAACTAAGAAATAGGATAGTAAACACTGTTATCAACGAGTCTGACCTAATATACCACGTCGACGTGAAGTTTTATCCATTGAAGACAAAATATAGGAGGCGAAAGTAAATTAGGCTATTAAATCAATTAGTGGGGTCAATGAGTTATAAACACCGTAAGTGACAATTAATTACCGAGGGGTTATACAGTGAGTAGGCAAAACCCAGACATTGTGAGGGTTTCAACGGGTATAAGAGAACTCGACAGTGCACTAGAAGGCGGCATACCTAAGGGTAGCTGGGTAGCTATTACAGGCGAACCCGGGACTGGTAAGTCTATCCTATGTATGCACTACGCGTGGGCAGGTGTACTGGGTGGAGACCCCGTTGTATACGTAACTACAGAGGCTGAGTTCCGCGATGTATTGAGGCAGGCTAAGATGTTTGGCATGGATTTTGAATCCTATAGATTACACGATATATCTAGAGGGGAACTCCCCGTAGAGACTCCTGATGTTGTTGTAATCGACTTGTTTGGCTTATTGAAGATCGCCAGGCAGATGACAGAGCAGGCTCAACTAGATACAGAGGCATTGAAGAAGAAGAGGTATGCAGCACTGGATATTCAGACCCTTATAGCGGCTATACATGAAGCATATAGAATACTCGGCGTTTTAAGAGACGACAAGGCGAAGTCTCCATATAGACATGTAAGGCTAATAATAGACTCTCTAAGTGCATTCTGGGCTGATAAACCAGCCATGGCTAGGAAGTATAGCTATGACTTGAAGATAGCGACTCACAGAGAGAATGTAACCGCATATCTCGTATCACAATACGCCATGACCACGAGATCCACGTTTGGATTCGGACTAGAACACATAGCAGACGGTGTATTCCACTTGTGGATGGAGGATGTCGAGTCGACGAGGGAGGTTAAGAGATACATGATAATTAAGAAAATGAGAATGACTAACCACAAGAGAACAGCGTTTAAACTAGAAATCAGCCCGGGTAAGGGGATAATCCTCAGTGATTAATAGAACTATTACAGAAGCCATACATATTTAGAGGAGACTGCTTCAACCCAGGGTCTGGCGTGAGCTTACCATATCTAATTCTCTCGAGGGCTTTGCTTAATGGCTCAGCATCTAGTGCTATTGTTACAGCAATTGATGCTAGTGCAGACCAGGAACCCCACTTCTCAACCCAATACTCCTCAGAGTACTTCTCGTCAACCCCGTAGACAAAGCCTATAATCTTACTAAGCCACCTGTCGATCGGGGGTAGTTCATACCTTCTCTGGGACAGGGCTATGGCTAGGCGAGCTGTGTATTGTCCAACACCCTTTATCCTCCTCAACTCCCTCTCTACCTCTACGGGCTTCATTGAGCTAAGATCGATCTCATAGCCTCCACTAGTGAAGTACTTAGCTACATTTAGAATAGTCTTTGCCCTATAGCCAACTCTAGACTCTAGTAGTGGAGTGGGATCCTCTAGTACTTCGCGTGGCTGTGGAGGCCTTGGAATTACCTCTCCATCAATAGATACTCTGTATCCATAATTCAACACTATATTGTGAAGCATGCCCCAGCCCTGCTTGAAGCTGGCATTTTGCTGGCAAATACCTGTTACTAACGCCCACCACGTACTAGTAGATCTAAGCCTCCAACCTGGATACATTGATACAAACTCGCTAAGCAACGGATCCCTCAAGGCAACCTCGTGGAAGCCTGATACATCTTCACTTAAGCCAATAACTTTGTATAAAAAGTGTTCAATCCCACTAATACACGTCGTTGAGTAAGCCTCATAGTAGCCACTTGGATATAGAGCTACAATTGTTGTTGGCTCTATTGGGAGGAATAGGTACGACTTCTCACTACTAAGCCAGAAACATAGATTATAGGTCCTCGCGGTGATCCAATAGTCAATACCCGTACTTGGAAGCCTCCCATCACCGCAAAACTCTAGTTTTTCAGGCTCTCTAGTCAATCTATTCAACCACCCCTGGAATCCAGTGGTTGTGTACTATGATATAGGATATAAGTATTAAGACTCTATATTCCAAAAGTAGGTTGGTTTAGCTTGATCAAGCAATGCTACGAAACCAGCTCAAAGGGTCTATTGTCGAAGGGTGTATCGAGAGTATTAGACTGCGCTGTCGAGGAACACTCTGTTAGAGATGTACCAGAGGTCGTAGACTACACTACATCGCTTGTAAACAGAGTCCTGGGGAAAAACACTAGTTTATTATTCGACTCTAGTGAGTGCATTGGCACTACACATACACTATATAGATTTAGAATAGTATTGGAGAAGGGTAAATACATAGGTGTTCGAGTAGTTGTGCGTGGAAGAACAATAGTTAGGGTTTTACTCACTATACCTATGGGTTTAGATATAGGTCTTCAATACCAGGGGTCAATATATAATCCGACACGGGAAATCGCTTGGAAACAAAGTATTACTCAGACTGATCCTCCAAGGGGACAAGTCTATGTAGACCTACCGGTTGTGTATGCAATACTTGGCATTCCCGAAGTAGACCTGCGTAGTTGGAGACTAAGTATTAATGGATTGGTTGAGAATCCCGCTGTGTACACTTTGCCGGAACTATACGATCTAGGGGTTGAAACAGTAAAGACTAGTTTCCACTGTGTGACGGGTTGGAGTGTGCGTGAATTAGAGTTTACCGGTGTTCCCGCAGAGAGAATTATCGAGGTAGTTAAGCCGCTGAAAAGCGTGGAATGGGTCTATGTAGAGTCTCTAGATGGATATGCAACGATCATACCATTCACGGAGTTCAATAACCCTAAAACACTCATAGCGATTGAAATGAATGGAAAGCCACTCGATATACTACACGGCTATCCGGCGAGACTTGTAATACCGCAACTATATGGATGGAAGAGCGCTAAGTGGATTTCTAGGATCTCGTTCATGGACAAATACATTGATGGGTACTGGGAGTCGTTGGGTTATCACCCACGTGGACGAGTTGACTTAGAGGAGAGATTTAAGAGCACGTAGTGTATCTTTATTAACTACCCGTCAATTAACAGATCATGGTGAATAAATTGGAGTATACAAGTCTCGGCTGGACAGATGTAAAGATTTCTAAAATAGGTCTTGGAACATGGCAATTTAGTGAAACATGGGGCGTTCTAGACTACGAGACCGCGAAGTCCATTATTGGGAAAGCACACGAAGTTGGAGTAAACTTCATAGACACTGCTATGGTTTATGGGAGGGGTTTAAGCGAGGAGTTTATTGGTAGAGCACTCAGAGACCTAGGGATTCCAAGAGACGAAGTCGTCATTGCTACAAAAATCCCCGGTGAATTCTTAAACCCAGACGACGTATTCAGAGCTGTTGATAAATCACTAAAGAGACTTGGAGTAGATTCAATAGACCTCCTCCAGATACACTGGCCTCCGTGCTGGCACAACTACCCTACAGGTGTCTATGCTAGGGCATTAGAGAGGCTAATAGTGCTTGGCAAAGTCAACTACATCGGTGTCAGTAATTACCCACTAGCGTTGATCGAGGATTTGAGAGCAAGTTTCTCATTCACAGACATTGTTAGTATGCAGTATAGATTCAACATGGTTGAGAGGTGGGCCGAGATAGAGTTGATACCGTACGCTGAAGCAAACGACTTAACATTCTTACCGTGGAGTCCACTAGCTAAGGGTCTACTAACGGGTAAGTATACCTCTGCGAGCCCGCCGCAATTCAAGGATGTTAGAGCTGGTGAGGCAGTGTTTCAATTGGAAAATATGAAGAAGCTAGAAGAATTAATTAACATCATTAAATCGATAGCTTCAAAGTACAATAAAACCCCTGCACAGGTCGCGCTAAACTGGTTGATTAAGTATAGCCCGGTCATAACACCAATCCCAGGAGCCAAGAACCCACAGCAAGTTGAGGAAAACGCTGGTGCAGTGGGCTGGGAATTATCATATGAAGACTGGAGAACACTAGATGAAGCGAGTAAATCCATTAAGATCACATATGTAACGTGGTAGTATAGGGGATTAGTCTACAGTCAATACATAGTTTTTCACAACACCTCAGGATCCTTATCATGTATATCTCCTCCTATATAACAACCAAGTCAATACAGTAAGCACTACCAAGGTTGATAACCCAACTATGATCAACGCATTTCCCTCACCGGGCTTCAGTCTAGTCACCGTTTCTGAGGTAGCCTCAGGCGAACTAGTTGTGACTTGAGTGCTCTTTTCAGGAGTTGTAGTAGATAATGAGAACTGGGTCTCCGTTAATGGGTAAGTATGAGTTCGTGTTTCACTAGTTGTTATTGATCCCTGACTAGTCTGAGTTGTAGTTATTTGAGTCGTAGACGGCGTTGTCTCGGTGCTCGCCCACGTGTAGGTCGTTGTTATTTCCGTCTGTGTATATGTAGTTGTAGGTGTTGTTGTTGTTTGCGTAGTGGTTAGTGTGGGGGTTGTTGTATTGACTTCTTGTATCTCGGCTCTTAATACAATGTATGCTAATCCAAACCCCTTTGCGTAAATAGTGTTTGTATTGCTATCTACAATTATATATAGATTGCCCCTTGAGTTATACACTGTTATATTATACTGATCTGTAAGAGTAATGTTTAATTCAAGGTTGCCCGTGTATTGGTATAAACTAGACGTGTTGATCAATCCAACGTATTGGAACAATCCATCTTCATCTAGAGCGTTATCCAGTGTAAACGTCAACTCTATGACGCCATAACCGCATGCAATAGCCTCGAATACTCTACTATACTCATTGAAACCTGAGCCCAATAAATAAAGCCCTGGGCTTGTAGTGTAGTTTATAAACGTGTATATAGTGTCAACGTCTCCAAATATGCCTACTGGTATCTCTATGTATGAGCAGTCGCTTGTATAACTTGCATATATAGTTGAGTTTAATGTTAAAATCCCAGTGTTGTCTAGTGGGTCGTACATTATATTATATGATATTGACTGTATGTATTGAGCCTCTATGATTAGTGAAAGTACTAGTGTCGTAAATATAGTAGTCAAGGCGATTGAAGCAATTACTGGTTTAAACAACGTGGAATCCATGGCGCTATACCCTAACTAAAACTCTATTATATTAGGATTAGATAAATAATACGCAATACGGACAGGGTTCGATTAATCATGAGTCATCAAACCGGGTTATCTGCTCGTAGGAGGTGGGTTGCGAGCGAGAAGATTGCTTTGGGGGTTTTAGAGGAGCTGGGATATAGCATAGTGGAGACTGGGAAGAAGATCATACTTAACGGAATTGAAGTTGGAGAAGTAGATGTTGTAGCCGTGGACTCTTCCAATAATATGTACGCAGTTGAGGTAAAGGCAGGGAGGATAGATGTAAGTGGGGTTAGACAAGCATTCGTAAATGCAATGATCCTAGGGGCAAAACCACTCGTTGTTTGTAAGGGTTTCGCAGATGAAGCCGCAAGAGAACTCGCTGAAAAACTAGGTGTTAGAGTGATACAGTTATCGGATGTCTTCCTCGTTGAGAGCGAGGAGATATATACAATTGTACGCGAAGCGATCGAGGAGACCCTTACAGACTACTTAGAGGCGTTTTACGGGTTTAACCCCCAGTTAAAGCAAGAGCAAGTAGATGTACTCTACGCTATATACTCATCCCAAACAATAGACGAAGCTGCTGGCAAATTGGGATTGGATCCTGCAGGGCTCGCTAGAAAGATCGATGAGTTGAGGAAACAAGGTGTTATACCAAGGTGGGCTGTAAAGTACCAGAGTGTGAAGAGAATTGCAACTATAATTATAAATAGACAGAGCGTTATTAGTGCTCTAGAGGAGAGTAGGAAGCTTGTTGAATCCGTTAAGCAATTAGAGGAGCAATTGAAAAGCATTCAATCAATTCTCCCATTAATAAACCAACAGTTGAAAAAGCTCCATGAAGTGGTTTCTAAACTAGAGAGTAGTGTTCGAGTTGAGGAGTCTAAGTAGTCACATATCAGTAGATTACTCTTCGTCAAAATCACCCTGCTCCCTAGGCTCTACGTGGACTGTGGCTATGTACCCAAGCTTTTCTCTAACCACTCTCTCAATCCTACTGGCTACATCGTGTGCTTGACTAAGCGTTATATCACCGGGTAGGTTTACATGTAAAGTGACCTCGACGTGGTCTCCATATTTATGGAAGTGTACGTGGTGTACGCCTTCGACCTCGGGACAAGCATCCCTAATAACCCTGATCAAGTCATCAAGCTCAACCCTACTTGGAGCCCTACCAAGAAGCTCCATTGATGAATCATAAATTATCCTCCCAGCAGTGTAGAAAATTAATGTTGAAACTACAACACCTAGTACTCCATCTAGCCACCAAATACTTCTCCCCGTGTATATCGCTATTGATAAAACCCCTGTTGCAATAGTATCACTGAGGTGATGCAAAGCATCAGCCAATATTGGACTAGATGAGTGCCTCTTGCCGAGTCTATAAGCCCATAAACTAAGTGAAGCCTTCGCCAGTGTTGAGGCAACTAGAACTTCAATGAGTAAATCCGAGTAGTCCAGTGGAATCTTATTTAAGAGCTTCTCTACGCTTTCAACTACAAAATCATATGCTACAACTCCGAGTAAAACACCTATGACTAGGCCGGTGATGACTTCAAACCTCCCGTGTCCAAATGGATGCTCCCTATCGGCTGGCTTACCAGCTAGGTGATAGCCTATAATGAGTACTATTGATGTCAGGGAATCGCTGAGTGTATGAATAGAGTCCGCTATAACTGCAATTGAGTTGGACATTGTTCCAGCAATGTACTTAGCTATGAAGAGGAGAGTGTTTACTATTATTGAAACTGCTCCCTCAATATAACCAGCTCTCTTGCGTTCTCTAAACCCCATACTCATTTAAACCACTGGTCGCTTCCGCACACTACAATATCGTGAACTCCTAAAAATAAGTATCCACCATGTATATAGTTAGACTCCATAGGCATCGTTTATATATTGAATGCAATTGTCGAGAAG
>Ga0326760_1001361_pt1 | contig 10957 bp, 11 predicted proteins | sample GCREP_S_FD_207668 | JGI IMG/M metagenome (GOLD analysis project Ga0326760, IMG submission 207668) | Hot spring sediment microbial communities from Geyser Creek Basin, Yellowstone National Park, WY, United States - GCR.EP_S | ecosystem: Environmental > Aquatic > Thermal springs > Near-boiling...
TCGGCGTTTTATTCAGAAGCCGTGATAGCCCTCTTCACGAATGGTGGAGCTAGAGGAGAGAATTAGAGGTGAGGTGGATGAAGTACGTCTGTGGACTTTTCATAGCTTCCCATAACTCGCCACTTCAAGAGTCTAGTGCCGTGCGCTAATGACGTGTAGCGTGAGGAGGGGCCTGACAACTTAACATGTTGTGTCTGACATCCTAGGTTGCCAGGTTCGTGAGAAGTGCAGAGAAGTTTATTACTACCTGCGCGCGTGCGGTGTGAAGGTCACAGAAAAGTTTATTACCACCTGTATGATTTCTGTATTTACCCTATAGGGTATGTGACTAAGTGAATATGTTTGTTAATAATGAAATATAGGAGGTGAGAAAGTGAGTAACTTTCTAATAAACGAAAGTTCAAAACTTAGCGCAAGTGAAGTCAGAGTTTGCCTAGCAGCCATAGCCCTGAAGCTGCTGGGACTTCGAATAACATCAGAGAACATCTATAAAGTCACGGGAATGCACCTCCAGTACATAAGGAACATACTGAGGGCTCTCTACGGCAAGGGCTTTCTCAAGCCCTCTTCCCCTCCGAGGATCTACAGCTTAATGAGCTCTAGGAGTGGTAGAGTGAAGGAGTGGGAGCTGAACATTAGCATTGAAGACTTCGCAAGTAGAGAAGAGGTCTTAGATTTTGTAAGAAAGATAGAGGAAGAAGACCTCAGAGCCTCTAGTAAAGAGGAGCTCTTAGAGAAGTTAAAGAACTTGAAGAACACGAAGTTGGGCAAGAGAATAATGGAGAAGCTCTCAAAAGAGACATAACCCTATCAAAACTTAGAGCCTCTAGAGTTCCAGAACCCCTCTTTTTATTCTTGATCAATTTCACTCGACTACTCACTCAAGAGCTTCTAATTACTGTCCCGAGCTAATGAAACTCTAAACGCTTGAGCCCAGCATGCAAATCATGCCTGCAAGCAAAGCGAAGCAGGCGATGAGGGATAAGCGACCGCTCGATGACGGTTGCCCGAGCGCATTGAGTAGCAGAAGCGGATGAGGATTTTGGGTTAGATGGAGCCTTGATAGCCTCGCATGTGAGGGAGTGAAGGCCCAACTCTCTGCGAGGGATCTCGAGTTAATCAAATTGTCTGCAACCGTTTAGAGTTGTTAAAAGCTGACTTGAAGTTATTGCCTCAGGGAGGGCGGGGAAACCTTTAAGCAAAGACCACTTTCAGATCCATTTCAGATCTCGTAGACGCCGTGAAGCCCTGCAAGCCTCGTAGCCTTTTCTCCGAGCTTCGCAAAGCTGTAGATCACTCCAAGTACGTTGTCTATTGCACAAGAGGGGTCCAACCTCTCGACCTCCTCCCTCTCAAGAAAGTCGACGTATCTCAGCTTTTTCCCTATGTAGTTGATGTATTCGTCCCAAGTCTTCTCCCACTCAGGTTTAAATGCGTCATCTCCGCCTACGTGCCTCTTAGCGAAGTCGAGGAGGTCTTCATCCCTCATGTACATGTAGTGGCGAAGGAGGAGGTAGCCCCTGAGGACTAGCGGTGTTGAACCAACGATGTCTTCTAGCGTGCCGAGTTCCCTACCAGTCCTCCTAACAATGAGCCCTCCACATATCTCGGGCCCTCTCTCCATGGTTAGGGGGTCGTAAATTATCGTTAACTTCTTACATGTCAACGCTATTGCTGGCTTTTCTGAAACTTCTGGTCTAGCGAACCTCGGCATGAGCGAAACAATGCACCTCAAGACCTCGGGTTCTTCACTCAATATGTCCGAGAAGATGTCGACGAGGTCCTTCATCTTGAATATTCTCAAGAGCCGCAACCAGCTGGCTCCACCCCCATAAACCTCGACATCCCTACCATAAGCAACTTTCTTGAACCTCTCGAAGATCTCCTCTTCAAATTGACGAATGCTCTCTATCCCCCTCAGCTCTAGACATTTCCTCACATCCTCCATGGGGAGGTTGAGGGACTTTCTCATGGCGGCTAAGATGTCTTTAACTTTCATCTTTCTAGCGATCTCGTAGATCTCATGTGCGAGCTTCTCACGAGATTTATCAAAGCCAAAGTAGGAAGCGATTCGATAGGAAACTTCTTCCTCGTCCATGAGCTCTAGCTTATTCAGTATTGCCCATGCAGAGACTTCGATGAATGGAAGGACTGCGTATGGGTAGAAAAGCTGCTTAAAGTACTGCCTAGAGTACAGTTCTTTAAAGGTGTCCACCAGCCACATCTTTAGAGCTTCATTCCTCACTAACTCCCTTTCAAGCCTATTTCTCGCCTCCTCCAATACTTCCTCGATCTCGTGGTCAGGCAAGCCTTTCCTCCACTTCTCATCCCTCTCAGGGCTTCTTGGGAAGAGCTCACCTAGGGCTCTATGAGTTCGTTCAAGGAGGCCCGTCAATAAGAACCTCTCTTCCCAAGATATTGCATTGACTAGCTCGCCAAGAGATGTGCCTTGCAACGTTTTTTGATGAAGGAGCTCTTCAAACAAAACTTGTTGGAACTTCTCACTTCCCTCTTCTTCAGTCACCTTTATACAGCCGCTCCCTACTAAGTCATTGAAGAGCTTCTTTACTAGGCCAGCCCACTCCTCCACACTTTCACTCTTGGAGAACTCTTCGGAGAAGTACTTCAAATGCTTCCAGAGCTCCTCCTCCTTCTCCTTCACCTTCTTCACATCTCCGCACACCTCTATTTCTATTCCAATCTTATCGAGCCTCACTACCGAAAATCTAACAGTAAAGATCCCTTCTTGCTTGGCCTTCATGTACTGAGAGGAAAAGAATCCCGCAAGCTTCCTATACAGAGCTGAGTTGTGGTCAATTGCGTCTCTAAGCAGACCAGTTGCGAGCCTTCCTAGCTTAAACCCCAGCTTTATGATCCACTTCCTAGACGGTCTGGGGAAGACGCCGATTGTAGTGCTAACCCCTCTAGCACCTGCTTCAATTATCAACGAGGGCAGTCGAAGTAGTGTGGGTGGCATAGTAAATAATTCTTAGCTGGCCTATTTTTACTTTTCGAAGAGACAGACGTCACATAACTGCAGGAGTTCACAAACAAATCTGAGAAAGACATATAAATGCACTTCCTCCTAAGTTAAGAAGGTGAACTTCTTGTCTAATGAGGCTGGCGAGGAGGTCGAGAAATCCTTAAAGAAGCCTTCCGGTATTGCCGTCGCTGAGAAAGCGCCATCTTTAAAAGTCCAAGCCTATTGTCGTGAGGCCAAGAAGAAGGTAACTCACGTCCTCTTGATAGAAGAGGGGCTACTGTTAGAGTGCGAGAAGTGCAGGAAGTCCATTATCGTAGCCTCGCCAAATAACCTAATTTGTGGCTATTGCTACAGGAAGCTCTCTGAGTCTGTGTCTTCTGAAAGCTACAAAGTGTGTAGCAAGTGTGGTTCCTGTGACATCGAATGGTATGAGGGCTTCTTTTACGAGGGACCACGTTGCAGAAGGTGTGGTTCTCATGAATATGAGTGGAAGCAACGTGTGCTTTATCATTATCTATCTTGTGAAGAATGTCGTGAGATCACAAGAAGTGACGATAAAATACTTCCGTTTTATATTGGTAAGGAGGCTAAATTGCAATGCAGTAACTGTGGAGAGAAGAAGTTCAAGATAAAGGGGGCTATTAAGGTCTTGTCGGCGGTATGTACCTACTGCAGGGCGAGGGCTTATTGTGTCGGGGAAGAGGTTTTGGACGTTTTCTCTGCCCTTTGCAAGTCCTGTAATTGTGAGACGGACTGGGTTGAGACAGACGCATCTCTCATGTGCTTGTCCTGTGGCACTATCTTGAGGAGGTGAGCACGATGGACTACACTAGAATTACTGAGTGCGTGGCCCTCGTCTCGACTAGTGTCATTAGCCCGTATGCTCACTTAGAACTGAGCTCAAGTGTCGCGTTTGGATCTGGCTTCTTCATAGGCCCACAATTAATGGTGACGTGCGAACACTTGGTCAGGGGAGTCGATAAGGTATACTTTAAAGCAAATTCACTGAGCGTGGCCTTTGTGATGGCGCGTCGTGAGGATCTCGACTTAGCCCTTCTCAGGCCTCTATCAAGCTTTAAGTCCTATTTGGAGCTCAGGTCTAGGCCTGTTGAGGTTGGAGAGGAGGTCTATGCGGTCGGCTTCCCGCTCGGGATTATTGACAAGGGTGGCTTCCCCTCTCCGACTTTCACGAAGGGCATAGTCAGCAGGGTGGGCGTCAGACCAAAGGGGAGCAAGATAAGAGTGGAGCTGATACAGTTCGACGCAGCTGTAAATCCCGGGAATAGCGGAGGGCCCCTACTGGACGGAGAGGGAAAGGTCGTGGGGGTCGTTTGTGCTGGCATACCGTCGGCTCAAAACATGGGCTTCGCAATACCGTCGATCCACGTCAAGAAGCTCTTGGAAAGCCACTTAAAGGTCATCGGTCTGCGCTCCTCGCGAGAGGAAGGCGGGGAAGGTGTTGAGAAAGGCGCTAGGAGCCTGCTTAAGTGCATAGTCCTCGAGTCTAGGACCGCCAAGAAGTTCGGGCTAGACGTTGATCACAAAGTCGCCTTAATCACCGAGCTGAATGAGGAGCTGAGAGGCAGGCTGGAGGTGGGCGACGTGGTCTTGGAGGTCGACGACGAGGAGCCTTTTGGAGGAGAGGAGCAGATAGTGGAAGCCTTATTGCGTGGTGGGAGGATAAAGGTCTATAGGAGGGGTCGAGTGGAGTTCGTAAACGCAAAGCCATGAACTGCCCAGAATCTAGGCGGATTATCGTCTAGCCTTCTTAAGAGCAACACAAATACCACGGGCTAATCGCGGGCTTAGAGGTCTAGATGAGCGGCCTGCAATTCTTTGATCTTCTAACGTTATTGTACGGCTGGAAGTTTAAGGTGTGAAGGGAAGGGTAAAGAAGAAGTGAAGGTCTGGAGTCTCTTAGCTCATCAATCTCTCTCTAAGTGGTGTTGCTCGGCGATCTTCTTCCCATGGCTGTAGTAGTGCGCATCAATGGTCTTTCCGTGCAACTCTACTCTGACCTCGTCTATTATCGCACGGGAAGCTGGTGAGAGTTTGTGATACACGTCTAATCCAGCTAAGACCTTCCCCAGCAAGTTCCACTCTGTTAGTTTCTTCTCCATAGATTCACCTCTCGTTTTTCGGCACTATATACACTATAACTTCTTAATAAATTTTATGTACTTTGTAATTTTCAAACATGCTCACTAAACGAAAGTTGAGAGTTTGAAAACCTGTCGAGAGCTTCTCGATAAGAGCTGGTATGGAGTTCTGGTAGTGTTCGTCCTCTACGTTATGTAGATTCCGTGAAATCCTCCAAGCCTCGTAGCCCTCTCGCCTAACTTGGCGAAGGTGTATATCACCCCGAGGATGGCGTCAATCGCGTGGAATGGGCTAATGTTCAAGACGCTATCTCTATCTATCATCTCTACGAACGAGAACCTCTCGAGGCCATTGACGTAGTCCTTCCAAGTCTTCTCGTCTACACCCAAAATCCTCTGAACCTTAGCGATTAAGTGTTCAATTCCTCCAGTTATAGTTAAGTAGTGCCTCAACATTAAATAGCCTTTGAAGACGAGTGGAGTGGAGCCTACCAGATCTTCTGTAGTGGTCAGCTTCCTTCCAGTCCTCTTGACAACCACGCCTCCATAGATCTCATCGCTCTCCTCCATAGTCCAAGGATCGTACAATACCGTGCACTTGCTAGAGGAGAGTATAATTCCAAGCTTACGGGGTCTTGCTGAGTAGAGGGCAACGCACCTCATCATCTCGGGTTCTTCACTTAAGATCTCAGAGAAGACCTCAGTCAAGTCCCTCATCCTAAATATCCCTAGCGAAGTGAGCAAGCTCTTCATGCTAATTGCGTGAACCTCCACATCTACACGAAGCCCTTTCAAGACGTTCTCGAGCCTCTCGAAAAGGAGATCGCTTAATCTAATGACTTCTTTCCCGACTTCTCCGCCAGTCAAGACGCGCTTTAGATCTTCTAGAGGAATGTTTAAGCAGTTTCTAACGGCTGAGACTATTTCCTCGACATCTAGCTCCTTAATGAGCTCAGAGACTCGCTTTGCCATGCCAAATTGTCTTTGAGAAATTTCATCTTCTCCTGCGAAGTAGTCTATCATCCTATCCTCCACGTCATCTCTTTCCATGAGCCCGAGCTTTACTAGCAACTCCCATGTGGGGGCTTCAACAAGCGGTAGCACTACGCTAGGGTAAAATATTGACTTAAAGAACATCCTAGCATAGAGTTCCTTAAAGGCCTCAGTCAATCTCTTTTTCACGCTCTCGTATTCTTCGAGAATCCTCCTCGACTCTCTCAGTATTCTCTCAATTTCATCATCACTCAAGCCATTACTCCAAGCGATCTCAGGGCTCCTCGGGAATAGTGTCTCGGGGAGAGCTCTATGGACAACTTCGAGCATGTAAATAGAGAGAAACCTCTCCTCCCAACTTACCACATCGACGAGCTTGTGAAGGGATGTGCCATCCAACATTAACCCGTGCAAGAACTCCTCACACGCCACTCTCGTGAGGCTCCTCAAGCCCTCTTCACTCGCCCTCAAGAAGCCTACGTCCCTTAAGCTCACAAAGAGCTCTTTCATTAAATTGACTTTCTCTCTCACTTTCTGGACCTCTTCAAACCTCCTGCAAAAGCTCCTCAGAGTACTCTTCACAATTCTCTTAACCTCTTTATCACACCTGAGAACCTCAATGCCTAACTCGTCTAGGTATATCGTTATGAACCTGATGGTGAAGAGGCCCTCAAGCCCAGACTTCATGTGGGCAGGGACAAATGACGAGACGACTCTCTCATAGAGCCTTAAATCATGGTCTACTCCAATAGCACCGCGAGCCATGATAGACGCCAGCTCAAAAACTAAGCTCAGAGCTCTCCTCCTATCTTCAGGAGGAAGAGAGACAACCGAGGCCATGATCTCTTCTAGAGGTGCACTAGAGAGCATAAGTTAAGTAGATGTTTCAAGACCTTATATACATTTTCATACAACAACCACTATAGAAACAAAAGGTTTTTAAGCATGTGTTTATATTAGTAAATTAGCTTGTGAGAGAGGTGATTAAGGAATGGAGAAGAGAAGTAAGGCGATACTTCTGCTTGCTTGTTTAACCCTAGCACTACTATTACCACTCGCTAATGCTCGGCCCGTAGCCGCAACCCCACCAATGCCGATAGCGCCATTAGTAGTCGGTGGTAAGGGGATCATCACCACATCGATTATGGTCGCGGGTGCAACGTCAGGTGCTGCCGGAATCGTCGGGATTATGTCAACTGTTACTAAGCCTCCTCAAATACCCTCAAGCGTAGCGTATGGTATGCAACTCCGTGGAATCACGACACTTCCGCCAACCTCGCCTTCAACAAGTACTCGAATGCCCTTCGGTTGCTCCGGTCCTGGCAAGCTGTACGCGTGCCAGCCTCTTGGCGACATCACGAGGGTTTCTTCTGTGAGCTGGGATAAGCAGGGGGCCATGAAGAAGTCAGATAAAGACGTAGAGAGAGTCATATCTAAAGAACACATAGGGAAGAGTCATCCCTACCCCGGCTACGACGTCTATTACATTGACAAGAAAGAGCCCTTTGGTTGCTCCGGTCCCGGCACGCGTACAGCATGCGTCGCAGAGATGCATGGTCTAACGGAAACAGACATCAAGGCTCTTAAGGACAGCTGGAACAAGAGAGGCATTAAGTACAAAGACTATAGTAAGAAGCCTTAAAAACTGACAATAAAAACCCATCATTAACCCTTTTTGTACTTTGATGCATAAGTTGCAACCAATATGAGCGTGGCATCGCGATTTTTATGGTGAGGAGCGTGGAGGCAGTGCTCGACTTAACGCTCCTCCTCTCACAACCACAAACACTCGCAATAATGTTAGTGCAGTTCTTATTAGGGCTGGGACTAGGCTACGTAGCGGTTAAGGCGTTGAAGTACGTGCTAGCCTTCATAGCAATACTAGCCCTAGGAACCTTCCTATCGATATGGAGCTTGGGATCGACGCCGAGAGACGTCTTGGGGAGATTGAGTGAGGTCGCCAACATCGCTAAAGAATTCTTAGTAGTACTAGGGCTAACGAGCATTGGGCCTGTTAGCATAGGCTTCATAATAGGCGCTCTCATAGCCCTCTTAAAGAAGTAGTGTGAGGAGAGGGCTGTTGCGAGGGAGGCCTGACAGCTTCAGCTTTTACGATGACTTTGACGTGAGATATGTCTGTAAGGGATGAGCCTGATGGACCGGTATTTGACACAAACTTTTAGGTTTCGTAATATGATTGTGATGTGATTGTGCGGGTAATAAGTGTTTTAAGGAAAAGGGTTGCAAGATTGTCTTGGTTGGTGTGAGTTCATGGGAGGGTATGGATGGCCTGACTTGGAGATAGTGCAAGTAGAGGTGAGTAGGTACCTGCACCATAGGATAGAGAGGCTGGGAAAAGCCGGCTATAGCCTCTCCAGTATTTTAGAAGCAGGCGTTAGACTGCTTGAATTTGAGTGGTTTAAGCGTGAGTGCAAGCTCATGAGAGAGGAGCAACCATTCGAGTATAGGTGGCCTAATGGGGAGGTAACGCTCTTTGAGAAAGCCCTACACTTTACTGTAATGGAGTTGCCCGCTGAGAGGACAGTCCCTTACATCATTGCTTATGGTTTTAGAGAGGCTTACGGTTCTAAGAGGAGATTGGTCGTAGTCTTCAGGAGGGTGAGGATGATAGAATTAGGGGAGGAAGAGGTATTCTTGCCCGTAGTCGATTTCTTCGGTACTGATGAGTGGCTGTATACTAAGCTCGTCGCTTCCCCCATTAGAGGAGGAAGGCTTTGGAAGTCTAATCCCTTCAAGATCGGCGAGGAGTTACCTGACGATTATGAGGTTCTCGAGCCTTTCATAAGGGACTATGGAGAGGTTGTAAGAGGTGGTGAGAGAGGTTATGCGGCTCTAGTCATTAGAGAAGACGATTATGCGAGGATCTTGTACCACGCAATGATTCGCTATCGGTTGAGAGGCATCTTATCTTTTGAAGGACCATATTACGAAGGCCTCGTAGAGCGGTGGGTGCTGACGTTGCGTTCATCTGATAAATCTTTGAAAACTCGGCAAGGAGAGAGTGAGGTTACATCACAAGGAGGGCCTTCAAGTTAAAGTCCTGAGAATCTCGACGTGCTTTCTTCACGGTCGAAAGCTCAGATCGTGCTGTGAGCGAGAGAGTTAGAGCCTCCACCTCTCGTAAGCTCGATCACAGCCTCTATGAAGGCCCCTCCCTCTCTAAAGGGGCGAGCCTCTTCAAGGCCGCTACACTACTCTCTGTCCTGCTCAGCCCACTCATCCAGTAATCGCATTGCAACCTCTCTATTCCTCTTCCAGAGGCTCAGCACTAGATCAAAGGCTTGACAGACTTCCAACAATTCCCAGTGATCCTCTCCCTTCTCCTTCATCAATTTGGTGAAGAGGGGTGCGTACTGGCACTTAGGACACTGAGTTAGCCACTTTACTATTTCGTGATAGTCTAGCACGAGGTACTCTTCTAAGGGGAGGAGGAGGTGCGACTTCCTCAACTTCTTCAGTAGCCATTCATAGAAGCGGAAGTAGCTGGCTGGCTTGAGTCTGTCTACTGGAACGCGAGATTCTCGAACATGATCGTCCTCCAATCCCATAGACTCACCTTCGACACTTCATACTCCTAGCCATCCCCATACAACTCACACTCACTAACCTCAGCACGCGAAGCACTTAGAAAGCTCTATAGACAAACCAAGAATTAAAGTTCATGATCCCCTTTCCTTCACCCCACCTTCAAATACCCTTCAAATACACAATACGGAAACTTAAAAGAGGCACATCACGCCACCCTATCCACCCTTCATCACTATTATACATCTAATTACACGCGCTCCTGATCTTGAAAGTCCCCAACTCACATGAAAGATTTGCGTTGGCATAGAGCAATAATTAGAGCTCAAAGTTGCGAGCTCAGAAGGTCGAGGCCCGCATTAGCTCGTTCACTTGAAAATGGATCGCCTATCTTGAGGATGGGCAAAGGAAAGTTTTTAAGCTAAACATGTGCTAAGTAGAGTATGTGAGCAAGTGAAAAAGAAAATAATTTCACTTGCTGGCTTCGTCGTCGTGGTGCTCGGTCGTGCTCGATGTAGATGCAGTCGTCGTGCTCGGCGGAGGCTTGGGAGCTTCATCTATAGCTAGGCTCACTAAGGGTATTGAGGTCTTAGAGGAGACCTCGTGTGAAAAGCTCATCCTCGTGGGTAGCGATGAGGAAGTCGACTTCATGAAGAGAAAGGCAATTGAGCGCGGAGTAAGAGAGGAGTACTTGCTCTGCTTGGGAGGCTCGAAGAACACTATCGACAACGCCTACTACGCTAAGAAGGCATTGAAGGCTCTAGGAATTAAGAGGATAGCACTCGTCACCTCAGACTTCCACATGGAGAGGGCCCTAGCAATATTTGAGTGGGTCCTCGGCGAGGGCTACGAAGTGGTACCAGTAGCTGCTAGCGACAATCCCAGTAGAGATGTCTTGGAGAGAGAGGAGTTCCTCAAAGCCCTCATCCCGTTCATGAGGAAGCTGTTCAAGAAGGGAGATGACGAGGAGATTAAGAGAGCATCTGATGGACTTCACAAGCTCTTAGAAAAGCTCCTGCTCATCTGACTCACTTGAAATCGGTAGTGCTCTCAATTAATAGCCCGCTTTCAACAAGGCCGTCGAGTTTCTGAAGCTCCACACTAACACGCTCACCATCAACGAAACGTCGTGCTAGTTCACGATTCCGAGAACAACAGGGCAGGGAGGACCTGCACAAGGTAGGACCTAGACCTCCGCTTTTCATCCTTATTCGAGAGGGAGTGGAAGTGAGGTGTTTATGAGTTTTGTGGTTGGGTTCTGGAAAGGCCCCTAAACGGAAGCAGGTTCCTAAAAGCAAGCGAGACCATCAAGTGCAAAGACGAAGCGAGCGTGTTT
>Ga0326760_1001362_pt1 | contig 10951 bp, 12 predicted proteins | sample GCREP_S_FD_207668 | JGI IMG/M metagenome (GOLD analysis project Ga0326760, IMG submission 207668) | Hot spring sediment microbial communities from Geyser Creek Basin, Yellowstone National Park, WY, United States - GCR.EP_S | ecosystem: Environmental > Aquatic > Thermal springs > Near-boiling...
GTCTCGGTGTGACTTCGAGGTGCATTGTGGATATTGAGGTTAGGCCTGAGAGGGGTGCCCCGCTGACATTGAGCTTCATTGTACCAGCAAACCTACCCATGGGAACGCATTACATAGTGGTCGGCTAAAGCCCAGCTGGGAGGCGTAAAAAATATACCCTCAACCTTTTTTTTTAATGGTTTAGAGATTGAGAGGGGGGATGTAGATGTCTTCCCAAAACCCTAGCCAGCAAGGTGAGGATTTGAGGAAGGCTATAGAGGAGTTGAGGGAAGCGGTAATGGATATTAGGGCAACTTTAAGTGAACTGGAAAACCCATTCAACCTCCTCAAATCCATTGACGCTCTAAATCTGGGTAAACCCTCCTCTCCATCTGAGGGGGAGAAGCCCCCTGAAAATAGGCCTGAAGAAAAGCCTTCGGGGGGACGTGAAGCTGAACATGCACCCCCACCAGGGGAACCTGTGAAGCCCATTAAGGCTAAGTCGGTGGGCTTCGGATTCAACCTTATAAAGTGGGCTTGGGTCCTCATGGATGCAGGGATGAGTAAGGAGGACATAATCTCCATAACAAGATACTGTGAATCAGTAAACTATCTGCCAAAAGACTCCAGCATCCTCGTGGAATACATATTAGACCCCATGTACAAAGCCAAGCTTGGAGGGTTAAACGACGATGAATTCATGCTCATAATATACAATGCCGCAAGAGCTGCTGGAATTGATATTAGAATTGAAAGCCTAGAGGAAATGGCCTTCAATCTCCTCAGGAAAATCTTGAAGAAGATAGATGGAGAAGCAAGCTCAACGAGGTAGACCTAGAATGGGCTTCTCCACAACATACACTGAACTAATAATACTGATGGCATCAATAATACTGGCAACATCCACATCCACATACATACTATACATGGGGAGCAGCATGCAGAGCAACATAATGCAATTAACCCAAGAAGCCAACAGAGCCCTAAACACGAGGATAGAAATAGTGTACGCCACAATAATGAATGGAAGCCAAACGGGATACAAGATATACGTGAAAAACGTGGGATCCACAACCATAACAAGCTACAGGGACATAGACGTATACATTGGACCATACGGGCAAGCCTCCTACTACAGATACAACTCCACCCCAACACAAAACGCCTTCACAATAACAGATGCAGATGGAGATGGAGCATGGGAACCTTGGGAGACAGCTGAAATAACAGTATACACGCAACCCGCAACACAAGGGGTAATCGAAGTAAGAGTGAAGCCGCCACAAGGCCCCACAGCCACATACCTATTCACACCACCATAAACCAGTGGGAGGGGATGAGGCATGGGTCTATCAACACCCATAACAACCCTCATCCTCACCACAATAATCACCCTAACCCTCACAGCCACAACCACAACCATCATAACACAAACAGCCACAATAATCACGGAAATCTACAAGGCAGCCACCACACAACTGGAAGACGCAACGCAAACCACCATGGAAATAGGGGGGATAGCAAACCACACAATAAAAATACTGCTGAGAAACGTGGGAGGCACACCAATAATATTCGGAGGCAACCCCAAATACAAGTGGTGCAGCTTCATAACCTCATACAAAACAATCAACAACGAGTGGATCACACTCCTCATAGAAAACTACACCATAAACACCATAAAAATCACGGGAACAAACATTACAATAAACCCCACAAACCCAGCCACACTACAACCAGGACAAGAAGCAGAAATCACACTAAACCTCCCAGAAACAAGCCCACCCATACAAAAGGGAACACAAATAATAATAGTCTTCACCACAAACAAGGGGGCAAAAACACAGATTACAGGGGCAGGATAAACATGGGAACACAAATAATCCCCCTCCCCACACCAGAACTAAACAAAGCCTTCGGAGGGGGAATACCAACCCCAAGCCTAATCTCCATAGAAGGGGATCATGGAAGTGGAAAAACAGTAATATCACAATACATATTATACAGCATGCTAAAACAGGGGATAAACAGCATAGCCATAACCACAGAAACCACCACAAAGGAATACGTGAAAATGATGAAGACAATAAAACTAGACGTAACAAGAGAATACCTCACAGGAAAACTAAAGGTATACTCACTCCACATAAGGGAGGGAGCCTGGAGCAAACACCTAGCACCATACTTCCTCCAAACCCTAACAAAATTCGTGGAAAACAAAAACTCAAAAATAAAATGCATACTCATAGACGACCTAAGCAGCCTATCCCTAAACGTGGAAAACACCCAAATACTCACCTTCATCACAAGAACAAGAAACCTAATCACAAAGGGGAAAACAGTAATACTCACCTTCCACCCAAACTTCATAGACCCAGAAGTAGCCAGAGTAGTAAAAGCCTCCAGCGAAGTATACCTCACACTGGAAAACAAAACCATAGGAGGAATACAAGTAAAAACACTAAGAATAGTGAAACTCTGGGGGAGCAGCGGAGAAAGAACACCCATAATAAACCTAGAAATAAACCCAACCCTAGGACTAAGAGTACTCCCCATAGGAGAGGTCACCATATGAATATACTGGGAAAACTAAAACCCAGAAAAACAGAAACACCAAAAACGGGGAAACCCCCCGAAGCTGAGACACTCCCACAAACACTGGAAGAAGCGGAAAAACTCAACCCACACCTACAAATATACCTAAAAACCCTAAAACAGAAACCCACATACCAACCCAAACCAGAAATAACAAAACAAACCACAGAAGAAACAATATACCCACTCCCCAACAAAATATTCATACACATAAAACCATTAGAGAGAAGATACATAGTAATAGAGCCAGAGAAACCCCCACAGGAAATCATGGAGAAAGTGGAGGAAGCCCTCGCAAAAATAGTAATGGAAGAAAACATAGAAGTAACCATGGAAAACAAGGAGGAAACCATAAGAAGACTAACACCAAAAGCCATAAGAAAAGCGAAAATAAAGGTGAAGGGGGAACAGGAGCAAAACATCATATACCACATGCTAAGAGAGAAACTGGGATACGGATTCCTAGACCCATTCCTACTAGACGAAATGCTCGAAGACATAAGCATACCAGGAGCAGGAAACATATTCGTATACCACAGAGCATACGGATACCTAGAATCCAACATAAACGTAGACAGAAGAGAAATAGACAGGGTACTGAGAAGCATGGCGGAAAGACATGGGAAAATAATAAGCCACGCAAACCCAATCCTAGACATACACCTACCAGACGGAAGCAGACTAAACATAGTATTCGGAGAAGACATAAGCCTACAGGGAAGCAACTTCACCATAAGAAAATTCGCAAAAGAACCACTCTCCATAGCCCAACTATGCAGATACGGCACACTAACACCCGAAATGGCTGCATACATGTGGATGCTCATGGAAATAGGGGTATCAATAATGATATGCGGAGAAACAGCCTCAGGGAAAACCACAACACTAACAGCCCTCCTCCCCTTCATACCATACTACAACAAAATAGTAAGCATAGAGGAAACCCCAGAAGTGAGGCTACCACACAAAAACTGGGTTAGAGAAGTCACAAGACTACACACGGGAAGCCCAGTAACCATGTTCGACCTAGTAAAAGCAGCCCTAAGACAAAGACCAGACTACATAATAATAGGCGAAATAAGAGGGGAGGAGGGGAGAATAGCCTTCCAAGCCATAAACACGGGACACCCAGTAATAGCCACCTTCCACGCAGGAACACTAACACAACTATTCCAAAGACTAACCTCAGACCCAATAAACGTCCCAAAAACACAGCTAGACGGACTAAACATAACCATATTCCAATCAAGAATAGAGAGGGGAGGGAAATTCATAAGGAGAGTCACAACAGTAAACGAGATACTGGGGTACAACCCAAACACGGGAAACCTACTATACCTACCCACCTTCATATACGACCCAGACAGAGACAAACTAGACTATACTGGAATGAGCATGCTACTAGAAACAAAAGTACTCCCCTACAGGGGATGGGGAAGAGACAAACTAGACCAACTATACAGGGAAATGGAGATGAGAGCAGAAATAATAGAGTGGCACATGAGAAACGCGCCAAGATACCTAGACCTATGGAGAACAATGATTGAAACAGCGAGAACAGGCATAGAAGCAGTACACCAAAAAATATTGAGAGGAGAAAAACCATGGACAAACTAACACTAACCCTCACAGCCACCACAACAATCACCCTAACCCTAACCATACTACTAACCCTACAAGCCAACTACGCAGCCGCAATAGCCACAGCCACCATAACAGCCTCCACAACCATAATCCTACTAACAAGGAAAACAGCGGGGCCAGGACAACTAAACATAAAACTAGTCCTAGCCATAACCCACATGTACACACTATCCCTAGGACTAACAGAACCAAGAGAAATAATAGAAAGCATAGCCAGAAAAGAGGAATACAGGGAATACAGGGAAACCTTCAAAAACATAATAAACCTCGCCATAAACATGAGCCTAGGACTAACGAAAGCCATAGCCCAAGCGGCAAAAACAGTAAAACCACCACTAAAAGACATACTCACAAGAATGGCTGAAGCCCTCTCCACAACAAAACCAAAAGACTACCTAGAACTGGAACACGTCACCATAATGGAGGAATACATGGGACAACAGGGGAGAAGCCTAGAAACCATAAGAATGCTAAGCGGAGTATACGGAACATTCCAAAGCATAGCAGCAGTCATAATAATCATAGTGATAGCCATGAGCCTATTCACCATAAACCCAAACACCATAACCCTAGCATACATAGCCGCAACAGCCTCCACAGCTACACTAATAATAGCCCTATGGAGCACAGCACCAAAAGACATAATGATGTACCTTGAAAAAGACCATCCAATCCACAAAACAATAAGAATGACGGCAGCCATCACAATACCCGCATCCATAATCATAGCCATAACCACATACACAGCCACACACATACCACCAATAGCCATAACCTCCAGCGGCCTAACCCTCCTACCACTGGGAATCCTAGCAAGAAACCTAGAGAAAAGAGTGCAAACAATAGATGAATACTACCCCACACTAATAAAAACCCTAGGAGAAAACCTAGCCACAACACTAAACCCAAAAGCAGCCCTAGAATACACAAAAAACATACACCTAGGACCACTAAAAAATGGGATACAGCACGCCATAAGCTGGATAAACCTTGGATTAGACATAGAAAAATCCTTCAAACTCATGGCAGAAGAAACGGGAAGCCACACCATAAGAATAATGAACCAAATGCTAGTGGACAGCATAAGAGTGGGAGCACCACCAATACAGACAAGCAAAACCATAGCAGACACAACAATAAAAATACTGGAAATGAGGAAGAGACGATTAACCACAGCGAAAACCATGGACACAATAATAATGATGATGCACCCAATAACCATAATCCTACTAATAGCAGTAACCAACACACTCACACAATTCACATCCATAATACCCACCCTACCAATACAATACATACCCATAAACACAATCCCCACACAAACCATAACCATAGCAAACATGATCTTCACATACATCATCTCCACAATAAACGCTGCAGCCATGACCATAGTTAGAGGAGGATACAAATGGAGAATCACCCTCAACACATCCATACTCCTAACAATGGGGGGAATATCATGGGCAACAGCAGAAATATTCACAAACACAATAACAAAACTAACACCAATAACATGAAAACGGCAAAAAAATGGAAAGAATTATATGTTGAAATTCCAATAAATTGCAATATGGAATCACCCCCAAAGCCTAAAACACCTCTGGGGGAAACAAAATGATGATGGAGGACAGAACAACAAGATTCCTAAAACGCAGAGACAGAATAACAATATACCTAAACATCCTAGAAGCAATACAGCAACTAAGCAGCACAAGCCCAACAAGACGCGCAAAAATAACACACGTCCTCTACAAATCAAACCTAAACACAAAAAGACTAAAAGAAAGACTACAAGAACTATCATACCTAGACCTAATAACATGGGACAACACAGGACTAAAACTCACAGAAAAGGGGAGAAGATTCCTACAAGAATACCAAAACTTCATAAACAAAATAAACCAATACATAAAAACCCGTTAAAGTTAAAAGCCACCAGCAACAGAATATTAAACATGGAAAATACAAAGGAAATCCACACACAATACCTAGGTTACTCCGGAATAACAATAAAAATTGGAGATGTTGGACTATTATTCGATCCAGCCAACATGATTGACTCCAAAACCATGGAACCACTTGCAAAATGTAAACCCCTAATAATCCTATATACACACGACCACTACGACCATTACAACGCTGAAACCTTAAAAACACTAACCAAGAAGTTGGACTGCAAGGTCATAGTCGAGCCAGCCATGACTGGCAAGCTTAAAGGCATAGTGGAAGCTGGAAAGCTATATTCAGCGGAGCATGGTAAAACATTGGAGGTTGAAGGGGTAAAGGTGACTGGGGTTAGGGGGAAACATGTTGGGCCAATAACACTATACCTGGTTGAAGCCTCTGGGGTTAGGATATTCCATGGAGGAGACTCTGGATACGTGGATCTATCTAAACTAAGCCCAGTGGATTTAGCCATACTCCCCTGTGGGGCGCCTTCACCCACAGCTTCCCCGAGAGACGCCTACAGGATGGCTTTGGATTTAAAGCCTAAACATGTGATGGCTGTGCATGGTTCGGAGGCTGAAATGGAGGAGTTGAAGGGGCTTCTAGCCAAGGGGTTGCCTGGTGTAGGTTTCACTGCAGCTAAAGCTGGCGGGAAATATGTTTTCAAATGGTGAAAGTCTATGAGTGGGGGGTATGTGGATTTAGATTTCTTCGGGAAGCTGGACATTAGGGTTTGCAGAGCATTGAAGGTTGAACCCATACCTGGAAGGAGCAAACTATACAAGGTGACAGTGGATCTAGGAGATTTGGGGAGGAGGGTTATCGTTGCGGGGGGTGCAGAACACTACAAGCCAAGCGACCTTGAAGGTAAACTCCTCATAGCCCTAGTAAACCTCAAACCAAAAGTAATTGGGGGTGTGGAGAGCATGGGAATGCTACTAGCCGCAGACGTTGATGGGAAACCAGTTTGGCTCACAGTAATAAGTGAAGCACCACCAGGAGCAAAGGTGAGGTGAAAAGAGTGATGGTTGAGGTTAAACGTGTAGGGGTTGTGGGCGCTGGAACTATGGGGAGGGGGATAGCCCAAGTCACAGCTGAAGCAGGCTACGAAACACTCATATATGATGTGAAGCCTGAAGCAGTTTTGGATGCATTGAACACCATTAAAAAGATGATGGAGAGAGCTGTGGAGAAGGGGGCGAAAACCCAAGTGGAAGCTGAAGCAGTGCTCAAACGGGTAAAGCCATGCAGCAGCCTAGAAGAACTCGCCCATGGAGACATAGACCTAGCTATTGAAGCTGTGTTCGAGGATGTTGAAGTTAAGAGGCAAGTATTCCAAGAACTCGACAAACACTGTAAAGCTGAATGCATACTAGCATCAAACACCAGTAGCATAAGCATAACCCTACTCGCCTCATACACCAAGAGGCCTGGAAAAGTCATTGGACTACACTTCTTCAACCCAGCACCAGTCATGAAACTTGTGGAAGTAGTTTTGGGGGAGTGGACAAGCCCCGAAACCCTTGAAACCGCACTGAAATTTGTGGAAAGCTTGGGGAAAGTTCCAGTGCAAGTTAAGGATACACCAGGCTTCATAGTGAACAGGCTAATAATACCATTCATAAATGAAGCAGCACAAATGGTCATGGAGGGGGTTGCAAAGCCAGAAGACATTGACACAGCATGCAAACTAGGCTTAAACCACCCCATAGGCCCACTAGCCCTCGCAGACCTAATAGGACTAGACGTAATCCAAGCCATCATGGAAACACTATACAGGGAAACTGGAGACCCAAAATATAGGGTATGCCCATTAATAAGGAGAATGGTGAGAGCAGGACTACTGGGGAGGAAGAGTGGGAGGGGATTCTACAACTATGCCAAATAAAGCTAGAATAGAAGCCATTGAAGGGGAACCAAAAATAAGGAGGATAAAAATAGCGAACCCACCACTAAACATACTCACACCAGAAACACTAAAAGACCTACAGGACACAATAACAGCCATAGAAGGGGACAAGGAAGCCATCACAGTAATCGTGGAGGGGGAGGGAAAAGCCTTCTCAGCAGGAGCAGACGTGAAACTCCTCGCAAAAACCTCACCAGAAGAAGCATGGGAATACATAAAACTAGGCCAAACAATACTCAGCAAAATAATCCTTGGAGGGAAAATATACATTGCAAAAGTACATGGATACGCACTGGGCGGAGGACTAGAACTAGCACTAGCATGCGACATAACCATAGCCGAAAAACAAGCAAAACTAGCCCTCCCAGAAATAACCCTAGGCATACACCCAGGCTGGACGGGAACACAAACCCTACCAAAAATCGTTGGATGGAAAAGGGCACTGGAACTAATATTAACGGGGAAAACATTGAGTGGGGAGGAAGCCGAAAAAATTGGATTAATAAACATGGCGGTGGAAGCAGAAAAACTTGAGGAAACCGTTATGGGCATAGCGAAAACAATAATTGGAAACGCACCAAAAGCACTGGCAAACGCTAAGAGGCTTATAAGGGAAGCAGCATGGAGAAGCTTGGAAGAGGGGTTGGAGATGGAGAGGGAATCCTTCAAAAAACTCATGGAGACAAGGGATGCAAGGGAAGGATTAAAAGCATTTATAGAGAAGAGGAAGCCAATATATACTGGAGAATAAATTGCAACCAACAATAAAACTCGTAGACGTACACAAAGCATACAAAACAGCCACAGGAGAATACTGGGCGCTAAGAGGAGTAAACCTAGAAGTCTGGAGAGGGGAAATCATAGCAATAATGGGACCATCAGGATCAGGGAAAACAACACTACTAAACATGATAGGCCTACTAGACAAACCCACAAAAGGGGAAGTATACATTGAAGGGAAACGGGTAAGCAAACTCACAGAACTGGAAATGGCGCAATTGAGGAACAAGACAATAGGATTCATATTCCAACAATTCAACCTAATAAACAGGTTAACAGTAGAGGAAAACATAACCCTACCACTAATACCAAGAGGAACACCAATAGAAGAAAGACGAAAAATAGCCAGAGAAGCACTACTAAAAGCAGGAGGAAAAATTGAATGGTTAAAGAAGCATCCAAACCAGCTGTCAGGAGGAGAACAGCAGAGGGTAGCCATAGCGAGGGCATTGGCAGCAAACCCAAAAATAATATTGGCAGATGAACCCACAGGGAATTTGGATACAAAATCAGCGAGGAAAGTTGTCGAGACACTGGTTAAACTGAACAGGGAGGAAGGGCAAACAATAATAATAGTTACACACAACATCGAAGTAGCCAACGCCACACAAAAAATATACCTCTTAAGAGATGGAAGGATAATTGGCATGGAAAAACCAAACCCAGAGAAGAGCATAATAGCATCATTCGAATAGCGAATGGAAAAGAAATATATAACCGAAGAGAGAAGACTAATCCCGTGAGAAAAGGCTGGACGCTTAAAGCCACAATCACAATAACAGCAATCATATTAATGGCGATCACAGTATGCATGAGGGTGGAAGCCCAAACCAGCATACTAAACATAACGGCGGTAAGCTGGAGAAGCACAGCGGGAACACCAATATACCCAGGAAGCCAAAACACGGCGCTAAGAGTGGAAGCAAAACATGTGGGTGGCACAGCAATACAAGCATGCACGGCAAGGATAACACCACCAAACGGAGTAAATCCAAGCTATGGATACGGATACACAGTGCCAGCAAGAACAGCCAACGGAACCACAGCCACCATCACACAGCCAGGAGAAACAATATACTTCGAATGGAGACTAGACGTGGATAGAAGTGTGAAACCTGGAAACTATACGGCAAAAATAACTGTAAGTTACAGGGAGAATGGACAGCCAAAAGAGGAGGAATACAATGTAACTTTAACTGTAAACCCATACCCAAAACTCATAATAGCAGTTTTAGAGGCTAAATTGACGCCATCAAACCACCCAGACACACTAAACACCAACATACAAGTAACGTTGAGGAATAATGGGGAAGCAACCATAACGGGGGGCACAGCAAAAATACAGCTCCCAACACCACAAATAAGTCCAAAAGAGGTTTCAACAAACATGCCAAACACACCCATAGGGGGAACATCCACATTAACATTCAATGGGATAGACATATCAAGCCAAACACAGCCAGGAACATACCAAGCCCAACTCACAATAAACGCCACCATGCAAACCAGAGATGGAATAACATACAATGAAAATGGAACGGCAACATTAACCCTAAAAGTGGAGGAAGCAACATTGGAGATGAAGCAAGCAATAAAACCTGTAACAGTGCAATGGGGGGAAGCTCGACCCACACCCACATATCAACAATCAAGATACATTGCACTACAAATCACGGTGATGAATGTTTGGGAGAGGGATGCACAGGGAATAATTGTGGAAGCAGACTCACCATGGCTAAACCCAATAAAACCAGTAGACACATATCAGGGGAGAATAACCACAGGGGGGACATTCACAGCCACACTATACTACGACATAAAGCCAGAAGCACCCCAAACCATAACATTAAACGTGAAAGCCACATACTGGCTAGATATGGGTGGGGGGACCATGACGAGAACCACATCCACAAACACTATAACAGTAAACATCGAAGGGAAACCTAGAGGTGGAGGGATAAGCGTAGTGGCGGTGCAATGGCAAAACAATCTAAACGTATACCCAAACACTGAGAACGCCACACTACAAATCACAATAACCAACAACAACCCATACAATATAAGGGGGATACACCTAAAACTCAAACCACCCAACGG
>Ga0326760_1001363_pt1 | contig 10946 bp, 10 predicted proteins | sample GCREP_S_FD_207668 | JGI IMG/M metagenome (GOLD analysis project Ga0326760, IMG submission 207668) | Hot spring sediment microbial communities from Geyser Creek Basin, Yellowstone National Park, WY, United States - GCR.EP_S | ecosystem: Environmental > Aquatic > Thermal springs > Near-boiling...
GCTAAGCCTGCGCAGTCGCCCTCGCGGTCGCTGGCCGAGGAGCCAGCGGGATCAAAATAGCCTTCCCCTTCATCAGCCGCTTGAGCTCGATACAAAGCGTGAGCACCTGTGAAGTGGGTCCTGAAGCCAAGTAGATCAACTTCCCTCTCTCTATTTCTTCTTCAAGGTACTTGGCGAGGACTTTCGAGACCGCAACGTCCTCGCTCGCCAATACAAATTCGATGTCCCCGAGCATTTTCGGCTTTCCCAGCTCTAGCGCCGCGTAGAGGGAGGAAAGGGCGGCCATCGGGTAAGAGAGTGGGGTCGCTAGCACGTACGTGGTCTCGATTTCAACGTTGAGCTTATTTACGAGCGAGGCGAGCAAGTAGAAGTCGCAGGGCCCCATCTGCTCACTAAAGCCTACCGCCATGTGTAGCTCTTCATCGGATAACTTGTTTTTCAACTCTTTCAGCTCTTCAAAAGCTCTACGGTAGGCCTTAAGCCTGCCCAAGACTTCTTGACTAATCGCCTCCAACATATCGCCCAGTTTTTCGCTATCCTCGTCCTTGCTGCTAGGGCTAAGTTGTAGCTTGCCATTAGACTCTCTCACGTCTACGTCAAGCCTCTTTCTCCACAAGATAAGTTCTAGAAGGCATTTGTAGATGCAGGGGTTCCTAATGCGCTCGCGAGCCGTCGTCAACTCAGCTTCCAGGGCCTTCAACGGCATTTGCGAGATCCTCACGTTTTTAGACGCCAGCGCCGCAAAAGCGCCCAATACCTCATTCTCGTCACGTACACCGTAAAGTTCATGAAATGCTTTGCAATCGCTCGCACTTACGTCATCACCGAAGAGCGCTTTGGCTATCTTCTTCGAGAGAGCGCTTTGTACGGCCTGGAGCCCGAACGAATGCGCGAGTCTATGGAATCCGCTTGTGGCCGCGAAAAAGGTTAGAGGTGAGACCTCAATCCATTGCTTCGGCGAGGTAGCGAGCTCACCACGCTTCACTTTGATGTGGATCCCCCATGGACTGATGCCGCTAATTTTCTCCTTTTCCTCCTTATACACTGCAAGTCTGTCAACCATAAAGTGAAAAAGTGGTATGTTCTCAATGGCCTTTATTAGCTCATAGTCTTTGAGCTCGTGATCTTTAAGTTCAAGAATGAGGTGAAGCGTCGTTTCGCCTTTAGGGTCTACCTCTAACATTAAATCTCCTTTGATTTTGCATGTCCACAATCCATGGCTCTGTAAAAAGATCCAGTGTCCGCTACCCCCCAAGTCTTTCAACTGATTCAGTATCCCATTTAACCGCTTACTTTTCACAGGCTTTGGAAAAGTTGTGGCTAGTTTAAGCGCAAGCATAAGGTCAGAGCTCGATGACATTAAGCTCCACCTTTTCAACCTCCATCACATCACCAACTTTGAGACCTTGCATAAGCCTCTCTAGATCTAATTGCGGTTTCCAAGCCAGTACTGCTAGCCTTGGCTTCGGCTCCTTAGACTCACACATCTCGACGATCTTAACTAACACGCCCTTTGGGACCTCACCGACAAATAATATCATGCATGTATGTTCACAAAGCTTAAGTATGCCACTCGCCCAAGCTTCTTCAACATTTTCGTCCTGCTTTATTTCTATGACCTCGATCCTAGCTTGAACGCTGGGATCGAGCATCTTTTTTACTTCCTCTGCATCTTTTTTGCTCTCTCCTGTACACAAGAGGATCACTTCTCTTGTTGAAGGTTTAACAAAATCGCTAATGGCCTTTGCCACTCTTTGCTGGAGAGTCTTATTTCTTAAGATAGTAATTACCGCGATGAGTTTATCGACATATTTGGTGGCGTTATTCTCTGAAACGGTCTGTACGGAAGACAAAGCATTATCTGCAACCACACGGTCTAGGAACTTGACTTTGTTGATCTGCAGACGCCGTATATTTACCAATTGAAACTCATTAGCCAGCTTCGAAAGGAAAGTAGAGCTAAGTATGCTCTTGCAGACGCTTGGTGAACCATAAATTAAGAGGAGACGCAAGAAGTTATCAAGCGAGAATAATTTTCCTCTTTCCTCTTTTACAAGGTGCATATATGAGCGCAAATCTCCTTCTCCTCCTATGAGTCCATCTAAGAAGTCTAAGCCTTTTCGTGGTATTAAGGAAGGTGCTGGATACTGGATTCCGCCGAAGTTTTCCCTTTCACTATAAACGTAAAAGACAGGCTGTTGTGCCAAGCCGTTAACAAAGTATTTTAGTGAATCTTCGGGGGCTTTCGAGGCCTTCTTCTTTAGTTCAACACATACATAACCGCCTTCAAATATCAGTAAGAGGTCTACTTCGGCTATGCGGGGATTTGAATAGACCATGTCTGGGTAATAGAGAGTGAAGGCGGGCTCGACATAACAGGGTTTAAATTGTAAGGCCAAGCTTCTCACCGCTCCCTAAGCCTTAGAGCTAAGAGGTCAAGGAGCGGTTTTAATGTCGTCAACCCTCTGATGACTTCGTCTTGGTTGCTGTCGAGTGAGGGTAGCTGGATCTCTACATCTCTTAACTTGTCTTTGAGGTTCTCGAAGTCTTCATGCCTACGCGCGATTAGATACTTGTAGCCGACAACTAGTTTTGCCTTTGCTATGATAATCCTCTCACGCTCCTTTTCGTTTAATTTGTTTAACTCCTCCTGCTTCGCGACCAGCTTCGAGGCTTCGTCGGCTAGTTCTGCTAGCGCGTAGATGAGCATCTTGAACTCCCTTAAGTCCTTGACCTTCTTTTCCTCAAGGCAACATGCCAGCTTCGGCAAGTCCAAGGGCCCTCCTCTCAGCTTAAGAGGTTCCGTGGTGAGCTCTTGGATGTGTATGAGCCCTCCTTCGGCCCTCCTTTTCCTCTCCCTCTTGGCCTTTCTCTCAGCATCTCGAGCAACCTCAGCGAGGTGAAGAATTGGGGTCTTGTTGTCTGCCAACGATATACCTCCGCTCGCGGTAAGGGTGTTAAGGAAATCTCCTAGGACTTCCTTGCCAATATCTCCCAATAGTCCGATGACGTCATACCACGCACCGTAGACTGAGACGTCGTCACCACCGGCATATAAGATGATGCTTTTAGGCTTCTCGTCACCAGCATTAGTGACCTTTTTTAAGAGGCACGCGTATGCCTTAGCTCCAAAGCCCAAGGACAAGAAGTCTGAGAAAGATGCGAGCGCGATGGGCAACTTAGAGAGCTCCTCAGTGGTTTCCCCGATCCCGTCAGCGTCCAAGAACGCCACAGCTATAGTCTGCATTTCATCAAGGTCAACGAGCCTCGGCTTTCCATCCTCAAACTTCACGGGATGGTAAGTGTTAGTGTAGAAGGGTAGCATGGAGACGCCTACTCTTGGCCCCAGAGACTTGAGTTCTTCTGCCAGCTCCTCGGTCAGTAAGAAGTCGTATGGAGCATTCACAGCCCTAACCTCGAAGTGCACGTAATCAGATTCGAGCTTCACTTCACGCATGTTTTTGAGAACGTGATTGAGCAATGCCGTAACTACTTTGCTTCTCTGAAGTCTCCCGAGTTCAGGCTCATGTAACGAAGCCAGCAAGTGAATGGCCCCAACTTCACAAAACGGTACCAAAGCCGCGTCAAGTCCTTCTACTTTGCTTCTTGGCGCATAAAGCCTTTCTCGGCCGGCTTCGCTTAGGCTCCTTGCGAGCTTCTCAGCCACGATCCTTGCATCTCTATCGTAGGGTTCTCCTTCTCTGAAAAGGTATATCGAAACGATAGCTACCAAGTTCCTAGCGACGTTCCCGCATGCTAAGCTGATGTGCGTTAGCCCGCTCAGCACGTCTCCCCTCTCTAGCTTACCAGGCGCTAGCTCGTCAGCGTAATCAATGGCCTGTGACACGTCGAGAGCCCATGGATCGTCCTCGAGTACGGGCTCGCGCGTCAGCGCGTCAAGCCCCTTGAGCTTTCTCTCTGAGAGCTTGCGCAACCATTCTACAGCGTAGGCCTGCTTTCTGCTCTTCTCGATAGCCAGCGCCGACCCTAACTCTTCAAACGCGACGCGTAGTGGTTCTCCTGGACACAGAGCCCCTTTTATGTTGTGCTTCTGGGACGCCGCTACGGTGACCCACAGCCTTGCCATGAACTGCGATGCCATCCATTTGCCAAGTAACCCTGAGAACTTCTCTAGAGCTTGTGCGTCGAGCGGTGGCGCGATGAACGTTGGAGACCCTCCCTCCTTCGTGAACTGGGCGAGGGCACCGAGCATCTCAATTGCAAGCCTAGAGGCCGTGAATTGGACGAGCTCAACGAGCAAGCTCCTGCCCCTTAGCAACCTCGAGGCAGCGGCCTCTTTGACGGGAGCAAAGACGAAGTCTTGGATGCCATTTATGTCCAGCGCGATCACCGTGAAGCCTTCTCTGAGAGCACTCAAAGACCCCAATAGCACAGATGTCGTGCTGAGGGGCGCATCAGACGGCCTCACGTTCACCCATGTTGGGACGAACAGCAGTGAAGAAGTGAAGATGGAACTCGTAGTCTCGAAGAGGCCCCTCGTTGACCTAAGCCTACAATAGAAGCGCGATACCATCTCGAGCATTTGAAAGAGCCGCTTAGTGACCTCTTCATAGCGGATGTTATTAGTAGCCTCTCTATATTCACGCAAGATCAGAACATCCAAGAGTTCTATGAGTTCTTGCGATAGCGGTTGAACGGGCAACCATATCTTCTCGTTAAACTCTTGCTCAAGAAGCCTTCTCCACTCCTCCTTAACCTCTTCAGAGGGACTACGTCTCCACAGCTCTTGATACCTCTGCCAGCCCTCTTTGCTCTCTCGCATCAGCTTCAAAATCCAAAGAGGACTGAGGAGCGGCACGTGGCAAGCCTCGCTTGCTTGATCGGTGAGCGATAGCGGATCGATATCTTGAAGACGCTCGCGTAGGCTTTCGAGTTCTCTGCTGTCAACCTTGAAGCCTAGCTTACCAGCAAGCCATTCTGCGAAGCTTTCGGGGAACGGCTTTCCAGTCCTTCGTAGCTCGGATAAAAGATCCCCCAGCTCCCTTACTCCTCCCTTTTTAGATGCGCTGGCTTCGTACCGCTCTAGGACTCTAGCAACGACCATGGTAGCGGCGAGAGTGGCGTCCAGTTCTCTCTTCTCTACGTCGTGCATAGCTTCGCCCACCCAAGCCCGAGCCACTTTCGATCGAAGTTGACTAGCTTGAAAGTAGAGTCATCCCAGGACCTTCCTAAGCGCTGAGTCATGGTCTTGCAGAGCTGGCTGTAGAGTTGCGGAGCTAGCTTCTGCATCGCAATGGCTATGGTCTTAGCCGTGTGGCCTGTCGCGAAGCCGAGTCGCACAGGAATGCAACTCTCTGAGGCTAGGCGTTCTAGAACCTCTCTGTAGGTGGCGAAGTCGAAGCCCTTGTCCGCTAGAGGCTTATAGAAACGCTTTACTTTGTCCAGCTCGTGGTCCAGTAAAGCACGTCCAAACTCTGCAAGCGAGTCTAGGAGGCTTTGAGAGGTAAGGCTTTCGTATAGCTGAAGTATGTTCGAGAAGGCCGTTGCGTAATCGCCATGTACTTTGATCGAGTCGAGGGGGAGGGACCCTAAGAGGCGAAGCCCGTATTCTAGCGTTGAGCCGGGCTCTAACACCTCAAGCGCAAGCTCGGCAATTAAGCCCCCACCGACGTCGATGACCGAGGCACGAGTTAGGCTCGACGAGGCTTTTACGACCCTAGGCTCTGAGACGAGTAGACGCTGGAGCACGTCTGCGTAACCGCCTTGTTTCTTAGGCCTAGGCCGATCTAGTAGTTCAAGTTCGAGAGCCGTGCCTACGCTTTTGGGGTCTGCAAACAAATTCACGCGACTTGTTAAGAGCTTGGCAACCGCTTGAGCGCCTTGTGAACTTGCCACTTCCATGATCAGCTTGTGTAGAAGCGCGGTCCTGATGTAGCCCTTAAGTGTTGAGGCCGGGATTAGCTGTGGCGGTAGCAACTTCACTTCTTCTCGATACTTCAGAGTTGCTCTTAGTGGGATCTTTCTAGAGCACCTCACTGCACCCACATTGAGCCAGCGACGAATGCTCCGCTCGAACTCTTCAGCTCTTGCGGGGATGGTGCCCAACCTGCTTACGTCGATCCTCTCAAAGTCTATCAAGCACGCCTCGTTCCCCATGGGGACTAGGTCCAAGCCCCACGTGCGTGGCTCTCCGTCCCACACGTGAAGTGGTGTTACCACCTCTAACTTGAAGCGGAGGATTGCTGGGCTACTCACCCACTATCACCAACGGATTGAAGATGAACGTCGAGGGAAGGACGCCAGTCTTGAGTTCTACAGGCCTCACGAGAGGGCCTTCAACGTCCTCTTTGACCTTGATCAGAGCGCCGGGTCGCGTGACCACGAGCGGTCCGTAAAGGGCCTGCGCGTAAGGAGGGCCCATATACCCCGATATTATGTGAGCTTCGAAGAAGCTACTTCTCCAATCAAGTGCGTCTGATGATAGTGGAAGTTCCCCGAGAGCTAAGAGGTAGCGACCGCGACGTGCCATGTTAAATGGCACGACCCTCTCAAGAGCTCGCTCGTCGTCTGGTGATAGCTTCGCTCGCTCAATGGCGAACCTTCCCAACCCCCTACTACGCAAGCCCCCAACGCCCACCTCGCCGAGCAATCTCAGGACCTTGCTTAGCTGGTCATCGAGTTGCGCGGGTGCGTCAATGAGTAACGACATGTTCTTGACTGATGCGTACGTGACCACGAACGGCCTAGCAGCACCTGTTAGTCTGTCTATTGTGTTCCTGTGCTCAGATGCTGACTTTGGCACTTCTATCTCGACGCTCCCAGCAAGTCTCGTAGCCTCTTCCTTCTCGCAAATAACTACCTTCTCATCCTCCGCCCTCTCGACTTCGACAACACCGACAAGCCTTTCAGCTACATCTTCGATGCTCGGCCGTCCACGCTCCCTAGCACTAGCGTCAAAAGACCTCACGAGCGCAATCGCTGCGGCAAGCGTGATATAGGGCTTGACCTTCCTTGGCAAGCTAACACCAGACTTCTTTGCAATGCACTTAGAGAGGTGTTTGGTTATGCTAAGGTCTAGAGGCACTAGAGGTTTGAACTGATCGCCAACTCTGGTTAAAGGCAACATAGCTGACGTTGCCACATAGCCATTGAGTATTGAGTCCAATAACGGCGTGTCCCCGATCATCGATGCTACGCTCGCCATCGCCCTCAACAAGGTCATAGCGGGTGGGGAAAGCTCTGGCTTGTGGTAACCGATTCTAAATCCCTTGGTAAAGCTGATTAAGTACGTCGCAGGCATCGAGCTCACTGGAAGAGCACTTGTTCTATTTTACTGGCGACGTCCTCGACCTTTGCGAGTAAACCTTCGACGTCGTCAAATTTCCCGATTTCTTGGTAACTCAAGGCCGGGTCGCTAGCCTTCGCGACACCAACGTCGAGCTTTCTGAATTTGACCCTGCCATAGCCCCTGCTACCCGAGGCCCCCAAGTAGGTCTCCTCGATGAGCCTTAACCCTCTCGCCACGATTTCTAAGTTCCTCTTCACGTAGCCCTTGTCGATGTCGAAGACAAGGAGCCTCAATGCACCACCGAACACGACACCAGGCTTCACTCGAGCCACTTGTCTTGGATCAGCAGCTGAGGTCACTCTATCGATCCTGTTCTCGCCCTTCTCCTCGAGGAAGTCGGCAATTGATATTAGGCGACGGCCATTATCGCTTAATGCGTTCACGTAGTCCTCGGTAGGGTACATGTCATCAACGAGCAACCTAGTTATTGCCAGCATTGGTGCTAGCTTTGTCAAGACTTCGTGCCATGCTTTTTCCTTATCTTCCTCTGAGGGCCTAGGTGCCCCCTTTAACCTGGCATAATGTTCAGCGTACTCGTCGACAAGTTGGTCAAGACCCGTGGCTGGGGCTCCAAAGACTTCGTCCATTTCGCATCGCTGTACTATGTCGCGCTCTATCTCGTCAAGCGTCATGCAATAGCTACCGCTGAACGTACGGGCATGAAGCCAGATTCTGCCATCTGTACTGTACAACAACTTGTTGAGCGTGAGCTCAAGAAGGCCTCGCATGCGTCCTTTCAGGCTGGAGCCAGGCACCATGGGGACCTCGATCTCGACATTTTGCTTGCCCACTACATACCTCCTCCTTGTAACGATGGAATTGAAGTCAGCACCTCCGATTCTATAGACTTGCGTATGTACTGGCATGCGAATGAGGAGCCCTGTGAGCACCTCCATTTCAAGGCTTACTCGTATCAGTCCCTTCAGCACCCTCTGTATTGAGATCGAACTCATTTAACTCACCTCCTCTGACCGTGCCTGTAGACAAAAACCGCAAGCGCGTCGATAAGCGTCCTACCTCTCTCAGCCAAGTCGCGAACGGTCTCGCGTTTCCCTTCCCTTAAGGCAGTATCAACAGAGTCGAGGACATCGTTGAGGAGCCTGGCTATGTCTTGACTAATTTGATCTCTTGCCAATTGATAGTTGACCATGATTCTCGCCCTTGAAAGCTCAAGAGCTAATCTACTTAGTGCCACGCTCCAACGGTTCTCGTCAGTAGCCGTTTGAGTAACGAAGTCAAGAGCACTCCCGAGAATTTCATGAACTCTCCTATAAGCGGTTATAGTCGTTTTGCCGATCCTTAGGACAGGTTTTTGAGTGAGAAGTTGGTCGACAACTTTAAGGAGCCCGGCTCCACCGCTCTTAAGCGCTTCTTTAAAACTTTGCTCGAAACTTGATGGATCGAAACGCACTCCCATGTAGAAAGACTTTTACTATTATGGTATAAATCGTTTACTGTGGCCGCGATGAAGTTTAAGGTGAAATCAGTAAGTCCAGAGCTACCAATAGAGCCCTTTGAAATCGAGCTTGCCAGTGGTAATGTGGTGTCCTTCGTCGGCTACAACGCCACGCTCAAGTCGCTGACCGCGAGGGCTTTGCTATATGAGCTTTGCCGAACCGCCGACAAGCACATCGACTTCATTGCGCGTTTGGAGGCGAGAGCCGAGAGCGCCGTTAAGGCTTTAAAGTTAGAGCTCTTCGACGTGCCAAAGGACGCGTTGCCGTACTTGGTGGACGACTACAGGTTATCCCTTAGGGCCTACCTTTCCACGCTTCAAAGCGCGATTAATAATCTTAGAAGCTACGCGGGCGGGATAAGTGACGAGAGGATAAGGGATCTTATATTAAATGAGCTGGATGCGCTGGAGGGGAGCTTACAACCCCAACTTTTTGACTACTTTGATATGAAGGAAATGCACGATCTGACGTTGCTTCTTAGGGCCTCGAAGATATTTGAAAGGAAGCTGAAGGAGATGGCTGAGAAAACATCGGTAGAAAACAACCTATTACTACCATTGGACGTCGAGATTGCGCGCTCCTATTATGATGTACGTGACAAGAGGCTTGGAGATAAGAGCGTACCCCTTAGCCTTGTCTCCACAACCGTCGCTGCTATCCTGCTATGGAAACTGACACTTTACTTCTTCTCGATACCGTCGAGCGCACGAGTCTTCGTCGTGGAGGAGCCTGAGGAGGCTATGACCCCTCTGCAACAGATAGCATACGTCGAGACGCTGAAGGCGCTTGCGAAGGAGATGCCGGGCGAGAACTACGTCGTGCTCACAACGCACTCGCCCTACATAGCTGGTGCGAGCGACCAGCCCTCCTACTACTTCTCCTTCGAGAACGGAAAGTTCAACTGCGAGCCCGCGACGATCCCTCCTCCAATGGCGAAGGCCGATACCTTGCTCCTGTTGAAATCAATCGAGAAATAGGGGGTCCTCGTGGATCCCAGCCCTTCGTGCAAAAGCTTAATCGTAGATCTGCTAGCGCTTTTCAACTGTCAACACCTCTCACAAAACTCTATCCCAGACAAAGAAGTCATGAAACGATTTCTCAAGATGAATATATTGCATTGCTATGTAAGTAAGACTCAACGTGAGAGGTATAAGGAGGCCTTGGCGAAGCTCTCCAACAGATGGGGTGGCTCCTTAGAGCGTATTTTAACGTGTGTGTTAAAACGTAAAGGTAAAGAGCTTAGATTTGACAAGAACGACAAGGAATGGGCTGAAGAAGTCTGGCAAGGTGGTTTCCACAAAGACGAATACGTTGAGCTGTACGCAGGCATACGCTCAAAGTTCAAAGATTGTTCTGTAGATTGCGCGTTGTTATGCATTACTGAAGGGCAGATCAGAGTACTATATCCTGAGTTGAAGGGCGAGCTTCGCGGTGAGCTGGAGTACGAACATCTTAACAATAACAAGATTCTGTTAAAGAAACGTTAGTAAGGGATTGACGTGCTTAGGCTCTCGCTCTTATTGCAACCTCCACTAAGAGACCTCCCAAAACTACCATGCACTATCGTACTGAGTTCACAGAGAGGCAACGCGCTCGAGCTCTGGCTCTCCTGTCCCGATTCCGTTGGACTGGCACAGACCCTACTCGCCCTCTCCGACGCTGGTTGCGCCATAGTCGCGGCTGGATTGCTGAACGGGAAAGTCGTCAGCCCCCTTGCCTTGCTCGACAAGCCCGAGCTAGCTAAGGCGGATCCGCTTTTGTCAGGAGCTCTTACGGTCGAGTGCCTCGGCAAATGGACAGAGAAGTTGTGGGAAGTCCTATCCAAGTGTGTTGAGCTGAGGTGGAGTGCTCACGAGCCGAATAAGCTACGCCTCAAAACGACAGGCATCCACGTCTCAGAGCTCTTCGACAAAGGATTTCGCCTCGTAGAGCCCTTCAAGGCTCCTCCATAGCTTCTGTTGAGGGAGTTAGCACTGAGCTACGCATGCCCAAGGACTAGGGGCCTCGAACGCCTCTTCTAAGGGCTCGACCTAGGCCAACTAAGGAAAGCGTCTCTTCGACATTGCCACACCATTAGGGAGACCCTCATCGCCCGAAGGAGCCCGCCCCTCTCCCTCCAAGTAGTTCCACGGCAAGCTATATTAGGGGGGCAAGGGACATATAAGGTGAAAGGGCTGGCC
>Ga0326760_1001364_pt1 | contig 10939 bp, 12 predicted proteins | sample GCREP_S_FD_207668 | JGI IMG/M metagenome (GOLD analysis project Ga0326760, IMG submission 207668) | Hot spring sediment microbial communities from Geyser Creek Basin, Yellowstone National Park, WY, United States - GCR.EP_S | ecosystem: Environmental > Aquatic > Thermal springs > Near-boiling...
CGATAATATCAGAAGGAAGAATTCTCGCCATCGACACCATCGATGAACTGAAGAAAAGGGTTGCAGACACAGTCTTCATAGAGGTACGACTACCAAGCATGTCGGGACTACAGGCACTAAACATCCTCAAAGATTTTCCAAGCAACGAGGTAAAAATCTACCACAGCGCGCGCGCACTTCTTCAAAAAGAAGTCCTTATACTTCAAGTCCGACTCGTCTATAGCAACAAAGAGCCCACCATTCTTCTCAAACAAAAAAGGTGCAATCTTCCTCAAAACAACATTCTCCGAATAACACTCCCTAGCAACCTCTACATCGGCGACGTACCTGCAGCCACTATGCAGAAGTCCATGCGTCCTTCCACTTGTACCACTGCCAATAGAGCCACGTTCAAGCAACGTAACCTTAGCTCCACGCTGGGCAAGGTCGTAAGCAACTGCAGCACCAGTAATACCTCCGCCAATGACTACTACGTGTTTCAGCAAGCTCACTCAAGAAGCGCCTATATGAATAATATAAAAACCTTGTTAAAAAATATAGATTTTTAATAATTTTAAGTATATGCAGTCTTGAAGCAGATCAATCTCAGACGGAGACCCAGTACGCTTCAATTCCTTCTTAATCCATTAGAAGGCCGCTTTAGCAGTAAGGATGTTTATTGACAGCATAGTAAGCCTTCCTTGGCTTAAGAAAATAAAATACTTAAGAGCTCAGATGCATTCAAGGTTCTCGGAAGAGGAGCACATAGCACCTAATGCATCAAGCAGGTCACATAGATCCTTAAAGACTAAAATTCTTTTCTCTTGCAAAGCAACATCACTGATCAAATCTTGGAGTGTAGCTTCACCACTTAACACTAAAATTGGAATAGCATTGCTCTCTACAGCCATTCTTATATCTGTATAAATTCTATCACCAATATAGCAAACTTCTCTTGTGCTAACATTATTTTTTAAAGAAATTTCAATCAGCATTTCTGAAGAAGGCTTACCTAAAATTGCAATGGGCCTGGTTCCAGTTGTCAACTCTATTGCTTTACCTATGCTTCCTGCGTCCGGAAGATACCCCGCCTCAGCAGGGCAGCGAAGATCTGGATGTACCAGCACCCAGGGCACTCCTTTTTGTATAAAGATACAGGCATCTGCAAGCTTAGAGTAGGTAAGCTCTTTATCAAAACCTACAACAACTAGTCTAGGTGATTTGTCACTAAACTTTACACCATATTTGTGATGAAGATACCTTTTAGAACTCCGCGTAAGTAAAGGAAAAACGTTTTCTATCATGCCGTGTTTCTTTAAGTAGTTCCCAAGATGGTCAAGTGAGCTGTAAATCTCGTCAGCAGTAATTTTAATTCCTAAGATGCGGGAAAGATTCTTCGCATGTTTCTCATTTGGCTCAGAGGAATTATTTGTCACAATAACGAATCTGCGATTGCTCCTCCTCATATACTCGATAAGTTCACGTGCACAACTGAGAGGCTTGTTCCCAGCGCGCGCGCTACTATACTTTTGAAAATATACGGATGTTATTCATAGAACTACCTAGCTATATTCAAAATACGCTAATTTTTAGTGCTATCGCCTTGCTAATGGCGTTGCCGATAGCTCTCGGGACTGGCTACGTGTTGGCTAGAACAAATATTTCTGGGAAGAACGTCCTAGATGGAATCATGACCTCAGTACTTGCTATACCGGGAATAATGATGGGAATAGGTTACTTAATCGGATTTGACTACCCACTGCCATTTATCAATGAGTCTCTGAGCAGGGTATGGCTAATCATGCCTCTTGTGCTTACAGCGAGAAGACTACCATACATGACAAGAACAACGCATGCGTCTTTCCTTCAATTAGAGAAGAGCCTTGAAGAGGCAGCATTTGTCTCAGGAGCATCAAAGCTGAGAACGTTCTTCAATATCACACTACCCCTTATTCTCAAGGGAGTTTTTGCGGGAATGCTACTCTTCTTAGTAATGGCTATTCAAGAGATTTCGGCAACGATCTTCCTCTATCGTCCAGGATGGGAAACACTACCTATAGGAATATACCTTCAGTGGAACAGAGGAACAGAGTTCGGAGTTCCAGCGGCTGCAGCCTTTATTTTGATCATATTCACTCTTATCCTGTTAATAATATTTAGTAAAACAGGGCAAAGAGTATTAGGAGGAGCGTTTGCAGCTGTATGAGGTGAAATGATATGAGTATGAGGCAAGAATTTGTCAAATTAGTAAAAGTGGTTAAAACCTTTAAGAAGGTAACAGCTGTAGCAGGGGTCTCTCTATCAGTAAATAAGGGCGAACTAGTAACTCTTTTAGGTCCTAGCGGTTGCGGAAAAACCACTACTCTTCGTTTAATTGCCGGGCTAGAGATACCTGATTCTGGTGAAATCTACATAGATGACTTGCTTGTTTCAGCGCCGGAAAAAGGTATATTTGTTCCTCCGCACAAAAGAGGAATAGGCATGGTTTTTCAGAATTATGCCGTCTGGCCGCACATGACTGTTTTTGACAATATTGCCTATGGATTAAAGATTCAAAGGTTGTCCAAAGACGAGATTTCTAGAAGAGTAAAAGAAGTGTTAGAACTTATCGGTCTTAGTGGCTTGGAAGACAGGTATCCTACACAGCTAAGTGGAGGGCAACAGCAAAGAGTAGCTTTAGCTAGGGCTCTCATTACTAGACCTCAACTATTGTTGCTTGATGAGCCTCTAAGCAATCTCGATGCAAAGTTACGCGAACGAATGAGGTTCGAAATTAGAAGCCTTGTAAAGAATCTCGGACTAACTGCGATCTACGTTACACATGATCAAGCAGAGGCATTGGTCATCAGTGACCGGATAGTAGTCATGAATCATGGAAAGATCGAGCAAATAGGGAAACCTGAAGAAGTCTATAAAAACCCTGCAAACAGGTTTGTTGCCGATTTTATTGGTGTGGCAAACTTCATCCCTGTTACCGTGAAGAAAATTGCAGAAAACTTCCAGGGAATAGTTGTAACAGAGGATGGAAGTGTTATCAGGTGCACAGTTTCTTCTAGGCTCAAAGAGAACAACAAGGCATACTTACTAATTCGTCCCGAAGACATAGTCCTCTATAAAGATTCCCCACCTGGTGAGAATACTTTACAGGTCAAAGTTGTACATAGAGTGTATCTCGGAAACATTAACTACTACTGGCTAAATTATAACGACTTAGAATTTCGTGTCCAAACCTCTCCTGACTTTGAAGCTAATGAGGGTGAAAGAATATTCGCATTCCTGAAGCCGGACAAAGCTATCGCCTTACCGGAGTAGCGACGCCTTGGAAGCACAGTTTCAATAAATAGTATTCAAGGGATTTATTCAGTAAACTTACTTAATTAGGTTTTTAGTAGCATGACACGCGTCATGAGGGTTGTCTTTGAGAGACCTTGCAGAATCTTTCTTTTTCATTCATGTAATGTTTTAGCTCAGGAAGTTTCTTCCTAAATTCCTCTCGGTCTTATCTTTCCTGTTCCACTGAAGCTTGTTCCACGGTTTCTAAATTTTTAACATGAAAACAGTTTTTATGGCTTCCACTGTACTAGCTTAAACATTGCCGGAGTTCGAGAGCTAATTACTTTGAAGTGTCGAGATAGATTTAAAGCCTAGTCTTCTTTTAGCTTTTGGTTCACATGAGTACTCTGGAAAGCATCATTAATAGTGCTAAGGTCTTCTCGTTCGACATAGACGGCACGCTGATCGACAGCTACACTTACATGAGGGATGTCATCCAGATACTGCTTCTCTACTTGGGTGTCCCGGCAAGCATGCTTGAAATGCTGACGGACGAGGTGTACAGGAGCTGGTACGAGCTCGAGAAAGAGGGGGTACTGGACTACGGCAAGTTCCACTACCTGCTCGAGGATTTTGCCAGAAAGCACTCGGTAAGTGTTCGTTACGACGTAGGGAGTTTTCAAGAGCTCCTCTTTGAAGCGAGGGTGAAGGGGTCCGAGCTCTGCAGGTGCGCAGTGAAGCTCCTGTCTGAGCTCAAGAAGAGGGGCAAAATCGTAGTCTCCGTCTCCGCGGGTGACGGTGTGCCGGGAATGAAGCATAAGAGGATCATTGAGAGCGGGCTTGCCCCCCTCTTCGACAGGATACTCGTTGTTCAAGAGGATGTCCCCTCAAGGGTGGAGGCGTGGATGAAGCTGGAGGAAGAATTCAAAACCCCCAGGGACGAGATAGTCCACGTAGATGACAGGCCCAGGCTTGCACTAGAGGCTTTTAACGCAGGCCTTAAAGCAATAGTCGTCAAGACAGGATTCTACGATCCTTACTTTAATTTACCTGGCAGTATCCCAGCAGTGGACTCCCTCTGCACACTACTGGACATGGTTGTGAAGTTGCCGCTGAAGCAGTGAATAATATTCAAAGACTCCTCAAATAAATTTATGAAAATGGTGAAATGATTTACCTGCATGACTGACACGGCTTCCTCTTTTACGATCATCGTAGTATTCGCACTCTCAATTGCTCTCGGCAGAGTATTGAAGATAAGGATTCCACGCGCTGTGTTTCAAGCAATGGTGCTGGTGCTTGTCTGGAGCATAAGCGCGTGGTCAGCTGCGAGCGGTATTGAGGCTTTGAAGGCTTCCCTAGCACATACCCTGGCGTTTCTAGCCCTAATAATCCTCTCTGTGCTCGTTGTTGGCGCTGTCTTCGTGGAGGAAGGAAAGAAGTCTTCAAGCCCTGTACACGTGCATCTCAATTCCCCAATTATTCTCACAGTGCCTCTCGGCTGGCTAACAGGGATATACGCTAGCTGGCTCCGGGACCTCCTTTCAAGGATTATCTGGCCCCTTGTCCTAGCAGTTATCTTCGCGACTGGCCTCACGATGCAATTATCGATAACTTCGCGAGCGGTGAGGAGTGGAGGGAGGGTTGTCCTCAAGGCTCTCTCGGCAACAATTACCTCAGCATTCCTAGCAGGGCTCGCCGCCTCATTCGTACTCAGAGTTCCTCTCAACTACTCGCTATCCATAGTCTTCGGGCTTGGATGGTACAGCTTCGCAGGGCCCTTCGTTGCACAGCACTTCGGACCAGTAGGGGGTCTGACCGCTTTCCTGGTCAACGTCATGCGGGAACAGGCAACGCTTATACTTACCCCTGTACTAGCAAGGTTTAAGGTCTCGACGGTGAGCCTGGGGGGAGCAACAACCATGGACAACACCCTTCCAATATACATCTACACGTATGGCGAAGAAGCAACAGTGCCAAGCATAATACATGGCTTCGTACTCACGCTCCTCGTACCCGTCCTGGAGACACTCGCTATCATGATCCCTGCTTGAGCGAGGCGATGAAACATGAAGAGGCTATACGTCCTGCCATTTGCACTATCCTTCCTGCAAGGTCTTCTAGTCCCTTTGGTCGTCCTCTACATGCTAAAGCTAGGCTACGGAGAGGCAGAGATAGGCATCGTGACTGGATCATCCTCACTCCTGTACATCACTGGTGCACTGCTGTCATCCTTCCTTGTGAGCAAGCTCGGCGACTCGAGAACGTTATCACTCTCACTCAGCCTCATTGGAGCAGGATACATAGCCCTCCCCCTCTCCCGAACCATTCCAGCCATATTCTCGGCGGTCAGCCTAGTCCTCTTGGGATTCGGCGTATTCTGGCCATCAATCGAGAACGCAGTTTCAAGCAGCGGTGGACAAGTATCCTCCTTCTCCTTCTCCTGGAGTTCAGGCTCCCTCCTAGCAATGGCATCCGTCTACCCAGCCTCCTTGATAGAGCCGAAACTAGCATTCCTCCTTTTTGCGGCGTCTTCCCTGCTCTTAACCCCTCTGGCCAGATTCGGCTCAGTGAGGAACATTAAGCCTGCATCAATCAGCAGAGTTTTAGCATCAGTTAGGAGGGCGGCTCTAGCTTGGATTCTCTGCATCACATACTCGACAAACTCCGCTGGACTAATCACCTTCTATCCCATACTCGTGGAAGAGAAGGGGATGCCGCCCATCATGCTCTCGGCAACACTCTTCACAATGATTTTTTCCAGGACGACTCTTTTTTACCTGTACGAGAGGATTCCCGTGAAGCTTCGAAGACCGGACATCGCCTCGCCTCTGATGCTTGCCCCGGCCCTCATAGCGTACACGAGAAACCCCCTCTCCCACATAGTTCTAGCCCTCTTTTCAGGTTTAGGGCAGGGAATAGTGTACGGCAACGCTCTGGAGAGGGTATTTAAGAGGGGGGGTCCTTGAAGTCCACCTATACACATCACTCTTTGAGTCATTTATCGGGGCAGGCTACTTCTTCGGACCAATAGTCGGAGTCACTTTTAGCAAATTGATACTGGTTCAACCAGTGGTTTCGACAGCCTTCATAAGTTTCCTTCTCACACTAGCTTCGTCCAAGCTCTCGCCGGAGGAGACGCGCTGAGAAGCTCACGCACTTGAAAAATTTTTATAGAGCTGAAAAGTCCATATTGACGAAGATAAAGTACAGTAATGTAACAGAGGATTCGCTCTTTACCCCTCACACTTTCTGGGGTGGTGGGGAATGTACCCAGTAGAGGTACACAACCTCAGGAAGACGTACGTAACGAGGAAGCGAATAGGCTTGTTTAAGACAGTTGAGAGTAGAGTAGAGGCATTAAGGGGGGTTTCCTTCACAGTCAACGAGGGCGAGATTCTGGGAATACTGGGTCCTAATGGCGCTGGAAAGTCCACATTGGTTAAAATACTGGCCACCCTTCTGCTCCCAGATGAAGGTTACGCTAAAATTCTCGGTCACGACATTGTCGAGGAGAGAAGCACAGTGAGAAAGCTCATAGGAATCTCTCTAAGCGTGGAGAAAGGCTTCTTCTATAAACTCACTGCTAGGGAAAACCTAAAGTACTTCGGCATGCTCTACGGTTTAAGCGGGGGGAAACTCGAAGAAAGGGTGAGCGAAGCTCTTAAAGCAGTTGGGCTGCAAAACCTTGCCGACAAGTTTTACGAAGAAATGTCCCTGGGAATGAAGGCGAGGCTCAGCATAGCTAGATCCCTGCTCCTAGACCCGCCAGTCCTCATATTGGACGAGCCAACCCTTGGCTTAGACCCCGTAACCTCCAGGAAAATTAGACAACTACTAGTAAACTTAGCCCACCAGAAGCGCAAGTCCGTGCTCATAACAACGCATAACCTGTTTGAGGCAGAGCTAATATGTGACAGGGTTGCAATTTTGTCGGAGGGAAAAATACTGGCAATAGACACCGTTGATGATCTTAAGAAGCGCATAGCGGACACGGTTTTCATCGAAGTTAGGCTCCCCAGCGTCTCAAGCCTCCAGGCACTAAACCTGCTCAGGAGCTTTCCAAGCAGCGAGATTAGAGTCTATCACAAGAAGGGCGTCGCCGAGAAAATCGTCCTCTCGGTACCCGTATCGCAAGCCGAGGAGATCATGGAGAAGCTACTCCACGAAGTTAAGGCATCAAAACTAAAGGTTAGAAGCATTAGCGTGCTTGAGCCAACGCTTGAGGATGTATTCGTAAAGCTGACGGGTCACAGGGGTGTCTAGAGTGGAAGTAGGTAAATTCGTCAACCTGCTCAGGGCGGGGCTATACTTTGAGACCTGTATCCTGAAGAACAATAAGGGACTCTTCATCGCATTGCTGGCCAGACCCTACCTAGTCCTAGCCATGCTTCACTTCCTGCACCAGCAACTGGGAACAGCAACCACTCTAAAAGACCTTGTCTTGCTAAGTCTAACCGTGACGGGCTCAATAGACGTTTTGTGGGATATTGCAGGCAGGGGAATCATTCTAAGAATGCAGGGCACACTTCCCTACTACGCAGTAGTCCCGGAAGGCGTACTGACATCATTAACAGTCACCTTTATACCTAGATACCTGCTGGAAAACCTCTTCAAAACCCTCATATTCCTGCCACTACTCATCATCCTCCTGGAGCCAGCTATGGCTCTAGGCTACGTTGCAAGCACTTACATCCTTATAATCCTCGGACTTCTTCCACTAGTAGGCCTCGGCGCGTTCTTGGCTGGCTTAGCTCTGCTTACAAAAGAAGAGTCTCCGTGGCTCGAATGGATAACGCCCCTAATACTCCTCGCCTCTGGAGCCCTCTTCCCAGTGAGCGTGCTCCCCCGCTGGCTCCGGGCCATCTCTAAGCTACTTCCAACAACATACATAGTTGAAGCCTCCAACCTACTAACACGAGCACTCAAGGCCAAGAGCGTCCTTGGCAGCATGATAATAGCCATAGCTCTTCTCTCAATTGCCTACAATGCCGTATTCAGCAAACTCGCCAAGAGAACGGAGGAAAAACTTTTGACGAGGGGCGTCTAAGTTGGGAAAAATTAGAGCCATTATTTGGCTGCACACACTGAGAACAAGGAGGTACTTCCTGTCCATGGCTTCAGGCTCACTAACAGACACACTCTGGATAATTACCCTACTCCTGGGCTTCACACTTACTGGTAAAACACACCTCCTGCCAGAGAACTTCCTCGGACTCGTTGCATGGACAATTGCTTCAAACGCTACGTGGATGATTGGTGGGTGGGTAGACTACCTAAGCGTTCTGGGGCTCATAGAGGAGCACGAAGCCAGAGGAACCCATCTCCTCCTCGTTTTAGCGGGGCGAGTCATCCCCCTGCTTACAACTTCAGCAATAACTTCCCTGCTTACGCTACTATTCCTCAAGATCATCGGGCTGGAAATTCCTGCACTCTACCCCACCTACACGATCGCCTCTCTGTGCATTCTGCTTATACAGTCAGTTGAGTACGGACTGCTGCTTGCAAACCTAGCGCTAAAAACCGGCGTACCAGGCTACATGCTTGACATAGCAAGCCTAGCATTCCTAGGTCTAGCCATAATGCCCGTAGAAGAAAACCGGCTGAGGTTACTCGCCCCTGTCCCTCTCCTGGGACCAATGCTTGCTGCAAAAGCTTCCAGCAAACAACCAGTGAATAGCGATGTGCTAGCATCTCTCCTGCTGTCAACCCTGTTAGTAACGTTTGTCCTACTAGCTGCGAGTAAGAAAGTTATGAGTGATGCGCGAAGAAGAGGAATAAAAACTATTGGCGAGGTTTAACACCAGCTCCACAGCAGCATTTCATCCCTCATTGCCCAGGGGGCTACTCAAGAGTCTTCGTCGTTGCATATTCCTCGCCGCCCAGGTGGAGCAGGGGCATAACGCTCGACAAGTCGTATGTCGAGTCTTTCCAAGCACCACGCCTAACTCGGGCAACCCTCACCTCCCCCACAAATATTGAGTGGTCCCCGCAGGGATACTCAGCGCTAACCCTGCACTCTATGCAAGCCAGCGAGCCCATGATGCATGGAGGCTTAACCGCGAGCGCGGGAAAGATCTCAATCCCGTACTCGGCAAACTTGTCCACCCTACTCCCACTAGTAGAGCCAGTCTCCTCTACAAGCTTCAACATACCCACCTCCACGGGACTCAGAGTAAATTCCCCAGCTTCTCTTATTAAGCTGTACGTGTGTCTCCTAGGTGATATGGCAACAGCAACCAGCGGCGGGCTAACAGACACCGGCATCACCCACGCGGCAGGCATCACGTTCGCCCTCCCATCCTTACCGATAGAGGTCACGAGGACAACGAGCTTTGGGTGGAGAAGCCTCGTATGCTGACGTAAAGCAACCTCAACGTATTCCGGATTGCTCATACATGGTGCAGAGCGCTAGACACGTATAAAAGTTATGCGACACCAGCTACTCCACCGAGAACTCCTCAGAGTGCATCCTGATCTTCCTCTGAACCCTTTCGGGCAGGGACTCGTCCTCAAGGCGCCTCTCCAAGGGTCTCGCAACCACAACCCCAACGCCGTCCTCTATTTTTACCTCCCAGGCCCTCAAATCGTGAGCAGTCTGCCTCATCTTCTCGATAATGATGTACCTCGTCAGCACGCCGTTGATCATCCTCCGCTTAAAGTGGATAATCCCGTCGGCAATATGCTCAAGCCCCCACCCAAAGGCACTACCAGTCGTAATCGCGTACTGGCTCGTAGCCACGATGGTGAAGCCCCACTTATTCAGAATCCTCTTCACAGTGTAGCTGTCCTCCCTAGCCCTAACGGGAGCCCTCAGCCAAAAAGCACTCATCGAGTCGATCACCAGCCTACGGGCGTTCCTGCCAAGCCTCTTCTTCGCCTCTATAACCCTGCTAAGCATTTCCTCAACAGCAAGCTCTCGCAGCGTCCACTCATCCTCCTTCTCACGCATCAAGGCATCAATGATAACCAGCCTTCCGGACCCGAGAGCACCCGCGAAATCCATCTTAAACTGCGCCGCCTGCCTCACAATACTCTCCCTGCTCTCCTCCGTGGTCACGTAGATAGCGCTCTCCCCAGCCTTCAAACCAGCCCAGACAAAGTGAAGACAAGTAATAGTTTTGCCTGTGCCAGGCATCCCTACAAGGGCTACAAAGAACCCCTCCGGAATCCCGCCCCTCACAAGAGCATCCAAGCCAGGAATACCCGTAGACAGCCTCCTAACCTCCACACCTAACCTATGCAGAACAATCAGTTGGAATATTTCAGTCTTTCTCTGAAGTAGCGCGCAGCGCGCGCCACTCCTTACCCCGCCTTTTCGCAGGGGTTATGAGTTTTACTCCGCCGGGTGTCGCCAGGAAGCTGAGCACCCTGATCTGCTTCGGTAGCTCTGCCTTTATGCCCAGCGCCTTTAGCCCCCTAGCCATTACACCCAAGCCACCGTTCACGTCGCTGTGCATCGTGTGCCCGTGTGGGCAGCGGATGAGCCCTCTGGGCTTCCTCAAGACCTCGCAGCCGTGGTACGCGCACTTCCTCGATGTGCCGTCCTCGCTGACAGCAAACACAGGTATGCCAGCGTTCTCCAGCGTCGTTGCGAGCCTCATCAGCTGCCTCCGCTGACCCCACATGTTCACGTTGCCCTTCCCAGGCTTCTCCTGCGATATGTACCATGGGTATCCTATGAAGA
>Ga0326760_1001365_pt1 | contig 10935 bp, 9 predicted proteins | sample GCREP_S_FD_207668 | JGI IMG/M metagenome (GOLD analysis project Ga0326760, IMG submission 207668) | Hot spring sediment microbial communities from Geyser Creek Basin, Yellowstone National Park, WY, United States - GCR.EP_S | ecosystem: Environmental > Aquatic > Thermal springs > Near-boiling...
ACTCTCTCTTCACCGGGGTTTCTCGGTTTCCTTAGGACTAGTGTTATTCTGTTATTTCGCTTCTCAATCCAGGCATATGGTGACATAGTAGAGTCCGCTACACAGATAGCTAAGAGTACTTTTTGCTCTTTCAGCATTTCTCTGTATAGTGCATATGCCTTTGTTAAGCTGTGTTCTCTCAGAGTAGAGTGATTAGTAGTCTTCGCGGTTAATGAAAAGCTGAATACAACGTCTTCGCAGTAGTCTTCGCTCTCAACTACAATATCGTGTTCAAGCAGAGCTCTGTAATTACCTGTGCTGAGGAATTCTAGTAATCCTAGTAGTTGATGTGTACTGAGTTTTACAGCGTCAACCCAGGCGTCTCTAATAGTCTTATAGACTCTTAGCTCTCCGTGTACACTGAGCTCCTGAGGAGAAGTAACTAGTATTGTGAAAGGCGCTAGAGCTATGGAGTACGTCTTCTCGTTTATTGAGATATCCACTACGGATGGGCTTGTAATTAGGAGTACTTCGAGAACCCCCTGATCAACTAGCTCACTTAGTAGACTCAATAGTGTATTTATTGAGAATGACTTGAGCTCAATTATAAGTGTGCCGGGGTGAATGTGGGGCATTGCGCGGTCTGCGGGGGAGTTTATATAAAAATTTTTGTCTACTCTAAGCTAGTAGGCTGTGCTTTTCTGCTTACTCCTTGATCTTTAGTCTTATCTCTATGATGCTGACTCTAGCTTCTCTTCCCTGCGGGTTAGTCACTGTTTGACTACCGATCTTTATGTCTTCAACGTCTACTTTTCCAGGTAGAAACCTGTTCTTTATGATCTCTACTGTGTCTACTGCTTTGCTTATAGCTCTTCCTCTCGCCTTAATGTAGACCTCTTTTACTCCTTGGTGTACTAGGGTTAATACAGCTATTACGTAGTTCATTACTGGCTTTTTTCCAACAAGTACTGTGTTTGCTGTTTGTAGCTGTGACATTTTATTCACCTCTCTTCTTCTCTGAGTCTAGTTCTATTCTCTCAAATACAGTAAGACTTTAAAAAGCTTTTTCTTAGCTGTAATACCCTCTCCTCCGCTTTAAAAGCACCACGCGCTAAGCATACGCTGAATGGGTGCTTATGGGGAAGCTACTACTAGTGTATGACTCCACAGTAGGCAGTAATGAGATCTCACAGCAGGGGGTTTCTCTAGATGAGAGTATTCAAGTAGTAAGTAACGCGCTATTAGAAGCAGAGAGAGAACTCCACTTATTCTTCACTAAGGTTACAGGGGGGCTAGAGCCGTGGGGGGCGCAGAAAGCGTGGATAAAGAGACTTCTCAGAGGAGAGAACACGGTACTAGTAGCGCCAACGGGTATTGGTAAGACAACTCTACTCTTAGTGTACGCTCTCTATAGCGCTACGCGTGGAAAGAGAGTTCTCTACATTATCCCTACTAGGTCTCTCGGCGACCAGGTCTTTGAGAAGCTCTTAGAAATGAGTAGGCTGTGTAGTAGAGGAGTGAGAATACTTTACTACAACTCCTCACTGAGGGGTAAGAAGAGAGAGGTTGCACTGAGCTCTATTATTAGTGGAGATTTCGACATTCTAATTGTAACTAGCGCCTTTCTGAGGAAATTACGTGAACTCTGCTCTCGCGGCTTCGAAGTAGTAATAGTTGATGATGCTGATAGCCTTGTAAAAAACGAGAAAAACGTCTATGTGCTCTTAGATCTCCTCGGCTATAGTAGAGAGGACATAGAGCTCTCAAAGAGGAGAGTTGAGCTCTCAAGGAGAATTCTAGTAGACAAGGTTACAGGCAAGGATGTAACCACTCTTATCAAAGAGCTCATTGAAGTAGACACTAAATTGGAGTCTTCACTGAGGGCTAGGCGTCTTGGGCAACTCGTAGTAGCCTCTGCTACCTGCTATACTAGGGGGCTTGCTGGGAGAATTCTAAGAGACCTATTAAAAGTAGATATGAGTGGTATAACCATCTATGGTAGAGATGTATCAGACACATACAGCCTCGTGGATAGCGTAGATGACGCGGTAAGAGTGGTCTTAGGAGTCGTGAGTAAGCTGGGTAGGGGAGGCGTGATCTACATCTCCCCGAGGAATCCTGCGAGAGATGTCTTTCTAGAAGCCTCTAGAAGAGTACAAGAGCATTTATTTAAACGGGGATTTAAGGTCTCTGAGGCGACTCCTAGAACAGTCCAGATGTTCATTTCCGGAGAGCTAGATTTCCTCATCGGCTACTCCTCCTACTATAGTAGTAGCGTTAGGGGTATTGACTCCCCGAGGAACATAAGGTACGTTGTATTCCTCGGCGCACCAGTCTTCTCTATTCCACTTGAAAACTTCCTGGCTAACCCGGCTTTACTAGTTAGAGTTGTCCTCGACGTTGCTGGTTTAGCTCAAAACCGCGAGTTACTAGACCGCGCTGTGAAGGCGCGGAGACAAGTGTTATTAATGAGCCCATTGGAGAGGAGGCTTATTAGGTACTGCTTACTAGGCAAGATCCCTGAGAGCGCTCTCTTAGAGAAAACTAGAACACGTGAACTCTACACTACTATTAGAGAGCTCTACGAGGCTGCCCTCCCAGTAGTAAAGGCTGTTATTGACCGCGAGAGAACAGTGGCTATTGGGACAATTACTCTTATTAAAACAGGAGACAAGTACTTAGCTGTAGTGCCAGACTTAATGACGTATATACAGGCCACTGGTAGGACTAGTAGGCTCCTCGGAGACAAGATGACTCACGGATTCTCACTACTAGTTGAGCTCAGAGAGCAGGAGAACTTCACTAGAGCCCTTGACTTGAAGTTTAAAGCTCTAGATAGGGATATGGGGCTAAGACACATTAGTGAAGTAGATTTCGACTACGAGAAGAGAGTACTAGATAGCACGAGAAGCTCTACTTGCGAGTCAGGAAAGCTGAAATATAAGTCTATTCTACTCGTAGTTGAGTCTCCAACTAAAGCTAGGACTATTGCCAGGTTTTTCGGTAAACCAGTAGTTAGGAGAGTAGCTGGAATCTCTCTCTACACTATTCCAGCTAAAGTAAACGACGAGGTAGTGGAGTTTAACGTGGTATCAACAAGGGGCCATATCTATGAGCTCACAACAAGGAGTGATATCGGCATCTTTGGGGTTGAAGTCAATAGGGATTGCGTAAAGCCCGTTTATACTACTATTAGGCGGTGTAAAATCTGCGGGACGCAATTTACAGATCAAGACTCTTGCCCTAAATGCGGTAGCAGCGTCTATACTGATAGTAAACTAGTAGTTTACTTGCTCCAGAAGCTCGGACTTGAAGTAGACGAGGTATACATTGCTACAGACCCGGATATTGAGGGTGAGAAAATAGCTTACGACATCTACTCTGCTATTAGCCCATTTAACCAGAATATATGGCGCATTGAGCTACACGAGATAACTAGAAGCGAGCTTCTCAGCGCGCTGAGCAGAAAGAGGACTATTAATCTAAGGCTCGTTGAAGCAGAGGTCTACAGGAGAGTTCTAGATAGACTTGTGGGTTTTAGTCTCAGTGGAAGACTCCAGAGGGTTTTTAATAGTAGAAATTTTGGTGTCGGCAGAGTTCAAGGCCCATTACTAGACTTCGTCGTGAAGCGTTACTATGAGCACGTCGCTAACAAGTGTAAGAAGATATGTGCGTCTTCGCGAGACCTCGTTAAGTTAACCGTGTGCACTTGCGTAGAGAGCTCTGAGCTAGTTGAAAAGATGCAGAGTGCTAGTAGTATTGAGCTTATTAGAGCTGAAGAAAACCTAGTAGAGGTGTCTCCTAGGCCACCGTACACTACAGAAGACCTGCTCATAGAAGCTTCTATTAAGCTCGGGCTACAAGCAGAGGTCGTGATGAAAACTGCACAGGAACTTTACGAGGCTGGTTTAATCACGTATCACAGAACAGACTGTAACTATGTTAGTAACACAGGCTTAGCTGTAGCTAAGACGTACTTAAGAGAAAGGGGGCTAGAAGCCCAGTTCACACCTAGGCACTGGGGTGAGCCCGGAAGTCATGAGGCTATTAGGCCTGTAAACCCATATGATGCTGAGCAGTTGCTAAGAGCTGTTGAGGAGGGGGTTATTCAGCTAGTAATACCCCTTACTTCGAGGCACCTTGCACTATACGATCTCGTGTTTAAGAGGTTTATTGCGAGTCAAATGAAACCCTACAAGGCGTTAAAGTCAAAGTACAGAGTATTTGTAAATAGTATTGAAGTCGGGGAGCTAGAGGTATTAGTTGATATTATTGAGCATGGATTTGACCTTGTAGATAAGCCAAGGCTATATAGTGGGCTACGAGGCGTTGAGAGAATTGTGCTCCCTGTTTACTCTATTAGGGTGTTTAACTCTAGCAGAGTACCTCTCTATACTGAGGGTGACCTCGTCTCGCTGATGAAGAGACATGGTATTGGCAGGCCGAGCACTTACTCTAAAATTATTAGTAGCTTAAAGAGACACGGCTACATTATACTCTCTAAAACTAGGCAGAAGGTTATTCCGACAAAGAGGGGTATTCTAGTCTATAAGTACCTAGTTGAGAATTACCCAAGCTACATGTCAGTAGAGCTTACACGGAGAATGGAGAGGAATATTGATGCTATATCTAGAGGTGAGCTAGAAGTCTTCAACGCCATAGTAGCCACTATAGCTGACCTCGTGGAGAAGAATGCACTAAGCCTCTCAGAGCTTCCTAGTGACCTTTATAGCTATATAGCTCTTCAATCTCCCAGCTACGGGCTCACTCCCAATAGCTACACTCTCTAGTTTCACAGCATCTTTCATTTTATCAGCGAGGACATTGTAGAGATCTACAGCCTTAGATATGTAGCGTCCATAGCCCTTAATTACAATAGCAGATACTCCTTCCTGAAATACCACTGCAATATCAATTAAGTAGCTACTAATACTCTTCTTCCCAACTATGATTTCACGCTCACTCATAGAACTCACCAGTATTACTATATCTCACTATGCTACAATATCGCGAGTTAATTAATAAAGACGTCTCTACTAAGCTATCTCTAATAGATCAGTGATTATTAACCAATAGTCCCACCCCTCTACTTCTACTCGATTACAATAGAACAATTCCGATACTAATCTGTGAAAACAGCTGGTTCGACAGGCCTACTTCAACTGGAAAACTGCATTGAGACAAAGACCCCTACACTTCTAGTGGAAACTTAAGTAATCTCAATCTGTTACCGTGGAGTTAAATGAGGGTTTGTATAATTAGTTTGTATAATGAAACTCCTTCTTGACCTTTTGAATTCAAATACTTAGGTGAATCTAGACGTGTAAGGTAAAAAGAAGATAACTCACGCAGTTACTCCTTAGAATATTTCTCTATTTTACTCCAATGGAAATGTAGGGGTCTCTCTTTAAGATCGATCTCGTGGCTCCCTACGACGGCTAAACCAAATGTTTCACCCCACGGCTTCCAGTCGAGACAGGAACCATGCTACCTCTCTTAAAGCACACTAATTCACTTTTAACTATAGTATTTACACTAGATAACTAGGTAGCTATTAAAGGACTATTTCTAAAATTAAGTAATAGCGGGGCTGGGGCCCACTTACGCCCCTGAGTAGTGATGGGGTGAGGAAACACCGTGCACCCCGTGGCGGCGCGACCCCGCAAGGGGTACGGGTAGCCCCCGTGGCAACGGCACAGAAACGATACGGCCACCATGATATGGCTATGATGCGGTCCACCCCCCGGTGACGGGGGATTAAACCGCAGAGGACCATGGTGGAGGCGTTGAAACGGCCGTCCCGCGCGGTGCAAGGCCCGGATCCGAGATGAGGTGCCACGCGATCGGTTTGGGCCGCTTAGACAAATGTGGGTGAACAGAACACGGGTTACCCCCAGCCCCGCTCGCTACTATAATAACATGGATCCTCTATCTCCCAGAACTCTCTTATTACTTTAACTAGCTCGCCTGGCGAAGTCACAGAGGAGTATGCGTTGAGTAGTTCTTTATTTAGCTCGTGGAATGTACTCATCCACTTATATAAGTTTAAGAGTAGCTCGTACTCGCTCCTAAATCCAAGTATGTAAGTGGATGCTGCTACAGCCTCTATGCTCGAGAGCATACATGGCTTACCGTAGTTAATGGGGTTTCCGGGGAGGAGGGGTGGAAGCTTAACGTGGACACCACCTATACTCGTGAATTTAGATGGGTCTAGTCTACGCCAGCTGGCATCAACGACTAGTAGTCCGTAGTTGACAGCTATATCGCGGTGCCAGGGGCCGAGGTAGTCTTTGCTGTAGGGGTTTAAGACAAGTGTTTTTAATTTAAACAAGGGTCTCTTAGCTAACTTGGCGAGTCCAGCCTTTACCATTTTAATAGCGGTATTTTTAGCGGGGTCATCTTCGCGGTAAATAATAGCATAGATCTTTAGCTTCAAGAGAACACCGTTACTAATTTATTTATACCCAATGAGACGAATATAGTAGTGGGGGGAAATATGGCTAAGGGTAAAGCATCAGCAATTATTCTAGTTCAAACAGAGATCGGTGCTGAGACGCGAGTCATGGATGAGCTGTTAAAGATACCTGAGGTAAAAGAAGCCTATATTGTCTACGGCACATATGATATCGTAGTGAAAGTTGAAGCAGATGCTTTAGAGAAAATAAGAGATATTGTCACCAACAAGATCAGGAGGCTACCAGACATTAGGACAACTGTTACAATGATTGTTGTTGAAGAGAGAGTAAAGTAAAAGTAGAAGACTACTAGTAGGTCACTTCGAGTTTTTATTACACTGTACTTCTCAGATTACTCCACTAGTATTCTTCTAGATTGTCTAGACTGTAGTAACTATAACATCTTTCTCTGTGATTATTATTGTGTGTTCATGCTGTGATACATAACCACCGGTTTTCTCGACGAGAACAGGGTATTTTACGAGTAGTTTTCTCTCAGCAAGCTCCTCAATAGTCTTTAGGAGACTATTATACTCGTCAACGCTACTAGCATACCACCTTAAAGTAAAGGGGAGTGTTAATCTCTCTCTGTATACTCTCTCGTAAAAGACCATTGTGCCGCCTCTAAGTGTAGTCTTAGCATGTCTCAGTGAGTAAATCGTGGCAATGTCTAGTTCCTTTACAAATCCAGCGCCGTTAGTTGCGAATGGCTCAATTGCGTATACACCTCCAATGAGCCTGTGCCTAGCGAGTATGTCACCATAATTTGGTATTACTACTCCGGAGTGAATAGTGTACCTTTCAATTCCGTGGCCACTGAGATTTTTAATAGGGTTAAATCCGTAGCTCCTTATAGTGGACTCAATAACTTTTCCTATTTCTAGTGCTTTAATACCAGGCCGTATAATTTCAAGTACTTTTTCAAGGGCTTTGCGAGAGGCCTCTACAAGGCCCTCGAAAACAGGGCTTAGAGCTACACTTGTAGCGGTATCTGCTATGTAGCCGTCTAAATGTACACCTACATCTATTTTTACAACTCCCTGCTCTGGTATAGTTGAGTTGTCGTTGTATATGGGGGTATAGTGAGCCGCTACGCTGTTTATTCCTATATTAACGGGAAAAGCAGGTATGCACCCCTGTTCTCTAATGTAGTTCTCAATGGTAGTAGCCACGTAATTGATGCTTACACCAGGTTTTACTAGTTTGACAGCTAGGTCAACAGCTCTCTTGGCTACTCGCCCGACTTGTATGAGCTTCTTCACGGCCTCCTCGTCTAGACTCGTCTTCAAGCGATCACCAGGTGCGACTAAATAACCCCACTTAATTATCCATGTAACTGGTGAAGACTATTGGGTGTAATTAAATATTTAGGACACAGCTTCTTCGAGGTGACTATTACAGGCCTAGACGGCTCTGTTAAGACACTACTCATTGACCCCTGGGTAGAGAACCCTCTTAGCCCAGTTAAGCTGAGAGACTTCGAGGAGAGGAAAGTCGACTATATACTAGTTACACACGACCACGGCGACCACATTGGCGACGCAATAAAGCTGGCTAAAATGACTGGAGCGGTAATAGTAAGCGTCTACGAGATCGCAGAGTACGCGTCGCAGGAGAAAGTGAAGAGCATTGGTGGGAATATTGGAGGACCCCTGAGAATTTCAGACCTCGAAGTAGTTCTTACACCAGCTACTCATAGTAGTAATCGCGGTGTTCCAGTCGGGTTCTACGTGAAAGGACGTGATGTGAGCTTTTACCACGCTGGGGACACGGGCTTATTCTGCGAAATGGAGCTGATCGGAGAGCTCTACTCACCAGATATTACAATGCTCCCTATTGGCGGCCACTTCACAATGGGTATACGTGAAGCTGTAAAGGCAGTAGAGTTAATTAAACCTAAAGTAGTGATACCTATGCACTATAATACATTTCCAGTTATTCAGGCAGACCCTGCGTTGTTTAAGAGACTTGTTGAAGAGAAAACAAAGAGTAGAGTCGTAGTACTAAAGCCTGGAGAGGTGTTCACATACCCCTAGCACAGGGCATCAAGGTATATTAGACATTAGTTGTCTAGGAGAATTTTTTGAGACGTGAATAGGGATACTAATAGTATGGATTTAGAGAAGAGAATAGAAGTCATTACACGTAACATTGTGGAGATCGTGACTAGAGATGATCTCGTAAAGCTACTAGTAGAAAAGGAGAAGCCAAGAGGCTATCTTGGCTTTGAGCCTAGTGGCTTAGTACACATAGGTTGGCTTGTCTGGATGTTTAAAGTAAGAGACCTAGTAGATGTGGGAGTAGAGTTTTATATTCTCGAGGCGACGTGGCACGCATATATAAATGACAAGCTCGGTGGAGACCTTGATCTTATTAGAAAAGCTGCGAAGTATACTAGGAGAGTATTAGAGGCTGTGGGTGTTCCAGAAACGCGGATCAGGTATGTTGACGCAGAGGAGCTTGTGAGCTCAAAGGAGTACTGGGCTCTGCTAATTAAGCTAGCCAAGAGCACTAGTCTCGCGAGGGTTAAGCGTGCGCTTACTATAATGGGTAGAGTGACTAGTGAGGCGGAGTCTGACTTCTCTAAGCTTATTTACCCGTTAATGCAGGTTACAGATATATTTTATTTAGACCTAGACATTGCACTAGGCGGGTTAGATCAGAGAAAAGCTCACATGTTGGCGCGAGACCTAGCTGAGAAGCTTAATTTAAAGAAGCCAATAGCTCTTCACACTCCTATAATATCGAGTATTAAGGGTTCTCCCAAGAAAACACTCCAGAATAGTAGTGTAGATATAGATGAAGTCGTCTCTGAGTTTAAGATGAGTAAGAGTAAGCCTGAGACAGCAATATTTATACACGACTCCCCGGAGACTATTAGAAGTAAGATTCTCTCAGCTTACTGTCCTCCCCGAGTATTAGAGTTTAATCCTGTCATTGAGATAAATAAGCACCTTCTCTTTCAGCAACCAGGATTTGTGCTACACGTCGAGAGGCCGAGTCAGTACGGGGGGCCACTAGACCTACACAGCGTAGAGGAGTTAGAGGCTGTGTATTCTCGAGGTGAACTACACCCACTTGACTTAAAAAACGCTACTGCAGAGGCGCTCGTGAAAATGCTAGAGGATATTAAAGTCAAGCTGTTTTCTAGTAGAGAGACTACTAAGCTACTCGAGGAGTTAATGACCGCTAGAATTACCAGGTAGAAGTACTGTGTCTATTTTTAAACCCCTAGGAGTAGACAATGACTATAGTGGTGGGCCGGTAGCTCAGCCTGGAAGAGCGCCGCCCTTGCACGGTCCTACACGTCACCGGGATCGAAGAGAGGCGGAGGTCCCGGGTTCAAATCCCGGCCGGTCCACTTCTCTCTACTTACCTGGTTGAATGGTGGTTTAAGTGTCTGATCTAGATGCATCATTTCTAATACAGGTCATCTGGCTAGTTTTACTATTGTTGATGCTTACTGGGCTTTATCAGCGAATACAGATTAAACTGTGGGTTCTAGTTATAAAGTCGAAGCTTAATCTCATTAAAGGTATATTTGAGGAAGATAAGTTCAGAGTAAAGAGTATGCTGCGTAATATGGGATTAACGACGCCTGAAGAATTAGTGTCTAGGCTAGTAGACTTCTTTATTATAGAGCCTGTAAGCATAGAGCCTACAGATATTATTAAACGAATGGATCACTTACTTAGAGTGACAGAGGACACTACTAGACAGGTAATTGGTAAATATCTCCCCAATCTCGGTAAGTATGAGCGTAGTCTTGTTGAGTCCTCACTATCTATTGTAGCAGCAATTGGCCTGATATACCGAGTTCTTAGACACTATGCTATTCAAAGCGAGAAGGAGGAGAACTACATAGTATTAATGCAGTTAATGTACTTAATGCCGCAGATCCTTAAAGTGGTTAAGACGTATCATGAGGCCTTAGACTCCTTCATGTATGGAAAGCCTGTTGGTGATGGTGTTGGGCCGCTCGTGGCATATGTACTCGCTGAGAAGTGTAATGTTATATCTAGGAGAGTTATTGACGATACAAGCGTACTAGAGGCTATGTACGAGAATAGGAGGCTTATAATTGTGAAGGCAGAAGGTCCTGGAAGCAATGTTGGACACCCTGGTGCTGTTGTTAGTAGGATTGTAGAGGAGCTAGGAGGCCGTGTTAATATGATTTTAACTGTTGACGCGGCATTGAAGCTGGAGGGTGAGGAGTCAGGTTTAATAGTTGAGGGTGTTGGCGCGGCTATAGGAGACCCGGGACCCGAGAAAATAGCTATAGAGAGAGTAGCAGCTAAGTATAATATACCGCTAAGAGCCCTAGTAGTTAAAATGAATATTAGAGAGGCATTAACTACTATGAGGAAGAAGATTTACGATTCTGTCGGCGCCGTGGTTGAGAATATTGAGAGAATAATTAAAGAGGCTGTGCCAGAGGGCTCTACAGTCGTGATCGCGGGTATAGGGAACACTATGGGGATTCCCGGCTAGTTCCCTAGGG